>Ga0164241_10006245_pt1 | contig 10913 bp, 12 predicted proteins | sample OricomyardsoilBY_FD_108780 | JGI IMG/M metagenome (GOLD analysis project Ga0164241, IMG submission 108780) | Backyard soil microbial communities from Emeryville, California, USA - Original compost - Back yard soil (BY) | ecosystem: Environmental > Terrestrial > Soil > Unclassified | place: USA... | reverse complement strand
GGCAAGATGACGACGACGGGTTATCTGTTTGAACAGGACGGGCGCAAGCGGCTGGCGTATTTGAGCGACTGCAAGGAAATTCCCGACGCGGCGATGGAACAAATTCGCGGCGTGGAGATCGCCGTGCTGGATGCGCTGCGCCACCAACCTCATCCCACGCACATGTGCCTGGACGAAGCGCTCACGGCGGCGCGGCGCATCGGCGCGGCCCGGACTTATTTCACGCACCTCACGCATGATTACGACCATGACAAGGCGCAGGAAGAATTGCCGGCGGGCATCTGGTTCGCCTGGGACGGCTTGAAAGTGAAAGGCGAATAAAGCGAACGCTTCAATCATTTTGAACCACATTTTGCGGACAAGACAAACGGAGCCGGTTCGCGTATAAAATTCTCCCATGAAATCAAGCCATCTGATCAGACCGTTGTTATTTGCGGCGTTGCTGTCATTTTCGCCTTTGTTTGCAAGGGCGGATACCGCCCAGGAAATTTTCACGCCGGCCAATCCGCCGGCGATGCAGCCGATCACCAACCGCGACACGCCGGCGTATCGCGCGGCGAAATTGTTCCGGCGCGGCGTCAACCTGGGCGATTATCTGGAGGCGTGGCCGCGCGGCAACTGGAGCGTCAACGTCGCGGCGGCGGAATTCGCGCAGATGAAAAAAGAAGGTTTCGATCATGTGCGCGTGCCGATCGGCTGGCATCATTATGCCGGCCCCGCGCCGGATTTCACGCTGTCGCCGGACATTTTTTCCAAGGTGGATTTTTGCGTGACGAACGCACTGAAAAACAAGCTGGCAGTCATCATCAACATCCATCATTTCAACGAGCTGGACAAAGATCCGGCGGCGGCCACGGATGAATTTCTGAAAATCTGGCGGCAGATCGCGGCGCATTACGAGAAATATCCGAACCAGCTTGCGTTTGAACTGGACAACGAGCCGCATCAAAACGCGACGACGGCGCTGATGAATCCGATTTACGCCAGCGCCATCGCGGAAATCCGCGCGAGCAATCCGCAGCGGACGATTTTTGTGGAGCCGGGCGGCTGGGGCGGCATTGGCGAGCTGAAAAATCTCGTGCTGCCGCCGGATGAAAATGTGATTGTTTCCATTCATTGCTACGAGCCGTTTTATTTCACGCATCAGGGCGCGACGTGGACGGACGGACAGACGCCGGTGACGGGCATCATTTTTCCCGGCCCGCCCGCGCAGCCGCTCGTGCCTGACCCGAAACTGCATTTGAAAAAATCCATGCTGGACTGGATTGAAAAATACAACACTCTGCCGGCGGATAAAAATCCAAGCAGCGCGCTGGCGTTCACGGACAAGTTGAAATACGTCCACGCATGGTCGGACTATTACGGCCGGCCGGTTCATCTCGGCGAGTTCGGCGCTTACATCAAGGCCGACGAACAGTCGCGCGCCAATTTTTATTCAGCGATGCGGCGCGCGGCGGAAGCGGAGAAAATCGGCTGGTGCCTCTGGGACTGGAGCGCCAATTTTCATTACTGGGACAAGCGGAACAACCAGCCGGCTCCGGGGCTGCGCGCGGCGCTTTTCGGCAAAACGGATTGAACCGGCGGACGAATTGGCAGTCAAATCTGCGAGATGATGTTATCGAAATTGAAGATTAAATGGATGACGGGGCTGTTGCTGCTCGCGCCGCTGTTCGTGCGCGCGGACGGGGATGAAGTGGTGGTCGTCTATAATTCCTGGATGCCGGAATCCAAGGCCGTGGCCGAGCATTACGCGGCGGCACGGCATGTGCCGGCGTTGCAGGTCATGGGTTTCGGGTTGTCAACCAACGAGGTCATCAGCCGCCGGGATTTCACGGAGTTGCTGCAAAAACCGTTGGTGGACCGGCTTGAGGCCGCGCGGTTGTGGAAATTCGGCGAAGTCACGATTCCCGCCACCAACGGCCTGAAGTATCTGACCGAAACCCGCCTGGTTGAATCCAAAATCCGCTACGCCGTCCTGTGCTACGGCGTGCCGTTGAAAATTGAGCCGTCCTCCAAGCTGGACGAATTGGAAGCGAAACTTGTCGGCGCGGAGTTCCGGCATAACGAGGCTTCGGTGGATTCTGAACTTGCCTGGCTTCCACGCATCAAGGAGCGAATCCCGCTGACGGGGCCAATGCAGAATCCGTTTTATACCTGCACCAATCCGGCGACGATGAATTGCACGAACGGCCTGTTGATGGTGGCGCGGCTGGACGGCCCGACGCCGGAGATCGCCAGCGGCCTCGTGGACAAGGCGATGGCCGCCGAGAGCAACGGCTTCTGGGGCCGCGCCTATTTCGACGCGCGCGGACTGAAAACCAATGACAACTATTATCTGGGCGATTCCTGGATAATGCTGGGCGCGGAAATCTGCCGGCGACTCGGCTTTGAAACGGAATTGGACACGAACGCCAATACTTTTCCCGCTTCATTTCCCATGAGCCACATCGCCGTCTATGCCGGCTGGTATGACGGCAACGTGAGCGGGCCGTTCACCGCGCCCAAGGTGGAGTTCATGCCCGGCGCGTTTGCGTATCATTTGTATTCATTCAGCGCGAATACGTTGCGCGGCGGCAACGGCTGGTGCAAAACATTGCTCGCGAAAGGCGCGACCTGCACGATGGGCTGCGTGTATGAACCGTATCTGCAATTCACGCCGAACATCGCCTTCTTCCTGTCGGCGTTCGGCAGCGGCTGCACGTTTGGCGAGGCGGCGTGGGCGGCGCAACCGGCCTTGTCCTGGCAGATCACGGTCATCGGCGACCCGCTGTATCAACCGTTCAAAAAAACGCCGCCGGAACTGCACGGGCTGCTGGCGCGCGAAAAAAATCCGCTCATCGAATGGTCGTTTGACCGGCTCGTCTGCCTTGACCTCGCGCGCGGCGTGCGCGGGCCGCAAATCACCCAGTTCCTCGAAAACCTTCCGATCACGCCGCACAGCGCCGTGCTGACGGAAAAACTCGCGTCGCTTTACGATGACGCCGGCAAACCGAGTTCCGCCATCGAAACGTGGCAGAAGGCGCTGCAATTAAAACCGTCGCCGCAGCAACGGCTCCGCATCCGCCTCACGCTCGGCGAAAAGCTGACGGAGCAAGGCGATAAAACCGCCGCTGCGGAAAATTACCGCCAACTGCTCAAGGAAATGCCCGATTATCCCGGCAAATCCACCATCGAGGAGAAATTAAAAACGCTGGAACCCAAGCCTGCCGACACCAACGCACCCGCCGGTCAAACCAACGCGCCCACCAATTAGTTTTTTAATTTTGCCTTTTTAATTTTGAATTGAACATGCCCGTTTTCTTCGACACCCACGCGCATCTGGATTATCCCGAATTTCAGCCGGACTTCGCCGACGTGCTGGCGCGCGCCCAAACTGCCGGCATCACGAAAATCATTGCCATCGCCACCGATTTGGACAGCAGCCGCCGCGCGCTCGCGCTCGCCGAAAAATACGACCTGATTTACGCCGCCGTCGGCTGGCATCCGGGCAACGCGCAGGAAGCGCCCGACGACATCCGCCCCGCCTTGCGCGAACTCGCGTGTCATCCCAAAACCGTCGCCATCGGCGAATGCGGGCTGGATTACTATCGTCTGCCAAGCGCTGAACACGGTGGGGCGAGCGTCCCCGCGAGCCGACTCGAAGAACTTGACGCGCATTACAAAAAACGGCAGGCGGAAATTTTCCGGCAACAACTCGAAATCGCCGCCGAAACCGGCTTGAACTGCGTCATTCACCAGCGCAGTTCCTTCGACGATTTATTCGCGCAAATCCAGCCCTTCGCCGCCCGGACGCGCGGTGTGTTTCACTGCTTCGGCGAAAGCGTGGCGCGCTTGAAAATGATTTTGGATTTGGGCTGGCGGGTGAGTTATACCGGCATCGTGACGTTCAAGAACGGACAGAACATCCGCGATGCCGTCGCCGCCACGCCGCTGGACAAGTTCATGCTGGAAACGGATTGCCCGTATCTCGCGCCCGTGCCGCATCGCGGCCAGCGTGGCGAACCGGCATACGTGAAGGAAATTTCCGAAACCGTGGCGCAGGTGAAAAATGTGTCGCTGGATGAATTAAGCACGGCCACCTGCCAGACCGCGCGTGAATTTTTTCCGAAGTTGAACGGATGAAAATGATTTGCCACCGAGACACAGAGCGCACAGAGAAAATTTGAGACAAAAAACTCTGTGTTCTCTGTGCCTCTGTGGCTAAAATTAAACCATGACCCGGCAACAAGTCCTCGACCTTTACTTTCTGGACGCGCGGCACAAGCTCATCGAACTCGCCGCGTTTCTTGACCGCGTGGAGCGCGCCGACCGCAAATCTGCTGGTAGGGCTGACCTGCTGGTCAGCCGGGACGCGCAGCAGCGCGTCCCTACCCAAGAAGATTTTCGTCTGAAAGCCTTTCGCGCCGCGCTGGGCGAATTGAGCAGCCGCAAAAAACAAAAAGCCAAAAACGTCCTGCTCAAATTCAGCGACCCGACGACGAAGCCGATTGAAAAGGCGATGGGCAAAGGAGCGTGCGGCGCGTTTCCGTTCAAAAATGTGTTAAGCAGAAAAAATAAGGCCAAACCATGAACACGCCAGAAAATAAATCTAAAAACCCGTGGGGTGAGAGTCTGCCAGTAAAGTTACTGCGAGATGGCTGGACGACTCATGGCTTTCCCAACTCGACGGTCGTGGTTGCACTTCCGCCCAGCGTGACTGTGCAGTTCGATGACAAAGGAGTGCTTCACGGATTCACGCGCGAGCTAGGCCGGTTTTTTACTGCGACGCTCCATACGAATCCCAAGTTCACACAGAGCAAAGAGTTGGCGCTCAAATTCGTTGAAAATCTAGCCAAGAAGAAGAACGCTCAAGCAATTGACGTTGCGACGTATAAGTATTTCATTGACCCGATAGAAGGGCGCGAAGGTTCACGCAACATCACGTTCTGCGTCATTGGTATTCCCGGTGCGGTGGTTGTTGTATCCTTGAGCCGCCAGCCGGATTCACCGTTACCTGAGCTTATTGAGGTTATCAGCCATGCCATTCCGCAGATTATTGGTGAATTAGTATGAGTGGTCTAATGCGCTATATCGAACCGCACGCCCACATGGTCAGCCGCACGACGGATGATTACGAACGCATGGCGCTCGCCGGTTGCGAGGCCGTGTGCGAACCCGCGTTTTGGGCGGGCTTCGACCGCAGTTCGCCCGCCGGATTTTTTGATTATTTTTCCCAGCTCACCGAGCACGAGCCGAAACGCGCGGCAAAATTCGGCCTGAAACATTTCTGCTGGCTCGGCATCAATTCCAAAGAAGCCGAGGACGTGGAGCTGGCAAAGGAAGTCGTCGCGCTCGTGCCGCAATTTCTCGGACACAAAAACGTGCTCGGCATCGGCGAAATCGGCTTGAACAAAAATTCCAAAAACGAATTGCGCGTCCTCGAACTGCAAGTCGAACTCGCGGCGAAATTCAATCAACTCATCCTCGTTCACACGCCGCATCTGGAAGATAAATGGAAAGGCACGCGGCTGATTCTCGACGTTTTGAAAAATGACCGGCGTATTTCGCCGGAGCGCGTCATCATTGACCACGTCGAAGAACACACGGTGGAAATGGTTTTGGATCGCGGCATGTGGGCGGGCATGACGTTGTATCCCGAAACGAAATGCACGCCCGCGCGCGCGATTGACATTTTGGAAACTTACGGCCGCGAACGGCTCTGGCTGAATTCCGCGTGCGACTGGGGCGTCAGCGATCCGCTGGCCGTGCCGAAAACGGCGGTGGAAATGAAAAAGCGCGGGCATCTGGCCAGCGCGATTGACAGCGTGATTTTTCAGAATCCAAAAAAATTCATGCGCCAGTCACCGAATTTCAAATGGTAGGGCGGTGCTGCTGCGCCGCCCAAATTCAGTCAGGGCAAAGCAGCAGCTTTGCCCTACCACGATAGGAAGCCTTTCAAGCCATTCCGAGCAAGCGGGCGATTTCCTTTTGCCGTCTGTCAAACGTCAGAAATGCGCCTGCCGCCAGCGTCCACGCCGCGCCCAAATGCCACAAGTCAAAACTGGTGTGACGTTTTTTCCAGCCGTGGGCGTCACCGAGGCTGCGAGCCATGTTGACGGAATCCGGCAAATCCAGTTCCTTGCGCTGAAAAGCTTTCTTCAAAATGGCGCGATCAAAACGGTTGATGATTTTGCGAGCGGTGTATTCCGGCAATGGATTTTTCTCCCGGAAAATTCCGGCGCGAACGGCGGCAGGCAATTCGAGTTGATGCACGACACAAACCACAAAATCGTCGTTGTCATGTTTGTCCTGGATTTTTTGGGCGGCCTTGTGATTGACATCGTTTTCGTAAAAGAGGCTCACCAAAAAACTGGTGTCAGCATAGACAATCATTCCCGGTCCTCAATTATCATCGCGGACAGGTCAGTGACCGGCGCTTCGTCCGTGATTGGTATTTCTTCAAAAATCCGTTGCAGTTCGGCCTTGAAACTTTTTCGTTCGACATCCACGCGCCGAAGTTCAAAAACTTTGCCGCCGCGTTTTTTGATCAACACCGATTCGCCCGGAGAAAGACTTTCTTCCGGCACGCCGTGGCGTAATTCGCGCCCGCTGATAGTCTTCTTGCTCATAGTGCTAACATTCTACGTTAGCAAAAGGCTCCGTCAAGTTGTGGTTTGAAACAGTAATATCCTGATTTCAAGGTGGCGCGCCTCGCGCTGCGAGGCGCGGCGGGTCGCAGCGCGACCCGCCCCACCAAATTCAGACACTGCCGTTAAAACCAAAACGACGCCATCCGCCGAATTTCAAGCTGCCGAAGTGATGCCTACGCCACCTTCCACGGCGCGCGGTAATCGCGGGTGAGCCAGCTTGGTTCGCCGGTGCCGTCCACGAACGATTCCGTCGCCGGATCCCATTTGATGATTTTCCGGTTGAAGTAAGTCAGATTGACCAAATTGCAGACCGTCGCCGTGCGCTGGCCTGTTTCCGCGTCGCAAATCGTCAACTGACGCGACTTTATGCAGTTCACCCAATTCGTGATGTGATTGGTGCTGCGATAAAGCCGCACGGCATTGGGCGGCAGCAGTTCTTTCAGCAACGGCGAATAATCGTCCATCTGCCCGGCTTTGAGCTGGTCGCCGAGCCAGAGTTGAAACTTGCCACGGTTGACGTAAAGCTTGCCCTTGTCGCCGTAGAACGTGATGCCGTTGCCCGGCTGATGCGTGACTTCCAGGCCGGTCGCATAGCGCCAGCGCACGCCGGACTGCGCGTCCGCCGTGGCCGCCGGCAAAAATTCCACCGGGCCGCTGCGATCAAAGCCAAACGCCCATTGCACGATGTCGAAATGATGCGCGCCCCAGTCGGCGACTTTTCCGCCGCCATATTCGCGATAATGCCGCCATTGCGTCGAGCCTTTGGGCATTCCGCGCGGACTCAAAACGGAGCTATAAGGCCGCGTGGGCGCCGGTCCCAGCCAGAAATTCCAGTCCAGACCCGGCTCCATTTCCTCTGCCGGCAGATTGCAATAAACGGGCGGGCCGCCGCCCACCGCAACATCCGCCTTCGCCACCGTGCCGATGACGCCGTTGCGGACGAGTTCGCAGGCGGCGCGGAATTCGCTCATCGAACGCTGCATGCTGCCGACTTGAAAAATCCGCTTGTTCGCCTGGACGGCGTTCACCATTGCGCGGCCTTCGTGAATCGTATGCGACATCGGCTTCTCGCAATAAATATCTTTGCCGGCGTTGGCCGCCGCGATGGCGACGAGCGCGTGCCAGTGATCCGGCGTGGCGATGACCACGGCGTCAATATCCTTCCGCGCCAGCACATCCCGGAAATCGTTGTAGATGTCGCAGCCCTTGTAGGTGCCGGACTTCATGTTCTTGGCGTATTGCGCCTCGGTCGCCTTCTTCGCGCGGTTAAGGCGGGTGCCATCCACATCGCCGATGGCGAGCACGCGAACATCCCGGCGGGGCAGGCAGGCGCGCAGCAAATGACTGCCCTGCGTGCCTTGGCCGATGAATCCCAGCGTGAGCTGTTTGCTGGGCGCGGTGTCCGCCGCCCACAGATGGGAGCGCAAGACCAGCGGCGCGGCGCCGGCGAGGGCGGCCGTCTTGAGAAAACTGCGGCGGGAGAAAAAACGGGATGAATTCATGTCGTGCGGCTCATACTGATGTTTCCAGTATCAGACTGCAAAAATTATTTTCAGGTTACGAGTTTTTCCCGCCGCGCCCGGGCGGGGTCACGCCGCCGGCGAAACCATCACGACGAACTCCCCTTTCAAGCTGCGTTTCTGCGTGATCGCCAGAAGCTGCGCCGGTTTGCCGCGCAGAAATTCCTCAAACTTCTTCGTCAGCTCCCGTGCCAGCACCACGTCGCGTTCAGGAAAAACTTCGTTCAATTCGCCCAGCAATTTTTCGATGCGATACGGCGATTCGTAAAATACCAGCGTGCCGGGAACCGTTTTGAGCGATTCAAGCTGATTACGCCGTTGACCGGATTTATGCGGCAGAAAGCCGACGAAATGAAATTCCTCCGTCGGCAAACCGCTCGCCGTCAACGCGCCGACCAGCGCACATGCGCCGACCACGGCTTCCACACGAAAACCGGCGGCGATGGCGGCTTTCACCACCCGTTCTCCTGGATCACTGATGCCGGGGCTGCCGGCATCCGTAACCAGCGCGATTTTTTCACCGCGCCGGAGACGTTCGATGATTTCCTCGCTTCGCTTCGCCTCGTTGAACTGAAAATAACTCAGGAGCGGTTTGCTGATGCCGAAATGTTTCAGCAACTGGCCGGAGCGGCGCGTGTCCTCGGCGGCGACGACATCGCATTCGCGCAATACGCGCAACGCGCGGAGCGTGATGTCTTCCAGATTGCCGATCGGCGTGGCGACGAGGTAAAGCGTGCTGGCGGTGAGCGGCGGCAAAATGGCGGCGTCCATGCCTTGACTTAAACAAATAATCGGCGTGAAATAAACCCGATTCGGCAAACCATTCAAAAATGAAAATAAATCCCCTCGTCCTAATCAGCCTCGCTTGTTTTCTGGCCAGCAACACGTTTGCTCAAACTGAAAAGCCACCGGTGCAAATCGCGCTGGCCGGGCTGGAACATGATCATGCGCTGGGTTTCATTCCGCGTTTCGCAGGACGGACGGATGTGCAACTGGTCGGCATCGCGGAAACGAATCAGGATTTAATCGCACGCTATTCCAAACGGTTTCATCTGCCCGCGAACATTTTTTATCCGAGTCTTGAAGCCATTTTCGCCAGGACCAACGTGCAGGCGGTGGCGACGTTCACCTCCACGTTCGGCCACGAGCGCGTGGTGAAATTTTGCGCGGCGCACGGCGTGGATGTGATGATGGAAAAACCGCTGGCGACGAACCTGAAACAGGCGCGCGCCATCGCGGCGGCGGTGAAAAAAAGCGGCATTCAACTGCTCGTCAATTATGAAACCAGCTATTATCCGGGCAACTGGCAGGCTTACGCGATGGTTCACGACGAACATCAGATCGGCGACATCCGCAAGATCGTGGTTCACGACGGTCATCGCGGGCCGAAGGAGATCGGCTGCTCGACGAATTTTCTCGCGTGGCTGACGGATCCGGTCCTGGACGGCGGCGGGGCATTGAACGATTTCGGCTGTTACGGCGCGGATCTGGCGACGTGGTTTTTTGACGGCGAACGGCCCACGGCGGTTTTTGCCGTGACGCAGCACATCAAGCCGGAGATTTATCCCAAGGTGGAGGACGAGGCGACGGTGGTGCTGACTTATCCCAAGGCACAGGTGATTCTGCAACCGTCGTGGAACTGGCCGTTCGACCGGAAGGACATGGAAATTTACGGCCAGACCGGCTATGTGCTGGTGCCGCATCCGAACGAATTGCGCGTGCGTCGCGCGGGCATGGCGGATGAAACGGAAACGACGCCCCCTGCCCTGGCCGCTCCGAACAACGATCCGCTTTCCTATTTCGCCGCCGTCGTGCGCAAAGAAATCAAGCCCACCGGGCTGGCCTCGCTGGATGTCAACCTGACCGTGGTGGAAATTCTGGATGCCGCGCACCGGTCGGCGGACACGGGAAAAAAAATCAAACTCTGAAACATTCGCATGAAGTCCGCCGCGAAATTTGCCCTCGTCCTCGTCACGGCGCCGGATGTGAAAACGGCGCGGGTGCTGGCCGGGGCGGCCTTGTCCGCCAAGCTCATCGCCTGTGCGAATTTGCTGCCGAAGATTGAATCGCATTATTGGTGGCAGGGAAAAATCGAATCAAGCGCGGAAGTCCTGCTGGTTTTGAAAACTGCCAAATTAAATCTGGCGGCGCTGGAGAAATTGATTCTCGCCAAACATCCCTATGACACGCCGGAGTTTCTGGTTTTACCGCTGGCCGCCGGCAGTCAGAAATATCTCGGCTGGCTGGCGGCCAGCCTGTAACGGCCGTCACGGCCGGCGGACAGGTCATTGTCCGCAATTTATCCCGTTCCGCCGATTTTTGATTGAACCCCGGTGGCATCGGCGTAGATTTGCGGGGTGAGCGCGAATGACCTGACCGCCCTGGTGCTTCTGACCCTGCAAGGTCTGGCTGTCGTCATCGGCCTGATGATCCTTGCCTGGATGCTGGTGGTGCATCGCCGGGAACGGTTGCAATCCAAGATTTCGCCGGCGCAGCATTTCTTCCCGTTTCAACCGCGAATAATTTCGCGGCCCGGCTGCTGGGTCGCCATTCGCTCCGTTTCCCCCGAGGCGGTAAAAAACGTGCTGGGCTTGAACCGTGCCGAGCCGTGTTCCTGGGCGGAAGGACTGGCGGGCGGACATGAATTTTTCATCAGCCCGCGCGTGAACGGCTGGGTCATCGTCACCGGCATGAGCCTGCCCAATCCGACGGATGACGTGGACGCGACCTTTGTGTTTCTCCAGGCATTGAGCAAACAGCTCGG
>Ga0164241_10006244_pt1 | contig 10916 bp, 9 predicted proteins | sample OricomyardsoilBY_FD_108780 | JGI IMG/M metagenome (GOLD analysis project Ga0164241, IMG submission 108780) | Backyard soil microbial communities from Emeryville, California, USA - Original compost - Back yard soil (BY) | ecosystem: Environmental > Terrestrial > Soil > Unclassified | place: USA... | reverse complement strand
GCGGTCCAGACTGCCGGCACGGGATGGCTGGGGGGAGGAGTCGGGTCCGGGGGAATGGGGGGATGGGGGGGGGGGGGAGGGGGGTCGGGGTCTCCGCCCGGCAGGCCCGGGACGCTTGCCGGGTCCCAGGGGTTCGATCCGGCGGCGATCTCGGCGGCGTCGCTGGCGCCATCGCCGTCGCTGTCGGCCTTGCGCGGGTTGGTCTTCGTGCGCTTGACCTCGGTCCCGTCGGAGAGCCCATCGCCGTCGCTGTCGGCCTTGCGAGGGTTCGTCCTGGTTCGCTTGGTCTCTTCCCGGTTGCTCAGGCCGTCGCGGTCGGTGTCGACATCGGTTCTCAGCAGAAGCTTGGTGTTGGCGCTCTGCTTGCCACTCGGCGCCGCGAGGGCCGTGAACTGCAGGCCCGCGAAGGCAATGACCGTGGCCAGACACGCACCGAGGAGGATTTGGGCTAGCTTCGGAGTGCTGAGAAAGGTTTGCATGGGCTGGCTATCGGTGCGGGCTCGTTTTCAAATAGATAAGAAAGCCTGACCTGGACAAATGACTGGGAACGCTGAGGCTGCTTGGCCGAGACTACCCAGTTGCCAGCCTATTTATGTCAACCGCTTACGACGGGTTTGCTCAAAGCCCGCGTTTTACGGCCAGGTAAGGGATCAGCGCCAGCTCGGCAAGGCCGGGCAGCGGGTCCTCACGACTGAAAACGGCCTCGGTGTGGGCGCGGCGCAGCGAGTTCAGGTACGGGCGCGTCCGCAGCCGGCCACGAACGATCTCCCCGATCGCGGTCGGCAGGTCGGTGAGGATGCGGATCCAGCGCACGCCGCTACGGGCGTGCTGCCGCTCGACCGGCTGGCCGAGCTGGCGGCGGAAGAGGAGATAGGGAAAGTCGACCCCGGCCGCGGCGGCGATCGTGTGGTACCCCCAGGTGCGGGCGTTGAAGTCGAGCAGCTTGAAGGCGCCGTTGCGCGGGTCGCGCTTGAACTCGAGCTCGACCAGGCCGCTGAAGCGGATCTCGCCGAGCAGCCTGCGTGAGAGCTCCTCGACCTCGGGCGCCTCGATCGTCTCGACGTAGGTGCTGGCGCGGCCGAACTCCGGCGGGTGCTGGCGCAGGCGCCGGGCGACCATCGTCGCCACCGGCTCGCCATCCTCGTAGAGGGCGCCGTAGGCGTACTGCTGCTGGCCGTCGCCGGGGATCAGCTCCTGGACGAGCACCTCTCCCGGGCCGACGATGTCGAGCGCCTTGGCGACGAGCTCGCGTAGCTCCGTGAGGCTGTCGGCGCGCCAGGCCTTGGCCTTGGTCTCGTAGAAGAAGTGCTCCTTGATCGCCGGCTTGATCGCGAAGGGCGGCTCCCCGTCGATCTCATCCAGCTCCGCGATGGAGGAAGGCTGCCAGGTGCGTGGCGCCGGCACGCCCAGCGACTCGGCCAGCTCGTAGGTGCTGCGCTTGTCCCAGGCCCAGCGGATCGTCTCCCAGCCCGCGGTCGGCACACGGAAGAAGCTCGCCAGCCGCTCGCGGTTGCGGGCGATCGCCGCGACCGTCTCGTCGCGGGTCGGGAAGAGCACCCAGCCGGCGAGGTCGCGCTCGCGGCCGATCCGCAGCAGGTCCTCGACCAGCCGCTCTTCGTCGCCGAGGTCGGCGACGCGTGCCCAGCAGTCCGTGTAGCGGGAGACGCGAGCTATCGAGTGCTCGTCGTCGATCACGCATACGGGCACGCCGCGGCGACCGAGGCTGCGCACGATGCCGAGGCCCTGGTAATCGCCGCCAAGGACGATCGCGCCGGTCATCTCAGGCGTTCACGGGCTCGAGCTCGAGCGTCAAATCGCTGCCGGAGCGGCCCGCCCAGAGGAGGCTGGCGCGCTCGTCGTCCTCACCCTCGATCCGGGCGCCCCGGTCGTCCTCGACGCAGCGCAGGCCGGCACGGATGCGCCACCAGGCGGCGACGTCGCGTGGCAGTGCGTGCCAGCCGTCTCGCTGTGCCGCCAGGTACTCGAGGAATTCCTCGTACATGCGCAGGCGGGCCGGCGTGTCGAGGTAATCGGGGTGGGTGATCAGGTTGATCAGGCCTTCGTTGGCGACGATCCAAGCGCTCTTCTGCGTCCAGTGCTCGATCGTGTCCTGGCGAAGGATCTCCCAGAGGGTGTGATCCTGGACCAGGGTGATCGGCAGCTCGACCATCTCGCCGAGGAAGAAGGGCAGGATCGAGCAGCAGCCCCCGGCCTGGGGCTCGAAGGGATCGGTGTCGGGAAAGGAGCTGTCGTAGAGAGCGCCGAGCTCGGGCATCCAGTCGGCATTGCGGTGGGTGGCCGGCGAGCGGAAGCCGGTCGCATCCCAGTTGGCGAGGTAGCGATGGATCGCCGGCAGCTCGGCCTCGAAGCTGGCGCGGCTCTCGAACAGCTTGCAGTCGTGCTTGATCGCGTGCAGGCCGACCTCGCAGCCGCTGGCGCGGACATGGTCGAGCAGGCCGTCTTCGATCGGGTACCACTCGGCGACGAAGTTCCACGAGGAGACGAAGCCGTGGCGTCGCTCGATCTCGATGATCCGGCGCACGTTCGCGACGCCGGCGGGGCCCTCGACGTCATGGGTGAGGATCGCCGCGAAGCGCCTGCCCTCCGGCCAGTTGGCGATCAGGGGGAACGGCTCGCCGCCGCGCCGGTCCAGCTCGGCGCCCAGCTCGGCGCGCCGGCGATCGACGAGCAGCGGCTCGATCGGCCAGCGCGGGAACTCGCTGCGCATCTGTCGCTTCGCGTAGAGACGTCGCATCGCGATCTGCAGCCGGCGTGGCAGCAGCGGCTTGACCCCGTAGTAGGCGCTGAGCGCCAGCGAGCGGCTGGAAGCGCCGCCGCTGTAGCGCTCCTCCAGGTAGTGGCGTTCGTCCTGGTCGAGCCTCATGCGGCGACCGCTGACTCTGAGTAGGGGCCGAGCGGGGGCGCGGAGAGGCCGAGGGTGACCCGCAGGCTGGCCCACTCGGCGCGGACGCGGGTGCGCTGGGCGGGGCGGAGCATCGCCGCCGCCCCGAAGACGACGACCCGGATCGCGTGCCTGAGCGCGAGGCTGGCGCGAATGCCGGCCGTTGCCGTGAAGCCGTAGTGCTTGGCGGCGAAGAGCAGGCGCGAGTGGCTGAGTTGCGGCATCAGGTCGCCGCCCTTGCCGCTGCCCGAGTGGTGGGTGATGACCATCACCGGCAGGTGCGCGACCGGCCACCCCGCCTGCCAGAAGCGGTAGCACCAGTCGGTCTCCTCCGAGTAGAGGAAGAAGCGCTCGTCCATCGGGCCGACGGCCTGCATGGCCTCGCGGCGGGCGATCAGGAAGGCGCCGACGACCCATTCGACGCTGCCTTCGCGCTCGTAGCGCGAGGGTCGCGTATCGGCCTGCTGGAGCGTGTCGAGCAGCGGCCAGTAGGTGGCGAAGAGAGCCTCGCCGAGGCTTCGCAGGGGCGAGGGAAAGCGCCTGATCGACGGCTGCAGCGCGCCATCGGTGCCGCGCTGGACGACGCTGGCCAGGCCCAGCGCGGGGCGGGCGTCCATCGCCGCCACGAGCTCGCCGAGAGTGCCGGTGCGAATCTCGACGTCGGGATTGAGGAGCAGGACGTAGCGCCCCCGGGCCTCGGCCAGGGCGACGTTGTTGGAGGCGGCGAAGCCGCGGTTCTCGCGGCGCAGCACCCGTGCCTGGCTGAACTCCGCCTCGATCGCGTCGGGCGTGCCGTCGCTCGATCCGGCGTCGACGACCAGCCACTCGACCGAGGCCGCCCCGGTGGCGGCAAATGCCGATCGCAGCGTTGCCAGGGCCATCTCGCGGCCGTTGTGGGTGACGACGACGACCGAGAGGTCGGGGGTGCTGCTCATGAGGCGAGGCGGAGCATGCCGAGGATGCGGCCGCGGGTCTCCTTGCGGATCGCCCGCCGGAACTCGTCGTCCTCCACCTTCGGCGCGCGGCGAACGGCGGCCCGCGCGTAGCCGTAGAAGAAGGCCAGCCCCGAGATTCCCCGCGGCTTGGTCGTGGCGATCTTGAGCGAGCGCAGCGCAACCCAGTAGACGGGGTAACGGGCGATGTAGGCGGCCATGCCGTAGCGGGCGCGCCCACGCAGCGTCCCGTCGGCGCTGCCCCAGGGACGGTGATGGATCGAGACCAGGTCGGCGAAGGTGCGGGTGCGGAAGCCACGCATGCGGGCCAGGGTCTCGTCGATCGTGTCCCAGGCGAGCCGCTCCTGGACGCCGTCGATCGCTTCGAAGCACTCGCGCGAGTAGCACTTGAGCGCGCCCGGCACGTGGTGCTCGGTTGGGACCCGCTCCAGCCACCACTTGCCATGCAGCAGCTCGCGGCGCAGACCGCCGGCGATGCCGAGCGTCTCGTCGGCTTCGAACTCGGCGAGGATGCGCTCGAAGTGATCGGGGGGCAGCTCGATGTCGCCGTCGAGCTTGGCGATATGGGTGAACTCGCGCCACTCGACGCTGTTCAGCCCGAAGTTGAAGGTGCGCGGGGCCGCCGCGGAGGCGAGCCGGTCCCGCGGGTTGTCCAGCGGCGGGTGCGGCGGCGCGCTCAGCACGGTGATGAAGGGGACCTCCTCGGCGAGCCGTTCGGCGAGCTCGCGGGTGCCGTCGGTGGAGTGGTCGTCGACGAGCAGCCATAGATCCGGTTGGCGGGCCTGGGCGACCATCGCCCGCACGACCTGCTCCAGATGGGCGGCCTCGTTGCGAATCGGCGAGATGACGAGCAGGCGCTGAGTCATGGTCCGCCATATAAACGGCTGTGGCGGGGCGATCTTGCACCGCAAGCCAGGACTGATCCGGTCCGTTCACAGAGTGTGAGCGCTAACGCGCAGACCGTTGGCATGGGCGCCGGGCCCAGCTTCGGCGCCGAGCACGGCGCTGTCGAGGACCCGGCCCTCAAGCGAGCCCTGCTGAGCTTGATGCCGGGCAAGCGCCGCCATGCCCTGCTCGGGTCGATCCGTGGCGTCCGCTACCGAGGCGATGCCGTCGAGTGCCCGTGCTGCGACGGAAGCTTCTCGCGCTTCCTGCCTCATCGGGGGCGAGTGCAGGCCAAATGCCCAGGTTGCGGCGCCCTGGAGCGCCACCGCCTGCTCTGGTTCTTCCTGCAGGCGGAAACCGACCTCTTCGCCGGCGGGGCGCTGCTTCACATCGCCCCGGAGTACACCTTCTTGCGCAGGTTCTCGCAGACGAGTGGGCTGCACTACGTGACCGGCGACATCGACTCGGCGCTGGCCAGCCACCACATCGACGTGATGGACATTCCCTTCGCGGCCGATAGCTTCGACTACCTGCTCTGCAATCACGTGCTCGAGCACGTCGAGGACGACCGCCTGGCGCTGGCCGAGATTCGGCGGGTCCTCAAGCCGGGGGGCTGGGCGGTCCTGATGTGCCCGGTCGACCACCGCCAGGCGATCACGCTCGAAGACCCATCCGTCGTCACCGCCGAGGACCGCCATCGCGCTTTCGGCCAGGGTGACCACGTCCGCCTCTACGGGCGTGACTACCCGAACCGCCTGCGGGAAGCCGGCTTCGAGGTGCGGGTGGATCGCTACCTCGACCGTTTCGACGAGCGCTCGATCGCTCGCTTCGGCCTGCGCCGCGAAGAGGACGAAGCGTTCGGCTCCGAAGAGGTATTCCTCTGCACCAAGCCGTCCGAGCGCGAGCGGGTCGGCTCTTGAGCGGGCCGAGCGCCGCCCAGCGTTTCCGGCAGGTGCGCCGGCTGATCCGCAGCGAAGGGCCCTCGGGGGTGACGGCGCGCCTCTTGAAGCGCGCGACCAACGTCCTCGACCCGCCGGGGCGCGACGGCCTCTCGGTGCGCCGCGAGGATCTCGTGCGTGCCGCGGAGATAGCCGCGGCCGGCTGGTCGTTGCCCGGGCCGGCTGCCTGGCGCGACGGTGAGCCACTCACGATTGCCTGGGTCTGCACGCCTCCCGGTGCCGGCTCCGGTGGGCACACGACGATGTTCCGGATGGTCGCGGCGCTCGAACGCGCCGGGCATTCCTGCGTCGTCTACATCGACGATCGCCACGGCTGGGAGATCGAGCAGCACCGCGACACGATCCGCACCTGGTGGCCCTGGGTGGGCGCCGAGGTGCGCGATCTGGCGGCCGGCATCGAGGACTCGCACGCGATCCTGGCGACGAGCTGGCCGACCGCCTACCCGGTGCTGGCGGCGCCGGCGCTGGGCGCCCGTTGCTATTTCGTGCAGGACTTCGAGCCTTGGTTCTACCCCGCCGGCAGCGAGGCCCTGTTGGCCGAGGGGACCTACCGCTTCGGCTTCCACGGCGTAACCGCAGGCCGCTGGCTGGCGCAGCTGCTGAGCAGCAGGTACGGGATGCCCGCCGGTCACTTCGACTTCGGCTGCGATCTCGAGCGCTACGCCTACGCCGAACGGGCCGAGCGCGGCGGCGTCTGTTACTTCTGTCGCCCCGATAAGCCACGGCGTGCCCACGCGCTCGCGGTAGCCGCCCTCGAGCTCTTCGCCGCCCGCCACCCGGAGGTCGAGATCCACACCTACGGCGAGCCGGCCGGCGACCTGCCCTTCGCCGTCACCGACCACGGCCTGCTCACTCCCGCCCAGCTCGGCGACCTGTACCGGCGCTGCACGGCGGGACTGGTGCTCTCGGCGACCAACGTCTCGCTGGTTCCCCACGAGATGCTCGCCGCGGGCTGCATCCCGGTGGTCAACGAGGCCGAGCACAACCGGATCGTGCTCGACAACGACCACGTCGCCTACGCCGGGGCGATGCCGTTCGAGCTTGCCGCAGAGCTCTCGCGGCTGGTCTCGCGGCCAGCCGAGGAGCGACTCACGGCCGCTCGGGCAGCGGCGGCCAGCGTCGAGTCGATCTCCTGGGAGGAGAGCGGCAACCAGGTCGAGCGAATCCTCCGCGGTGTCGTCGCGGACGCTGCCTCGGGCACGCTGGTGGCCTGAGCCCAGCCGCAAGCGGCACAGCGTTGCGCTCGTTGTTTGCACGGATGGCTCCCGATCACGCTGCCCACCCCAGCAAGCCCCTGCACGTCGCCCTTGCCGCCGACGCCGGCTTCGTCATGCCGCTTGCGGTCACGCTGACCGGCCTTGCCCTGGCGCACCCTTCCGACGAGCTGGCGGTCACCGTCTTGCACGACGGCATATCGAGCTCGGACATCGCCCGCATCGAGGCGGGCCCCGTCGGCCGCATCGCGGTGAGCTGGCAGCAGGTCGACACCAGCGAGCTGAGCGGCACCCACCACACCGGCGGACTGAGCCAGGCGACGCTGTTCAGGCTGCTGCTGCCGGCCATCCTGCCGCCCTCGCTGGAGCGGACGATCTACCTCGACTGCGACGTAGTCGTGAGCGACTCGCTGCTTCCCCTCTCGGAAGTCGACCTTGGCGATGGGCTTGCCGGTGCCGTGCGCGACGCCGGCGCGCCGTTTCCGGCCGGCCCCTATGGCACCGACTGGCGCGGGCTTGGCCTGGCGCCCGGTGCGCCGCTCTTCAACGCCGGCATGCTGGTGATCCCGCTCGCGGCCTGGCGCGAGGCGGATATCTCGGGACAGGCGCTCGAGGTGCTGCGGCATTCCAAGCCGCGCTGGGGCGATCAGGACGCGCTCAACGTCGCCCTGCAGGGCCGCTGGACGGAGCTCGACCGGCGCTGGAACCTGCAGACGCCCGACGCGGTCGGCAACGGCCTCGCCTGGGCGCTCTGGACCGAGCAGGTCGAAGCGGCGTTGGCCGATCCGGCGATGATCCACTACACGGAGCGCGACAAGCCGTGGCACCCGGATTCCCGCCACCCGTTTGCGCAACGCTGGCTCGAGGTCCTCGACCAGACCGACTGGGCGGGATGGCGGCCACGGCGTTCCTCGCTGCCCAGGCGCGCAGCCGGTAGGGCCAAGCGGGCCGGGCGGCTGCTTCTCGCAGACCCATCCCGGGCCGCGACGTGACGCTGGCCGGCCTGAGAAACCTTTGGCGGCCGGCGGGCGACGACGCCAGCCTCGGACGCCGGATGGGCGGCGCCGCCGCCTGGAGCAGCCTCGGCTCGATCGCGATGCGGCTGGGCACGTTCGCGGTCGGGATCATCGCCGCACGGCTGATCGCGCCCGACGAGTTCGGCGTCTTCGCGGTCGCGATCACCGTCCACGCGATCATCATCAACGCCAGCGACCTCGGCGTCAGTGCCTACATCGTCCGTCACGGCGGCGATCTCGACGCGATCGGCCCGACGGTGACGACGATCGCCTTCGCCTCCGCTGCCGCGCTCACCGGAATCATGGCCCTCGCGGCTCCGTGGCTGGCGACCCAGTTGGGATCCTCGGCGGCCACCGACCCCGTGCGGCTGCTCTCGCTCACCGTCCTGCTCGCCGGCATCAGCTCCGTGCCGGGAGCGGTGCTGACCCGTGAATTCCGCCAGGACAAGCTCTTTCTCGCCAGCGCCGCGAACTTCCTCGTCTCCACCGGCGTGCTGCTCATCCTCGCCTTCGGCGGTGCAGGCGCTTTGGCGCTTGCCTCCTCGCGGGTCGCCGGCCAGGCGGTCTCGACGATCGTCCTCTTCAAGTCCTCGCCGAAGCGCTACTTCCCGGGCTTCGACCGCGCCGTCACCTCGTCGGTCATCTCCTTCGGGCTGCCGCTCGTCGGCTCGAGCTTCCTCGGCTTCCTGATCGGCAACGTCGATTACATCGTCGTCGGCCGCCTGCTCGGCGCCGAACCGCTCGGTCTCTACTACCTCGCCTACAACATCGGCAGCTGGCCGCTGATGATCCTCGGCCCGATCGTCGCTTCGATAACGGTGGCCGCCTTCTCGCGCGTGCGGGCCGACCGGGTCCGGATCGCCAGCCGGATCAGCACGGCGATGTCTGCCCTGGTCCTGGTCGCCCTGCCCGCCTCGGCGCTGATCGCCAGCCTCGCCAGCCCGCTCGTCCATCTCGTCTACGGGTCGCGCTGGTCGCCGGCGATCGGGGCCCTGGCGCTCACCGCCGTCTACGGCGCCTTGCGAATTCCGGCCGACCTCTTCTACAACGTGACGATCGCGGAGGGGCGCACGCGCAAGCTCTTCTTCCTGCAGATCGCCTACCTGGCGGCATTGGCTCCGATGACGATCGTCGGCGTCCAGGCCTGGGGCATCGCCGGCGCCGGCGCGGCTCACGTCGCCGCCAACGCGGCGGTGCTGCTGCCCGGCTTCATGCTGATCCTCGCCGGATCGACCGGCTTTGGCCCTCGCCAGTTCCTCGCCGCGGTGGCGCGGCCGGCCCTGGCCGCGGTCGCCACCGGGCTGGTCGCCCACTGGGTGGCGGGTCAGTTCGAGCAGGCCTGGCTGGCGATCCTGCTCGGCGGCCTCGCAGGGGTTGGCGTGTATCTGCTCCTGATGGTGACCTGGGCACGCGACGTCGTCACCGAGGCGCGTCAGCTCTGGGCCGACCCGGAGAATGGCGAGGCCGAACTGGGCGAGAGCGAGCCGGAGGCGGACGAAAGGCCGCCTCTCGTGGCGCCCGCTCCGGAGGGCGTTCATGCCTAGCGCGACTTCGACATCGCTCCCCGCGCGGGCCTGGTCCGCCGGCCTGGATCGGTTGGCCTGCATCGGATCGGGAGGACGGGTGGTTCCCGTTCAGCCTGGCCCCGCCGGCCTGCCACGCGTCTCTGTGGTCGTCCCTTGTTACAACTACGGGCACTACCTGGCCGAGTGCGTCGACTCGGTGCTCGGGCAAGCAGGGGTGACCGCGGACGTGCTGATCGTCGACGACGCCTCTCCGGATGGCAGTGGCGAGGTGGCCGAGGAGATCGCGGCCGCTTCGGGGGGACGCGTGCGGGCGATGCGCCACGAGCGCAACCGCGGCCACATCGAGACCTACAACGACGGCCTGGCCGAGGTCGAGGGCGAGTACGTGACCCTGCTCTCGGCCGACGACCTGCTTCCCCCGGGTGCTTTGGGGCGAGCGACGGCGCTGCTCGAGGAGCATCCCTCCGTAGGCTTTGCTTACGGGCGAGCGGTCAGTTTCTCCTCTGCGCCGCCTCTGGCGAGAACGGAGCCGAGCGGCTGGACGATCTGGGCAGGTGAGGACTGGCTGGGCGAGCGCTACAGGCGCGGCCGCAACCCGATCTGCTCGCCCGAGGTCGTCCTGCGGACGAGCGTGCAGCGCGAGATCGGCGGCTACCGGCCGCAGCTGCCGCACAGTGGCGACCTGGAGATGTGGATCCGGGCCGCGGCGATCGCCGACGTCGGCTACGTCGGCGGGGCCGACCAGGCCTGGTACCGGGTGCACGACGCGAACATGCACCACACCGCCTTCCGCAGCGGCAAACGCGACGGGATGGTCGTCGACATGGGCGAGCGCCTGCGGGCCTTCGAGTCGGCGGCGACAGAGATCTCAGGTCGGGTTGCCGGAACGGACCGGCTGCTGACGTCAGCCCGCCGGGCGGTGGCCGTCGAGGCCCTCACCCTGGCGCTGCGCGCCTTCTACTGGGGCATCGCCGAGACCTGGCCGGTCGACGACCTGGTCGAGTTTGCCCTCGAGGTCTACCCGGGGACGAGGCGGTTGCCGCAGTGGCGGGCGCTGGCGGTGCAGCGTCGCCTTGGCACCGGCTGGGGGCGACGCAACCCCGTCTCCCTCGGTCACGAGGCTGCTCTCAGGGCGAAGAGCGAGGCCAGGGACTGGCGTCTGGAGAGGGCGGGGCTGTGATCGTGGGCAACAAGCTCGCCGGTGGAAAGCGCCTGCCCGCCGCGCCGGCGTCGCCGCGGCCGCCGCGCGTCTCGGTCGCCGTCGCCTCCTACAACTACAGCCGCTACCTCGACGACTGCCTCTCCAGCGTCCTTTCGCAAGAGGGCGTCGAGCTCGAGGTGATCGTCGTCGACGACGCCTCCACCGACGACACACTCGACCTCCGCGCGGGCTTTGCGGCGCGCGATCCTCGGATCAGCGTGATCCAGCACGAGGTCAACAGCGGCCACATCGTCACCTTC
>Ga0164241_10006243_pt1 | contig 10916 bp, 20 predicted proteins | sample OricomyardsoilBY_FD_108780 | JGI IMG/M metagenome (GOLD analysis project Ga0164241, IMG submission 108780) | Backyard soil microbial communities from Emeryville, California, USA - Original compost - Back yard soil (BY) | ecosystem: Environmental > Terrestrial > Soil > Unclassified | place: USA... | reverse complement strand
TGCCGAAAAAGCGCGTTCGGTGCGCGCGCTACCTGTGAACGGAGCGAAGGGCGCGCGCGGAAAGCTGGCTGCGTGGGACGGGCAGGACACGCGCTTGGCTCGGCCAGCGAAGGGCTGAGGCATGACACCGGTCATCGTCCAAGCCACAATCATCAGCGTCGGCGGTATTCCAGACTCGACGGTCAACGCGACCTCGAATTTCACCGGCGGCAATACTGCTTTTTTCATTCACAACGAGTGGAACGGCGTCCCTACCGGGGTGACGATCGCCGGCGCGGCATCAACGCGAGACGCAACGGCAGCGCTGGGCGGCGGCGACGGATACGCGATCTGGCGAATAGACAACGTGGCTGGAGGTCGAAACGACGTCGCGCTTGCGGGCGACTCCGGCGGATATATCAGCGGCGCAATTCTCGAAGTCTCAGGCCTGATCGCGTCGCCGCTCGATCAGATCTCTTCTGCAGCCTCCGGGACAAGCAACGCTCCGAGCGCCACAACCGGGTCGACGACACAGGCTGAGGGGATCGCAATAGCCATTTGGGCAAACGGCAACGACGACAATGGCTCCCTGGCGCCATCGGGTTGGACGAATCTCTTCAATCCGACGAGCGCAGGCGGCGGTGAGGGTGGCTCGGCAGCGTACAAGATCTTGTCCTCGATCGGCGCGCAGACAGCGACTTTTGCAGTCAATGGTGGCGGCTCGGTTCAGTGGGCGTGTCGCGTGCTCACGTACAAGGCAGCCGCGGGCGGCGGCGGCTCGGTGAGCGATTCATTCGAGGGCGCCGCAGCTCGCCAGGTCCGCACGAACGCAGTTTATCGAATGTCCCCGCGCTCCGAGCGTGAGGCTCAGCAGTTTTTGCGCGCGCAGAAGCGAGCGTTCTCGTTCGCGCGTGCGGCTTGAAAGGAACCCATGGGTCTGAAATTCTCAGCCGTTTTCGAGAACGTATCCGTCTCCGCCGTCCAAGACGCTTTCTCGATCAAAGCCGGCGCAAGCAACCCGATTCGTCTCGTCAAGATCGACATCGCGCAGAACGGCGTCGCTGACGTCGGCGACGCGCAAGAAGAGCTCTTGCGGTTTCAAATCAAGGTCGGCGCAACCACACAGGGCTCCGGTGGTAGTGCGCCAACACCGAGCAACGGCCGCGGCAACACCGCGACGGCAACCGCACACGCGAACGACACCACGCAGTCAAGCGCTGGCACCGCGAAAACCGTCTATGCGAGCTCGTTCAACATCCGCTCCGGGCTGCTCTATATTCCAACCCCAGAGGAGGCTGAGCTTTCGGTCACCCCAGCTGGGCAGATCATGCAGATCGCTTTCCCAGCGGCACCGGCGGACGCCATCACGTTCACCGGAATGGTGATTTGGGAAGAACTCGGGACCTGATAGCCCACGCCAAGCAATCGCCCGCCTGAGACAGTTCAATGCCCGAGGTTTTCCGCCAGCGCTTCCCGTATGAGCAGCACGCACAGCTAGCTGCTCGTAGGCGGCAGCTGTTTTCGGCGCCGGTTCCCGCTGGGAACACCACGACGATCGCCGGTGTTCTCGCTGGGCTAACCGCGTCCGCGACTGCAAACACGTCGATCGTTACATCTGTCGCGGCGTCGCTCGCCGGCCTCACCGCCTCAGCGACCATCGAGCAGGTGATCACGGGCGCGTCGCTTGTTGGTGCCGCAACCGTCACTGAATCGATCCCGTGCACAATCGCGGGCGCGCTCGCTGGCCTGACGTGCACCGCCAGCGTGAATGTAGGCGGCATCACGTCAACGATCGCCGCGACATTGGCTGGGCTGACGGGTGCCGCGACAGCAACGGAGACCATCACAAGCACTGCGGTCGCAACGCTTGCCGGACTGGTCGGCGCCGCCACCGCCGTCGAGAGCTACCCCACTACAATCGCTGCGAACCTTGCCGGACTCATGGGAGCCGCAACGGCTACCGAGTCAACCCCGGCGACCGTTGCGGCGGTCTTGGCTGGCCTGACTGCGACAGCGACCGTCACCGAGACGATCCCGTGTACTGTTATCGCGGCACTGGCCGGGCTCGTTTGCGCGGCCTCCGCGGCGCACACCCCGCCTCCCGTCTCGTGCACCATTGCGGCCAACCTGGCAGGCCTCACAGCGGCCGCCACGATCACCGCCGGCAACGTAGTCAACGCCACTGTTGCGGGCGTCCTGGCCGGCCTCGCCGCCTCCGCCTCCGCCACAGAGGCCATCCCATCGTCGATTGCCGCCACGCAGGCGGGTCTTACGGCGGCGGCGTCGGTCTCGTCCGGCAACACGGTCAACACCTCTATCGATGCCGTGCTGGCCGGGCTCACTGCGTCGGCTAACGTTGCCGAGGCAATCCCGAGCTCGGTGGCTGGGCTTCTCGCTGGCTTGGTCGCAAGCGGGATCATCGCCGAGACCGTGCCGTGCGCAGTCGCGGGCGCTCTAGCGGGGTTGACGTGCGCGGCAACGGTTACCGCGGGCGGCGTGACCTGCACGATCGCGGGTGACCTGCCGGGACTGGTTGCAACAGCAACGGCGACGGAGTCCATCCCTTGCAGCGTGGCGGCGCTGCTGTCCGAACTCACGTGCGCGGCGTCGGTATTGGTCAAGCAGGACGCTCAATTCACGGTTGCAGCCCTGCTCGCCGAACTCACCTGTGCGGCAACCTGCCTGTCATCGAGCGATGCTCCGCTGATCGTGCCCGCCTCAGCAATGCGCTCTGTGTTCATCGACCGTCGCGACCGTTCCGTCACCGTCTCTCGGTAGCCATGCCAAACTGCACACGCGCTCGCCTGCCCGGCCCACCGCATGATCCGTCTGGGGGCGCTGACAAGCGCACGATCAAAGTATCGCTGCCGGACGGCGTGCAGTTGCTCCAGGCAAGCTTCTTGACCGCGTGCAACGAGAACTTCCAGCCGCTCGTCGGCACGGACTTCGAGCTGCGCAACGTCGAAATCGGGGTCATTTCGGACAACATCTACGGCGTTAACTTCTGGCCATACAAGGGCACGGGGCTCTCGATGGTCTACGTCACGCTGACACCGTACTACTCCGATGGGCTCCCGGGGATACCGGGTGAGGACATCACGGTGCGGTTGGTTATTGCAGAGACGTGATCAGCTGAGCGGCGTGAGCTTGAAATCCCAGATAGTGACGATGGCACCCGCTAAGATCGTGTTTGTATTCAGCCCGAGATTCTCGATTGGAAAATTGGCGGCCCGCCCGTCGGGTAGTTCGTAACGAAACCATCCGGCTGTGCCATTCGCGTTTGCTGCAGAATCACGCGCGAAACCTGTGCCCGAGAACTGCATTTCGGAAAGCAGATCTTGTTCGCGGTCTGCTACGTCGGCCAGTTTCGGCGGCGGTTCGCCAGAGAAGATACGAAGCCTACCGCACAGAAGCGGGTCTGGGCGCAGCGGCTCTGGAGGCTCCGTCGGCGGCTGCTGGCTGCCCCAAAGACCGACGATGCCGAGTGCTCGCGCTAGGAAAGACTTGCGGTGCATAGCCAGCACTTAGCACGCACGCGACCCGCATCCAACTACCCAGACCCTCGGCCTGCACAGCGTGCGGGCGTGTCCTCCCTCCGCGCTCACTGCTGGACGGGACCGAGGGTCGCTTATCAATACCGCGGCCTTCGCGCCGCAGAGGGAAACCCATGCCTACGCTCAGTCCTGGTTTGAAAAAAGCACTCTCCGCTGTCCTGTTCGCCGTCATCGGCGCGCTACTGCTCGGCGTCCAACAACAGCTCGTCCCGCTCGCGCCCGCGGGCACTCAGCCGACCCTGATTGCACTGCTTGCCGGCATTGCTCACTACCTCGATGCCTGGGGCCACAAAGAGCGGGTCAGTGAAGCGGCCGTCGCTCTCGACAACCCACCCGCGAAGCGCGCTCCTTCCTTACCGCCATTGCCGCTGCTGATGCTCCTGACGCTCGTGCTCGCCTGCGGGCTCCCCGGCTGCAGCCTGTTCGGCCCCGGCGGCTCGGTGTGGCCCGCCGTTGCACGTTGCGCTCCCTCTGCCGCGACTCTCGTTCAGCAGGTCACGGCGATTCTCCTCGCTGGCGGCGACTACGAGTCTGCGTTGTTGAGTCTCGCTGAACACGAGCAGGCCGGGAAAGACGCCGTGATTTGCGCCGTGAAAGAGGCCACTGCCGCGCTCAAGTCGGACGCCGGCTACGGCAGCGATAAGCTCGCTGCGTCGCCCGCGCGGTTCTCTGCAGCGGCGCGTGGTGACCTGTTCCTGCTGCACACGGGGAACGCCCAGTGAAGCTCGCAGTCCTCGCCGCGCTGTTCGTGTCGACATGTCAGGTGGGTCCCTTCAACGACCCGCCGACTCCTGTGCCGACTTCCGATCCGGGATGGCCTGACCCGCCGATCGCGGCTGCCGGCGCGCCTGCGTCTGGATGCGCGGCCGCGATCGAAAACACCAAGCGCCTCGGCTGCGGCTTCGAGGCGGACGACTCCGGAGCATGGTGCGCCACGCGATCGAGCAAAGAGGTTTCATGCATGGCGAGCGCGAAGACCTGTCTTGCTCAGCGGAAGTGCACGGAGGCCAGCAAATGATCAGCGTGCAAGTCAAGAACCGATCGACGGTGATCAGCGATCCCGAGGTCGCGAAGGTGGTCGCGGCATGCAATCGCCAGGTCGCGCGCGACTTCGGTCCAGCCTACGGGATCAAGGCCGAGTGCAAGCTCGTTCCGGTTTCGACGCCACTCAGCAGCTACGATTGGCAGCTAATTGTGGTCGACGACGCGGACGCGGCCGGCGCGCTCGGATATCACGAGACGACCGCAAACGGCACGCCGCTCGGCTTTTGCTTCGCCAAGACGACGCAGCAATACGGCGGGCTCTGGTCGGTCACCTTCTCGCACGAGCTGCTCGAGATGCTGTGCGATCCGGAGATCAATCTCTGTGCACTCGATGAGAGCGGGCAAAAGCTCTACGCATACGAGTGTTGCGACGCGTGCGAGGACGACTCGCTTGCGTACGACGTCGGCGGTGTGATGGTGAGCGACTTCGTTCTGCCGCCGTTCTGGCTCTCCTCGACGCCAACGCACGCACCGCTGAGCTTCACCGGAGCCGTAACTAAGCCGTTGCAAATCCTGCCCGGTGGCTACCTTGCGTTTCTCGACTTGCGCAACCCCGGCAAGGGATGGCAGCAGCACACCGCGAAGCTCGACAACACCGCGAGCCACAGCAGTCGTTACCCACGGCGCGGCGTTCCGGTTGCAGAGCGGCGCCGCAGTGTGACCACGTGAAAAAGTACGCCGTCGAGCGGTTCGCAATCGAAACGGTGGTGCCTGCGATCGTGGGCATTGGGCTCGTCGGTTACGTCCTGTTCCGCTGCGCGCGCGGCGCGTGGCGGGTTGCGCGTCAGGTGTTCGTCGAGTTCGTGAGCGGATAGAGGCCTGCAGCGCCGCCGGTCCGCGATTCGGGGTCCGATCCCGAGAGGCGGGGGCTGGCGCGCTGCGGCTGCTCATTCATCGGCCGCGCGCGCGGCCAGTTTCCAACAAAAGAAAGAAAATCCCATGTCAGTCCGAGCAAAAATGCGCTTCTCGCACCTGGTGGTCACCGAGTACGGGCCGAACACAACTCCTCAAAAGCAGGCTGTGTTTTCGTCGGTCTACGACCCGTCGATCCCCGAAGACCAGAAGTTTCAAAAGGCTACGCCGTGGGCGGAAGCGAAGTTCAACATCGACAACCCCGCCGCGATCGATCAGCTCGTCCCCGGCAAGTCGTACTACTTCGACATTACCGAAGTTCCGGAACCCGCCAAGAGCGAGTGATGTCCAGGTTGGATGCATTGCCGTGGCGCGACATCGGCCACGGCGTCCAGGCCTGCGAGTTTCGCTACGTGCCGGACGGGCAACTGCACATTGCCTACCGGCACGACTGCAAGAACGACAACGGTGAGCCACTTCGCGCTTTCGCGGCGGTTCCAGTGTCGGACACGGGCGCCGGCCGCGATTGGAAGCTCGAGCAGCGCGAGCCGCTGACGATCTCTCCGTCGCTGCTCTGTGGCAGCTGCGGCCACCATGGCTTCATTCGAGAAGGGAAATGGGTTTCAGCATGAAACTGATTCCGAACAAGCTGACCGTCATGAAGGCGCTGGACGTGCTCAAAGCGTTCCGCGCCGCGTTTCTGGCCGAGATCGGCAGCCTGCCATCGAATGCCACGCTGGCGATCCTCGTGGCTCAGAGCGCCCTCGAGTGCGCGCGCTGGGTTTCGATGCATTGTTTCAACTTCGGGAACATGCGCCCACCGAAGGGGTGGGCCGGAAGCTACTGCCAGTTTCGGTGCAACGAGAAAATCAAGGGCGTTTGGGTTTGGTACGATCCGCCAGACCCAGGATCAAACTTCCTGGCCTTCGAGTCCGCCGAAGAGGGCGCGCGCTACTACATGCGCAAGCTGCGGCAGACGTGGCCGGAGGCGTGGGCCGCAGCGCTCAAGGGTGACGCCGGCGGCTTCGTGCACGGACTGAAGCTCCGCGGCTATTTCACCGCCGATGAGACTGTATACCGAGCGTCGGTGCAGCGCCTTTGCACCGAGTTCCAAGTGTACGTCAATCGCGAGTTCACCACGGAGCCGACCGACGTCACCGTCGACGAGCACCAGGTCGACATGACCGCGATCAATGATGTGGTGTCAGCTCCCATCGTCATCGCGCCCGCGCTGTTTGTTGGTTGCAAGGGCGTCGCAGTAGAGGCTTGGCAAAAGGTCGTTGGCGCCAAGGTCGACGGTGACTTTGGACCGGCCACCGAAGCCGCTACGAAGACGTGGCAGGCCAAGCACGGCATGCCCGCCAACGGCATTGTGTGCATGCCCGAGCTCGTCGCCGCTGGTCTCGCGCCCTCTGCTCCGGAGGGCTCAGCGTGACCGATAAGCCCAAAACCCCCGACCGTTTCGACGCATTCGAGAGCGATCACCCGCGCGCGATGACGGCGTACGAGCCTTTCGACAGCCGACCCAAGCTGCACGCTGTGCCGCCTGTTGCCGATCCGCTCGAAGGCGTCCCGCGCTTGCGCGCCCCCTCCAACGTGGGAGAACCTCGCGACACCGACGCAGACGAACTCACACCAGCTGAGAGGCCCTTCGAAATCCGTGTGATGGAACGACTCAGCAAGCTCGAGCAATCCCACCGCAAGCAAGGCGACGACATCACGCTCATCAAAAAGAGCGGTCGCAAGGCGGCGCAGCTCGCGCTCGAAACCCACAATCTCGTCAAGGCGATCGATAGCAGACAGCGAGCCTACGATCTCGAGCGTCGGTGGGTGCCGTACCTCGTTTGGCTAGTCGTCGCAGCCATTGCCGTGATCGCCCTGATTCGCACGTACCGGTGACCCAATGACCCCGCCGAAGAACCCGCCTCGCCCCGACGGGTTGCCCCGAGCAGTCGCCGAGCAGAACGTCTCGCGCGCGCCGCACACGCCCGTCCCGCGCCCCGACGACTCGACGCCTACCGCGCCACCGCCCGCGATGCCCATGTCGCCGCCCCGTGGCCTGGAGGGGCCGCGCGCGCGCTTCGGGAGCCGACCCGACCCGCAACCCACCTTGACCGGGCTCGGACCGCCAACCGTCGACATCGAGCGTCAGCCCGAGCGCGCGCCCGCCAGCCTATCCCCGCCACGGGAGCGCGCCGAGCGGAAGCGGGAGCTCCACGCTGCACTGCTCAAGCTCCTCGCCGCATTGACCACGCTGTGCGCCGGAGTGAGCGCCTACGTTGCGGTCGCCGCCCACGGGCGAATCGAGCCTCGGGTTGACCGCAACGCTGAGCTCACCAAGGCGGTCGAGTCGTCGGCGGCGAGCGACCACGAGGAGCTGCTGGCGCTGCGCGAATACGTGCGCGCTGAGTCGGCGCGACTCGAGTGTCTGGCTGGCCAGATGGCGAGCGCGCTGCGCCGCGGCACCGGTCACCGAATCCCGACGCTCGACGACACCGAGTGGCTTGAGCAGAGCCTACCCGGCAAGCGCCCTGCCCTGCTTTGGGATCGCGCCGTTTGGTACCCGCTCACGCCGTGCGGGCTGCCGCCGAAAGCACCGTGACGTGCCCACGCCGCCCCCGAAGCCGCCACGCCGCGACTCCTCGCAGACGGTCAGGCTCTCGCAAATGCTCGCTGGCGAGCGCCAGTCGTCGATTCCTGACGGCGGGTTTCCCGAGGACGAGGAAGTCACTCGACCACAGAGCATCGAGTTCCGCGCCGCGCTGCTGGTCCGATATTTCAAGGACTGCGCACCCGAGGACCAGGACTACCTGATTCAGTGCGCCGAGCGGTACGCCAACCGAAACCGCAAATCCTGAGCTTGCACGAGCTCCACCGAGAACCCCGCTCCAGAAATGGGGCGGGGTTCAGCTCGTTTTGTCACCGGCATGACGTCGGAGTTGCACCGCCGGTGTCGGTTTACGCCGTGGCGGATTGGTGAAGTGACGCCAATCGCCACGCATGGTCATTTCGCCAATCGCCCTCAGTAAAGTCGCTTGCTACGAGCCGACTTGGCTATCATGGATTTGATCGCAAATTGGGATGGTGCGAACGGGAATATACACTCGCTTAGTGATTTTTCTGTAGCCCGGTCCATTGACCGGCATATTCCACGTCGAATACTGTTCGACTAAGGGACCCATGAACCAACGCCACATCACACCGAAGCCGTTCGCCGCCGTACTATCAAAGGCGGCTGCGATGCTTGACATTGGTGCGACCAGCGTGAGTCGCGTTCCAGTGCGTCATCGCGTCGTGTACCACGCGACGGGTAATGCCCAGCAGGGCGTCGCCAAGGATTGGAGTGCGGTCGGGAAAGAGCTGTTTCAGGTGACAGCTGGAGAAACGGCCGCAAAGTGAGCTCGGGGGGAGGGGGGAACGGTAGCGCGGCTGCTGATGTAGCCGCGGAGTCCGCGTCGCCGAGCGATCCGGGCTTAGCGCTTCCGCCGGATGCGCGCGGCCCAGAGCTGGCAACGGTTGCGCCAACCACGATCGCGCCGGTCAACGATGTCCAAGTAATCCCGCCCGGAAGCGTGATTCCTGGTTCCGCTCCGCTCGCCCGTAGTGTGGAGATGGTTGAGCTGCGGGCCTCTCGCGGCATCCTGACGGATCCACGATCGATCGCGGAGTACGAGCGGTCGTGCCCGGGGCTTGGCATCAAGATCTGCGATCACTTTTTCGCGCAAGCGGCCAAAGAGCAGGACCATCGCCACGCAATGGAAAAGATTGCGATGGACAGCGAGCACGAGCAAAGCATTCGCGCGCTTATTCAAGGGGATCGCGCGCAAAAACTGGGGCTGCTCGTGGTGAGCATGGGTCTTGGTATTGCGCTATTCCTTGGATTCAAAGAGCAATACACGTTGTGCGGAACGACCGTTGGTGTCGTACTTAGCAGTACGGTGGTCAGCTTCATCTACGGCCGCAAGAAGCAGGCCGAAGAAGTGATCGCGAGTAAGGAAGCCGAGCTGCCCGAAGCGCAAGCGACAAGCGTCGCGCGCTCTGAGCTACCGCCCAAGCAATAACGTCTCCGGAGTCAGCTCGCCTTAGCGGCGCTCTCGTCGACCAGACGCGCAATCTCTGCCGCGCTCACGACGTCGCCGCGCGCGATAGCGGCGGGGTCACCATGGGGCGGTTGAAGTCGGTCACGCCTTCGGGTTTTCCGCGATATGCTTCTCGAGCGCGTCGAGTCTAATCACGCACTCTGCGAGTGTGCGTGCTAGTTCCAGTCTGCCGTCCGGAGTCGACGCGAGTTCCATGTATCGCGCGGTCAAGTTGCGCGCCTGGCGCTCAGGGCAAGTGGCCAGCGAATCAGACAAGCTAGGGCACTGCCGGCCCATGCAGTCGGGACAGCGGGGAACCATCGTCATCACCCACCCCTACCAGGCTCGATGGGAGGCGCAAGCGGGGTCACTCGGAGGCGTCCAGGTGCCGCACCAGATGCTTTTCGATCACGTCGGCGAGATGCAATTCGTCGGGCCATTCGAGGTCCCCGTGCTCAGCGCACGCGCGCCGAAGCGCCAGCAAAGCCTCTTCCCGCTCGGTGATTAGCTGGGCGAGCTTCTCGTCCCCGAGCGCGTCGTAGCCAAGCTCGCGCAAGCACTGCTTGAGCAGTGTGAGCCAGACACGGTTGCTGCCGGCGATGTACGAGGATTCCGTTTTTTCTTGTTCGGTTGGCATTGGTTCTCCTGGTCACTCCACCGCCTCCCCGGTAGCGTCTGTCTGCACTGGTGAAGCGCCGGCTGCGCTCTCCAGTTCGTCAGCCATCTGTTGGCAACAAACGGCGCGATCGAAGTTACCCGCTCTGCGAAGCTCCATTTCTGCGGCTCGCCAAGCGACTGGATCCAGCTCGATGCGCGCGTTGCGTTCGGCTCGCGCGTCGAGCACAGCTTTCCAGTACCCACTCAGGCGATCGAGCTTGTATTGCTGCTCCAGCTCAGCGAACTGTTTCTCGACTGGGTGCTGTACGTATCTAGCCGCCATTGGTGACTCCGGTAGCGTCGAGGGCTGCGAGCCGCTCGCCAACAATCTTCATTCGCACCGGAAGTTCAGGCGGAGCATGCCAAAACGAATACTCGGCATCTTTGATGGCGCTCACCGCGCTCCGGATGGCGTCCCGCTCTGCCGCACGCTGTTCCGCGAGTTCCTTAAGCCAATACGACTGGTCGCCATTCGCAATCGACTCCAGCCTGGCCTTGTTGGCGGCTTCTAGTTTCTCAAGCCTGTCCGCCATCGCCTCTCGCTGGCGTTCGGAAGCGGTGAGCCTAGCTGCGAGTTTGTCTCGCGCCGATTGCCACATGTCTAATTGGGCATGCAGTGAGGCAGCAGCCGCCTCCAGCTCCTTCACCCGCTGCTCTGCCGCCTCCGCGCGCTCGCGCTGCGTGTCGACCAGCCCGGTCATCACACTGATGTGCGTATCGAGCTGAGCGCTGGCGTCTTGAATTGCAATCC
>Ga0164241_10006242_pt1 | contig 10916 bp, 12 predicted proteins | sample OricomyardsoilBY_FD_108780 | JGI IMG/M metagenome (GOLD analysis project Ga0164241, IMG submission 108780) | Backyard soil microbial communities from Emeryville, California, USA - Original compost - Back yard soil (BY) | ecosystem: Environmental > Terrestrial > Soil > Unclassified | place: USA... | reverse complement strand
CTATGTGGGCAGATGTTCCATAGTATGTCATTCACCGGGCGAAGGGCCCCCACACCGGCTCGCGTACCTCGCCCTGGTCGGACTTCAGTCGCGTGCTGATGGTGCCGTCGGTGGAAACGGTGGCCAGTACACCCTGCCCGCGATCGCGACCGGCATAGATCAGCACTGCGCCATTCGGCGCGAAGCTGGGCGATTCATCCAGTGAGCCGCGCGACAACGCGGTGATCTGATTGCTGGCCAGGTCGACCACGCCGACATGAAAGCCACTGCCATCCTGGGTCACCACGGCCAGCATCTTGCCATCCGGCGAGACGCGCGGGCGCGCCACATAGGTGGCGCCAAAGGTGATGCGCCGCGCGCGCGCACCGGCCTGTGGCGCGGCCGCATAGATCTGCGGCGCTCCGCCCCGGTCTGAGGTGAAGTACAGCGTCTGGCCATCCGGCGACCAGGCCGGCTCGGTGTCGATGGAGGGATCGTCGGTGATGCGAACCAGATTCTGGGTGCCCAGGTCCAGCACGTAGATGTCGAGATTGCCGCTGCTGCCCGACAGCGTCAGCGCCAGGCGCCTGCCGTCGGGCGAGAACGCGGGAGCGCCATTCACGCCCGCGCGCGCGGAGACCTGACGGCGCTCGCCCGTGCGTACGCGCTGCACGAAAACCGCGGCCACGCGATTCTCGAACGACACATAGGCCAGCCATTCGCCGTCGGCCGACCAGGCCGGGGACATGATGGGCTGGGTCGATTGCATGGCCGGACGCCAGTTCTCGCCATCGGCATCGGCGACCAGCAGCTGATAGCGCTGATTGGGGGGCGAGCCGTCGACGGAGATATAGGCAATGCGCGTGGCAAAGGCGCCGCGAATCCCCGTGATCTTCTCGAACACGCGGTCGGCGACGCGATGCGCGCCATTGCGAAGCGCGGCTTGTGGCGAACTGACCGTATCGTTCAGCAGCACCTGTCCAGTCAGCACGTTGACCAGCTCGAACTGCAGCTGCACGTTGCCGCCGGATTCAGCCGCCACGCGGCCCACGACCACGTAGTCGGTACGCTGCGCACGCCATGCGGCGGCATCCACGTCAGCGGAGCGTGTGGGTCGCGAGGGCATCGCGGCGCGGTCGATGGCGCGGAAGCGGCCACTGCTTGCCAGATCGCTCTGCACCACGGCGGCGATGTCCAGCCCGCCATCGGCCGGCACGGCGCGCGCGAATGGCACCACGGCCACCGGAACCGGATCGGTCACGCCGCGCGTGATGTCGATCTTCAGGTCGGCCCGGACCGGCGCAGATAGCAATGCCAGGGCCGGCCACAGCGCCCACAGACTTCTTTGCATGAGTTCACACGACTTGAATTTCATTCAGTGCTCCGGTCGGAATGTAACGACCAGATTGCGCTCGAACAAGGCGGGATCCGGCGGCTGCGGCAAGGGCGAGGCGCGATACACCGCATCCTTGATCGACTGCTTCACCGATTCGTCGCCGTTGCAGCGTCCGATCTCCACGCCAGTGACCGAGCCTCCGGTCACCTGCGTGACACGTACCTCGCAGTCCAGCCCCGGTTTGGCGCTGGCCGGCCGATTCCAGGCGCGCTCGATGGCGTTGGTGATCATGGCCTGGTATTTGGCCATTTGCCCGCTTGCACGGGCAGCCGCGAGGCGCTCTTCAGCGGCGAGCTGCGCATTGAGTTGTGCCTCGCGCGCGGCGCGCGCGCGCTCGGCCTCGGCCTTCTGCCTGCGTTCCTGCTCCTGCTTCTCACGCTCAGCCTTTTCGCGGGCCACCCGCTCCTTTTCGGCCTTCTCGCGCGCGGCTTTCTCCTGCGCCTGGCGTTCGGCCTCTTGCTGTGCCCGACGTTCGGCCGCCTCACGTTCCTCGGCAACCCGTCTTTCTTCCGCGACACGCGCGGCCTCTTGGGCTTCGGCCTCGGCCTTCGCTTTGGCCTCAGCCTCCGCTTGTTGCTTTTCCTGTTCGGCGGTGTCATCCGGCGGCGGTTCGGGCGGCGCGATGACTGGTGGCTGCGGCGCAGGCTCTGGCGCTGGCGCGGGCGAGGGCGCGGGCGCCGCGACAGGCGGTGGGCTGCCTGCATTCACCACCGAGGCTTCGATGCCCAGCCGCTGCTCTTCGGGTTTGGGTGCGCGCGTCCACCACCACGCGGCGAATATTCCGGCTGCCAGCAACAGATGCAGCAGCACTGACAAAGACAGCGACGACCAGCTTGCCGGCCTGGAGGTCGTTTTCACGGTCGGCGGCCGCCTGCTTCCGGCACAGGGGCCGTCAGGAATCCCACCTTTCTGGCACCCGCACGCTCCAGGATGACCATGGCATTGACCACGCGCCCGTAGGGCACCGTGGTGTCGCCCTTGATCAGGACATCGCGCTCCGGCGCGGCTTGCAGCGCCTTGGCGACGCCTGCCTCCAGCGCCGCATCATCCAGTGGCCGGTCCGCGGTGGGGCCGATGTTCAGGAACATCCGTGCCTGGCGATCGATCGACAACACCAGCGGCGGTTCGCGCGCGCGCGAGGGCGGCAGCGGCTTGGCGGCCGCCTCGGGCAGATCCACCTTGACGCCCTGCGTCAGCAACGGCGCCGTGGCCATGAAGATGATCAGCAGCACCAGCATCACATCGATGAATGGCACGACGTTGATCTCGCCCATCAAGCGCCGCTTGCGCGGAGCCGCCTGCATCAGGCGGCCTCGGGGCCGGCGGCAGGCCGGCCGGCGTGCCGCTGCAGAATGGTGGAGAACTCTTCCATGAAGGCGTCATAGCGCAGTTCCAGACGCCCCACCTTCTCGGCGTAGCGGTTGTAGGCGATGAAAGCCGGAATGGCGGCAACCAGCGCAAAGGCCGTGGCAACCAGCGCCTCGGCGATGCCGGGCGCCACAGTGGCCAGCGTGGCCTGCTGCACGCCGCCCAGTGAGACGAAGGTGCCCATGATTCCCCACACCGTCCCGAACAGGCCCACGTACGGACTGACCGAACCGATCGTGGCCAGCATGCCCAGATTGTGCTCGAGACGATCGACCTCTTTGAGCTGACCCACGCGCATCGCTCGCCGGGCGCCTTCCAGCAGCTGATCCGCGGGCGCACCACTTTGTCGCAGCCGCGCGAATTCGCGAAAACCCATTTCGAAGATGCCACTCATGCCGCTGTTGCGGCCGCGCGCTTCGAGACTGCGATACAGCGAACCCAGATCGCCACCCGACCAGAAATTCGCCTCGAAGCGATCGGCTTCGCCACGCGCCTTCGAGAGCACCACACGCTTGCCCAGAATGACCGCCCAGGAGGTGATCGATGCGGCCAGCAGCATGGCCAGCACCAGCTGCACGACGATGCTGGCATCACCGATGAGTTTCAGGATGGACAGGGGCTCGCCGTTCACTGCAGGCTCTGGCGCAATGCCGCCGGCAGACGCCGCGGATGGAAGCTGGCCGCGTCCAGGCACGCGACGCGCACCTGCGCCGTCAGGATGCGTTCGGACTGCGAGCGCAGGATCTGCTGGTCGAAAGAAACCGAGGCGCCCCCGCACAGCGTGGCGCCAGTGCGCACGCACAGCAGATCATCCAGCCGCGCGGGCTTGAGGAAATCCAGTTGCATGCTGACCACCGTGAACACCAGCGATTCCTCCGCTTTGAGCGTGGCCTGCGAATAGCCCAGTGTTCGCAGCCACTCTGTCCTTGCCCGTTCCAGGTAACGCAGATAACTGGCATGGTAAACCACGCCGCCGGCATCGGTATCCTCGTAATAGACACGCACGGTCCAATCGGCCGATGTCACCGATCTGCGTCCTCGAACAGCTCCAGGCCTGGCGCGTTGCGCTCCGGGGCCTTCAGCCCCAGATGCAGATATGCCGCGCGCGTGGCAATGCGCCCACGCGCTGTGCGCATCAACAGACCACGCTGGATCAGGAAGGGTTCCACGACATCTTCGAGCGTGCCGCGCTCCTCGCCGATGGCGGCAGCCAGGCTTTCGATGCCCACCGGCCCGCCGTCGAATTTATCGACCACCGTGGTGAGCAACAGGCGATCGAGCACGTCCATGCCCTTGGGATCCACATCGAGCAGATCCAGGGCCGCGTCGGCGACGGCCGCGCTGATCACACCATCGGCGCGCACCTGGGCGTAGTCGCGCACCCGGCGCAGCAAGCGGTTGGCGATGCGCGCCGTGCCGCGCGAGCGGCTGGCAATGCGGCCTGCCCCTTCCGCGGTGGCGCTGACACCCAGGATGCCAGCCGATCGCGTGACGATCTGCGCCAGCTCGGCGTCGGAATAGAAATTCAGCCGCTGCACGATGCCGAAACGATCGCGCAGCGGCGAGGTGAGCAAGCCAGCGCGGGTCGTGGCGCCCACCAGCGTGAACGGCGCAAGGTCGAGCTTGATGGAGCGTGCCGTCGGTCCTTCGCCGATCATCATGTCGAGCTGGAAATCTTCCATGGCCGGGTACAGCACTTCTTCGACCACGGGACTGAGCCGGTGGATTTCATCGATGAACAGCACATCGCGCGGCTGCAGCTGCGTGAGAACGGCCCACAGGTCACCGGTGCGTTCGAGTACGGGGCCGGAAGTCTGCCGCAGGCTCACGCCCAGTTCGGCGGCGATGATCTGCGCCAGCGTGGTCTTGCCCAGCCCCGGCGGGCCGAACACCAGCACATGATCCAGTGCCTCGCCTCGATGACGGGCGGCTTCGATGAACAGGCCAAGCTGCGCCTTGACGCCCTCCTGGCCCACGTAGTCGGACATGCGGCGCGGGCGGATCGCGCGGTCCTGGGTGTCTTCGCCACGCTGTGCGCCAGCGTCGATGACGCGCTCGCCCGTCATGCCTTGCCCGCGCCCAGCAGCGCCGCGCGCAGCAGCTCTTCGGTGGTGCCCTGCACGTTGCCGACGGCTTCGAGCAGGCGCGTGGCTTCGGCTGGTTTGTAGTCGAGGGCCAGCAATGCCGCCAATGCCTCTTCGCGAGGCGAACGTGGTACGCCCGGCGCGGCCTTGCCCGGCGACGCCGCGCTGAAGTGATCGCGCATTTCCACCAGCAGCCGCTCGGCGGTCTTGCGGCCAATACCCGGTATGCGCGTGAGGCTGGCCGCATCGTCATGGGCGATGGCCAGCGCAAAGGCCTCGGCGCTCATGCCGGAAAGCACCGACAGCGCCATGCGCGGCCCGACGCCGCTGACCCGCAACAGCGCGCGGAACAAGGCGCGCTCGTCATCGGTGATGAATCCATACAGCAGCGAGGCATCTTCACGCACCACATGATGGATGCGCAGACGCACTGGACTTCCTGCCGCCGGCAACGCCAGAAAGGTGGACATGGGCACTTCCACTTCATAGCCCACACCCTGCACGTCCACCAGCAGGCGTTGCGGCTCTTTTTCGGCCAGCACGCCCTGCAGTGCGCCGATCATCCTCTAACCCCGGCTGCCACCAGGCGCAGCGCCGAGCGTCGCGTCTGCCCATGGCACAGCGCCACTGCCAGCGCGTCGGAGATGTCGGCGGTGGCTGGCTCGCCGATGGTCAGCAGCGCCTGCACCATGTGCGAGACCTGGGCTTTGTCCGCGGCGCCTGTGCCTGCCACGGCCAGTTTGATGGCACGCGGCGCGTATTCGTGCATGGAAGCGCCATGCGCCACCGCCGCGCAGATCGCCGCGCCACGCGCCTGCCCCAGCTTCAACGCGCTGTCGGCATTGCGATGCATGAACACCTGTTCGACGGCCACTTCATCGGGCCGGTATTCGAGGACCAGCGCCAGCACGGCCTGATGGATCTGATGCAGCCGCGCCGCGAAGCTCTCGCCGGTGGCGCGGATGCAGCCACTGGCCACGTGCTTCTCGCCGCGCGCGCCGCAGTCGATGACGCCGTAGCCGGTACGCAGCGAGCCGGGATCGAGCCCGAGCACACGCCGCGGAAACGGCACCATCGCCACCACCGGCGCAGCGGCTTTCGGCCGCACCTGAACTGCTGGATCGAAACGACGCCAGGACCGGCTTGCATGGCGGGGCATGTCGATATGATAGCGTGATGCCGTGAACCCCACAGCCTCATCCAGCTCCTCGCCGCAGGGCGCGGCATTGCACGCGCGCGCCGATGCGCTGGCATCGCTGGAGATCCCGCTGCAGCAACTCGAGCGCGCGCGGGAAACCGGCGCGCTGGTGCTGTCGTTGACCGAGGATCTGCCACTGGCCGCTGCGGCCACGTTGCACATTGCGCGCACGCCCCGCGGCGAGACTCCCATTCCGGCTGCGACACGTGCGCTGTTCGGTGCCGAGGCATTGCAACTGACCGAGCAGCTGGGCCGGCTTGGTGATTTCAATCTGGATGCGCAGTGGTCCGCCGGCCGGGCGCTGGCAGCCAGCCAGACCGAGACCTTGCGCAAGATGTTGCTGGCGGTGGTGGGCGACCCGCGTCTGGTGGTGGCGCGGCTGGCCATGCAACTGGTGCGTGCCCGCCACGCGCGCGAAGAAGATGCCGCCACGCGCCGGCGCGTGGCACTGGAAATCCAGGAGCTGTATGCCCCCCTGGCCAACCGCCTGGGCATGTGGTCGCTGAAATGGGAGCTGGAAGACCTGGCCTTCCGAGAACTGCACCCGCAGGAATACCAGCGCATCGCCCAGGCCCTGAACGAGAAACGGCGCGATCGCGAGCGCTACATCGAAAACGTGGTGCGCGAGCTCACCGAGGCGCTGGAGCAGGCCGGCATCGTCGCGCAGGTGATGGGGCGTCCCAAACACATCTTCAGCATCCATCGCAAGATGCAGCGCAAGCAACTGGCTTTCGAGCAGGTGTTCGACGTGCGCGCGGTGCGCGTGATCGTGAACTCCGTGGCCGATTGCTACGCGGCGCTGGGCGTGGTGCACAACCTCTGGCCCTTTCTGTCCAGCGAATTCGACGATTACATCGCCACGCCCAAGGACAACAACTACCGCTCCATCCATACCGCGGTCAGCGGGCCGGATGGCCGCGCGCTGGAAGTGCAGATCCGCACGCAGGAGATGCAGGATCAGGCCGAGCTGGGCGTGGCCGCGCACTGGCGCTACAAGGAAGGCGGCGCGGATGCGCGCTACGACAACAAGATCCAGCAGGTGCGCGAACTGCTGCACGGTGGTTCCGCGGCGGCGAGCGACGATCTGGCGCGGCTGTCGGCCGGCCTGTTCGATGACCGCGTCTACGCCATGACGCCCAAGGGCGAGGTGATCGACCTTCCCCAGGGCGGTACGCCGCTGGATTTCGCCTTTCACGTGCACAGCGATCTGGGCGAACGCTGCCGCGGCGCAAAGGTAAACGGCCGCATCGCGCCGCTGACGCAGCCCCTGTCCAGCGGCGATGTGGTGGAAATCATCACCGGAAAGAAGGCCGCGCCCAGTCGCGACTGGCTGTCGGCCAGCGCGGGTTACCTGGTTTCATCGCGGAGCAAGTCCAAGCTGCGTGCGTACTTCCGGCGCCTGGATGATGCGGCGGCGGCCTCCTCCGCCGCGGCCACCGCTGCGGCATCCACCCCGCCCGCCTCTCCTGCGCCGCGCGCGGAGCCACCGCGCGTCATCCGTCAGGTTCGCAGCAGCGCGGCGAAGCGCTCGCCGGTGGCCATCGACGGCGTCGGGGATCTGCCCATCACCCTGGCGCGCTGCTGCGCGCCGGTGCGACCGGAACCCATCCGTGGCTATCTGACACTGGGCCGCGGCGTGACTATCCATCGCGCCGATTGCGCGGGCCTCTCGCGCATGGTGAAGCAGAAGCCGCAGCGCTTGCTCGAGGTGGAATGGACCACCGCGGAGGCCGCGCGTGTGCCGGCACGCCTGAGCATCGAGGCCTTCGATCGTCGCGGCCTGTTGCGCGACATCTCGGATCTGATCGCCGAGGAACACCTCAGCATCGAAGGGGTTTCCAGCCATACCGATCCGCGTGACCGCATCGCCCGCTTCGAGGTTCGCCTGACCGTGCGCGACGCCGCCGATCTGGCACGCCTGCAGCGCAAGCTGGGAAAGATTCCGAACGTCTTTCAGGTGAAGCGGCTGCGCTGAGCGTCCCGGTGGCGCTCAGGTTCGACGCGGCGATGGCGGGCGCACCCGGCTGCCGGTGGTGGTGAGCCTGCGCCAGGCTGCCTGGCTGCCGTGCCACAGCCCCAGGAACACCAGCCACAGGGTGACGCCGATCAGCAGCGCCACGAGGATGCTCGAGGCTTCGAGGTTGATGGAGGGCACCCACGAGTGCCAGGTGGCGCGCGCGATGCCGCGATCGTAGTGGGGAATCAGCCAGGCAAGCTGGTGCAGCACACTGCCCTGCAGCGCGTCCATCATGGCGCGCAGGCTGGCCTCGGCGTCCACCATGGCCTGGATGGCGCTGCCTTCGGCGTGAAACGTGCTGTCGCTGCTTTGCAGATGGTGCTGGATCAGCGCATCCAGGCTGCCGCCGTGCTGCTGGCGCGCGATTTCGCGAAACGGGGTCAGATCCAGTTCGACCTGATCGAGCCGACCGCCCACTCGCTGGCGATACTGCACGACGAAACCGGGAACACAGGCCCCCAGCGTCGTGCCCACCAGCAGCACCGCACGATCCAGAAATCCACCGATCGCGCGTCCCAGCATCGGATCTGCGCCTCTACCTGTTCAGCGTGTCGATGGCGCGCTTGTCGGCATGCAGCGCGGCCTCATGCACGGCCTCTGACAGCGTGGGATGCGCGTGCATCGTGCGCTGCAGGTCTTCGCAGCTGGCGTGGTATTCCATCGCCAGGCAGGCCTCGGCGATCAGCTCGCCGGCCAGGGGGCCGATGATGTGCACGCCCAGGATGCGATCGCTGTCGGCATCGGCCACCACCTTGGCAAACCCGCCGCTGGCTTCCATGGCGCGCGCGCGGCCGCTGGCTGCGAAGGGGAACACCCCCACCTTCACATTGACGCCGGCGCCACGTGCCTGGGCTTCGGACTGGCCTACCCAGGCAATCTCGGGCGCGGTGTAGATCACCGACGGAATCACCTCGTAGTTCACGTGGCCATATTTGCCAGCGATGAGCTCGGCGGCCATGAGCCCTTCATCCTTGCCCTTGTGCGCCAGCATGGGGCCCCGCACGCAGTCGCCCACGGCGTAGACATTGGGCGTGCCAGTGCGGCAGTGATCGTCGACGACGATGAAGCCGCGCGCGTCCAGTTCGACGCCGCTGCCATCAGCCAGAAGATCTTTGGTGTAAGCCCTGCGACCGACCGCCACGACCAGGCGATCGAACTGCAGTGCCTGCTCACCCTGGGCGTCGACGAATTTCACCGCGACATCGCCCTTGCTGATGGCCGCGCTGCTGACCTTGGCGCCCAGGCGGATGTCCAGGCCCTGCTTGCGCAACTGCTTGAGCGCCTCGGTGGCCAGCTGACGATCGGCTATCGAGAGAAATTCTTCGGCGGCCTCGAGCACGGTGACCTTGGCACCCAGCCGCGCCCACACACTGCCCAGTTCCAGGCCAATGACGCCGGCGCCAATCACGCCCAGGCGCGCGGGCACGGTGTCGAATTCCAGCGCGCCCCAGGAATCCACGATGCGCTTGCCATCCTGCGGCACGGTCTTGAGATCCACAGGCACGGAACCTGAGGCGAGAATCACCGCACCGGCTGACAGCGTCTGCTTGCTGCCATCCAGCGCCGTGTATTCCACGCGTCGATCGCCCTGCCCCTCGGCAGCCAGCAGCCGGCCGTGACCTGCCAGGCCCGTGACGCCGCTGGACTTGAACAGCGCGGCAATGCCAACGGTCATGCCCTTGACGATGCCGGCCTTGCGCTTCTGCATGGCGGTGACATCGATGGCGGGTGTGCCCACGCCGATGCCGTGCGCCTTGAACTCGTGTCCAGCGCGGTGAAACAACTCGGAGGATTCGAGCAGCGCCTTGGAGGGAATGCAGCCCGCATTCAGGCAGGTGCCGCCGAAGGCATGGCTGCCATCGCGGTTCTGCCAGCCATCGATGCAGGCCACCTTCAGTTTGTTCTGCGCCGCGCGAATGGCGGCGGGATAACCGGCGGGTCCCCCGCCGATCACGATGACATCGTAACGATCGGCCATGACTCAGACTCCGAGCAGCAGCCGGCCCGGATCCTCGAGGCATTCCTTGACCGCAACGAGGAATTGCACGGCTTCCTTGCCGTCGATGATGCGGTGATCGTAGGTAAGCGCCAGATACATCATGGGGCGGATCACGATCTGACCCTCGAGCACCACCGGACGATCCTGGATCTTGTGCATGCCCAGGATGGCGCTCTGCGGCGAATTGACGATGGGTGTGGAAAGCAGCGAGCCGAACACCCCTCCATTGGTGATGCTGAACGTGCCGCCGGTGAGATCCTCCATGGTCAGCGAACCCGCGCGGGCACGCGTCGCGAAATCCGCCACGGCTTTTTCGACCTGCGCGAAGCTCAGTGCATCCGCATCGCGCAGCACCGGCACCACCAGGCCGCGATCCGTCGACACGGCCATGCCGATGTCGAAGAATTCCCGGTAGACGATGTCATTGCCATCGATGGCGGCATTGACGAGCGGGAAGCGCTTGAGGCCTTCGATGCAGGCGCGCACGAAGAAAGAAGAAAAGCCCAGCTTGACGCCGTGGTTCTTCTCGAACTTGTCCTTGTAGCGGGCACGCAGTTCCTGCACGGCATGCAGGTCCACCTCATTGAAGGTGGTCAGCAGGGCCTGCGTGGCCTGCGCCGAAACCAGGCGCTCGGCGATGCGCGCACGCAGGCGCGTCATCGGCACGCGGCGCTCGGCGCGCGGTCCGGCCGCCGCAGGCAACGCGGCTGCAGCCGGTGCCGGTGCAGCCTGTACATCTGATTTCGTGACAGCGCCACCTGTACCACTGCCGCTGACGGCAGTGATGTCGACACCAGCCTCTGCCGCGACCCTGCGGGCCGCAGGCCCGGACTTCACCGCGCTCGCAGTGGAGGCTGCCGCAGCCGCGGGCTTCG
>Ga0164241_10006241_pt1 | contig 10917 bp, 8 predicted proteins | sample OricomyardsoilBY_FD_108780 | JGI IMG/M metagenome (GOLD analysis project Ga0164241, IMG submission 108780) | Backyard soil microbial communities from Emeryville, California, USA - Original compost - Back yard soil (BY) | ecosystem: Environmental > Terrestrial > Soil > Unclassified | place: USA... | reverse complement strand
CTACACCTCGATCGGCGCCGGGGTCCACGTGCGCCGTTCGGAGGTCGAGCACTCGATCATCCTCGCCGACTCGGTGGTCGAGGACCTGGAGACGCGGATGGAGGCGAGCCTGCTCGGCCGCAACGTCAAGCTGACCCGCAGCGACGGCCCGCCGAAGACCCTGCGCCTGCTGGTCGGCGACAACTGCGAGATCAAAATCGTCTGATGGTCAGGGCCGCATGAAGCTCCTGGTCACCGGTGCCGCCGGGATGCTGGGACGGGACGTGATGCTCGCCGCCGGCAACGCCGGCCACGACGTGATCGGCTTCGGCCGCGCCGAGCTCGACGTCACCGACCCGGCCGCGCTGGAGAGGAAGTTCGACCTCGAGCGCCCCGACGTCGTCATCAACTGCGCCGCCTGGACCGACGTCGACGGTGCCGAGGCCGCCGAGGAGGCCGCCTTCGCGGTCAACGGCACCGGTGCCGGCCACGTTGCCGCCGCGGCCGCCGCGGTCGGCGCCAGCGTCGTCTACGTCTCCAGCGACTACCTCTTCGACGGCGCCAAAGGCGCGCCCTACGTGGAGAGCGACCAGCCGGCGCCGCTCTCGGCCTACGGCCGCACCAAGCTCGCCGGCGAGGAGGCGACCGTGGCCGCCAACAAGCGCCACTTCGTCGTCCGCTCGGCCTGGCTGTTCGGGATCGGCGGCCCCAACTTCGTCGAGACGATGCTGCGCCTGGCCGCCGGCGGCAACGAGGTCCTGGTCGTCCGCGACCAGGTCGGCTCGCCCACCTACACCTGGCACCTGGCCTACGGGATCGTCCGCCTGATCGAGGGGCTCGAGTTCGGCATCCACCATATGGCGGCCGCCGGCCAGTGCTCCTGGTACGAGTTCGCGCGCGAAATCTTCGAGCAGGCCAAGGTCGAGTGCAAGGTGCTCTCGATCACCACCGAGGAATTCGGCCGGCCCGCACCGCGGCCGCCGTTCTCGGCCCTGACCAGCCAGCGCGAGCACGCGATCCGGCTGCCCTCCTGGCAGGACGGGCTGGCCGGCTATCTCGCCCAACGACAAGCGGAGGAGGCGGCATGAAGCTGCTCGTAACCGGCGCTGCCGGTTTCATCGGTTCCACCTACGTCCGGATCGCCGGCGACGAGCACGAGATCGTCGTGCTCGACAAGCTCACCTACGCCGGCCGGCCGGAGAACCTGCCCGACGGCGTCGAGCTGATCGAGGGGGCAATCGAGGACCCGAAGATCGTGCGCGAGGCGATGGCGGGCTGCGACGCCGTCGTCAACTTCGCCGCCGAGTCCCACGTCGATCGCTCGATCGACGACCAGGACGCCTTCGCCCGCACCCACGTGATCGGCACCGGCACCCTGCTCGACGCCGCCCGCGAGCTCGGCGTCTCCCGCTACCTGCAGGTCTCCACCGACGAGGTCTACGGCTCGATCGAGTCCGGCTCCTTCACCGAGACCTCGCCGCTCGACCCCTCCTCGCCCTACTCGGCGACCAAGGCGGCCGGCGACCTGCTGGTCACCGCCCACGTCCACACTTACGGCATCGAGGCTTCGATCGTGCGCGGCTCCAACAACTACGGCCCGCGCCAGTACCCCGAGAAGCTGATCCCGCTGATCACGCTGAACGCCCTGCACGGCGACTCGCTGCCGGTCTACGGCGACGGCAAGCAGGTCCGCAACTGGCTCTACGTCGAGGACTTCTGCCGTGGCATCCACACGGTCCTGATGAAGGGCAAGGCCGGCGAGGCCTACAACGTCGGCGGCCCTGACGAGTGCGAGAACATCGAGGTGATCGAGCGGGTGATCGAGCTGACCGGCAAGGACAGGTCCCTGATCGAGTACGTCCAGGACCGCCCCGGCCACGACCGCCGCTACTCGCTCTCCTCCGCCAAGCTGAAGGAGGAGCTGGGCTGGGAGGCCGAGGTCCACTTCGCCGAGGGCCTGGAGAAAACGGTCGCCTGGTACCGCGACAACGAGGACTGGTGGGGGCCGATCCGCTCCGGCGAGTACCGCGAGTACTACGAAAAGCAGTACGGGAAGGCTTTGGGCTAGTGCCCGAGCGGCTGCAGACCAAGCTCGACGGGGTCGTCCTGCTCGAGCCGCAGGTGTTCGGCGACGAGCGCGGCTTCTTCGTCGAGACCTTCAGCAAGGAGGCCTGGGCCGAGCATGGGGTCGAGGCCGAGTTCGTCCAGCACAACCACTCGCGCTCGGGTAAGGGCATCCTCCGCGGGCTGCACTTCCAGACCGAGCCGGGGCAGGCGAAGCTGCTGCGCTGCGCCCGCGGCGCGATCTTCGACGTCGCCGTCGACCTGCGCCGCGGCTCGCCCACCTACGGCCAGTGGGAGGGCCACGTGCTCGACGACGAGCGCCACCGCCAGCTCTTCGTCCCGGTCGGCTTCGCCCACGGCTTCGTCGTGCTCAGCGACGTCGCCGACGTCTCCTACCTCGTCTCCAGCGTCTACGACCCCGCGACCGAGGCCGGGATCGCCTGGGACGACCCCGAGGTCGGCGTCGAGTGGGGGGTCGCCGAGCCGATCCTCAGCGAGCGCGACAAGACCGCCCCGAAGCTCAGCGAGATCGCCGCGACGCTGCCGTTCTGAGCAGGCTGACCGCGAGTTTGGCGGCGACGCCGGCGTAGACGGCGAGGTTGAGCAGGGGGTTGTGCTCGGGCGCCTCGAAGCGGCGGTAAAAGCGGGCCATGCCGCGGTGGAAGGCGATCTCCTGCTTGGGACGGCGGCGGCCGCCGCTGGAGGCGCCCTTGACGTGCAGGGCCACCCCGGCGGGCTCGTAGAAGACCTTCCAGCCGGCGTCCCAGAAGCGGCGGCACCAGTCGAGGTCCTCCATGTAGAGCCAGTAGCCCTCGTCGAGCAGGCCGACCTCCTCGATCGCCGCTGCCCGGCAGAGCATGAAGGCGCCGTTGACGGCGTCGACCTCGCCCGGCTCGTCGTCGCCGAGCTCCGTCGCCCGGTACTGGCTGAGCGCGCCTGGGGCGTCCGCGGAGCGGCCGATGCCGGTGAAGTGGGCGAGGGCGGCGAGCGGGGTGGGGAAGGAGCGCTTGCAGGCGTGGTCGAGCTCGCCGGACTCGAGCACCAGCTTGACCCCGACCATGCCGATCCGCGGCTCGGCGTCGAGCCGGGCCAGGGCGGCGTCGAGGGTGCCGGCGTAGACCTCGGTGTCGGGGTTGAGCAGCAGTACCGCGGCGGCCTCGCTGTCGCGCAGGGCGATGTTGTTGGCGGCGGAGAAGCCGATGTTGGCCGCGCGGTGCAGCCGCACCTCGGGGAACTCGCGGGCGACCATGTCCGCGGTTCCGTCGGGACTGCCGCTGTCGACCACGGTGATCCGGGTTCCGCCCGTGGCGGGGTGCTCGCGCAGCGAGCGCAGGCAGCGCCGCAGCAGCCCTTCGGCGCCGTGGCTGACGATTACGACCTCGAGCTCGGTCCCGCTCATCGCCGCTGCGCTTAGTGGGCGCCTTCGCCGCGGATCACCGCGCGCGGGGTCCGCAGCAGGATCGCCAGGTCGGTCAGCAGCGAGAGGTTGTCGAGGTAGTCGCGCTCCATCGCCAGGCGCTCCTCGAAGGTGAGGTCGCTGCGGCCGTAAACCTGCATCGGCCCGGTCATGCCGGGCTTGATCGCCAGCCGGCCGCGCTGGCGCTCGTCGTAGAGGGCGACGACGCTCTCCTCCTCGGGTCGCGGTCCGACCAGCGACATGTCGCCGCGCAGCACGTTGAGCAGCTGCGGCAGCTCGTCGAGGCTGAAGCGCCGCAGGATCCGGCCGAAGCGGGTCACCCGCGGGTCGTCGGGGATCTTGAAGGCCGGCTGCTCGAGCTTCTCGAGGTCGACCAGCTCGCCCAGCCGCTGCTCGGCGTCGGCGTCCATGGTGCGGAACTTCAGCACCGTGAACGGCTCGCCCTCGAAGCCGGCGCGGCGCTGGCGGAAGAAGACCGGCCGGCCGGAGTCGACCAGGGTCGCGACCGCGATCGCCGCCAGCAGCGGCGAGAACAGCGCCAGCAGGGTGCCGGAGACGACGACGTCCATCGCCCGCTTCATCGCCACGGTCGAGCGCGAGGGGTCGCTGAAGCGGAAGTCGAGCACGGGCAGCTCGGCCAGGCGGTTGAGCTCGATTCCCGGCCCCAGCAGCCCGTAGTGCTGAGGCAGGAAGGTCAGCGCCAGGCCCTCCGCCTTGCACTCTTCGATCAGCCGCTCGGCGGCCGGCTCGCTCATCTCCTGTTCGGTCACCACCACGCGCTCGATTTCGAAGTCGCGGGCGACCCTGGAGATGTCGGCGACCGTCCCCAGCCGCGGCAGCTCGGAGGCGTCGTCGCCCCCCGAGGAGAGGTAGCCGACCAGGGAGAGACGGGTCTCGGGATGGGTGGAGACGCGCCGCGCCACCATGTCGACGGCGGCGGCCGGACCGATCACGATCCCGGCGGCGAGCCCGGTCAGGCGGTGCCAGAGGAAGCGCAGCACCCCGCGGGCGGCGAAGCTGCCGACCAGGGTGAAGAGGCCGACCAGGATCGCGCTGGTGGGGGAGAGCGGGCCGACCGGGCTCAGCGCCAGCAGGCCGTCGAGCACGAGGGTGCCGAGCACGCCGGCCGAGACCAGTGAGGGCAGCTCGTCCAGGGTGCTGTGGCGGATCCGGCGGTGGTCGTTGTCGTAGAGCCCGTGTAGCTTGACGACGAGGATCCAGGCGGGGCTGAAGAGGACCGCCCAGAACAGGGTCGCGACGTCGGTGGTCGAGGTCGTCGCGGTGACCAGGCAGAGGGCGCCGGCCAGCGCCGCCCAGTCGCCGCAGGCGAGCAGCCGCCGCAGCATCGCCCCGCGCCGCCGCGAGCCGTCCGGCCCGTTCAGCCCCAGCCGCCCGGCGGCGCGCTCCGAGCGCGGCTCCGGCCCGGGCGCCGCCGGCGCGGTCGCGCGCGCGGTCGTTCCCTGGGCGCCTGACGACACACGGCTCATCCGCAACCGTCCCATCCTTCCCGCAGGCACTCCTCACGGGGATTCAGCTGCTGGGCCCGGCGCAGGTCGGCACCGGCGCTGGCGAAGTCGCCTGCCTCATGCTCGATCTTAGAGCGGAGGTAGTAGAGGGTCCAGTTGCGGTCTTCGCGCTCGATCGCCTGCGAGAGCCGGCTGGAGGCGGTCGCGAGGTCGCCCTCGAGCTGCGCCAGCAGTCCCAGCTGCACGTAGGGGGAGGCGGCCCAGGGCTCGATCGAGCGCGCCGTGTCGGCGTGGTCGACGGCGCTGGCGAGGTTGCCGTCGGCGGCCGCGGCCTGGCTGGCTTTGATCTCGCGATCGACCAGCAGCGGCCCGATCAGGGCGAGGGCGGTGATCCAGGCGACCGCGAGGCCGGCGACCGCGAGGCCGAAGCGCCGTCCGTCCGCCTTCCCGTCGGCGCCTCGCGCCGCCGCCAGCTGGGCACAGCGGCCGGCGACGAGGACGCCGCCGGCGAGGAAGAAGATCGCCCCGAGCACCGCGGTCTCCCAGAACCAGTCGATCGCGGCGCCGACGGCGAAGGCGAGCATCGCCGCCAGCAGCACCGCGTAGACCTCCTGCTGCGCCCCCTGAGCCGCCCGCCAGGCGGCGAAGCCGGTCCACAGCAGGGTTCCGACCAGGGCCAGGACCAGGAGGCCGCCGACCAGCCCCAGCTCGGCGAAGGCCTCGAGGTAGAGCGAGTGCGCCTCGGTGTCGGGGACCGAGATCTTCCGCAGCTCCTCCCAGGAGAACTTGTAGGTGCCGGCGCCGCTGCCCAGCACCGGCTCTTCGCCGAAGGAGTCGACCGCGACCCGCCAGAACTCGTCGCGGTTGGCGCCGCTGAGGGAGCCGAAGTGGTGCTCGGGCTGGTTCGGGAACTGGACGTCGGCGGCGGTGAACTGGTCCCAGGCGCGGCCGCCGATCGCTACCGCCACCGCGATCGCCACCAGGGCCACGGCGAGGGCGACGCGCTTCAGCACCTTGGGGTCGCGGGAGAACTCGACCATTCGTCCGGTCACCCCGCCGCCCCGGGCCTCCAGCCGCCGCAGTCCGGCGAACAGCACCAAGGCCAGCACCATCCCGGCCACGGTCAGGACCAGCACCGTCACCCCCTGGTCGACCGTCCCCGGTTCTTCGAAGAAGTCGGCGATGCCGCGCCTGTCCTGGACCGCGAGCAGCGCCGGCAGGGCCCCGATCGCCCCGATCGCCAGCGTCGCCAGCAGCCAGAGCCGGTCGTGGGAGAGGGCCAGCAGGCAGCCGCCGGCGACCAGCAGCGCCAGCAGCCCCCCGCGCGAGTAGGTCAGGTAGAGCGCCAGCAGCAGCACCGGCAGCGCGGCGACGGCGAACCAGCGCAGGGCGGCGGTCAGCGAGCGGCGGCTCAGCCACAGCGCCATCGCGATCCCGATCCCGAAGACGAGGCCGTCGGCGTTCCAGTAGCCAAGCGGATAGCGCAGCCGCGGGCCGGTTCCCAGCTCCGGGCCGACGCTGAGGAAATGGGGTAGGAGGCGGCTGGCGAGGGCGGCGAAGGCGACCAGCGCCAGGGCGATTGCGATGCCTTCAGCGAAACGTTGGGCCCTGCGGTCGGTTTGGGCGATGAGGAATGCGGCAAGGAAGAACCCGAGGTAGACCAGGACCCGGTCCGCCTCGGTGACGCTGAGCTCGACCGATCCCGACCAGAGAGATGAGATTGCGGACAAAAGCGCCAGCCCCAAGATCAACCCGCTCGCCCAGTAGAAGGGCCGCCCGATCTGCGCCCGCCCGGCGACTCCGAGCGCCAGCAGGCCCACGACCACGAGCCAGGTGCCGAGCCCGGCGAGATGGCGGCTGCTCAGGTCGAATCCCCCACCGGCAAGCGCCAAACCGAGAATCAGCACGACTGGAGCAAGCAACGCCGACGATTCCTCTAACCTTGCGCGCCATGAATCTTCTCCCCCGCCGCCCGGGCCATAGCTCGGGCCAACTCTCTTTCGCGCTTCTGTCAGTGCTTGCTCTGCTGGCATTGGCTTGCTTTCCGGTTCTAGCTCAGGCTGAAGAATCGAGTGGTGCTGTGTATGAGACCGCTGTGCCCGGCCCAACCGGGACCAAATCGCCGAGCAAGTCCGACAACCCGCCCGCCAAGTCCTCGACGGACGGCGGCGCCGCCGCTCCGACCGGCTCCGGGGGTTCTGGCGGGTCCACGGGTGGGTCTTCGGGCGGCGCGGCCTCGGCGAACAACAATCCAAGCACGGGTGGCGGCACCGGCACCGGCCAGGGTAGCCCAGGCAACGGTTCGACCGCCGGCAACGGGCAGGCTTCGGCGCAGGGCGCGAATGGCCTCTCGCAGGGCAAGCCGGTCAGCACCCAGCAGTCCGCGGACGACTCTTCCTCGCCCCTGGTCCCGATCCTGATCGCCCTCGCGGTGCTGGCGGCGATCTCGATCGGCGCGGTCGCGATCAGGCAGCGGCGCCAGCGCCGCGCGCCCGGCGGCCAGGTCTCGCCGAAGGCGAGCTAGAAGATGTCGAAAGCGACGATGCGCATCGGTAGGTCGGCACGCGCCTGGACGGCGGCGATGGCCGTGTCCCTGGTCGGGCTGGCGACCTTCGCGGCGGCCGCGCAGGCGGTTCCCGCCACCTTCTGGGGCGTGGTCCCGCAGGCGACGCCCAACGACGAACAGTTCCAGCGGCTCAAGCGCGGCGGGGTCGACAGCGCCCGGATCCCGATCGAGTGGGGCGGCGTGCAGCCGCTCAAGGGCGGTCCCCTCAACTGGTCCGGCCCCGATGCCGTCATCGCCCGCGCTGCCGGCGCCGGCGTCGAGGTGCTGCCGTTCCTCACCGGAGCCCCCGGCTGGGCGGTGCCGATCGTCTTCGTGCCCGGCACCGGCAAGACCGCGAAAGCACCCGCTCACCTGCCTGCCGCCGGTGCTGCCGCGGGGGCCTGGTCCAACTTCGTCAAGGCCGCCGTCGCCCGCTACGGGCCGGGCGGCTCCTTCTGGGCGGAGAACCCGGCCCTGCCGCCACGGCCGATCCGCACCTGGCAGATCTGGAACGAGGAGAACTTCAAGTACTTCGTCGCCAACCCGAACCCGGCCGAATACGGCAAGTTGGTCAAGCTCTCCTACGCGGCCCTGAAAAGCGTCGATCCGGGCGCCAAGGCCGTCCTCGGCGGGCTCTTCGCGCTCCCCAAGGGCTGCCTCTCGAAAGCGAAGCCGAAGCGGATCTACTGCGCCACCGACTTCCTCGACCAGATGTACGAAAAGACGCCGGGGATCAAGACCAAGTTCAACGCCGTCGCGCTGCACCCCTACAGCTACTACTACCCGGAACTGACGCCGCGGGTCGAAGAATTCCGCGACGTGCTGGCGGAGAACAAAGACGCCGGCAAGGGCCTCTGGATCACCGAGCTCGGCTGGAGCTCGCAGCCGCCGACGCCGACCAACCTCTTCGCCAAAGGCCTCGGCGGCCAGGCGGCGCAGCTGAAGGGCGCCTTCTCGCTGCTGACCAAGGGCCAGGTGAAATGGAAGCTGAAGCGGATCTACTGGTTCTCGGTCGACGACCAGGCCGGCACCTGCAACTTCTGCGACGGCTCCGGCCTCTTCGCCCAGGGGTTCGTTCCTAAGCGGTCGTGGCCTGCGTATGTGAAGTTTGCTGGCGGTACTCCGTAGGGGCCTGTCCCGGTAGGGGTTTCGCTTAACTTTTTTGACGGCGCGCGCGGGCCGTCCGAGGAGTCTCGCCAGCAAAAAAGTACAAGACGCTTCACCCCTACCGGGACAGGCCCCTACGGGCTACCCCGTAAGATCGATGGGTTGGCCACTAAGCGGAAAGCGAGTAAGAGGTCCGATCCTTTGGCGCCTTTCAGCGCGCCGGTGCGGGAGTGGTTCGAGGCTTCTTTCGAGGGGCCGACGCCGGCGCAGGCGGGGGGTTGGGAGGCGATCTCGGGTGGGGCGAATGCGCTGATCTGCGCGCCCACCGGCTCCGGCAAGACGCTCGCCAGCTTTCTCTGGGGGATCGACAGGCTGGCCCGGGCGGAGGAGCTGGGGACCGGCGTCCGCCTCGTCTACGTCTCGCCGCTGAAGGCGCTCTCTTACGACATCGAGCGCAACCTGCGGGCACCGCTGCGGGGGATCGGTGCCGAGATCTCGGTCGGGCTGCGGACCGGCGACACCTCCCAGGCCGAACGGCGGGCGATGCGCAAAACGCCGCCGGACATCCTCATCACCACCCCCGAGTCGCTCTACCTGATGCTCTCCTCCGGGGTCCGCGAGATCCTCGCCTCGACCGAAGCGGTGATCGTCGACGAGATCCACGCGGTCGCTCAGTCCAAGCGCGGTGCCCACCTCGCCCTCACCCTGGAGCGGCTCGAGGATCTTGCGAGCGCCGACACCGTTCAGCGGATCGGACTCTCCGCCACGCAGCGCCCGTTGGAGCGGATCGCCCAGTTCCTGGTCGGCCCCAGGCGGGATTGCGAAATCGTCGACGCGGGGCGAGTCAAGGACCTCGACCTCGAGATCGTCGTCCCGGTCGAGGACATGTCGGACCCCGGTGCCCCCGCCTACCCCAGCGAGGACGGCCCGCCCCCGACCGAAATCGAGCCCTCCGCCCACGTCCGCTCGATCTGGCCCGCCATCTACCCCAAGCTCTTGGAGCTCGTCCAGGAACACACCTCGACGATCATCTTCGTGAACAACAGAAGAGCTTCGGAGAGGCTCGCCAAGCGCCTGAACGAGCTCGCCAATGGGGAAGGGGAGCATGAGCTTCCCGCTACGGAGCACGCGGGCCACAGCAGCGGCCCCTCGGAAGCCTCTCCCGTGGGTGGCACCGTAGGGGGTACCGCCCCTGAGGAAGCTTTAGCTACCGGAAGGGGCGGTGGGTCCCCTGCGGTGACAGGCCCCGCGGGAGAGGCTTCCGCCGCATCCCCCTACGTCGAAATCGCCCGCGCCCACCACGGCTCGCTCTCCCACGAGGAGCGGACCCTGGTCGAGGAGATGCTCAAGTCCGGGGAGCTGCCGTGCCTCGTTGCCACGTCCTCCCTGGAGCTCGGCATCGACATGGGTGCGGTCGACCTGGTGATCCAGGTCGAGTCGCCGAAGTCGGTGACCCGCGGCCTGCAGCGGATCGGGCGCGCCGGCCACGGCCTCGGGGAGACCTCGAAAGGCCGCGTCTTCCCCAAATACCGCGGCGACCTGCTCGAGTGCGCGGTGGTCGCGCGGCGCATGCGCGAAGGGGAGATCGAGGAGACGACGATCCCCCAGAACCCGCTCGACGTGCTCGCCCAGCACCTGGTCTCGATGGCCGCCATGGACGAGTGGGAGGTCGACGCGGTCGAGCGCCTGGTCACCGCCACCGAGTCCTTCCGCGAGCTCTCGCGCGAACAGCTGGAGAACGTGCTCGACATGCTCGACGGCCGCTACCCCTCCGACCGCTTCGCCGAGCTGCGGCCGCGGATCGTCTGGGACCGCACCAACGGCACCGTCCACGGCCGCAAAGGCTCGCGCTCGCTGGTCGTCACCAACGCCGGCACGATCCCCGACCGCGGCCTCTACAGCGTCAACCTCCCGGACGGCCGCCGGGTCGGCGAGCTCGACGAGGAGATGGTCTACGAGGCCCGCCCCGGCCAGACCTTCCTGCTCGGCGCCACCACCTGGCGGATCGAGGAAATCACCCGCGACCGGGTCATCGTCACCCCGGCCCCCGGCGCCCCCGGCGCCGTCCCCTTCTGGAAGGGCGACGGGATCGGCCGCCCGGCCGAGCTGGGGCGGGCGATCGGCGCCTTCTCGCGCGAGGCGGTCGCGCGCGAGCCGGCCGAGCTGGCCGCCGAGTACGACCTCGACCCGCGCGCCGCCAACAACCTCGTCACCTACCTGCGCGAGCAGCAGCAGGCGACCCGGGTCGTTCCCTCCGACGAGACGATCGTGGTCGAGCGCTTCCGCGACGAGATCGGCGACTGGCGGCTCTGCATCCTCTCGCCCTTCGGCGGCCGCGT
>Ga0164241_10006240_pt1 | contig 10918 bp, 8 predicted proteins | sample OricomyardsoilBY_FD_108780 | JGI IMG/M metagenome (GOLD analysis project Ga0164241, IMG submission 108780) | Backyard soil microbial communities from Emeryville, California, USA - Original compost - Back yard soil (BY) | ecosystem: Environmental > Terrestrial > Soil > Unclassified | place: USA... | reverse complement strand
CGTCTCCTCGCCCTGATCGTAAGTCGCCAGTATCCGTTCGCGCAAATCCAACGAAATAGTCTTCATGCCCCAAGTCTGCCATCCCCCAAAACAAATGGCTATAGTTTTATTTAATTTGCTCTAAAACGCGCTTAAAAGCTCCAGAGGGCTGGAGCACTCCAAGACGCTGACGCGCTTTTGTCCGCCGCAAAATCCGCGAAGCGTCCTGGACTGCGGCGGCCCTCCGTCGTTTTCCGCAAATTGTCGAACCGTCACAAATTTGTCAAATTGGAAACCGCAGCGCTTTTTCAACGCAAATTTCATCCGCGCATTTTCCGCACGTCCACGGCGTCCATGCCGGCGGAGCGAATCGCCTGCAAACCCAAATCCGTGTCTTCGTAGGCGCGGCAAAATTGCGGCTCAATGCCAATCCGTTTCGCGGCTTCGAGAAAAATATCCGGCGCGGGCTTCTGGTTTTTCACCATTTCGCTCGTCACGACGGCGTCGAACAGATGCCGGATTTTCAGATGCTCCAGCACGCCGACGATGATCGGTTGCGTGCCGCCGGACGCAACGGCCATTGGGATTTTGCCGTGATTGGCCCGGGCGATTTCCACGACGGCGTGGATCGGCTCAACTTCGGCCATGAGCGGCAGATAGGCGTTTTCCTTTTCGTGCGCGACGGCGATGTGGTCGAGCGAACGGCCCTGTTCTTCCGCCAGCATTTTCAGAATGTCGCGCGACGGCACGCCGCCCAGCGAATAGAAACGGTCTTCGGGAAAATGCAGATTGTGACGTTGTGTAATCAACTGCCACGCGTGCCAGTGCAACGGCATGGTGTTGGCCAGCGTGCCGTCGCAGTCAAAAATCAGTCCTTTGATTTGCATAAAAAGAAGTCAGGAGTCAGAATTCAGAAGCCAGAATTTTTGCGGCGTATGCCGCGAGCAATTTACTGGTTTCTTCGAGTTGAGGATGCAGTTGGGCGGTGTCGCCGTAATTCAAATCTTTCGCCAGAATCAAATAGTAACGGCATTCTTCCAAGGAGCCTTGCGCGATGTTCAAGAATCTGGCTTTGTCCGCGCGCCCGCGTTTTTTGAATCCTTCCGCGATGTTGGCCGGAATGGAGACCGCCGCACGACGAAGCTGAGAAGCCAACCCGTAAGTTTCATGGCGTGGAAAATTTTCCGTGAAATGATAAATACCCAGAACAAATTGATGCGCCTTCTGCCAGACAATCAACTGCTCAAAACTTTTCGCGGGTGCGCGGCGGCGTGATTCTGGCTCCTGAATTCTGGATTCTGGATTCATGTCTGTAATGCCGCCAGCTTTTGCTCCATGTCATGGTTCATCAGCGGGTCGAACATCGGGTCGAGGTCGCCTTCGATGAAATTGGCCAGGTTGTAGAGCGTCAGTTCCAGCCGGTGGTCGGTGACGCGGTTTTGCGGGAAATTGTAGGTGCGGATCTTTTCGCTCCGTTCGCCGGTGCCGACCTGGTCTTTGCGGAAGGCGGCGTATTTCGCATTCTCCTCGGCGACCTTGATGTCCAACAATCGCGAGCGCAGGACGGTCATCGCCTGGATTTTATTTTTCTGCTGCGAACGCTGGTCGGCGCAGCGGACGATCATGCCGGTGGGCTTGTGGATGATTTGCACGGCGGAATCGGTGGTGTTCACGCCTTGCCCGCCTTTGCCGGACGCGCGGCAGACGTTCACCTCGATTTCGTCGGGTTTGATTTCGATGTCCACCTCCTCGGCTTCGGGCATCACGGCCACGGTGCAGGTGCTGGTATGAATCCGCCCCTGCGCCTCGGTCGCCGGCACGCGCTGGACGCGGTGAACGCCGCTCTCGTATTTCAGCCGTTTGAAAACATCCTGCCCGCTGACTTGAAAAATAATTTCCTTGAAGCCGCCGAGGTCGGACGGATTGGAATCCAATGTCTCCGCCTTCCAGCCGCGCGCCTCGCAGTAGCGCGAATACATGCGATACAAGTCGGCGGCGAACAGCGCGGATTCCGAGCCGCCCGCGCCGGCGCGAATTTCGATGATGGTGTTCCGCGAATCGCTCGGCGCCGGCGGCACGAGACCGAACCGCACCTGTTGGGCCAGCTTTTGCTCCTTAGGTTCCAGCCGCGCAATTTCGTCCTTGGCGAGCGCCGCCATTTCTGCGTCGCCGGAATCGAGCAGGACACGGTTGTCCGCAAGTTCGCCCACAACTTTGAGATAAGCCGAACCGGTGGCGACGAGTTCCTTGAGCCGGCCGTATTCGCGGGAAAGTTCCTGCGCGCGCTGCTGGTTGTCAAAAACCTTCGGGTCGCTCAACTGAGATTCAACCTCGGCGAAGCGGCTGCGAAATTTTTCGATGTGCGGGCGCAAGTCCATGGAGATTTACGATATTCGATTTACGATTGATGAACGGGCCGCGTCATTCGTAAATTGCAAACTTCAGAAAAGCAAACCGCCCGTCCTGCTGGAAAATTCCGGCAAGACGGGCGGTGCTGGAAAAGCGGCTAGACTTTTTTCTTTTTCTTCGTGGCGAAGGCCTCGGCGGCGGCCTGCGTCTTGGCGGCGCGCTGCTGGAACTTGTCCACGCGGCCGGCGGTGTCCACAAACTTCTGCTGGCCCGTGTAAAACGGATGGCAGGCGTTGCAAATGCCGACGATGATGGTCTGCTTGGTGGAACGGGTCTTGATCACATTGCCACAGGCGCAACGGATCTCGGCGTCCACATATTTCGGATGAATGTCCGTTTTCATAAAAATGGTCGGAAAGCATACCAGCCGCCGGCGGGATGACAAGAGGGAATTTTGAAACGGGCAAATCCATCGTTTGTCCGCCGGCAAACTGTGTCCGGTTGATCCTTAAAACTCACTCCTCCGGCGTCAATTGAATCGCGTTGAGATTGATGGCGTGCCAACCAGCCGCATCTTGGGCGCGAACTTTCACGGTGAAATCACCGGCTGATTTGATTTCCACCGTGCTAAGGTCGGACGTCACGAAACGATCCCAGCCGCCGGTTGCGGGAACCTTTGCGGCGAGTTTTTCCGCGCCGATTTCCACCGCGAAATTTGCTTCGCCGGCCGCGGCGGCGAGGGTGGCACTGACTTGATATTTGCCAGGCCGGCTGGTTTTTGCACTCCACGAGACCCATTCATCGGCCTTGTCCCAGAAGCCGATGTCCGATTTACCACCCTGCTCCTCCAGCTTGATCTGGTCGCCGTGCAAGGTGGCGTCATCCGCGCTGAATGTCAGGCGGCCCTTAGAGTCGGGCGTGATGATCACCGCCGTCTCCGGCACCGGGACAGGTTTGAGATTTTCGCCGGTGACGCGCAGCGAACAGGTCAAATCGCTCAATTTTTCCGCCGGCAGTTCCACCGTCAGGCCGGCCGTCGTCTGCGTAAATTTCAATTTGCCCGGATGGCCGAGCAGTTCGACGCGCCGGATTTGGTTCTGGCCGGCGACATCCGTTTTGGCCAGCGAGCGGATGAGCATTTTTCCGTCGTCCGGCCAGCCGAGCGCAATGGCATAAAGCGTTTTGCCTTTGGTCGTGAAGCGGATGTCCTTCGCGCTGTATTTGAAATTTTCCTTGAACGCGCCGCCTTTGGCTTTCACCGCGCCTTCACCATAAACCAGCCACGGACGCGTGCCGTAGATCGCCTCGCCGTTTATTTTCGTCCAGTCGGCCAGTTGATGCAGCATGGTTTCAACTTCGGGATCGAGCGAACCGTCCGGGCGCAGCACGACGTTGAGCAGCAAGTTCCCATTCTTACTGACAATGTCCACGAGCATATGCACCGTCCAGCTCAATGGCTGATACTTCCAGTGCTGGTTGTAAAACCAGTCGCCGATGGAGGTGTCGCACTGCCACGGATACGGGTCAATGCCGCCGTTCACACCGCGTTCGTAGTCCTGCACCCAGCGGCCGCCGGAAGGTTGCTTGCAATTATAGACGGCCTCGGTCTTTCCGCCGTGCGACGCGGCATTCTCGTTGTAAAAATTGGCGATCTGGCTCAGGCCCACCTCGTTGCCGAACGCCACGCCGCCGTCGCTGTAAAGCAGGTCGGGATGATAATTGTCCACGAGTTCCTTGATTTCATTGAACCATTGCTGCTGCCAGCGCGGGTCTTTGGAATACCAGCCGGTGTCGCCGGGCTGCGCCGGGAAATGATACAAATCCCAATAATTGGAATTGGCCCCGTCATACGGCACGCCGGCAAGCGGCCCGGTCTTGTCGGCCTTGTGCGCGTCCTGAAACCAGGTGAAGCTCGCGCCGAGATGTTCGGAGACACCGAAGGGCAGGCCGTTTTTCTTCGCGGCCTTCTGCCATTCACCGACCACGTCGCGGTGCGGCCCGTAATTGACCGCGTTCCATTTGTGCAATTTGGAATTCCACAGGAAGAAATCGTCGTGATGCACGCCCATGCTGACGAAGTATTTCGCACCGGCCTTTTTGTAGAGTTCGATCAATTTCTCCGGGTTCCATTTCTCGGCCTTCCAGAGCGGGATGATGTCCTTCCAGCCGTTCGTGGACGGATGCCCCCAGCGTTTGAGATGATCTTTGTAATCTTTTGACCCCTGCTGATACATCAGGCGCGCATACCAGTCGCCTTCCTCCGGCACGGCCTGCGGACCCCAATGCGCCCAGATGCCAAACTTCGCGTCGCGGAACCACTCCGGGCACGAGTAGTTGGTGAGTGAATCCATCGTGCCGGTGAATTTTCCGGGCGTGACCGGCAGATCCAGCGCCAGGATTTTGACCGGCAGCGCCAGTGCGAGCGCCAGTGCGAGACAAGTTTTCGTTTTCATGGTGTTGTTTTCAGCTTCGTTGGGTGTTTGAAAAGTTGCTGAAAAACGGGTGAATTTTCAATCCGGCAATTTTTCACCCCGGCCCGCCGCCGCCCGCGCCGGGCCGGTTTCTAAAATCGGCGATGTCCTGAACAAACTTAAAAGTTTTCCCGGCTCCTGACGAACACGCGGGCAAACGCCGCGGGAAACTTCGCCGGTCGGCCATGCCGGTCACTGCGGCGGGGCCGGAGTTTTGTTCAAATCATTCATTTTTTCATCCAGCGCCGCCCGCGCCTTGTCCTGGTCGTCGGTGGATTCCACCGGCACGCTGCCGGAACCCGTCGCCGGCGGGTTGATGCGGGCGTGCGGAGCGGAGCCGAAATCATGCACGGGCGCGTTGGTGTCCGTTTCCGAATCAATCTGCATGTTGAAGAAGCCATCGGCGGGCTTGCCGTTCTTGAGCCGCTTCAATTCTTTCTTGCGCTCGGCGTCAATGAGCGTGCGTTCATCCTCGGCATTCTCGGCGGCGGCGGCGGAAACGCCCGGCAGCCGCTGGGCTTCCTTGATCGTCTGCGCGGCGGCGATCTCCGGCGTCTTCAACACGGTCGGCCGCATGAGCACGATCAGTTCGGTGCGGTCCTTGGAGGTATCCGTGCTGCGGAACAACCAGCCGAGCAGCGGAATGTCCATCAAGATCGGCACGCCGGAGACGGCATGGCTTTTGTCGGAACGGACAAAACCGCCCAGAATGACGGTGTCGCGGTTCCGCACGGCGATCTCGCTGCTCAAGGTGCGCTTGATGGTGTTGGGCACCTTGTTGTTGTCAATCGCGGTGTAGCCGCTGATTTCATCAATCTCCTGCTGAATGTCCATGACCACGAGGCCGTCGGGATTGATGAACGGCGTCACGTCCAGTTCCACGCCGACGGACAACTGCGAATAAGAGGAGCCGCCGTAGCCGCCGCTGTAGGCGTTGTTGTAGGTATTGTTGACGTAAGGCACGGTCTGGCCGACGAAAAATTGCGCGGGCTTGGCCTGCGAGGTCTGGATGCGCGGACGCTGGATGATGTTGGCGTTGTTGTCCGATTCCGCCGCCTTCACCGCGATGTCCCAGGTGTCACCGATGCTGCCAAAATAACTGAAGCCGCTGCCCAGATTGGTGAGGCTGGAACTGGAAATGACGCTGCCGTTCGTGGCCAGGTTCTGGATGGTGTTCAAAAAAGAATTGCCGTTATAGACGGAACCGCCGCCGGTGACGTTTGACTTGTTGAACTGCTTCGGATTTTGCACGGCCGAAACGCCGGCGGACAAGGTGTGGCCGATGTCAACATCCATGATAATGGATTCGATCAGCACCTGCGCGAGCAGCACGTCGAGTTGATTGACCACCTGCCGGATTTTTTCAATATCCTGCCGCGAGGCGAAAACCAGCAGCGAATTGCTGCGTTCATCGGCGATGATCTTGGCCTGGCCAAACACCTGGATCTGGTCATCGTCTTTTTTTCCGCTGCTGCCGCCCGAAGCCCGGTTGATGATGTTTTGCAGGCGCGACTGGAAGGTGGAGCCGGTCGTGGGCGTGCCGTTCACACCGCCCACCCCGGTGGTCGTGCCAAAAGGCCGCGCCCCGTATGCCGAACTGCCGCCAAAACCACTGGAGCCGCCAAAGCCGCTGGCGCCACCGGCACCGCCGAAACCACTGGTGCCGCCCCGGAGACCGTTGATGGGCGAGGAACTGGAACTGCTGCCAAAGCTCACCGTGGAGCCGCCGCTGCCGAGGCTGTTCAGCGCATTGGCGATGTCGCCCGCCTCCGCGTATTTGATCGGGATGACTTCGGAGGTGTATTCCTCCGGCACGCTCACGTCAATCTTGTCAATCATCTCCATCATGCGCTTCACGTTTTCCGCGTTGTCGCGCAGCACAAGAATGCCGTTGCTGTCAATCGGCAGGATGGAGTTGGGCAGCTTGGCGAACGGCTGGATGATCGGCTCCATCTCGGTGGGCTTGACGTATTTCAACTGCACGATGCGCGTGATGTAAGAACCGAGTTCCGGCAGGTTGGTGACGCTGGTGTCATTGAACGGCGCTCCAAAAGTATTGGCGTCGGCAATCGGCCCGACTTTCACGAATTTATCGCCGACATTCACCACCGAAATGCCGTTCAGCGCCAGCACCGCCTGCAAGGCTTCAATCGCCTCGGACTTGGTCAATGGCGTCTCCGTTTTCAAAACAATCTGCGCTTTCGGCAGCCCGGCGCGCAACAGCGTCCGGCCCACCAGTTGCGCGTAGATATCCAATACCTGGTCCACGTCCACGCCTTGAAAATTGATCAGGCCGGGGGGGATCATCTCTTCCGCCTGGACTGGTTTGGTGGCGGCGGGAGTGCGTGTCGCGCCTGGCACATAGCGTGGCGGCGTGGCCGCACCCGGCACAGTCGCACCCGGCGTGGCCGCCGACGGCGCATAACGCGGCTGGGTGACGGGGCCGTTGGTGCCAAACCGGGGCGGGCGGCGCAGTTGGTTGGTGGCGGGCAATCCGGGCGGCGTTTGCGCCCACGATTCAAGGCCGCTGAGGGCCAGCACCAATGCGAGAAGAGTTGTTTTCATTTTGCCTTTGCGTTTGCAGGTTTCGCCGCCGGAGCCGTTGGCCGCTTCACCGCCGGAACGGCTGCCGTTTTGGCCGCTGGTGTGGATGAAGGTTTGGCCGCCGGGGCGGGCACGGCGTTTTTTTGATTTTTTTGATAGCTCGCCACGAGCATGATGTTGGCGTTCAGGCGCTGGCGCGGCTGGTCCGGCTGGAGATTCAAGTCACGGACGCGGATCATCGAGGCGCTGGAACCGAGCTTGTAAAGAAAATCCACCAGTTGCTCCTCTTTCGCGGTGACGGTGATGTTCTGCACCTGCTCGACAAAAAACGCGTCGTTCGTGTTCATCCGCGTCGGCGAAAAATTCTGGATGTTAAAACCGCACGCCGCCGCCTGCGACTGGATGGTGCGCATGAGGTCAATGGCCTGGTCCTCCGGCGCCACCGTCTGGCCCGCGCTGGCAAATTTCTTCACGTCCGCCTGCAACGCTGGAATCTGCGTCACCGCCGTCTGGTAAAGTTTTAATTTGCGATGCGCCTCGGCCAGCCGCCGCTGCAGGTTGCCCCAGTCGGAAAAGTGCGGCCAGATAAACACGAAGTTCAGCACCAGCACCAGCACCACCGCCACGCCCACCACCAGGCGGCGCTCCATCGGCTGCAGTTGTTCAAAATATTTTTTCATTTCGGGAGGGCCTCCGAATGCAGGAGATCCAGGCTCAAGTGCCAGGACAGACCGCCGGCCATTGCCTTTGGATTGACCGGCTCGCCTTTTTTCTGGTCAAACACGAATTGACCGTTGACCTGCTTTTTTTGCAGCGCCGCGTTGAAATCAAACAGCGTGTTGATCTGATCCTGCGGCGCGGTGCCGCTCAACGTCAGCCGCTGGCCGTCCGCAAAACTGAACCGTTGCAGCGAAATGCTCTGCGGCAGCTCCTCCGCCACCCACTGCCAGCAGTCCAGCGCCGCGTATTTCAACTGCTGCCGTTCGCTCAAAACCTTATAGACCGCCTTGAGTTGGAGCGAATTCGTGTAGCTGCCGCCCAGCGCAGCCACCTGCGATTCCACGCCGTGCGTGCGGTAGCCCAGCACGCTCGTGGCGCAAAAATAAATCCCCAGGAAGACGGCATACGCCACGCCCGCGTAAAAAAGTCCGCGCAGCCACAGCCGGTCCACGAACTGCTGCCGATACCGCACGGCGAATTCCGCCGGCAGCAAATTGGAAGCGCCCGCCGCCGCCGCGCGTTTCGCCGTGCGCGCCGCCAGTTCCGCCGGGGCCGGCGGGGCGATCACTTGCACCGGTTCCGAAGTCGCGCCGCGCAGAATATTTTCCCATTCCACCGCATTGGCCGGGTCGGCGACGAGATGCCACTTCAGCGCCGTCGTCAGCCAGCCTTCGAGTTCGCCCGACCACGCGATATGCGCGAGCTGATCCTGCAATTCCTGGGTGCGGTCGCCGGTGGCCGGCAGCGTGACGAAACTCAAGTTGCACAGCACGCCGCCGCTGCGGATGGCGACCAGCGCGGCGGGCCGCCCGCCCAGTGAAAATGGAAACAGCCATGCGCCATCCGCGCCGGTGGCGACCGCTTCCAACTGATCCAGCATCGGCGTCTCCAGCCGGTCGGCCAGATAGCCGTCGCGTTCCAACTTGCCGGCGAATTCCTCCACGCCGTTGCGCGCGGCGATGACCATCACGACCGTCTGCAAGCTTTCCGGCGGGTTGTCGCCCTTTGGCGGCGCGGTGTGCGTGCCGAGGGCGTGCATGGTCCAGACGATTTGCGTGACCGGCAGCGGCGACAATTTTTCCAACTGCAATTCCACCATTGCCAGCGTTTCCTCGAAGCTGCTCGCGGGCAGTTCGACGACGCGGAGAAAAACATTTTCCGGCGGCAGCCAGGCGACGTTCAACTTCGGCTGCCAGAGCGACGACCAGTTCTTGGCGGCCAATTTTCCCGGCACCGTTTCCGTGTGCGCCACCCGTTGTTCGCGGCCCAGCACAAAGCCGCCGCCTTTCGCGTCGAACTGCCAGAGGCGTTTCGCGTCGGGGGCGAGATGCAGGATGTTGCAGGAGTTCCAGCGGGCCATTTGAATTTATGATTGCCGATTGCCGATTGCCGATTGAAGCCCGCTGCCGGCCGGCGGCGCGCAAATCGCAAATCGCAAATCGTAAATCATGGCGGTTGCGGCTAAAATCATTTTATCGCGGGATGACCGGTGTTGTTATTATCGCCGGCGGCCAGCGCTTCCCGGTGTTCTTCCATCTGCGTCACGCGCAATACTTCCTCAATCGTGGTGGTGCCTTCTTTCACCTTTTTCCAGCCGTCCACGCGCAAGGTTCTCATGCCCGCTTCAATGGCGCGCTGGGCGATGGTGGTGGCCGGCGCACGGTTCATGATGAGCGGCCGCAACGCCTCGGTGACGATGAGCAGTTCGTAAATGCCTTTGCGGCCTTGATAACCCTGCTGGCGGCACGCTTCGCAACCGACCCCATGCCAGATTTTCGCCGTTCCAATGTCCGCCTCCGGGAAGCCGACCCGCCGCAAATAATCGGGATCCACCTTCTGCTCGGTCTTGCAATGCGGACAGATCGTGCGGACGAGCCGTTGCGCCTGCACGGCTTCAACGGAAGACGCGATCAAAAAAGGTTCGATGCCCATGTCCGTCAACCGCGTGAACGCGCTCGGCGCGTCGTTCGTGTGGAGCGTGGAAAAAACCAGGTGACCGGTCAGCGACGCGCGGATGGCGATGTCCGCCGTTTCGCTGTCGCGGATTTCCCCGACCATCACGACGTTCGGGTCTTGCCGCAAAATGTGGCGCAGCCCCATCGCGAACGTCAGCCCGATGTCCGAACGCACGGCGATTTGATTGACGCCCTTGAGTTCATATTCCACCGGCTCTTCAATCGTGATGATGCGCTTGTGAACGGAATTGATCGCGCTCAAGAACGCGTAAAGCGAAGTGGATTTGCCGGAACCGGTCGGGCCGGTGACGAGAAAAATCCCGTGCGGTTTGATGATGATGTCGCGGATGGCGTCTTCTTCCAGCTTGGAAAACCCGAGTTTGTCGAGCGACAGGAAAATTTTCCCGCGCGTGAGCAAGCGCAGCGAAACTGATTCGCCATAAACCGTCGGCACGGTGGAAACGCGGATGTCAATTTCCTCGCCTTTGATGCGGACGTTGATGCGTCCGTCCTGCGGCAAGCGCTTTTCAGAAATGTTCATGCCGCTCATCACCTTGATGCGCGAGATGAGGGCGGATTGAAACCGCTTCAACTGCGGCGGCAGCGGAATCTGATGCAAAATGCCGTCAATGCGGTTGCGGATCCTCAATTCATCTTCCTGCGGCTCGAAATGAATGTCCGTCGCGCGATCCTTGTAGGCTTCCCAGATGATCTGGTTGACGAACTTGATGACGCTCGCCTCCTGATCGCCTTCGGTGATTTCCTTGTCGTAGGCGAGTTCCAGTTCCATCGGCTCGCCTTCGCCCATTTCATCGAGTGTTTCGGCGCCGACACCGTAATATTTTTTCAGCGCCTTCTCGATTTCCGTGCGTGTTGCCAGCGCAAAACTCACCTGCATCT
>Ga0164241_10006239_pt1 | contig 10920 bp, 9 predicted proteins | sample OricomyardsoilBY_FD_108780 | JGI IMG/M metagenome (GOLD analysis project Ga0164241, IMG submission 108780) | Backyard soil microbial communities from Emeryville, California, USA - Original compost - Back yard soil (BY) | ecosystem: Environmental > Terrestrial > Soil > Unclassified | place: USA... | reverse complement strand
TCTCGACGCCGTGCACGATCTTCGCGGCCGCCCTGCGGGGACGCTGCGCCTCAACGTCCCCGCCAATGTCGCGCGCACCGTTCTGGCGCCGATCATCGTGCCCTTCCTGAAGGAATATCCCGAGATCAGGATCGAGGTCACTGCCGAAGACAGCTTCATCGACATGGTCGGCGGCGGCTACGACGCAGGTATCCGTTATGACGAGCGGCTCGAGCAGGACATGATCGCACTGCCGATCGGTCCGCGCACCCAGCGCATCCTGATCGTCGGTGCCCCCGCCTATTTCGCCGAACATGGCCGGCCCCAGCACCCGCGCGACCTGCTCGCGCACCGTTGTCTGCGCGGCCGATTTTCTGGTGGACGACTAGCAACGTGGGAGTTCGAGAAAGATGGCGAGGTCATCCGTATCGATCCGGATGGCCCACTGATCAGCCAGCCCGGCAGCGCGTCGGATCTTCTGATTCAGGCGGCGGTCGGCGGGCTTGGCCTCATGGGAATTTTCGAAGACTGGATGCGCGCCGAACTCAACAGCGGGACGCTGGAGCCTGTGCTCGAGGACTGGTGCCCACCCTTCTCCGGCCCCTTCCTCTACTATGCGGGGCGCCGCTACCTTCCTGCACCGCTGCGCGCTTTGGTCGACTTCGTTAAGCGGTAAGACGTACCTGTGGGAGAGAAATGGGAAATGAGCGTCAGCGGATCCAGGCCCAACGGTCACGCGCGCGACCCGATCTTAGACTGGCTCTGAATGCGAGGCTAGAATGTAGTGCACAGGCCCATTCTTGCTTCGCCCCCTGCATTTACTCCGCCGCGCTGGCATGGAATCCGACCGCCGTTGACAACGGCCTCTTTCCCAATCTTTCTATTTAGGTTCAGCGCTTCCGGACGAACTCGGCGCGAAGGACAAGCCCTTTGATACCCTCGTACTTGCAATCGATTTCCTGAGAATCTCCGGTTAATCGGATCGACTTGATAAGCGTGCCGCGCCTCAAGGTCTGGCCCGCACCCTTAACCTCGAGGTCCTTGATCAGCGTGACCTGGTCACCATCGGCGAGGATATTCCCCACGGCATCGCGCACCTCAACTTGGCTGGCCTTGGCGCGGCGCGCTTCCAATTCCGAAGCGGGCATCCATTCGCCGGTTTCCTCATCAAATACATAGTCTTCGTCACTCATCTTCTTCTCCATCACGATTGGACCCACTTTATCGGATCAAAAGATGAACCGTTCCGGGATTGCCGGAGGCCATTCGGCTTAAATTATGCGGCCATGGGTGTGTCGCCAGCAGCCTGCACAACCATTTCAATTCGGAACGCCATCTCGTCGACGAGGAAACTTACAAGGCTCGCCGCTCCGCCGCATTGGCGGAGTGGCAGTCGCTTGTCGCCTGACAGACCCCATCCTGGTCGAGGCGCGCCGATCGGAGCTGAGCACCGCCAGGCTTCATGGAGCCCGGTTGGCTTCAGGCGCGCTGGGAGGTTCCTGATACCCGTTCGCGTCGAGCCGTAGATCGGGCCGGATCGCGCAAGGCACGCAATCCGGCTGATAGAGTTCGGGAATGCGCCCGCTCACCGGATTGGCGTAGCCGAACCACATCGACTTGATGCTCGGCCACTGAACGTTCGGTTCACGCCCGCCCAGATCCTCGGCCGTGATGTCCTGCGGTGCCCCGCGACCAGCGGCGGCGGTCTGGGGAGGCGCGTTGGGGTCAGGCGGAAGCGGGTCTTTCGTTTTGGCCCAGATCCCGTCCTTGAACGCGACCGGCCGGATATACTGCCCATCGACCGTCAGATCCCAGATTCGCCAGATGCCGTCTTCCAGCACATAGCGGTCGTGATAGGTGCTCGCGAGGACAGCCGCTCCGTAGAAGTCGCCCGCCTTGCCGACGTCCTTGCCAGTGCGGGGCTGGAACAACCGCATCCGTCCGCTTGCCGATCGCCCATCGTCGGAAACCAGCACCACCGGCTGGAACAGCCAATGGTAGGAAACGCCGACGCGAGTGGTCGGAGGCTCACCGTGGACGCGCGCTTTGATGTTGCTCGCCTTGGTCACGTAATAGCCGGTACGCCCGCCCTTGAAGCCCTTGGTGGCCAGCGTGCCGATAAAGCCCGCCGGATCTTCGATATCGAGGAAGTGCCCATAGGCGGCGGAAACGTTCATTACCCCGTCGAACGCCTTCGAGCGGGCGAGGCGGCGCTTCGCTTCGGAGAGCGATATCGGTGCAGGCGCGGTGCCAGTGATCGTTCCGGTCAGCGGCGCGGCAGCCACCAGCCTGGCCGATCCGGCGGGCTCGACTATCTTGCCGGTCACCGGGTTGGGCGCGAGGAAGGCCGGCATCGCGACGCCCGGTCCCGCAGCATCGGCAGCCGGTACCGCGGAATCCGGCGCGGCGGCGCCAGTCGGGGCCGGATCGGCGATCCGGTTCTTGCCCCAACCTTGGAAGACATCGGTCTTCATGATCGGAAAACGGCGCATTTCGCGGATCTTCCACGCGCCGTTCTCTTTGACGAACCGGTTCCGGAACACGGCGACTTCCCACCAGCCTTTTTCCTGGTCGGCTTCGCCCAGCATTCCAAGCTCAAAGCCTCGTGCCCAGGCTTCGTTTCCGGCAGGCGCGATGGTCACCGTGGTGTCGAACTGGACGCGATCGTTGAGTTGGCCGTGGTTGAGCCCCGCAGGCCCCATCGTCTCGAGCCAGCGATCAACGCCTGTCTTGCCGCGCCAGATGCCCTTTCCGCCGATCTCGACGATCCCGTCGCCGGTGAACAAGTCGGCCACGTCATCCCACATCTTGCGGTCCTGGTAATAGCCGTAGGCCGATTGCAGGTTGCGGATGCGGTCTTCGTCGTTGAGCCGGTCCACCCGCGTTTGCAACGCTGCGAGCGACGCCTCGCTGACCGGTGCCGTGCCCGTCGCCGGCGGAATGGGAATGCCAGCGGAATCGACGGTATAGTGCGGCGGTACGACCGGGAGGTCGCCACCGCCCCAGTTGGTCCAGCCGGTATCGTACGGACCATCGAATTCCGGAAAATAGTGCGCGGTTGCGATTTTCCAGACGCCGCCCTCGCGGGCATACTCGTTTTCGAACACGCCACCCTCGATCCGTGCCGATCCGTCATGGCCGTGGAAGATCAGGGCTTCCCAACGCACCTTGGCGCGCGTGCCGTCGGCCGACAGGTTCACGACCGGCGCCTCGATCATCATCGTCGAGAGACCATCGGCCCTGGCTCCCTCGTAACCACCGCCATAGCGATTACGGAGAAATGTGGCGATCGCCGCCGGGCCGTTTGCCGTCTGAGCTGGCATGATCAGGCCATCGAACACGAAGCTGCCCTCCGGGGCGAACAGCGTGCCGACCTGATCCCATAACCCGTATTGCGCGTACTGGGCATAAGTGCGCTGAAGCGTCAGCACCGCGCGCACGCTCTCGGTGCGATCAACTTCCCTCGCGAAATCATCGAGTGCCGGGTCCGCATGAGCGGGCATGGCGACGAACAGGGCGATCACTGCGCAAAGAAGGCGGGTGCTGCGGCTCATCGGTTACTCCTCCTCACGACCTTGGGTTACCGGCGTTTTGGGGCGGGGTGGACCTCTAGCCGTTATTGAGCCGTCCATCCGGCTTGGGCCTGTGGGCGGAAAACCGGCTGTCTCTACGGATACGGCTTTTGGAGAAGCCGGACATTGTGGAACACGCGGGCGCTGTGCAAGCACGGAGCGTGTCTGAGACAGGCCAGCAACAAGTTAGCGCCACTTCGGTCAAACCGGACGGTGGCGCGCCGCCGCAAGTATGCCGCCAGGAACCCTCTAGTGCATAAGCTTTGGCCTTTCTGGTCAAGTTTTACCAGAGAGCGGGTCATGCGGTTACATTCGGATAATATGCATAAGAAATAATCAAATTTCACCGAAATAAATATAAATAATAATGATATTTATAATGGATGACGGCGAGTGGCATTGTCAGGCTAACGTGGCGTCCGTGTGGTTTTTCGGATGGGGTTGCCTTCAAGCCGAAACGGCGCTCGTCAAAAAAAAGCGAAATGCCGTGGCGAGCGTCGTCGGGTCAAAGCGGGGAATTGCTATCCCGAGACGTCCGGTCGATTGCCCCCGCATCGAGCAACGGAGCCGCATCGCTCTTTGCTACACCGAGGATGTCGGCAAGGCGGCCGAGGCCCGCGAGGATCATCGCCTGTTCCCATTCGGGCAAGGCGGCGAACTTCTCGCTGAATTGCGCCTGGAGCATATTGGGCGCCAAATCGATGGTCCGCTTTCCGGCTTCCGTGGCGGCAAGATGTACGCGGCGCTTATCCTCCTCCCCGCGTTGGCGCGTCACCAATCCCGCAGCTTCAAGGCGATCGACGATATTGGTGATCGTTGCCTGACCGAACTGGAGTGCGCCTGAGAGCTCGGTAGGCGTAACCTCCCCGCGCTCCCCGATCTCCTGAAGCACGAGTAATTGCGAGGGCGTAAGCCCGGTCGCCGCGGCGAGCTGACGATTGCCGAGTTCCGATGCGCGCAGAATGCGCCTCAGCGCTTTGAGCGCCGGTATCGTGAGGTTCGAGTCCACGACATTGCCGCTAGCCCCCGACGCAGTCCGGACCAAGCTAATTATCCTTCCAAGTTCGAAGCGATATGATTTAAATTTGGAAGGGTTTTGAAGGTTCCGTCTGCGCTCCGGGGGGTTGCAAATCGGAGATTTCGCTCTAAATCACCGCATCCTTGCGAACGACGGCATAGATCAAAGGGGTTGGTTATTTCCTTAACCGAAGGAAAAATGTGGCAGACAGAGAAGTTGTCGAACTTTTCCGTCCCACCTGTGGAAAGCTCACGCTCAGTCGGCTTCACATTCCGGATGCCTGATGCCGAGGATGGCTCTCGGGTTTCCCGGTTGATAGCGTCCTCGCCCCCGCTCGACGCCAACTCGGCCTACTGCAACCTGCTCCAATGCACGGATTTTCGAGAGACGTGCGTTGTAGCCGAACGGGGCGACGCCTTGCTGGGCTGGGTTTCGGCTTATCGGCCGCCCTCTTCGCCGGAACACCTTTTCGTCTGGCAGGTCGCCGTCGATCCTCGGGCACGGGGCGAAGGTCTGGCGCTTAAGATGCTCGACGCGCTTCTGGCGCGCCCGGCCGCAGCGGACGCCAGTGCGCTCACAGCGACCGTCACCGAGGACAACGATGCGTCTTGGGGTCTGTTTCAGGCATTTGCCGGGCGCCACGGCGCAACCCTGACCAAGTCGCCCCGGTTCGAGCGCGAAGCGCACTTCGCCGGTGTTCACGACACCGAGTGGGCGATCCACATCGCGCCGCTTCCCATCCTTTCGAAATAACACGGAGAGAAATCTCATGACCGCAGCCGCCCGCCCCAGCACCAACACCCCGGACACTGGCATTTACGACCGACGGGAGTCCCGCGTGCGCAGCTATTCACGATCGATACCCCGGCAGTTCCACCGGGCGGAGGACGTCTGGCTGCACGACGCCAACGGCGGGAGATACCTCGATTTCCTCTCGGGCTGCTCGTCGCTCAATTACGGCCACAACCACCCCATCCTGAAGCAGGCCTTGCTCGATTACATCGCGGCCGACGGCATTGCTCACGGCCTCGACTTCCATACCAACGCCAAGGCGGACTTCCTCGAGGCGTTCGAGGAGTTGATCCTCGCGCCGCGCGGGCTCGATTATCGTGCGATGTTCACCGGGCCGACCGGGACCAACGCCGTCGAAGCCGCGATCAAGCTGGCACGCAAGGTTACTGGCCGGCAACTCGTCATCGCGTTCACCAACGGATTCCACGGGATGACGCTGGGGGCACTCGCCTGCACCGGAAATGCGGGCAAGCGCAGCGGCGCAGGCGTGCCGCTCTCGCATGTCTCGCATGAGCCGTTCGATGGCTATTACGGGCCCGAGGTGGATACAGCCGCGCTGCTCGATCAGCGGCTTTCCGACCCGTCGAGCGGCCTCGATGCACCGGCGGCGATCCTGGTGGAAACGGTTCAGGGTGAGGGTGGCCTCAACGCGGCCTCGCCCGAGTGGCTGCGGTCCATCGCCGCGATCGCGAAAAAGCACGGCGCGCTGCTGATCGTCGACGACATTCAGGCGGGCTGCGGCCGCGCCGGCAGGTTCTTCAGCTTCGAAACCCTTGGCTTCACGCCCGACATCGTCACGCTCGCGAAGTCGCTGTCGGGAATGGGCCTGCCGTTCGCGCTGACGCTGTTCCGTCCGCAGCATGATGTGTGGTCTCCCGGCGAACACAACGGCACGTTCCGCGGCAACAATCACGCGTTCGTCACCGCCACGGCCACCTTGCGCCACTTCTGGGCTGACGGGGCTTTCCAAGCAGACATCGCCCGTCGCGGCGAGCTTCTGGAAACGCGGCTCGAGAGCATGGCGAAGGAACACGGCCTGTCCGTCCGGGGCCGTGGAATGATGCGCGGTATCGACGTGGGATCGGGCGAAGCCGCGAGCGCGATAACGCAGGCCTGCTTCGAGCAGGGCCTGATCATCGAAACCAGCGGGGCGCACGACGAAATCGTCAAGGTCCTCGCCCCTCTCGTCATCGACGACGCCCTGCTGAATGCCGGGCTCGATATCGTCGAATGTTCGATCAGGAAGGAATTGGCGCCGGCACTCGGTGTCGCCGCCTGACATCAGGAGAAAAGACTATGATTATCCGCAAGCTCAAGGAAGTTCGCGCAAGCGATCGCAACGTAAAGTCAGACGGTTGGGAGAGCGCACGCGTGCTGCTGGACGAGGATGGAATGGGTTTCTCGTTCCACATGACCATCATGCACGCCGGCAGCGAGCTCAAGATGCACTACCAGAACCACCTCGAGGCGGTGATGGTGCTGAAGGGCACCGGCACGATCGAGGATCTCGGCACCGGTGAGACGCACCAGCTGCGGCCCGGCGTGCTCTATGCGCTCAATGAAAACGACCAGCATATCGTCCGCCCCGAGACCGATATCCTGACCGCCTGCGTGTTCAACCCGCCCGTCACCGGGAGCGAGGTTCACGACGAGAGCGGCGCCTACCCGGCCCCGGAAAAGGCACGCGAACCGGCACCCGCCGATTGAGATCCCCAAAGGGAGCAATCATGCAAGACGTCTATCCATCCCGCTGCGCGGCAGAGCCCGAGCTGCTCCCGCGCCAGGACGCCACCGTCTACAGCAAGTGGAGCCCCGAGGCTCCGTTGAGCAAAGAGCAGGTCGAACACTACGAGCGCCACGGTTATCTGGTGCTCGAAGATGTGTTCGATGAAGCCGAACTCGACGCACTGCAGGACGAAACCCGCTGCCTGCTCGCCGACCCCTCGTCGCTCGAGGGTGAAACGGTCATTACCGAACGCGGCGGCAACGAAGTCCGTTCGATCTTCGCCATCCACGAACAGAGCAAGCTCATGGCGAGGCTGGCGGCCGACGAGAGGCTCGCAGGCATCGCCGCGTTCCTCCTCGGTGACAGCGTCTACGTGCACCAGTCCCGGCTGAACTATAAACCCGGCTTCAAGGGCAAGGAGTTCTTCTGGCATTCGGATTTCGAGACCTGGCACACCGAAGACGGGATGCCCCGGATGCGCGCGCTGTCGATGTCGGTGCTGCTGGCGGAGAACACGCCCGACAACGGGCCGCTGATGGTCATTCCCGGCTCGCACCGGACGTATGTCACCTGCGTGGGGCAAACGCCCGAAGACCACTATCGGATGTCCCTGAAGAAGCAGGAATACGGCGTCCCCGACGAGTTGAGCCTGGCGATCCTCGCCCACAAGCACGGGATCGTCGCGCCGACCGGCAAGCCGGGAACGGTGATCCTGTTCGATTGCAACACCATGCACGGCTCCAACGGCAATATCACCCCATTCCCGCGAGCCAACGCGTTCCTGGTCTACAATGCAGTATCCAACCAACTGGAGGAGCCGTTCGGCGCGGAGAAGCCGCGGCCAACCTTCGTCGCCGAGCGCACCTGCAAGCCGATCACGCCCAGCCTGGGGCGACTGGGCCGGGGCGCCGCATGACCGGCGATCACAGTGTCGAGAAGATCGGCGGCACATCGATGGCGGCCACTTCGACTGTGTTCGACAATGTGTTGATCGGCGGGCGAAGCGGTGAGGATCTCTACCAGCGGATTTTCGTCGTGTCGGCCTACGCCGGGATGACTGACCTGCTGCTGGAGCACAAGAAAACGGGCGATAGCGGCGTCTACGCCCAGTTCGTCCGCAACGAGGGCGGCTGGTGCGATGCTGTCGCGCGGGTCAGGCAGGCGATGTGCGAGCGGAACGCCGGCATGTTCGTCCGGCGCGAAAGCCTGGAGGAAGCGGACCGCTTCGTTCACCGGCGCATCGAAACCCTTGAGACTTGCCTGACCGATCTCGACCGGCTTCGCGCCCACGGCCGTTTCGACCTGAAGGATCAGTTGGCCACCGTGCGCGAGATGCTCGCCGGCCTGGGTGAGGCGCACAGCGCCCACTCCACCGCGCTGCTGCTGCGCGACCGCGGCGTCGATGCGGTGTTCGTGGACCTCACCTTGTGGAGCGAAGACGATCGGGTGAGCCTCGACCAGCGCATTCGCGAAGCCCTCGCGCCGCTCGATCTCACCAGACAGCTCCCGATCGTGACCGGCTATGCCGGCTGCGAGGGTGGCATGGTGCGACGGTACGCTCGGGGATACTCGGAGATGACCTTCTCGCGCATCGCCGTCCTCACCGGCGCCCGCCAGGCCATCATCCATAAGGAGTTCCACCTTTCCAGCGCCGATCCCAAGCTCGTGGGCAAGCGGGCGCGGAAGATCGGCCGGACCAACTACGACGTCGCCGACCAGCTCGCCAATCTCGGCATGGAGGCGATCCACCCACGCGCCGGCCGCGGATTGAGGCAGGCCAAGATTCCCCTGTGCGTGAGGAACACGTTCGACCGGGAGGACGAAGGCACGCTGATTTGCGGGGACTATGTCTCGGACCAGCCGAAAGTCGAGATCGTGGCGGGAGTTCGCGAGCTCCACGCGCTGCAGTTCTTCGAACAGGATATGGTGGGCGAGAAGGGATACGACAGCGGGATACTCGAGGTGCTTACCCACCACCGCGCGTGGATCGTCAGCAAGTCCTCCAACGCCAACACGATCACGCATTACCTGACCGGCAACTCGGCGGCGCTCGCGAGCGTCGTCACCGACCTCGAGGATGCCTTTCCGGGTGCGGCCATCTCGACACAGCCGCTGGCGATGGTGGCGGCGATCGGCAGCGACATCTCCGAACCGGGCCTGGTCCCGCGCGCGCTTCAGGCGCTGGAAAAGGCCGGCATCGTGATGCTCGCCATCCAGCATCAGGTTCGCAACGTCGACGTGCAGTTTATTATCGAACGGGAGGACTTCGACCAAGCCGTGCAGGTGCTCCACGCCGCGCTGATCGAAAATCCCGCATCCTCCCTGGACCGCTGTGCGGCGGCCTGATTGCCGGAACCTTCAAACCGGCCGCAAGCTTTCTGGATGTGCTGAACGCCATCTCCTCCGTTCGCAGCCTGCTGCTCGCCATCTTCATGCTGATGGCGGGCGGCGGTTTCATGTCGACCCTGATCGCCGTGCGGCTGGAGCGGGCGGGAAGCAGCGCGGTTGTGGTGGGTGCCGTGGGCACGGCCTATTTCCTCGGGCTGGTGCTCGGCGCGACCAGAGCCGGCAGCCTGGTGGCGCGTGTCGGCCATATTCGGGCTTTCGCCGCGTTCGTCTCGCTCTTTTCCGCGAGCACGCTCAGCTATGCCCTTCATCAAGATCCCTTCTTCTGGGCGGGCCTCCGCTTGATCGACGGATTGTGCGTCGCCGGGGTCTATGTCTGTCTCGAAAGCTGGTTGAACGAGCGGGCCGAGGCGCAGGCGCGGGGCACCGTGCTGGCCGGCTACATGATCGCTCTCTACGTCGGGCAGGCTCTCGGGCAATTCCTTCTCAACCTGAGCGACGCCAAGCCATCCCTGCCGTTCGTCGTCGCCGCGATCCTGATCTCGCTTTCGGCCATTCCCGTTGCATTGACGCGGATTTCCGCGCCGCCTCCGATGAGCGGAGAAACCATGTCGGTGAGGGCGATCTTCGCCATCTCGCCGCTGGGCATCGTCGGGGCGACGGTGACGGGCCTGATGCTCGGGGCGTTCTATTCGCTCGGCGCGGTCTATGCCCGGCGGCTCGGAATGGAGCTGTCGTCAGTCGCGATCTTCATGAGCACGGTGATCTTCGGCGGCGTGGCGCTGCAATGGCCGCTCGGCCTGCTTTCCGACCGCTTCGATCGTCGGCGCGTGATCGTGATCGCCTTTGCGGGGGTGCTGGCCACGGGTCTTGGCCTTGCCCTGATCGAAGCCACCGGGCCGTTGCTTCTCGCCCTCGGCGCCCTGTTCGGGGGCTTGAGCTTCGCGCTCTATCCGCTGTGCGTTGCCCACGCCAACGATCACCTCGAGCCCGACCAGCGCGTAGCGGCCAGCGGAAGACTGGTGCTCGCCTATTCCGCGGGCGCCGCCGCCGGGCCGCTCGCCGCCGCATCCGTGATGAGCGTGGCGGGCGTGGGCGGGCTGTTCCTGTTCATCGCGTTTTGCGCGGGCGGCGCCTTGCTGTTCGGCGCGTGGCGGCAAATCCGGGCACTGCCGATCCCGGCCGACCAGCAGCAGAACTATCAGGTCCTGCCCCGCACTACACCCATGTCCGCGGCTCTTGACCCATTGGCGCCGGAAGAACCCAAGGAGGCATCATGAGCGGAGACAACGAGGGCGATCTTCTGGGCGCGAACGTCCCCATCGGGCATCCTGAAGCGACTCCGCCGCATGTGCTGCGCCGCGCCATCGCCGCGTCCGCACTGGGCAACATGACCGAGTGGTTTGACTACGGCATCTATGCCTACGGAGTGGTCTATCTCTCCGCCGCACTGTTTCCCGGAGAGGCTTCGGAGGCGACCCTGTTCG
>Ga0164241_10006238_pt1 | contig 10922 bp, 7 predicted proteins | sample OricomyardsoilBY_FD_108780 | JGI IMG/M metagenome (GOLD analysis project Ga0164241, IMG submission 108780) | Backyard soil microbial communities from Emeryville, California, USA - Original compost - Back yard soil (BY) | ecosystem: Environmental > Terrestrial > Soil > Unclassified | place: USA... | reverse complement strand
GCCATGGCGCACGAGCTCGAGGGCCTGAAGTTGGAGCAGGCCCAGGAGAGCGCGCAGCGCGCGCTCGGCGCGATCGCCGAAGCCGGCGACAACGACGGTCGGACGCGCCTGCAACAAGAGTTGGCGGCGGCCAAGGCCGTGCTGGAGGAGCAGCTGCGCTGTGTGCAGGGGCAACTCGAGGCCCATCGTGAGGCGGCGCGCGAGCGGGCGCGGGAGTCCCTGCAAGGCCCGGCCTCGCTGGAAGAGCAGCTCGCCGCCGCCGCCACCGAGCTGGCGCGCCGTGGGGACGAACGCGAGTCACCGCTGCCCGGAGAAATTACCGACCGGCTGCGGCAAGCCGATCAACTGATGCGGCAAGCGGCACGCGACCTGCGCAGCGGCGAAGGAGAGAGTGGCCTTGGCCTGCAGCACCAGGCGCAGCGTTTGCTGGAAAACGCCGACCGAGGCAAAACTGACGATCCGGAGCAGGGGGATGAAGAGCAGCACTCCGAGGAGGAGGGCGACGGTCGCGATCCGGCGTTTAGCGGGGACGTCCCCGCCGCCGAGGAGCAGAACCGTACCGAAGAGTTTCGTCGGCGCGTATTAAAGAACCTCGGCAATGGCCCAGCGGGGCGGCTGGCGCCGGCGGTCAAACGCTACGCAGAGGGGCTGCTTCGATGAGCAGAGCCCGCAGGTCGAAGGGGCTGCGAGCGCGCTGGGGGCGCTGGAGACGGCGTCGGTCGTCCGCGGTCGACTCGCTCTCGTCCGCTCGGGCGGGCTCGCGCCGACGGGTCGTGCGCCTCTGGCGTTGGGCGCTGGCAGGAGGCTTGGTGCTGAGCCTGATCGGGCTCTGGCTGGGTCTGTTTCGCGGCTCCCAACGGCTGATGCCAACGTCTCTGGCGTCCCTGCCGGGGCTGCTCGTGCCGGTGGACCTCGAGGCCTTGTCGAATTCCATCACGGAAATGGACGTGACCCGGGCGCAGCACCTGGCCGAGCAATACCAGCACGCTTCCCTGTCGGTCGCGCAGAGCCGCCGGCTCTCGCTGGAGCGCGCCCGGCTCGGGCTGTATGTCGGCGACTGTGATTCAGCGCGCGCCATTCTCTCCGGTTTTCCCGTGGAGGACGACGAAGCGGCGGGGCTATCTACTCTGGCGCAGACCTGCGCCGGGGCCGTGGCGGCGTCGCTCGTGATCGAAGACGCGGGGCGCGGCATCTGGCTGCGCCTGCAGGACGGCGATGACGAGCCGCTCGCCTCCTATCTGATCGAGGTGGCGGATCGGGCGCGCGAGGCGGTGCGCAGGGATCTCGGGGTCGAGCTGCCGCGGCCGCTGCGCATCGACGTCGTACGCGACCTGTTTTCGCTCTCGGCGGTCAGCGGCCTGCCGCTGGAAGCGGCGGAAACTACTGGTACTGTGGCGGTGGCTCGCTGGGGCCGCGTGACCCTGCTCTCGCCGCGTGCATCGCGCCATGGCTACCCCTGGGAGGACACGCTGGCGCACGAGCTGGTGCACCTCGGTCTGTCGCGCGCCACGCGTGACTTCGCCCCGCTCTGGCTGCAGGAGGGCGTCGCCAAACGTCAGGAGCAACGCTGGCGCGAGCCGCGGCCCTTCGACGACCCGACGGGCCACGATCGGATCGCGCAGCACGCGCTGCTCACGGACACTTCCGTCGGGGTGGAGAACCTCGGCCCGTCCATCGCCATGTTGCCCTCTGCGGACGCGGCGTCGATCGCGTTTTCGGAGGTGACGAGCTTCATCAATTATTGGATCGCCCAAAACGGGCGAGCTGCCTTCCGGCTTTTGCTCGAAGACTTGAAGGGGCTCGAGGATCGCGATCCAAACGCCGCATTGCGCGGCGTGACCGGGTATACTCTCAAAGAGTGGATCCTTCGTTGGCAGGCGCAGCTGCGGAGCTTGCAGGTGCCCGAGGCCCCGCCGGGCTTCGGCGCCGGAGGAGCACCCGATCTGGCGCGCGTGCGCCTCGGGGATCTGTTGCTGCACGGGCAATATTATGACGCTGCCGCGCGCCGCTTCGAGGCCACTCTGGCGCAGCTCCCGCAGGCGTCGGCGCTGCGCTTTCGCGCCAGCCAGGCGGAGCTTGCCGCAGGGCGGCACGAGCTCGCCGAGGCGCGTCTCGGGCAGCAGAGCGACCTGGACGGGCCCCATGCCGGCTGGTTTGCGTTGCGAGCTCGCTTCGACAGAGAGGCGGGCAACACTGCGGCGGCAGCCGAGGCCTCACGCATGGCGCTCAGCCTCGACCCGTGGTCCGAGCTGGTCGCCTGCGAGGGCTATCAAAGCGGTTTGCTGGGCGGGGATCCGTGGCAGTTACCCGACCCGGGCGACGCTGCACGCCAGCGCCTCTGTGCCATGGCCCGAGCGCGTCCACCGGTGCAGTAGCCGAAACGAGTGGCCCCGTGATAGACCTGCCACCGAGGCCAACTCTTGACTTTTGCTACCTATGCCGCAGCGCAGGTCCTGCGCGTAGTCCCTCGTGTTCGGCTCAGCCAAGCCGTGGGACGCCTGTGTGATACCCACGTGCCCGCGCCGCTCAGCCGCCTGGCGGCGTCGCTGTATGCGCGAGCGTATCGCGTCAATCTGGCCGAGGCCGAAGGGGCGGGGGCCTACGCCTGCTTCGACGACTTTTTCACGCGCAAGCTGCGCGAAGGCGTGCGCCCGATCGCGGATGCCGCCGTGGTTTCCCCTGCAGATGGGCTGCTCGCGCAGCTCGGTCCGGTCGGTGTCAACGGTCGCTTTGCGGTCAAGGCCACGGACTATCGCGCCGGCGAGTTGATCGGCGACGAGGCGGAGGCCCAGCGCTACGTGGGGGGCACCTTCGCGGTCGTCTACCTCTCTCCGCGGGACTACCATCGGGTGCACGCGCCCGTGCCGGGGCAGCTGTCCCTGGTGCGCTCCCTGCCGGGCGATCTCTACCCGGTCAACAGCATCGGCGAACGGCACATCCGTAACCTGTTCGTGCGCAACCAGCGAGTGGCGATCGTGATCGATACCCCGAACTTGGGTCGGGTCACCGTGGTGATGGTGGGCGCTATCATCGTAGGTCGCATCACCGTCACCGCTCTGGGTGGAGATGATACCCGCCCCGGCATCTATCCTTTTCATCCTCCGCTGCCGCTCCAAGCGGGTGATGAGATCGGAGTCTTCCACCTCGGTTCGACGGCCGTGCTGTTTGTTGAGCCTGGGGTCAACCTGACTCACGATTTGGGGCCGATTCGTTACGGTGAGGCCCTCTCGAGTCGTTGATGTCTGACGAGGTGCGCTCCAGTTCCGTTCCTAACCAGGCTGATCCGGGCGAGTTGGAGTCTGTTTTGGCAGACGCAGTTTTACAAGACGCTGTTTTGGACGACGCTGCTGTGAAAGAGGCTGACCGGGAGCCAGCCGTAGACGAGCCGGCGGGCGGAGGAGCGTCCGGGCAGCAGCAGGGGTCCGACGGTTCGGCTCCGCCCTACGGCGCGCCGGCGGCTGGCGACTCCGCCGTGCCCGACGCCTTCGTCGTGTCAGAGGGCCCCCCGGTGCCCGAGGGTTGGGAGAGCGCGTCAGCGCCAGACGCACCGCTTTCGCGGCCGCCCGCGGATTCCGAACGCCCGACGAATCCGCTGCCGATCGAGGCCCTACCGTTCGAGGCTTCGCCCATCGAGGCCAAACCGGAGGCCCAGCTCGTGCCGCCCGCCGTGCGAGCGCCCGAGCCACCGCCGCGCGTCTCCGAGCGACCGCCGCCCCCGAGTCAGCGCTCCTCGGCGCGCTTGGCGGCGGCTGCCGCTGCGGCTGCTGCGGCCTCGGTGCCGCCCGCCGCCTCTCCCGCGGGTGGTTTTCCGCCGCCCATCGTCGCGCCTGGGTCCGTCCCTCCGCCCCTGCCGGTGGCGGAGCCGGGCCGGTCGTTCACGCCCTTGCCGATCTCGGTGACGACCTCGCTGGCTCCGGCGGCGCGCCACTCCGTTCCGGTGCCGCTCGTGCAACGCACCGTGAGTTCAATGGCACCTGCGGCCCCTCCGCATCTGCGCTCGTCGTCCCCGCCGCGCGTCAGCAGCTTACCGCCGGGGTTGGTCGAGCCCAAACGCATCATCGAGGTGCTGGGCAGCAACGTCCCGGTGCTCGATCACCAGCTCGAACAAGAGACGATCGAGGATCTGGACGACAGCGAGGCCCACGAGCTGTCGGAATCGGCGGAGGCAGGGGGGCCCGGGTCTGCGCCGGAAGTCGAGGTCAACGTGGACTTCGACGCCTCCGCGTTCGACGAGGAAGCGGAACACGACCACGACCCCGGAAGCGCAGAGCCGCACGCCGCGGGCTCCGCGGATGCCGCTGCCGACGAGGGCTCGTCGCACGCCCGTCCGCGCGTGCCTCCGAAGAAGCGCCGTCGCCCGCCACCGCCGTCCACGCGCTCTACCGAGAAGGTCGCGGAACAGTCCCGGCCCGATGCGGCACCGGCCGCGCGCAAGTGGTGGGAGGAGATGTTCTCGGAGGAGTTCCTGCGAGCCATTCCGATCCTGTCTCCGCGCCAGCTGGAGCGCGAGGTGACGTTCATCGAGGAGTCGCTGGCCGTGGCGCCCGGCGGGCGCATTCTCGATCTGGCCTGCGGCGCGGGCCAGCACGCCGTCGAGCTGGCGTCGCGCAGCTACGATCTGGTCGGCTACGATCTATCGCAATCCCAGCTCGACTGGGCCTGGGGTCTGGCGCAAGAGCGCGGGCAGCGCCTGCAGTTCACCCACGGTGACATGCGCGAGCTCGCGTATCAGGAGTCCTTCGACGCCATCTACTCCTGGAACACGAGCTTTGGCTTCTTCGAGGAGGAGAAGAACGTGGATGTCGCGCAGCGCGTGTTCAAGGCGCTGCGCCCGGGCGGGCGCTTCTTGCTCGATGTGATCAATCGAGACTTCGTCGTGGCGCAGCAGCCGGGTCAGACCTGGTTCGAAGGGGACGGCTGCGTCTGCATCGACGACGTGACCATCGATTTCATCACCAGCCGCATGAAGGTCAAGCGCACCCTGATGCTGACCAACGGCAAGAACCGCGAGTGCACCTATTCCGTGCGCATCTACGGGCTGCACGAGCTCGGCAAGATCCTGCACGACGTGGGCTTCAAGATTCTGAAGGTCAGCGGCGGACCAGAGATGCCGGGCGTATTTTTCGGCTCCGTTTCGCCGCGCGTGATCATTCTCGCCGGCAAGCCTCCCTGCTGAGGCTGTTCTGAAGCGGCACGCCGGAGGTCACCCTGGGCGGGGCCTCGTGGTCCGGTTCAATCGCCCGTTCTCTCAGGCCTAAGCAGCAGGGCGAGGGCCGTGCTGCGGTTGCACGGCGGGGGAGATGAAAGAACGAGCTCTGATGGGCAAGCCTTTGCAAACAAAAGGCCCGGAAAAGGCCGAAGTCCGTCGCGCGTCGGGCGTGCGCAGAATCGACCCCAGCGTGCTGTCTGCCTCGCAGTGGCCCGAAGCGGAGCACGGGGGTCTGGCGCCGAGCCAGGCACCTCCGGTCGCCCTGCAGTCGAGCGCACCGTCCGCCAGCGCCGAGCGCATCGAGCTGATCCTCGAACCGACCTCGGCCCGCCTCTTGCTCTGCTGTGACGCCGAAGCGGCGCCGCTACCGCTCTTGTATGCGGCCATCTCCGCGTCTGGCGCGAGCCTGGTGCAGGCGGAGCAGCACAACGATGCCGAGAGCGGTCGCACGTTCCAACGCTTGTCCCTCGAGCTGGGCACCACCCCCGGCGGACGCGGCACCCTGGAACGTTGGCTGCACCAGATCGCCCGCCGCTCGGACCTGAACTTCAACGTCGTGGAGCGCGCGCAGCGCCGGCGCGTCGCCATCTTCGTCTCCAAATACGACCACTGCTTGTACGATTTGCTGCTGCGCCAGCGCCAAGGGGAGCTCGACTGCGAGGTGCCGCTGATCGTCAGCAACCATCCCGATCTAGAGCCGTTGGCCCGGCACTTTGGCGTCGACTATCAGTGCACCAGCACAGCGGACAACGCCCAACCCGGCGGCAAGGCCGCGGTCGAGGCCGAGCAGTGCGCGCTGCTCCAGGAGCGGGAGATCGAACTGGTCGTTCTGGCCCGCTACATGCAAATCCTGAGCGACGACTTCGTCGGGCGCTTCCCCGGGCGAGTGATCAATATCCATCACTCGTTTCTGCCCGCCTTCATTGGTGCCAAGCCGTATCACCAAGCGCAGCGCCGCGGCGTCAAGCTGATCGGCGCCACCGCGCACTACGCGACCGCCGAGCTCGATGAAGGACCGATCATCGAGCAAGACGTGGCGCGCTGTGGCCACAAAGACAGCCTGGAAGATCTGCTGCGCAAGGGCCGTGACCTCGAGCGGCAGGTGCTCGGCCGGGCCGTGCGCTGGCACCTGGAAGACCGCGTCTTCATCGCCGGCCACCGCACCATCGTCTTCGAATGACGGGTCGCCGTCGGCTCGCTCCGCTCAGTGCGGAACCTCTGCGAGGTGTAGGTCGACGGTAGGTCGAGGTGGGCGCGCTCTGCGCGTGACGCGTTGACCAGGTTGGTCTCCGTACTACGCTTCCGAGTGCGTGCGGAAACTGATGGTGAACTGGCGTGGCGGTAGCGCTGTCGGCGCCTGGGTGCTCGGGGGCGTGCTCGCGAGCTGTAGCGTCGATGGTCGCAGCGTCGGGACGCTGGAGAATGCCGGGGCCGGGGGCCTCGCCGCGCAGGGGGATCAGGGGGGCGCGTCCGGCTCGTCCGGCTCGTCGGGTTCGTCCGGCTCCTCCGGTTCGTCCGCGGGCTCCGGCGGCGCTCCACAGGCATCGGGCGGCACGACGTCGGACGCGGGTACGTCGGAGCCCGTGGACAGCGACTGCGGGGGCGCCGGCGAGGCCTGTTGCGAGGCGTCGCCGCGTTGCGAGGCGGGGCTCGGCTGTGACCTGGCGTCCGTGACGTGTTCACCGTGCGCTGCCTTCCGTGGCGTGGGCATCCTCGACGGCTTCACGAGCAGCACCGTGCAGGGCATCAGCGCGGACGGGCGCTTCGTGGTGGGGCAGAACGAGAGCGGGGCCGGGACGACGATGGCGTTCCGCAGTGAGTGGGCCTCTGCGGAGGGCCCGGTGGCGCTTGGTGTGCTGCTCGGCGGCGTGTCCAGCTCCGCCATCGCGGTCAGCCGGGATGGCTTCGCCGTCGTGGGCGTCAGCGAGAGCGCTGCGGGGGAGCGCGGCTTTCGCTGGACGGGAAGCATGGTCGATCTCGGCGTGTGGAACGCCGGAGATACGGGCAGCCGTGCTGCCGATGTGAGCGCCGATGGCAACGTGGTGTTGCTGACGAGCGACGGCTCGGACGGCAGCCAGCTGGCCTTTCGCTGGCAGCTGGGCGGCGGCAAAGACCCCATCATCGGCATGGAGGAGGCAAGAGGTCTGAGCGCGGACGGCCAGATCAGCCTGGGCAACGGCGCGTCAGGACCCGTGTACGCAGCGCCCGACCTGCAAGTGCTCAGTCCACTATCGGGCGATGCGGTCGCGTTTGCGCGAGCCATCAGCTCGGACGGCAGCGTGGCCGTGGGCGTGAGCGGCAGCTGCGGCTGCCGGGGCGTTCGCTGGCAAGGTGGCGTCCAAGAGGAGACAGTCGGTCTGTTCCGGGCGCTCGGCACCAACCTGGACGGTTCCGTCGTCGGAGGCGATGCCGTGGACACGAGCTGCTCTGGCGGCAAAGCAGCGATCTGGACACCGAACCTCGGCAAGCGCGCCGTCGCCTGCGGTCTGCTACCAGCGCAGGTCATCCCCAACGGCTGGTCGCTGAGCATCGTGACCGCCGTCTCCGACGATGGCCGCGTGATCGCCGGCGAAGGCATCAACCCGTCGCTCGCGACGGAGGGCTGGGTAGCGGTGTTGGGGCCCGACTGCAGCCTGTGACCGCCCTCCTGCCGTCGACGCCGAAGAGCTGACGCGTGCGGGTTCGCGGGGTCAGCTCTTCTGGGTGGCTTCGACCCAGGCGAGGTACTCATCGGTGACGTTGCCGGTGATGTATTCACCGGTGAAACAGCTCATCTCGAGCTGAGAGACTTGCGAGCCTTCGATGATAGCGGCCTGCATGTCTTCGACCTCTTGATAGACGAGGTGATCGGCGCCCAGAGCCGCCGCGATCTCGGGGATGCGGCGATCGTGCGCTACGAGCTCTCCCCGCGATGGCATGTTGACGCCGTAGACGTGGGGAAAGCGGACGGGCGGAGCGGCGGAGCAGAAGGTCACCTTGCGGGCGCCTGCCGAGCGAGCCATCTGGACGATCTCCTTGGAGGTCGTGCCTCGAACGATCGAATCGTCCACGATGAGCACGTTTTTTCCGAGGAACTCTCGCCCGAGCGCGTTGAGCTTCTGCCGGACCGACTTCTGGCGCTGCGCTTGCCCTGGCATGATGAAGGTGCGCCCGACGTAGCGGTTCTTGAAGAACCCCTCACGGTATTCGATGCCGAGTGTCTGAGCGACCTGCATGGCGGCAGGCCTCGAGGAGTCCGGAATGGGCATGACCACGTCGATGTCACCGCGGGGTGCGAAGCGAGCGATGGTGTCCGCCAGGCGATTGCCGAGCCGCAGGCGGGCCTCGTACACGGAGATGCCCGACATGACAGAGTCGGGCCGTGCCAGATAGACGAACTCGAACGAACAGGGAACCAACCGCGGATTTTTGGCGCACTGTTGAGACACCATTTCGCCACCAGTGGTGATGAACACGGCTTCGCCCGGGGCGACGTCCCTCACGGCCTCGTACCCTCCGCTCTCGTGGAGCAGCGACTCTGAAGCCACCGCCCACTCCCATTGGCCCTGCTCCGCCCTGCGTCTGCCGATCGTGAGCGGGCGAATGCCATAGGGATCGCGGAACGCCAGCAGGCCGTGGCCCGCGATCAACGCAATCGCGGCGTACGAGCCTTGAACGCGCTCGTGCAGGCGCGCCACGCTTGCAAAGACTTGCTCGGGGTGCAGATCGCGCTCGCTCGAGGCGTTCTGCAGCTCCTGTGCGAGCACGTTGAGCAGGAGCTCGGTGTCCGAGTTGGTGTTCAGGTGCCGGCGATCCACCCTCTGCAGCTGCCTGGTCAACTCTCGGGTGTTGATCAGATTCCCGTTGTGCACCAGGACGATGCCGTAGGGAGCGTTCACGTAAAATGGCTGAGCCTCCGTCGCTTCCGCGGCGCTGCCCTGGGTGGTATACCTCACGTGCGCAATCCCGGTGTTCCCCTTCAAAGCGCGCATGTCGCGCGTACGAAAGGCCTCCCGCACGTAGCCCTTGGCTCTGTGCATGTGGAGCCGGTCACCGTCCATGGTCGCGATGCCGGTCGAGTCTTGGCCGCGGTGCTGCAAGAGCGAAAGGCTGTCGTAGAGCGACTGGTTGACGAGAGTCGATTGTACGAGGCCGACGATGCCGCACATGTGGAGCCACGATATCACCATCCGCGAAGAATTCCGAGGGGCCTGCCAGCCCCTCATGCCACCTCGGCTCGTGCCTCGGTTCGCACCTCGGAGCGCCAGGTCCCAACCAGGGCGCCCGAGCTGGGGCGGCTGCCGCGCGCCGGCTTCGTCGACCCGGTCGGCCAGCTCCCGCCGGAAGTGGCTGCTCCGTGCGCGTCGCGCTCCGTCCCCGAGTCTTCGAGTCCCGCTACGGAGCATTCCGGATCTCGGGATTGGCTGAGCCTCGAGCAGCTGGGCACCCAGCGCGTGTGCGCGAGAGTGCGCGACGGCGCTGACTGCGATGCAACAATGTCGTGCAACTGCTGAGTGTCGCTTTTGCAGTTCTCCTTTGATTGCGAAGCGCGCTGGGATCCCGCACAAATGAAGCTGGCCCCTCTGACGGACGTGCGAAGCGCGCGCTCTCTTGCCGCGCGGAACGCGCCCGCCATGGTGGCTACAGCGAAAGGAGTCCCATGGCGAACCGCCGCAAGCCCCCCATTGCCCGCCACTTCGAAGCGAGGCACCCCGAGCCCCCCTCGAGGCAGCAACTTCACCTCGACCCCTATGAGGAAGAGGACGCCATCACGTTGCCCTGGGTGCCGCTCGTCGAGCGCGAGCCCGGCAAGTGGCACTGAGGCTCAGGGCCGCCGCCGGGACACCCTCGCCGGCGGCCTAGACTGAGGGTTTGGGTCGCGGGCTTTGTGCCGCCAGGCGCGTTGCAAGGCCCGCGTTCCTCCCTCCAGCTCGAGGCTGGACTGCTGCCCTGAGGAGAACCGTCGGCTGGGTGGAAGACGGAGCGCGCCCTAGCCTCGTGATGGCGGCCAGCGCCGCCCCAGCTCACTGGCAGACCCCTGCGTCGTCGTTGCCCGAGATGGTGATGGTGCCCGGGATGTTCTCGACCCCGATGCGGTCCCGGAGGGCCAATGCCTCGCAGGTGGGGAGGGTGACGTTGTCTTGGACGGCAAGGGAGAGCGTCTCGTTCAGACCACTTAGGCCACTCAGGCTAGTCAGCGACGGATTGTTGTCCACCATCGCGTAGTCTGTATATGCGAGGGCCTCGAGCCCAGCCAGGCTCGTCAATGCGGCGTTGTTCGAGATCCGCAAATTGACTTCACCGTCGTACTCATGATCGAGCCTCGTCAGGCTGTTCAAACCCTCCAGGTTCGGGAGGCCAGGGTTGCCCCGTATCACCAACGACCCAGCGATCGTTATGTTTCCGAGACCAGCCAGGCTCGTCAGTGACGCATTGTCCGAGACGGCGAGGTCGCGAGCGACGCTGGTGACGGCGCTGAAGCCCTCCAGGTTAGACAGCGCAGCGTTCCCGGTTACCGCCAGGCTCTCGAGCGCACCCGTGACGTTTCCCAGTCCGCTGACGCTGGTCAACGCGTTGTTACCGCTCAGCCCGATGATATCGACGTGGAGGAGGCCTGCGAGGGCTTCGAGATCCGAAAGTGCGTCGCTGTCGTTGATGCGGAGGGTGCCCAGGGTGGTCAGGCTGCTCAGCGCGCCGAGATCCGTGAGCGCGGGGGACTGAGACAAGCTGAGTT
>Ga0164241_10006237_pt1 | contig 10922 bp, 1 predicted proteins | sample OricomyardsoilBY_FD_108780 | JGI IMG/M metagenome (GOLD analysis project Ga0164241, IMG submission 108780) | Backyard soil microbial communities from Emeryville, California, USA - Original compost - Back yard soil (BY) | ecosystem: Environmental > Terrestrial > Soil > Unclassified | place: USA... | reverse complement strand
GAGATTCTCGCCGCCGATCAAGGCGATCTGTGGAACAGCGGTAAAATCGCCGGCGATCGGACGACCTTCATCCCTTACGCGGGAACGACGCTCGCGCCGGCGCAGCGGGTGTTTTGGAAAATTCGTTCGTGGGATCGCGATGGAAAGCCGTCGGCGTGGAGCAAGCCCGCGCAATGGGGCATGGGTTTGCTGACAGCGGCGGATTGGAAAGGCGTGTGGATCGCTGCGCCGACGGCGAGCGAAGCCGTCATCCTGCGCCGTGAGTTTTCGGTGAAGCGCGGTTTGAAGCGCGCGGTGGCGTACGTGTCCGGCATGGGCATGTACGAGCTTGGTTTTAATGGTGCGAAAGCCGGCGAGGATTTGCTGGCGCCGGGCTGGACGGATTTCGATTCGACGATTTTGTATGCGGCCCACGACGTCACGGCGCTGCTCCAGGCGGGCGCAAATGCCGCGACGATGGAACTCGGCAACGGCATGTACAACGTGGTCCGCCGAAATCGGTTTTCCAAATTCACCGGCTCCTTCGGACCGTTGCGGGCGATCCTGCATCTGCGTCTTGAATACGCGGACGGCTCCATCGAAACCGTCGGCACCGATGAGAGCTGGCGGACAAATCCCGGGCCGGTGACGTTTAACAGCATCTACGGCGGCGAGGATCACGATGCGCGTCTCGAACCGAAAGGCTGGCGCGAAGCAGGGTTCGACGATTCCGGTTGGGATCGCGCGGTGGCGATCAACCGTCCGTCGTTCGTGCTCAAAGGCCACAGCCGCGACTCGGAGCCGGTCCGTGCGATCGAAACGCGTTTACCGGTGGAAACGCGCGAGCTGAAGCCGGGCGTGGTGCTCTACGATTTTGGACAGAACACGTCGTTCATGCCGCGCATCCGCGTGAGCGGGCCGGCGGGATCGACGGTGCGGATGACACCCGGGGAAGTGATCAACGATGACGAGACGATCGATCGCGGCACGATGGGCGGCGCGCACCGCGGCAGTGCGTGGTGGCAATACACCAAGTCAACCGACGGGGTGGAGACGTGGTTTCCTCAGTTCTACTACGTCGGCTCGCGCTATCTCTACACGGAGTTGATTCCGGCGAAGGCAGGCGACGCGCTTCCGGGACTGGAGAAGGTCGAAATGGTCATCGTTCATGCGGCGGCGAAATCGCTGGGCGATTTTGCGACATCGAATCCCCTCCTGAATCGCATTCGCGACATGGTCCGCTGGGCGCAGTGCTCGAACATGGTGTCGGTGCTCACGGATTGTCCGCATCGTGAGAAGCTCGGGTGGATCGAGCAGTTTCATCTCAACGGGCCGTCGATCCGCTACGAATTCGACACGGCGCGGATCTTCACGAAGGCGATGTGGGACATGGCGCAGGCGCAGGCGGAAGACGGGTTGATCCCGAACATCGCGCCTGAATACACAAAATTCAAAGGGTCGTTTCGCGGCGCGGCAGAGTGGGGCGCGGCGTCTATCCTCGTGCCGTGGCAGCAGTATCAGTTTACCGGAGACATCGAGCCGTTGCGGGCGCACTACGCGGCGATGAAGCGCTACTTCGCGTATCTGGAGAGTCGCACGAACGATGGGCTGCTCTCCGACGGGCTGGGCGACTGGTACGATCTCGACGTGGCGAAGAAAGGCCGCGCTGGTCTCACGCCCGCGCCGATCACGGCGACGGCATTTTATTTTCACGACGCGGAGATGCTCGCGCAGATCGCCACGCTCCTCGGCAAGGCGGACGACGCGACGATGTTCGCGGAAAAGGCGAAGGCGATTCACGCGCGCTATCAGCGGGAATTTTTCCACGCGGATACGGGGACCTATGCGACGAATTCGCAGGCGTCGAATGCGCTGGCGCTTGGATTGGGCATCGCGGAACCCGCGGCGCGGGAGAGCGTGCTGGCGTCGCTGGTGAACGATGTCGAAGCGCGCGGCTACGCGACGGCGGGAGACATCGGGTTTCGTTATTTGCTGCGCGCGCTCGCCGACGCGGGACGGTCCGACGTGATCTATACGCTGATCAATCAGGACGAGAAACCGGGCTACGGTTATCAGCTCAAGCAGGGCGCGACGGCGCTGCCGGAATCGTGGAACGCGAGTCGGGGGGCGTCGCATAATCACTTCATGCTCGGGCAAATCATCGAGTGGTTTTATCACGATCTCGTCGGCATCCGCCCGGATGCGACCGCTCCGGGCTTTAAGAAAATCATCATCGCGCCGCAGCCGGCCGGCGATCTGACCTGGGCGGAAGCGAGCTACGAATCGATTCACGGACCAATCTCCGTGCGTTGGGAACGGCCGGAAAAGAGCGCCGCATTTACGCTGCAGGTTTCGGTGCCGGCGAATACGACGGCGACGATCTATCTGCCGGCGAAGGACGTGAAGAGCGTACGCGAAAGCGGGAACACGATCGACGAGGCGGCTGGCGTGAAATTGCTTCGCGTCGAAGGCGACCGGGTCGTGCTCGTGGTGGAGTCGGGCAGCTACGTTTTCAAGTCGGGCTGGTGACGCGCGCGGTGAGCGCGAGCGTCAGCGGCGGCGGGTGCGCGTCAGCCGTGGGTGAGCGACGCGTTTTCCGCGCCGTGGCCGGCCGCCCCACGCGGGCCGCGTGTGCTCTCCGGACCGTCGGATCCCGGACCGATTCGGACTCGGGCCGGGGCTGAGGTGCTCGGGGCTCAACGACGGGGGCGGCTTGCGCGGCGCAGGGCGAGGAGCGCGGCGAGGGCGGCAAAGTAACCGAGGCTCGGCGCGCCGCCACCGCCGCCACCGCCCCCTCCACCTGAGGAAGGCGCGGGCGTAGTGCCTCCGCCAGTACCGCCGCCAGTGTTTCCGCCCGTGCCCGGATCTGGGTTTTCCGTCACCGCTTCGGTGACGATGAGCGTCGTGACCGCGCCGGAATCGAGGACGATTTTCCGCAAGGCGGAGTTGCCCGTGTCGGCGACGATCAGATTGCCCGAGGCATCGATGGCGACATCGGACGGCTGGCGAAACCAGGCGCCGAAGCCGGAGCCGTTGCGATAACCTTCGAGCATCGAGTCGCCGGCGATGGTCGTCACGGTGCCGGCGGAGGAGCCGGTGAGCGTGACTTTTCGGATACAGGAGTTGCCGGTGTCGGCGACGTAGAGATTACCGGCGGCATCGGCAACCAGGCCGCGCGGCGTGCGGAAGCTGGCGTCGAAGCCCTGGCCGTCGAAATCGCCGGGCGTTTCGGGGAGGCCGGCGAAGGTGGTGACGATGGCCGACGAGCCGAGCGCGATGCGGCGGATGGTGTGATTGAGCGCGTCGGCGACGTAGAGGTTGCCATCGGAACCGAAGGCGAGATCGGAAGGTTCGTTGAAACGCGCGGCGGAGCCGGAGCCATCGGTGCTGCCGCTGACGCCGGGCGAGCCGGCGATGGTGGTGACGACGCCGGCGGGCGTGATTTTGCGGATGGTGTGGCTGGCGGAATCGGCGACGAACAGGTTGCCGCTGGCGTCGCGCGCGAGGCCGAGCGGTGCGGCGAACCAGGCATTCGCGCCGGTGCCGTCTTGATGCGTGCGGTTGTCCTTCGAACCGGCGAGGGTGGCGACGGTGCCGCTGGCGGTGATGGTGCGGATGAGGCTGTTGCTTGTGTCGGAAACGTACACGGAGGAACCGCCGAAGGTGAGGCCCTTGGGCTCGTTGAAGCGGGCGGCGGAGCCGGTGCCGTCGGCGCTGCCGCTGGCTTGAGCGGTGCCGGCGAGGACGGAGACCTGGGCGGACGTATTTATTTTTTGGATCGTGTGGAGGGCGCCGTCGGCGACGTAGAGATTTCCCGAGGGGTCGAAGGCGAGGCTGGTGGGGCGGGGGAATTGGATCGGGGCGACGGCGAGGGAGAACGCGTCGCTGGTGATAGTGCCGAGGGAGTTGGTCGCGGCGTAGCGGTAGCGGTTGCCGTTCATCGAACTGGTGGCGCCGACGAGGGAGAGTTTTGCGGAGGTCGCGCCGGAATAGACGCCGCCGTCGGTAACGTTGGACCAAGTGGCGCCGCTATCGGTGGAGACCTGCCATTGATGGGTGACGGCGGGGCTGCCGCCGGCGTCGGCGGCGAAGCTGATGTCGAGACCGTTGGTGACCGTTTGGTTGGCCGGTTGAGAATAGATGCGCGGGGACCACGCGGGCGTGAATGACGCGGCGGTGGTGGCGATGCCGTCGAAGGTGGCGACGGTGAGCGGGCCGGTGGCGAGCGACGGATCGTCGGGGATGACGGCGGTGAGCTCGGTGGTGGATCCGGTGGCGACCGTGACGGACGGGCTGGCGATGCCGTTGAAAAGCACCTCGGTGACGCCGGTAAAATTTGTCCCGGTGATCGTGATGGACTGACCGGGCGAACCGGTGGCGGGAGAAAACGCGGTGATGGTGGGCGGCTTCGTATCGAGGCGGATGTCGCCGGAGGCGATGAAGAGGAGATGCGCACCCGCGGCGGAGACGGACTCGACGTGGGCGGCGATTTTCACCGGAGAAGAGCGCGAGGTGGTGGAGCCGTCGCCGAGTTGGCCGGAGCCATTGGCTCCGAGCCCCCAGAGAATTTTGTCGGAGGTGACGTAGTAGGTGGTGGCGTCGCCGGCGGCGGCGAAGCTGGCGTCGCTGGCGATCTGGATGGGGGTCGGGTGGCTCGCTTCGAGCGTGGAGGATCCGAGTTGACCGGCGGTGTTGTTGCCGGCGCCCCAGAGTGTGTGGTCCGTTTTGATCCAGAGTGCGTGTGACTGACCGGCGGAGATCGCGGCAACTCCGGACGCGAAGGAAGACGGGGCCGTGCGGCCGTTGGTGGTGCCGTCGCCGAACTGACCGCTGCCGTTTGCGCCGGTGGCGCTGGCGTTGCCGGCGCTGTCGAGGAAGAGCGTGTAGTCATCACCGGTGGCCGCGGCGACGATGCCGGTGGCGATCTGACCGGCGGCGGGATTTGACTGCGTGGTCGTGGACTGACCCAGCTGGCCGGCGTAGTTGGCTCCTTGAGACCAGAGGGTGGCGTCGCTTTTGAGGAAGGCGATGAAGTTGTGGCCCGCGTCGAACGCGGAAACGTTGTCGGCCACTTTGGCGGCCGAAGGATCGTTGCGGGGATGGAGCGGGCCGAGTGACCAGAGGGAGGAATCCGTCTGGCGGATGAGGCTGAAAGCGCCGCCTGCGGACACGGCATCAACGCCGGTGGCAAGCGGGACGGGTGTGCTGGAGGGAAAGTTGGCGGAGGCGATGCCCATGACGTATCCACTATTCGAGCCCATGCCCCAGAGGCGGTGATCGTTGGTGACGAAGAGAGAATGGGTGTTGCCGATGTCAGCGGCGATGACGTCGCTGGCGATTTGGATGGGCGTGGTGCGTTTGCGACCTTCCGAGTAGCCGAGGCCGGTCATCAACCGGCTGGTGGCGCCGACGACCCAGGCAGAGTCGTCGTCGTGGAGGAAAAAGGTGATGTCGAAACGCGAAATCACCCGTTTGACGCCGTCCCGTATTTTCACGAGCGGCGAGTTCGCGGAGGTGATTCCGATGCCGAGTTGGTTGTTATTGTTCGACCCGAGGGCCCAGAGCGCGCCGTCGGTTTTGAGGAAGAACGTGCATCGGTCCCCGGCGGTCATGCTTTCGACGTCGTTGGAAATCAGGACGGCATCGGACGGATACATGGAAACGGAGCCGAGCTGACCGGCGCTATTGCGGCCAAGACCCCAGAGGGTGTGATCCGCTTTCAGGAAGAGGAGGTTTTCGCTGCCGAGGGAAATGGCGGTGGCGCCGGTGGCGATTTGAACGGGCGTGCGTTGGTTGACGGTGTGGATAGTGCCGCCAAATCGGCCGTCGCCAGAGGCGCCCATCGCCCAGACGGAGCCATCGTTTTTCAGGAAAATGGTGGCGTCATACCGGGTATCCACGGCGACCACACCGGTCGCGATTTCGGTGGCGGTGGCGACGCTGGTGGTGTCGCCGGCGCCGATCTGACCGTGGGCGTTGGAACCGCGCGCCCAGAGGCGTCCGTCGGTGGTGATATAAAGCGTGTGGCTGCCGGCCGCGGCGATCGCCTTGACGTTGCTCGCGAGTTGGATGGGAGCGGTGACTAGCCAGACGGAACCGTCCTCCTTGAGTTGCCGGGCGTCGTTTCTTCCAATCCCCCACACGGTGGCGTCGGTTTTTAGATAGACGACGTGGCTGTCACCGCAGGCGGTGGCCTGGACATCGGGGATGGAGCCGCCGGGCAAACCCTGTTCGGAGCCGATGGCAAGGTTGCCGGTGCTGGAGAGCGTGCCGTCTTTTTTGAGGAGCAGGGCAAACTCGTTCGTGGAGCAGGCATCCTGGACCCCGGCGTCGAGGAATTGCGGATACGCAGTGGCGAGCACGGCGTTGTCGCCCAGCAGGCCGTCGCGATTTTCGCCCAAGCCCCAGAGTTCGCGAACCGGGGATCCGGAGGGGCGTTGACTGAGCACGTGACTGATCCCGGCGATGCGAAGGCTGGCGGTGCGCGGTGTATCGTGGGGATTGGGCGCGACGGTGATGTCGAGCGTGTCGTCGTAGCGGCCGGTGGTTTTGGAGACGGCCACCCAAGACGCGGTGTTTTCCACGGACCAATCGGAGGCGCTGCGTACGCGCACGCTGTAGGTGACGCGGTCAGGGCCGACGATCTTGAGCAACGGAGTGACGTCGAGCGCCTCGCCGCTCGTGCGCGAGAGCACGGTGACTTTGGCTGCCTGGGAAGTGACGGAGCCGGCGACGTTGGTGGCGGTGAGCGTGTAGGAGCCGGCGTCGGCAGGGGTCGCGACGGGGAAATAAAGCGTGGCGCTGTAGGTGCCGGACGAATACGGGACGCCGTCTTTTTCCCACGAGTAGGTGGCGGCGGGGTCCGACTCGACCCGCGGAGAGAGGGTCGCGTAGGCCCCCTCGTAAACGCGCACGTCGACAGGTTGGGAAACGATCACGGGTGGGGCGGCGGCGGCGACGACGATCGTGGCCTCCGTCGTGAAGGTGGTGCCGCCGAGGTTGGTCGCGGAGGCTTTATAGACGCCGGCGTCGGCGGAGGTGACGTTGGATTTGGATAGAGAGGAATTCGTGGCGTAAGGGATGAGGACGCCGTCCTTGTACCATTGGACGGTGATCGGCGTCGGCGAGTTGAACCCGGCGTAGAGTTCGAAGCCTTGCGTTTCGGTGACGGTGCGGCCGGTGGGATTGCCGACGACGACGGGCGGTGGCGGCGGGGTGACGGTGAAGAGGGCGGCATCGCTGGTGGCGGAACCGCTCACGTTGGTGACGATGACGCGGTAGTTGCCCGCGTCCGCGGCGGTGGGGTTGTAGAGGGTCAAACCTGCTCGGTTGAAGACGACGCGGGAGTCGGCGGTCAGGTTCACACCGTCCTTCTGCCATTGATAGGTGTAGGCGGAGAGAGTGTCCGCCATTTGGACCTGAAAAGTTGCGACGAAGTCCCCGAGGTAGGCGCTGCGGCTTTGGGGCTGTGCGGCGATCGTAGGAAGGGGCGGGTCGGTAACGGTCAGCGTGGCCTCGTGTGTGTAAGTGCTGCCGCCGGCGTTGGAAATTTTGAGCCGGTAATGGCCACTGTCGGCCGCCGCGGGAAGGAGGATCGTCAGCAGAGAGGAGTTGACGCCGCTAAAATGACTCCCGTCGGCGGGAAGCGGTTCGCCTTCTTTTTCCCATTGGTAGGTGATGAACCCAATACTGTTCCCGTCGGCGTGCAGGTTCGCGGAAGCGTTTCCTACATACGCGGTGATATCGGTTGGGTTAACCACCACGTGGGGGGGCGGAGGCAGGGAGATGGTGAGCACGGCGACCGCGCTCCAAGTGCTTCCGGAGGCATTGGTCGCGAGGAGCTGGTAGCGACCGGCGTCTTCCGAGGTGAGATTAGCGATGCTGAAGTAGGTGGAAGTCCCTGAACTGGACCGGCTCGAAGGGACGAAGGGCGCGTCGTCTTTGTACCACTGGAAGGTGGTCGTGCCGATGGAGGACACGGATGGGTAGGTAGAATAGTATTCGCCGGCATAGAGGGTGCCGCTTTGCGGCTGACTCGTGAATATCGGCGGCGGGGGAGCGACGATCGTGATGGCGGCGGCGGTGCTCGTCGTGCTGCCGACGAAATTGGTGACGACGACGCTGTACTGCCCGGCGTCGGCCGCAGTCGGGCTGCTGACAGAAAGGGCGGAAGTCGCGGCGCCGTAGAAGTGACCGTTGTCCATGAGATCGACGCCGTCCTTTTTCCACTGATACGTGAGCGTTCCCTGTCCGGAAGCGGTCACTGAGAGGCCGAAGGAGCCGTTGGGGTTGGCGGTGACGGTGGCGCTGGCTGGGGGGATGGAAATGCCCGGCGCGGTCGCGGTCGGGCCGAAGGTCGCGGCGAGGGAGTAGCGTCCGATGCTGCCGTAGCTGGAGTAACCTGTGTTGAGCGGATCGCCGCGGCCCGTGCCTTGGAGTTTCACGAAGTAAGTGCCGGCGGGGAGATTGCGGTTAAGCGATGCGGCGAGCGAGGCATCGGGATCGACGCGCTGGAGCAGCTGGCCCGTGCTGTCGTAGAGTTCGAGCGTGAGATCGAGGTTGGGCGAGAGCTCGGCGGGATCGACGCGGAGATTGATCGAGAGATCGGTGACGGTGAAACGGTACCAGTCCGCGTCGCTCGCGGAGGAGATGGCGCCCGCTTGGGAAAACGTGTTTCCGGAGAGCGTGAGCCCGGTCGCGTTGGCGCGGGTGTCGGCCGCTTCGTCGGCGACGTAGCCGAAGCCGTTCGCGTTGCCGGCGATGATGGCGACGTCGTCCTGCTTGTTGTTCGCGCTGGCGTACTCGCCCTTGCTCCATTGCACGATTATCCGGTCGTAGCTCGTGCCCATGATCGCCCCCCAGGAACTCAAACCGCTTCCGTGGCCCTCGTAGTATTCTTCCGCTGGCGACGTGGTGCCGTCGTGGCTCAAGCCGAGCGTGTGGCCGAACTCGTGCGAGACCGCTTCAGCGATGGCACCCACAGAGTAATTGAAAACCCAGCACGGTATCGTCGGGGAAAAACTCGAGCCGGCCCGGGCGAAGGAATTCGTGTACGCGACTCCGCCGGCGTCCCCGTCATACCACTCGTCCGTCGGCGTAATGATGCAGCGCATACGCTTGCCGGTGGGCGCGGCATCGTAGCGGGCGGCGCTGGTGGTGACGTCGATGTCGAACGGCGCGTAGTCTTCACTGACGCGCTGCCAGACCTGGGTGATTTCGTAGTCGGCGAGGTAGCTGGCGCTCGCGACGATGGTCTTTCCATTATTCCAGTCGGGGTCGGTGACCGTCGCACCGTCGAAATCGAGATAGAGAACGGCGGTGGCGGTGGGCCGGCTGCTGAGAATGGGCGGTGCGGCTTGAGGCTGGTCGCCGGCGGCGGATTGAGCGGAGACGTCTTCTTGCGCGGAGGATTTTTCTTTTTCCGCAGCGGGTTGCGGAAAAGGGTCGCAGAGGATCGAGGAGAGAGGCGTTTCCGTGAGGCGCGTCTGTCCATCGGCGGAGGATTCGACGACGTAGGCGCGCGATGTCGTGGGCAGCAGGATGCGTCCGCTGAGCTGATCGCCGGCGAGGGTGAGGGAAAAACTGCCGGTGTCGGTCGTGCCGCCAATAGTTTGATCGAGGCCACCGGCTACGCGGAGGATGCCGCTGGGATCGCGCTGGATGAGGTTCACGCGGCCGCTGGTGCGCGCGCCATTTGTCAGGGGAATCTCGATACGGTCGCCCTGACGAAGATGCGGCAGCGCGTCGAGGGCGGCGCGGATGTCGATCGTCACGGCAGGCGCGGATGGCTGCGATGCGTTGGTCGCCGCGATCGGTGCGCCGGGTTGCCACAACGGTTTTGCGCCGCCGGGATTGCCTGGCGGCGTGTCGGCGCTGGCGGGCTGAGCTGCACTCGCGGAAGCAGGCGCGGTGGCGTCTGCGGTGTGACGCGGAGTTTCCTGCGTGAGCGCCGCGGCGGTTGTGGGCGTCGGCTTTTTTTCGACACGGCCAAATGGAAGGTAGAGAGCGGCGCCGAGGAGGAGCGCGATGACGAGCGAAAGGCCGGATTTAGCGGAAAACCTAAACATGACGGGAAGCGGGAGGAGGTTGGACGGAAGACGAAGCGGGCGGGACGAACCGAGGCGATCGACCGACTGTTGCGGTTTGTCACGCGGATGCGCTCAACCCGTTCCCTCCGGCCACAGGCGGATCGCCTGATCGAAATTGAAGAAGACGGCCAATCGCTAGCCCGCCGCCGTCAACCGGCAAGGTATTTTCCGCGCCGGGAAGGCGGGCGGGCGCTCCGGCGATAGACATGAAAAAGCCTTCGCGTGCAGGCGAAGGCTTTAAGAGGGGGCGCTGGAGCGGGTGACCGCTGCGGCGGGCTTATTTTTTGCCGGCGGCGTCGATCCGTGTTTTCCACTCTTTGCTGGCGCGGTTTAGATCGTAGCCTTGTTTCGAGAGGTAGTTGTTTATGCGGCCCTTGTAGCGGTTGAAGATGGCCGACTTTTCGTCCGAGCTGACGCCATCGATCGCGTCGTCGCGCGCTTCGACGAGCCAGGTGTGAATCTGGGCTTTTTGGTCCTCGGTCAGCGTCGGGAGCATTTCGAGGTAACCATGATAGGTGACCTGGAGTTTGTTGTAAGTGAGCTTGTCTTTGACCGTGTCGATCTGGTCGGGCGTGAGATCTTTCGCGAGGTCGGCGAGGAATGCGTCACGGAGCGCGCGGCGCTTCGCGTAGATGTCGGCGGTCTCGGTTTTCGCCGCGTCGGCGTCTTTCGGCTTACGGAGTTCCTTCAACCGATCTTCGTAGGATTCCTGCCAGTGATTGAGGGCGCGGTATTGCGCGATGATGCGATCCTTCACGCGGGTGGCTTTGGCGGAGTTTTCGAGTTTCAGCGCATCCATGATCAAGTTGGAGCGGGTTTCCAACGTGGCCGTGTAGATGGCCTCTTTTTCGGCGG
>Ga0164241_10006236_pt1 | contig 10925 bp, 12 predicted proteins | sample OricomyardsoilBY_FD_108780 | JGI IMG/M metagenome (GOLD analysis project Ga0164241, IMG submission 108780) | Backyard soil microbial communities from Emeryville, California, USA - Original compost - Back yard soil (BY) | ecosystem: Environmental > Terrestrial > Soil > Unclassified | place: USA... | reverse complement strand
GCCTGGCTGACCGAACAGGCGTTGCCGGCCGCCTGCGAGAGGAGGGTGTCGAGCGCCCGGATCAGCTCCTTCGGCCCGGCGGCCCAGCCGATGCGCCAGCCGGTCATCGCATAGGTCTTCGAGACTCCGTTGATCGCCAGCGTCCGGTCGCGGAGCTCGGGAGCCGCGGCTAGGAGGTGTGGGGCGACGCCGTTTGCGAAGCGGATGTGCTCATAGATGTCATCCGTCATCACCATCACATGGGGGTGTCGGGCGAGGACGACGGCGAGCGCTCGGTATTCGTCAGTGGTGTAGGTGGCGCCGGTCGGGTTTGACGGCGAATTGAGGACGAGCCAGCGGGTGCGCGGGGTGATCGCCGCCTCAAGCTGGGCGGGGGCGAGCTTGAAGCCCTGCTCTTCGGGGCAGGGGATCGCCACGGGCACGCCGTCGCAGGCAAGGGCGGCGTCAGGGTAAGACACCCAGTAGGGTGCCGGGACGATCACCTCGTCGCCGGCATCCACCGTGGCAGCGAAGGCGGCGTAGATCGCGCTCTTGGCGCCGTTCGTCACCATGATCTCGGCGGGGCCAAAGTCGATGGCGTTCTCGCGCCGGAGCTTGTCGGCAATAGCGCGGCGGAGATCCGGCGTACCGGCGAGGGTGGTGTAGCGGGTGGCGCCAGCGTCCATCGCCTTGGCCGCGGCTTCGCGAATGAAGGCGGGTGTGTCGAAGTCGGGCTCGCCGACGACGAGGTTGACGATCGAGCGGCCGGCGCGACGCAGCTCATTGGCGCGATCGGCGGCGGACGTGCTGGGCGACGGCTTAATCCGCCGGACGCGCTCGGAAACGTGAATGCTGCCCAAGTCCGTTCTCCCGGTCGTTGTTCCGATTGGTTGCCTCAGGCTACTCCGCCCTATGCCATTGTGGCCAAGACAGCTTCGCTCTGCTTACATAGGCGTCGCTTATGACGGGCGAGGGCAGGGGGATGAACTTCAGGCGCCTGCAGTACTTTGTGAAGATCGTCGATGTCGGCAGCCTGACCCAGGCGGCGGCCATCCTCCACGTCGCCCAGCCCGCGCTCAGCCAGCAGATCGTGACGCTGGAGGCCGAGGTGCGCCAGCAGCTTCTGGTCCGCACCAAGCGCGGCGTGACGCCAACGGCGGCCGGCACGGCGCTCTACCGGCACGCGCAGCTGATCCTGCGGCAGGTCGAGCAGGCACAAACGGACATGAAGGCAGCCGGCCTGGGAATGTCCGGAGCCGTCTCCATTGGTCTTGCGCCGGGCACGGCGGCGGCCGAGCTCGCGGTCCCGCTCCTGCGCACCGTCCGAGGCCAGCATCCCGGAATTGTGCTCTATCTCAACGAGACTTACGGCACCACGCTCTCTGAGCTGATCATGACCGGGCGGATGGACCTTGCCGTGCTCTATGGCGGAACGACGGCGATGCATGGGCTGTCGTTCCAGTTGCTCCTGCTCGAACCGTTGTTCCTCGTTGGGCCACAGGCTATGGAGCGGCCAGGAGAGACTGTGAAGCTTCAGGACATCGTTGATCTGGAGCTTTTCCTCCCGCGGCCCTACAACATCGTTCGAAAGATGGTGAACGACGCCTGCGCAGGCTCCGGCCTTGCCCCTCATGTCGTCGCTGAGATCGAGTCCGACCGGACGCTGACCGCCGTGATCGACGAGGGGCTTGGCGCAACGATCCTGCCCGAGTCGATGTCGCGGCGGGTGGCGGGTGCGACCGCTGCCTGGCGCTCGCGGATCGTCGAGCCCTCGATTGAGGTCCCGCTTGCGCTCTGCCAGTCAGACCACCTGCCGCTCTCGGAGCCTGCGCAGGTGGTAAAGGACATCCTGATCGAACTCGCCGGCAACTTGCCTGGTGCGCAGCTGAAGCCGGTTAGACGGAAGTCCTACCGAACATAAGAGAGGCTTATCGAGGCAGAGACGATCCGTCTTGGCGGGGTTGCCCCGCACTCCGCTACTCTCTTAAGCGACCGACTGGAGGGCGCGCGATGGATTTCGCGGAGATCAAGGGACTGATGGCGGCCTTCGCCGCATCCGACCTCGCGGAAATGCACCTGACCCGTGGCGAGTGGACGCTGCATCTGGTTCGCTCTGCCGAAGGGGGCATCACGGTCGCCCCGGAAGCTCGGCCGCCCTCCCGTCGCGAGCCCGCGCTCCGCTCCACGGCGATGTCCCGCCCGGTGCCTGCTGCTAGGGGTGGTGTGAATGCCCCGCTTGCCGGGCTCGTTTACCTAAGCCCGAATCCTGATGCGCCGGACTTCGTCTCGGTCGGGAGTCGCGTTGAGGTCGGCGATGTGGTTGCCGTTATCGAGGCGATGAAGGTCTTCAACGAAATCCGGACCGAGCGTGCTGGAATTGTGGAGGCGATCCTTGTCGCCTCGGGCGACGAGGTCGACGCCGGCCAACTCCTCCTCAGGATCGGGTAAGCACCCATGTTCGACACCGTCCTCATCGCCAACCGCGGCGAGATCGCGCTCCGCATCCAGCGCGCCGCTCGCTCCCTCGGACTCCGGACCGTCGCCGCCTATTCCGAGGCGGACCGCGACGCGCCGCACGTGCGCCTCGCAGACGCTGCCGTCTGCATCGGTCCCTCACCGGCGGCACGCTCGTACCTCGATCCCGCCGCGATCCTGCTCGCCGCCGAGGCGACGGGTGCGGGGGCGATCCATCCGGGTTACGGCTTCCTGTCGGAGAACGCCGATTTCGCCGAGGCAGTGACGCGCGCCGGCCTCGCCTTCATCGGTCCGAACGCGGAATGCATCCGCACCATGGGCGACAAGGTCGCCGCCAAAGGCGCAATGATTCGCGCGAACGTGCCCTGCGTACCGGGGCCCGATGTCGGGCTTCCGGACGACATAGAGGCGGTGCGCGGCATCATTGAGGCGCTCGGCTATCCGGTGATCCTGAAGGCTGCCGGGGGCGGCGGCGGGCGGGGAATGCGGGTCGTAACCGAGCCTGCGGGGCTCGCCGAGGCGCTGAGCGTGACACGCGAAGAGGCGCGTCGGGCGTTCAACAACCCCGAGATTTACGTTGAGAAGTTCCTGACCCACCCCCGCCACGTCGAGATCCAGGTGCTTGCCGACCGCCACGGCAACGCCGTCTGGCTCGGCAGCCGCGACTGTTCGTTGCAGCGGCGGCACCAGAAAGTTCTGGAGGAGGCACCGGCGCCGGGGCTCGACCCGCGCCTCGTCGCAGAGACCGGCGCGCGCTGCGCCGAGGCCTGCCGGCAGATCGGCTATGCGGGGGCGGGGACGTTCGAGTTCCTCTACGAGGACGGGGTCTTCGCCTTTATCGAGATGAACACCCGTGTTCAGGTCGAGCACCCGATCACCGAAGAGACGACCGGGATCGACATCGTTCGCGAGGGCATTCGCGTGGCGCAGGGCTTGCCGCTCTCCTTCCGGCAGGAGGACGTGATCTGCTCGGGCCACGCCTTCGAGGCCCGGATCAACGCCGAGGACCCGGCGACCTTCGCGCCGTCACCCGGGACCGTGACGCGCTTCGAGATGCCGGGCGGCCCGGGCATCCGGGTCGACAGCCATATGGCGGCGGGTGGCAAGGTGCCACCCTACTACGATTCGCTGATCGCCAAGATCATCGCGCACGGGGCCACACGCGAGGAGGCACTGAGACGCCTGCAGACGGCGCTTGCCGAGGCGCGGATCGAAGGGGTCGCCACCAATCTGCCGCTCCACGCGCGGATCGTCGCGGACCCGGGCTTCGCCGCGGGCGGGGTCGACATCCACCACCTGGAGCGAATGCTGAAAGGAGAGGCCGCAGCATGACGCAGGCACCGGCCGTGAGCTGCCTTGGGACGAGCGCGATGCTTTTCGAGGCACCGGGCGAGACCACGCTCACCAACCAGCAGCGCATTTGGGCGCTTGCCCGCGAGGTCGCCAGCTGGCCCGAGGTGCGCGAGGCGGTTCCCGGTGTCAACAACCTGCTCCTGAGCTTTTCGGCGGCGCCGAAGCGCCTTGAGCCGCTGGAGATGCGGCTTCTCGGCGCCTGGAGAGAAGCGGCAGCGATGCCCCTCGACGGCCGCGTCATCGAGCTCCCGGTCACCTATGGAGGCGAGGGTGGGCCACACATGGCGGATGTGATCGCCCACACTGGCCTCTCCATCGAGGAGATCGTCGCGATCCACGCGAGCCCGGTCTATCCGGTCTACGCGCTCGGCAGCCACCCGGGTTATTGTTATCTCGGCGGCATGGACCCGCGCATCGCGACGCCGCGGCGCAAGGTGCCGGTGATCCGCATTCCGGGGGGCGCGGTTTCGATCGGCGGCGCGCAGACCGGAGTCTCGGCCTCCGACGGCCCGAGCGGCTGGAACACCATCGGGACGACCGAGATGGTGTTCTTCGATGCCAGCCGCGACCCACCGGTTTTGCTGCAGCCGGGCGACAGCATCGTCTTCACCGTCGCGGAGATCCGTAAATGATCGAGATCCTTTCCCAGAGCGCCTTTGCCAGTGTGCAGGACCTCGGCCGTTTCGACGCGGTGCGCTGGGGTGTCGGAACCGCCGGGGCAATGGACCGGCTCGCGCTCCTTGTCGGCAACCTCCTGCTCGGCAACCCTGAGGATGCGGCCGGCGTCGAGGCGCAGGTCTTCCCCTTCGAGGTGCGCTTCGAAGCGGACCTCACCTTCGCCCTCACAGGTGCCGACTGCGCGGCGATCCTCGACGGTGTGCCGGTCCTTCCGTGGGCGAGCACCGCGGCCCATGCCGGCCAGGTGCTCCGCCTCGGCCTGCCGCAGGCGGGCCGGTGGCGCGGCGCGCGGGCCTATCTCACCGTTGCAGGCGGAGTCGACGTGCCGATGGTCCTTGGATCGCGCAGTACCCAGCTCCGCGGCGCGATTGGTGGCCTCGACGGCCGCATGTTGCGACACGGCGATCGCCTGCCGGCTGGCGACGCACCCGCGGCTACGCTCGTCGCCGGAGTCGTGCCCCCAGGTCTCGCGCTCCCGCTTGAGGCAGACGGCTTGCCCTCGGTGCGTGTGCTGCCCGCTGCCGAGTACGGCGCCTTCACCGACGCTTCGCTCGCCCGATTCTGGACCGAGCCGTGGAAGATCACGCCGCAGAGCGACCGCTACGGATTTCGTTTGGCCGGTGCCGGACTGGAGCTCAAGACGCAGCTTGAGACCCGCTCACACGGCATCGTCCCAGGCGTCATCCAGGTGCCCCACAGCGGTCAGCCCATCGTGCAGATGTGCGACGCCCAGCCGTCAGGCGGCTACCCGAAGGTTGGCACGGTCATCGAGGCCGATCTCTGGCGGCTTGGCCAGATGCCGATCGGCACGCGCTTCCGCTTCCTCCGTGTTGACTGGGAAGCGGCGCTCGCAGCGCGAGATGCGGTGGACGGATGGCTGGCGGAGGTGCGGCGAGTCGCGGGCCTCCTGCGCGCACGGAAGGCGGCATGATGCGCCCGCAGGACGTCGCCGCGCTCGCGGCCGAGATGGCTGTGGCTGGGATCACCCGGCTGGAGTTGGCTGGTCCGAACTACACCCTCACGCTCGGGCGTGGCGCCGCCCCGGCGGATCAAGGCGCCAAAAGTCCCGAGAGCGAGGCCGAGGCCGATCTCCTGCCCGTGACTGCCCCGGCGCTCGGCACCTTCCTGCGCACCCACCCGCTTCACGAAAAGCCGCTCGCCGCCGATGGTGACGCTGTTGTTGCTGGGCAAGCGATCGCGCTCCTGCGAGTCGGCGCGCTGCTGACGCCCGTCCCGGCACCGGCCGACGGATTGGTCGTCGGCGCGCTACCCGAGGAGGGCTCGCTCGTCGGCTATGGCGACCGGTTGTTCGACTTCCTGCCACAGGATTGAGGAGGGGCCATGCGGATCGACCTCAACGCGGATCTCGGTGAGGGCTTCGGGCCTTGGGCGATGGGCGATGACGACGCGTTGCTCTCGATCGTCTCCTCGGCCAACGTCGCCTGTGGCTTTCACGCTGGCGACCCCGTCATCATGGAGCGAACCGTGCGCATCGCGGGCGAGCGCGGCGTGGACATCGGTGCACATGTCGGCTTCCCCGACCGGCAAGGCTTCGGTCGGCGGCAGATGCAGATACCCGTCGGCGAGCTCGCGGCGATGATCATCTATCAGCTTGGTGCTCTTGCCGGCATTGCCAGCGCAGCCGGGCACCGGATGACGCACATGAGCTTCCATGGCGCCCTCGGTAACATGACAGCCGCCGATCCGGCGCTCGCCGGACCGCTGGTCGAGGCGGTCGCCCGCTTTGACGGCGGCCTCACTATCTCCTCTTCGCCAAGCAAGGCCATCGAGGAGGCGGCGGCACGCTGCGGTCTTCGGGTGGCGACGACCTTTCTCGCCGACCGCGCCTGCGACAAGGAGGGTCTCCTCGTTCCACGCGGCCAGTCAGGCGCTGTGATCCACGACGAGGCGGCTGTGCTCGCGCGGGTCGATCGGCTGTTGAAGGAGGGCGTTGTCGAGACCTGGGATGGCGTGCTCCTGCCAGCCAAGCCGGAGAGCATCCTGCTGCATGGCGACACGCCGGGCGCGGTAGCGCTCGGCAAGTCTCTGCGAAGATTGGTCGAAGACGCTGGCTGGACGGTCACGCCCGTTTCGCAACTGCACAGATAATGGGCTGGCGGACATAAGTGCCGCTTATGGCTTCAGAGATAATCCGTGTTGGCGCCAGATTGGGATTCGGCCGCAACATCAAAAGCAGCAGATGGGGGTGACTATGTTTACAGACTATAAGACTGCACTCGTCACCGGCGCTTCCAGCGGCATCGGCGCGGCCATCGTCGAGCGCCTCGCCCGTGAAGGGATCGAGGTCCACGCACTCGCCCGGTCGGCTGACGCGCTCGAGGCGCTAGCCGCGCGTACTGGCTGCATCCCCCACGCCATCGACGTCAGCGACACCGCGGCGCTCACCAAGCTCGCCTCCTCCGTGGAATTCGACATTCTCGTCAATAACGCTGGCATCGACAAGCCGAAGGGTCTCCTGAAAGGCGACGCGTCGGATATCGACCTCCTGGTCGACGTAAACCTGCGCGCCGTCCTGCACCTCTGTCGCCTCGTAGTGCCGGGAATGGTCGCGCGCGACCGGGGGCACGTCGTCAACATTTCCTCCATTGCCGGCGCCTACAACTTCGGCGGCAACTCGATCTACCACGCCACCAAGGCGGCGGTGAGCATGCTCTCCCGCCAGCTCCGCATCGACGTCTTCGGTCGCCGCGTCCGCGTTACTGAGATCTGTCCGGGCCGGGTCGCGACCGACATCTTCGCTCACGTCCACGGTGACAGCCCAGAAATCCGCGCAAAGTTCCTCGACGGCTACGAGCTGCCCGAGGCCAAGGATATCGCCGAGGCCATCGCCTTTGCCATCGCTGCACCCGTCGCCGTCAACATCGGCCACATGGAGATTACCCCGACCCTGCAGGTGCCCGGCGGCCTCCAGACTGCTCGCCCCGGCGAAGCTGCTAGCGCCTGAGGCCTGGAGATGGAAGGGTTCGACCTTTGGGCTATCCTTGGAAACGCGGAGTATGCCGCCATGCTCCGGCATGGCATCCGCTTCACCTTCATCGTCTTCGTTTGCTCGTGGCTCCTCGCCATGAGCCTTGGCATCCTGCTCCTCGTCGTCCGCCAGTTGCCTGGCCGCCTGTCGAACGCGGTAGTGACGGCCTACATTTCCTACCACCGCAACGTGCCGACCCTCGTCCAGCTCATGCTCTGGTATTTCGGCATCTCGGCGCTGTTCCCGACGCCGCTGCAGTACTGGTTGACCGACCACAACGGCGAGACGATCTTCGCGATCATCGCCCTCGGCCTTTGCCAGGCGGCCTACTTTTCTGAGGATCTGCGCTCGGGCCTGCGTTCGATCTCCGCCGGCCAGGCAGAGGCGGCGAAGGCACTCGGCCACGGCCACGTCTCGTCGATGCGCTACGTGATGATGCCCCAAGCAATCAGGAACGCACTGCCGGCACTGATCAATCACACGGTCTCACTCTTCAAGAACAGCAGCCTCGCAATGGCCATCGGTGTCTCGGAACTCACCCACGCAGTGCAGGAGGTCCAGAGCCTGAGCTTCCGGGTCTTTGAGGCCTACACGGTGGCGACGGTGATTTATCTTGCCTGCTCGCTCATCCTGATGGCCGTCGGCGCCGCTCTCCAGGCCCGCGCCCGGGCGGGAGGACGCTGACATGATTGGGGACGTCATCACCATCATCCAGGACAACTGGCTCCTCCTCCTCGTCGGCCAGTACCCGAACGGCCCCCTCGGCGGCATTGCCGCGACGTTGATCCTTTCGGTCGTTTCGATCGTCCTCGCCTTCCCGGTCGGCATCCTGATCGCCCTTGCACGCCTCTCGACGTCGCGGCTCTTGCTCTGGCCCTCGACGGTGCTCGTCTACGTCGCCCGCGGCGTGCCGCTCCTGATGCTGATCTTCTGGGTCTACTTCGTCGGCCCGCTCGTCGTCGGCACCCGCATTCCCGGCTTCCTGACGATGCTCATTACCCTCGTCGTCTATGAGGGCTGCTTCCTCAGCGAGATCATCCGCGGCGGCATCGTCGCTCTCGGCCGCGGCCAGATGGAGGCGGCGCGTTCGCTCGGGCACTCCTACCTTGCGGCAATGGCCTGGGTGATCCTGCCGCAGGCGCTCTACAACATGATCCCGAGTATCCTGAGCCAGTTCGTCTCGACCATCAAGGAAACGACGCTCGGCTATGTCATCAACGTCCCCGAGCTCACCTTCGCGGCGAACCAGATCAACAACCAGCTGCTGACCCAGCCCTTCGAGGTCTTCTTCCTGCTGGCGATCATCTACTTCGTGATCTGCTGGAGCCTGACCCGCGCCGCCATCCTCCTCGAGCGTCGAATCTCCAACAAGCGCGCCGGCCGTGGCGGCACCCCGACGCCGCCGGCACTAGAGGCCCGCGCCTTGACGGCCGAGCCATGACCTCCGCAACCTCCACCGGAGCGCAGCCTATGATTACCTTCGACAAGGTCAACAAGAAGTACGGCGACTACCAGGCTTTGGCCGACATCAATGCCGAGGTTAAGCGGGGCGAAGTCGTGGTGGTCTGCGGCCCGTCGGGCTCGGGCAAGTCGACACTGATCCGGACCGTCAACCGGCTCGAGGAGATCAACTCCGGCGCCATCCTCTTCGAGGGCCGCAACGTCCACGCGCCGATGTCACGCCGCGAGATGAACCGTCTGCGTAGCCACATCGGCTTCGTCTTCCAGAGCTTCAACCTATTCCCGCACCTCTCGACGCTTGAGAACATCACGCTCTCGCCGATCAAGATCAACGGTGTGAAGCGCGAGCTTGCCCGCGAGAAGGGGATGAAGCTCCTCGACCGGGTTGGCCTCGCGAACAAGGCCGACGCCTACCCAGGCCAGCTCTCTGGTGGCCAGCAGCAGCGGGTGGCGATCGCCCGGGCGCTCGCCATGGAGCCGCCGGCGATGCTCTTCGACGAGCCGACGAGTGCGCTGGACCCCGAGATGGTTGGCGAGGTGCTGGCGGTAATGAAGGGCCTCGCCGCTGACGGAATGACGATGATGTGCGTCACCCACGAGATGGGCTTCGCCCGCGACGTCGCCGACCGCGTCTGGTTCATGGACGCAGGCCAGATCCTTGAGACCGCCGACCCCGAGACCTTCTTCCGTGCGCCGAAACATCCCCGGGCGCAGCGGTTTCTGTCCGATCTTCGCCACTAAACGACCAACAAGGAGGACATAAGAAATGCTCAAGACACTCACCCTCGCCGCCTCGCTCGCCGGCCTCTTGGCCGCAGGCGCGGCCCAAGCCGACCAGCTCGACGACATCATGAGCGCCAAGGTCCTGCGCTGCGGCACCTTTGCCGACGTGTCGCCCTTCGCGGCGCCCGATCCGACGACCCGCGAGATGGTCGGCTTCGACGTCGACATGTGCAAGGCGATCGCCGAGCGCTGGGGCGTGACGGCCGAGATCCGGCCTCTGTCGGTCGAGGCCCGCGTGCCTGAGGTGAAGCTCGGCGGGGTCGACCTGACGATCGCGAACCTTGCCTACACGCTCAGCCGCGCCGAGCAGATCCAGTTCTCCGACCCTTACTATCTCGCCAAGGAGATGCTGGCGGTGAAGGCGGACGATCCGGGCACGACGAAGGCGGACTTCTCCGGCAAGCGCCTCGCCTCGACGAAGGGCTCGACCTCGGAGATGGCGATCAAGATGAACAAGTCCGATCCCCTCACCTTCCAGGACACGGGCTCGGCGTTCATGGCGGTGCAGCAGGGCAAGGCCCGCGGCATGGTTGCGAACACCATGACCATCACCAAGCTCGTCGGCGAGTCTCAGACCAAAGGCGTGCCGCTTAAGATGATCGAGGAGCCGATGGTCTACCAGCCGATCGGCATCGGCATGAAGCAGGGCGAGCCCGCTCTCCTCGCCAAGGTCAACGAAACGCTCCTTGCCATGGACGAGGCCGGGCAAATCAACGAACTCTGGAACAAGTGGCTCGGGCCAGAGACCGAGTACAAGATGACGCGTACCGACAAGGTCGTCCCGCTCGACCAGCTCGAGTTCACGCCGATCCCGTGACCACGTCGATCCGCCTCGGCGTGGGTTGTCCTTCGCCGAGGCAATCTTATATAACACTCTCTGGGCGTATGGCTCTGGTTCTCGTGTTCCGAACCAGGAGTTCGTTTGATCATCTTGGGGCGCTGTAGCGGCAGAAGCGCTCGACTGCGGCTAGAATGTCGTTGGCTGACCTGACCCACCTGAAAGGCTTCGGGTCGGCATTGTGGTGGTTAATGAAGGCAGTGATGTCGGCGCGCAGGGCAGCGATGTAAATGCCGATCTGAATCTCTAACAGGCTGCTGAAGAACTCGGCCCTCGACGCGGTTTGAGGAACATGATTCACCCTCGGGGCGGCGACGGCGGGGGTGAGGATGCGCGGAACGGACGAGGCTTCAGGGTCGCTGTTCAGCT
>Ga0164241_10006235_pt1 | contig 10926 bp, 8 predicted proteins | sample OricomyardsoilBY_FD_108780 | JGI IMG/M metagenome (GOLD analysis project Ga0164241, IMG submission 108780) | Backyard soil microbial communities from Emeryville, California, USA - Original compost - Back yard soil (BY) | ecosystem: Environmental > Terrestrial > Soil > Unclassified | place: USA... | reverse complement strand
GCCTCGTCGTACGAAGGGTCGGTCGGGCGGACCAGCTCGCCACGAAGTCCCTCGGCGAACTCACCGAGCGTGGCCTCCCCGAGTGTGTCCTGCCGCGCCTGCGTCGTTGTCATCTCTACTCCTGATTCGTCGTGACCAGGGGTTTTCCTGGACCTGCACGACGCTAGGAGGACGATCTTCGCAGTGGCTTAGCGTGACTTAGCGCGGCTGCACGCTCGCTGCCGATCCGGCAACCCAGGCGGGCGAAGAGCTCGGACGCCGACCGGCCGTGTCTGGCGAGTGTCTGCGTGTCGCCGTCCTCCTGCGCGAGTTCGGCGGCGACGAGCCGTGCCCACGCGTCGAGCCGCAGATACCCCTGCGGCCGGAACGCCTCGATCGCCTGTTCGGCCAGGATGCGGGCGGCGTGCCGCTCGCCGGCGAAGAGTTCGATCACGACGAGGTTCAGCAGCGCACCGGCCGCGCCGGGCATGTCGTCGACCGCTTCGCCGCGGTGGAGAGCGACACAGGTGAGCCGCCGTCCCTCTTCGGCGTCGCCGGCTGCCGCGGCCAGCATCCCGAGGTTGGCCAGTGTCAGGTTCTCGCCGCGGCGATCTCCCAGCTGTTCACGGATCCGGAGCGCCTCGCGGAGATGCTCCTCGGCCGGCCCGAACAGTCCGCGGTCGCGCTCGATGCACCCCAGATGGTTGAGCGCATGGCCGAGCCCTGCTGTGTCCTCGATCCCCGCGAACACCTCGACGGATTGCCGTACGGCGTCGAGCGCGGCGTCGAGGTCTCCCGCCAGCCGATGGGCATCGGCGAACGCCGACAAGGCGTAGCCACGACCCTGCACGGCACCGACCCGACGGCCGAGCAGGAAGGTCTCCTCGAACGCCGGGATCATCGCCTCGCCGACCGGGACGAGGGGCAGGCACATCGTCACGGCGGGGAAGAACGGGACCTCTGTCGTGTCGATCAGACTCAGCCGCTTGAGGCACTCGGCGAATCGTTGCTGCGCGGCCACCACGTCTTCCCGGAACAACGCGGCCATCGCGGCCAGCCCATGGGCGGCAGCGGCCACCGGTGTCGCTCCCAGGAAGTCGGCCCGGGTGAGCGCTTCGGTGGCGGTCTCCTCGATGTCGGCGAGGTCCCCGCTCCCCAGCAGCATGGTGCCGCGCAGAACCCGGGCGGAGACCGGGTCGGCCGGGTCGTGGGACTGCTCCGCCACGGCGACGGCCTGGTCCCCGAGGCCGGGGATTCGCTCGCTCAATCCACTCCGGGCATCGAGGATCGCCAGGGCGAAGATCGCACGGGCCCGCTCCCGGGACGGCGCGACGGCCACCTCGAGAATGCGTTCGAGCCAGCCCGCTCCCTCGACGAAATGCCCCCGCGCCAGCCAGTACTGCGAAAGGCTCACGCCCAGCAGCAAAGCGCGTTCGTGGTCGTTGCGGAGGGCCCAGCCGAGCGCGGCGCGGAGGTTGTCGTGGTCGGCGCCGAGCAACTGCGGGCGTTCGGCCGCGACGCTGGCACGCTCCGGATCCTGGTCGAACGCCAACTCCAGGAAGTGCCGGCAGTGCGCGGCCTCCAGTGGTTCGACCTCTCGTGCGGCGACGAGCTGCTCCCGCGCGAACTGGCGAATCGTCTCCAGGAGGCGATAGCGCGAACGCGGACCGTCGTGGTCGACCAGCAACAGCGACTTGTCGACCAGGCGACCGAGGCAGTCCAGTACGTCGGCGACGGGAATCCGGTCGTCGGCACAAACCTGTTCGGCCGACGGGAGCGAGAAGCTGCCGGCGAAGACCGCCAGCCGACGCAGCAGCACCTGCTCGTCGTCCGACAGCAAGGCGTGGCTCCACTCGAGCGCGGCGCGCAACGTCGCATGCCGGGTGATCTCACCGTGCCGGCCGAGCAGCGGAAGCGCCTCGCTCAGCCGCTCCGCGATCTCGGCCGCCTCGAGGTGCGACGCACGCGCAGCGGCCAGTTCCAGGGCGAGCGGAATGCCGTCGAGCCGACGGCAGATCTCCACGACGGGCGCCGCGTTGTCGGTGTCGAGAACGAAGCCGGGCCGGACGTCCTGCGCGCGGTCGACGAAGAGTCGTACGGAGGCCATGCTGCCGAGCCGGTCCAGGTCACCGGCATCCTCGGGCTCCGGGAGTTCGAGGGACGGCACTCGGAAGGTCACCTCGCCTGCGGCGTGCAGCGGTTCCCGGCTCGTCGCGAGCACCGTGACGCCGGGACAGCTTCGCAGTACTGCGCCGGCAAGCCCCGCACAGGCAGCGAGGAGGTGTTCGCAGCTGTCGAGCACGAGAAGGAGGTTGCGTGGGGCAAGGCGGGTGATCAGGGTGCGCAACGAGTCCGAGCCGGCGGTGGGATCGAGCCCCAGTGCGGCCGTGACCGTGTCGGCGACGAGCTGCGGATCCGCCACCGGTACCAGGTCGGCGATCCAGATGCCGTCGGCGTACGAGTCGAGCAATCGGCGGGCTGTCTCCTCCGCCAGCCGCGTCTTGCCGGCGCCACCGACCCCGGTGAGTGTGACCAGCCGGCCTCGCTCCAACAGGCGATGGACGTCGGCGATCTCGCGCTCACGTCCGACGAAGCTTGTCAGCGCCGGGGCGAGGTTGTGCCGCGGCACATGCGGTGCGTGCTCGACCTGGAGGCCGCCGGTCAGCAGGTCGCGGTACACCCGTTGGGTTTCCGGGTCCGGATCAGTGCCGTACGTCGTCCGCAGATCGACGCGCAGCCGTTCGTACTGCGCCAGGGCCTCCGACGATCTGCCCATCGCCGCGTGGCGTCGCATCAGGCTCCGGACGGCACGCTCCTGGAGCGGGTCGATGGCGAGCGCCCGCTGCAGGGCATCGAGCGCCTCCACGTCGTGACCCGCCTCGGCGGCCGCATCCGCGAGGTCGACGAGGAGATCGGCGAAGCTCTCGCGGAGTTCCTCCCGCGGCCGGACGGCCCAGTCCTCGAAGCGGTCCTCGGGGAGCAGGTCGCCCGTGTACGCAGCGGCTGCGGCGCGCAGGTCGGCGAGGTCACCGCTGGTCCGGCCGAGCGCCGCCAACCGTTCGAACGTCCGGACGTCGACCTCGACGAGACCGTCCGCGAGCAGCACCACGAAGTCGTCCCGCAGTTCGAGCAGGCCGTTGCCCGGCTCGTCGCCGGCCAGCACCCGGCGGGCGACGTACAGGGCCTGGTGCAGATTGTTCACCGCGGACAACTGGGACCGATCCGGCCACAGCGCTTCCAGGAGTACGTCGCGGTGCAGTCGCTGGTCGCGTGTCAGCGCCAGCATCTTGACGAGCGTCCGCGCCTTCCGCAGACGCCAGGCCCGGGCGTCGACGGGTTGCCCTTCCCGATCGACGCCGAATCCACCGAGCAGCCGGATCCGCACCTTCGCCCTCCCTCGACGAGCGTAGACACAAACCCGCCCGCCGTTCAGGCAGCGCGGAGCCGGACGAGTTCGGCCCGGGCGTGCTGGACGGCCGGAGTGTCCTGGGCGCGAGCGGCCGCGAGTTCGTGGGTGAGGTCGCCGGTGGCGGCGAAGATGTGCTTGGCGGCTCTCTTCCGGTGGTGGCCGTCAACCTTCTTGACGTAGGCCTTGCGTGCCTTGCGCCCGCCGCTGAACGCCGCGGCCTCGTCGGCGGTGAGCACACCACGTACGACCTCCGGGCCGAGCAGGGCGTGGACCCAGGCCAGTTGCTGGGGAGCCGCCCAGCGGAAGACCTGTGCGAGCACGATCAGCTCGACGACGGCGAGGATGATCATGAGCAGGATCGGCCCTGCCTCGCCGAAGATGCTCCGGCCGTAGAACGTGGCGTTGTCCCAGCAGCTGTGCACCACGACGACGAAAAGCATCAGCAGCAGACCGCGCAGGCGGTGGCGTCCGTTCTCGCGCCCGATCAACCACATCAGGCCCGCGCAGAACACCGCGCTGAACAACACGTGCTGGAACAGGCCGACAGGGCCGCGTGAGAGCAGGGTGCTGATCGCCGCACCGACCTGGTTGGTGCCGAAGTTCCCCGCCGAACCGTTGAAGGCGTACAGGACGTCCTCGAAGATCTGCAGCCCGAGACCGGCGAACGCACCGATGATCAGACCGTCGTACACACTGCGCACGAGCTTCGGAGCCAGGCCGATCAGGAGGACGAGTGCCGACGCCTTGGCGAGCTCCTCGGTGAACGGGGCGGTCAGTCCCGCGGACCAGTTGGTGGCCCACTCCACGCCGAACAGCTTGGGGTACAAGGACAACATCGCCGTGTTCGCCTGCAGACCCATCCAGAACGTCGCAGCGACGCCGCCCCAGATGAACGCGACGGCCAGCAGCCTCCAGGGCAGGGCGGCGTACCGGTTGTGGTGGGCGAGCAGGATCAGCCACGGGATCGTGTACAGCGCGAACCCGAGGATCCCGACACCCAGGCCCGTGCCGTACACACCGAGTCTGGGGCCGAAGTACTGGACCATGTGCAAGGTGCCTGCGGCCATGCCCCAGAGGAAGACCCAGAACATCGCGTTACGCGGCTGGACGAGCTTGAACGGGATGCCCCAGCCGGTCGCCGCGAGGGCCTCCGCCCGGGCTTCCTCGGCCGCCGGGGACACACTGCCGGTGGTGCTGCCGGGGTCCGCGGTGATGCTCATCGCGTTCCCTCCAGTGCGACGCTGCTCAGCATCGCCCGTACGTCGGACTGGACGGAGGCCAACTGTCCGTTCGGGGCGTCGACGACGATGCTCATCCCGGTGTCGGCGGGGAGCCCCTGCCCGTTCGCGGGGAAGGTGAAGACGGCCACCAGCCCTTCCCGCGCGGTACCGGTGTAGCTCTCCAGCACACCGTTCAGGCCGGTGCCGGTCGTCAGCGTCGTCCGATTACCGGTCGATGTGAGGTCGGGCCGGGTCGCGGTCGTGAACTCGTTGTCGTTGACCCGGTCGAGCAGTTGGTCGGGACTCCCGGAGAAGCCGGCGACCTGGATCGTGGCCGACACACCGTTGCTCGTCACGATCGCGGCGGACCCGGACGGGTTCGGGCTGGTTCCGCCGACGCGGAAGCCCGACTCGAGCTGCCACCCGGTCGGTGGTGCCAGCGTGAGGCCACCGCCGAGATCGAGCCGGTCACCGGCTGCGATCGGGTTGTCCCAGCTGACCGCGCGGTCGACCAGCGGCAGGATTCCGCCGAGCAGGATGCCGATCGCGGCCACGATCGCCGCGGGCTTGAGGCTGAGGCGATCAAGCCCGAGCCAGCGTCGCTCGACCGGTACCCAGGTCGCGGCGCTGTCCTGCGTTGTCGCGGCAGTCTCGGCCACGGCACCCCTCCGTCGGCAGTCGGAGAATCGGCTGCCCTTGCCCCCCAGCGCCGAAGCCCGATTCCTCCCGAGAGCATGGCATTTCACCCGATGGGGCGGCAAGGCCACCCTGGCCGGGGTGGGGGCAGTCGGCGTACGGTCGGAACCATCTGGGGCGCCGGGGAGGACGTACCAAGGGGGCGAACCACTGATGTTGCCGGATCCCGAATACCTGCCACGCCGCATGGTCGCGGAGCGAGTGGCGTTCGGTAAGAGTCTTCGGTCCGAGTATCCGCCGGAGGTGGTCGCGGACTGGTCCCCAGGGCCATCGCGCAGCGATCCGGTGGCGATCCTCGCACGGCAGGATCGCTCGCGCATTCCCGAACTGGTCACCGTCCGGCACTCCCGGATGCTGCTGTCGCCCTTGGCGTTCTTCCGCGGCGGTGCGGCGGTCATGGCGGCTGACGTGGCGAGTGCGCCGTCGCCCGGGCTCCGAGCCCAGCTCTGCGGCGACGCGCACCTGATGAACTTCGGTCTGTTCGAGACTCCCGAACGCACGCTCGTGTTCGGCATCAACGACTTCGACGAGACGTTGCCCGGCCCGATCGAATGGGACATCAAACGACTCGCCGCCAGCGTCGAGATCGCCGGCCGCGATCTGGCCTTCACCCCGGCCCAACGCCGTACGGCGACACTGGCCACGATCAGCGCGTACCGGCGGGCGATGCTCGACTTCGCCGAGATGCGCAACGTCGACGTGTGGTACGCCCGGCTGCCGGCCCGGGAACTGCGGAACCGGCTGCGCACGCTGTCGGACAAGGAGTCGTGCCGGGAGGTCAAACGCCGCCTGAAACAAGCGCTCCAGCACGACCACATACGGGCCTTCGGCAAGCTTCTCGAGGTGGTCGACGGTGAGCCGAGGTTCCTCAGCCGGCCGCCGCTGCTGATGCCGGTGGAAAGCCTGCTCGACGACGAACAGCGGGAGCGGTACGTCGAGGTGGTGCGCGACTTCCTCGAGCAGTACCGCTCGAGCCTGGCCCCGGAACGCCGGACCCTGATGGAGACCTACCGCTTCCGCGACATGGCTCGCAAGGTCGTCGGTGTGGGCAGCGTCGGCACCCGTGCCTGGGTGGTGCTGTTCACGGGCCGCGACCGCGGCGACCCACTGCTGTTGCAGTTGAAAGAGGCCCAGGAGTCGGTCCTGGCGCCGTACGCCGGCGGGACCGAGTACGAACTGCAAGGGCAGCGCGTGGTCGAAGGACAGCGGCTGATCCAGGCCGCCAGTGACCACATGACCGGCTGGTACCAGATCAACGCCTGGGACGGCCTCGTCCGCGACTTCTACGTCCGCCAACTCTGGGACGGCAAAGCGTCGATCGCTCTTGCCGGACTGACCCCGAAGGGCCTGGCCGCGTACGGCGACAGCTGCGGCTGGACCCTGGCCCGCGCCCACGCCCGCTCCGGCGACCGCATCGCGATCGCCGCCTACGTGGGTCGGCACGCCGCCTTCGAGCAGGCCTTCGCGGACTTCGCGGTCGCGTATGCGAACACCAACGAACAGGACATCAAGTTGCTGGCCGACTCGGTCTCCAACGGACGGCTGAGGGCCGCGAGCTGATCAGCGGTGCAGGGTGGTTTCCTCTTCGAGGTGGGACAGCTTCTCCGGGTTGCGTACGACGTACAGTCCGGAGATCAGGCTGTCCTCGACCCGGACTGCCACGACCTGCTCGATCTCGCCGTCGAGGCGGAGCAGCAGCGCCGGCCAGCCGTTGACCTGGATCGACTCGACCGTCAGCCGGTCGGCGATCCCGGGCATGCCCATCGCGAGCAGGTTCGCCACGTGATCGGCACCCATGACCGGCCGCAGGACGGCCTGCTTGACGCCACCGCCGTCGCCCAGCAGTACGACGTCCGGCGCCAGCATGTCGAGCAGTCGTTGCAGATCGCCCGTTTCGACCGCCCACCGGAAGGCCTCGAGCGCATCGCGGGTCTCGGCCCGGGACACCACTCCGCGCGGACGACGTTCCGCCACGTGCGCCCGCGCCCGGTGTGCGATCTGGCGGACAGCGGCCGGGGTCTTGTCCACGGCTTGGGCGATCTCGTCGTACTCGAGCGAGAAGACCTCACGCAGGACGAACACAGCCCGCTCGGTCGGCTTGAGGGTCTCCAGGACGAGCAGCATCGCCATCGACACGCTGTCGGCCAGTTCGACGTCCTCGGCCACGTCCGGGGCGGTGAGTAGTGGCTCGGGCAACCACGGACCGACGTACGACTCCCGTCGACGGCCGAGTGTGCGCAGCCGGGTGAGCGCCTGGCGGCTGGTGATCCGGACCAGGTAGGCACGCTGGTCCCGGACCGTGTCGAGGTCGACGCCGACCCAGCGCAGCCAGGTTTCCTGCAGCACGTCCTCGGCGTCGGCGGCCGAGCCGAGCAGCTCGTACGCCACCGTGAAGAGCAGGTTGCGGTGGGCAACGAACGCCTCGGTGGCTGGGTCCGGGCCGGCCATGGTTGCTCCTCTGTCGACTGGGTTTTCTCCATCAGACGCCGGTCACCGCCGTTCTGTGACAGGTCCGGCCTGGTGGTGTGTGTCACTGCGCCACGCTGTCACGGGTCCCGGGCCGTCGGTGTCTTGTGTTCGTTCCGAGCACATCACACGGAGGACGAGGTCATGGACGCCCGCTTCAACATGATGGACAACGAGTTCGCTGCCAGGTTCGGCAAGCGCTTCGCCGGCATGGCCATGATGATCGAGCAGTCGCCGCTGCCGAAGACCACTCAGCTGCTGGTCCAGATCCGCGCCAGCCAGATCAACGGCTGCGGCTTCTGCACCGACATGCACACGAAGGACGCCGCGGCCGCCGGCGAAACCTCGGTGCGGATCAACCTGGTGGCTGCCTGGCACGAGGCCACGGTCTTCACCGACGCCGAACGCGCCGCACTGGCGTTCACCGAGGAGGGCACCCGGCTCGCCGACGCCCACCAGGGCGTCTCCGACGACACCTGGGACCAGGCCCGCAAGCACTACGACGACGACCAGCTCGCGGCCCTGATCTCCTTGGTCGCCGTGATCAACGCAGCCAACCGGATGAACATCATCGCCCGCACCCCGGCCGGCTCCTACGAACCCGGCATGTTCGCCGACTTCGTCACCAGCTGAACGTCGCTGGTGGGGCCCGGCCCTGTGGTGTGGGCCGGGCCTGTGGTCACTGGTTCAGACGCGACACGTCGGGCCAGGCCATGCGGAGGCAAGCAGGAGTGCCGTTGAGACGGGACGGATCACCACCGGGCGGTGGCACCGTCGAGGTCTCCACGCAACTGCCACCGGACGCCAGGTAGAACTGCTGCGCCGCGGTGTTCTGCTCCAACACCCACAGGTACATCGCGTTGCTCGCGGCCTGACCGACGACGGCTGCTGCCGCACGGTCGAGCAAGTGCGTGCCGATCCCGCTGCGACGCCGGCTGTGGAACACATGCAGGTTGTCGACCAAGCTGCCCCACCGCTCGTCGGCATCGAACATCACGTGGACGAACCCGACCAGCCGGCCGTCGTCCTCAGCCAGGATCGTCTCCGAGCGCGTCGGCGTGACGAGCCGCTTCGACCACACCGCGACCCGATCCGCGACCACATCGCCATCGAGGAACGAGTCGGCGTACGCACCTCGGTAATGCCGCCGCCAACTGTCCGCGTGCAGCCTCGCGACCTGCTCGGCGTCCTCGAATCCGGCCGACCGGAACCGAGTCCCCGCCACGCCGCCCTCACCCCGTCCACTCGTCATCCCGCAGACGGTAACACCGCGCCCGACCGGCCATCCGGCGTTCTCGAACCTCGGATATCCCCGATCACGCCTTCCCGGCGGACCCCGGCACGTCGTACAAGACGTGGGTTACGCGGTTCCCCTGCGCGACCAGTGACGGGTCGGCGAGCGTGACCTCGCCGGCGGCGGTGCCGAAGTACGGCCGGCCTTCGCCGAACACCACCGGCACGACGTTCATCACGACCTGGTCGATCAGGCCGAGGCGCAACGCCTGCCCACCGACGTTCCCGGCCGCGACATCCACGATCCGGTCCCCGGCAACCTCGCGTGCCTGGGCGACGGCCGACTCGACCCCGTCGGTCACGAAGGTGAACGGTGCGGTGTCGGCGAACTCCCAGTCCTTGGGCGCCTCGTGGGTGACCACGAAGACCTGATCACCGGCGACGGCCTGGCCGTCCCAGCCGTTGGTCTGGTCGAACACGTACCGACCGACCACCATCGCACCGATGCCGCTGGTGGGGTAGACCGCCTGGAGGAAGTCCTTGGTGGCCTGACTGGTGCGCAGGTCGGACCCGATCCAGTTCCAGGCCACGTCGCCGCTCCCCATCCAGTCGAAGAGCGAGCCAATCTCGCCGTCCAGCCGTCCTACATAGCCATCGGCCGACACGGCGGCGTACATGATCGTCTTTGCCATGCCTTCCAGGCTAGGAATCGATCCGGGGTCCCCGCATCGGTCGAACGACCGTTGCCGAGCCGCAGGTTGCGGGGAGCTCGGAGGTCGTCATAGGTCGAGCTGTCCCAGCTCGGCGCGTCGTCGGACGCCGAGTTTCGGATACGCCTTGTAGAGGTGGTGGCCGACTGTGCGCGGGCTGAGGAAGAGCTCGGCCGCGATCTCCCGGTTGCTCATGCCCAGGGCCGCGCGACGTACGACCTGCAACTCCTGCGGGGTGAGCCCGCCGACGCTCCCGGCGTCGGCGTCGCCCGGAGCGGTCTCGCCGAGTGCGGTCAGCTCGGCGCGCACGCGCGGCAGCCAGCCATGGGCACCGATCCGGTCGAATGTCTCGTAGGCACGGACGAGTTGATCCTTGGCCGCAGTGGGCCGACGGTGCCGACGGAGCCACTCACCGAAGACCAGCCGGGTGCGCGCCTGGTCGTACGGACCGCAGGGCTCGGCCGCCAAGGACTCCTCGAACCGCTGGGCCGCTACTCCGCCATCGTCGACGAGCGCCTGGCAACGCAGCAGAAGGGCGGAGGCCACCGGGCTCTTGGTGTACGTCGCCCAGTCGGTGAGTTCCGGCAAGAACAGCCGGGCCCGATCGGTGTCGCCGACCCGTACCGCGGCCTCGACATGGTCAGGGACAGCGCGCACTGTCACATCGCGACCGGGCGGACCTTCGCAGACACCCTCGAGCCGCGCGAGCGCACTCTGCGGGTCGCCACCCATGAGATCGACCAGTCCCAGGGCCCAGCAGGCCTGCGCGGCCGCCATGCGGTGCCGCCGCGAGTCGTCCAGGACGCGTACCGCGAGCTGCTCGGCGCCGGCGCTGTCGCCACGGGCCGCCGCCAGCCACGCCGACACGGCGGAGAGGACGACGACCTCGAGCTCCAGACCCAACTCCTCGGCGAGGGCTATCGCCTCCACGACGTTGCTGTCCGCGTCGCGGACCCTGCCGGTCGCCAACTGTGCCAGCACCAGAAGCTCCTGGACGTAGGGCAGCCAGCCCAGCTCTCCGCGGCTGCGCAGCTCCGCGACCTGGCTGTCGAGCATCGCGACAGCCGACTCGTCCTCGCCGATCAGCAACCCCATGAATGCGGCGCTCAAGCGCTCCAACGTCACCCCGGCCTCGCCGTCCCGGGCGGTGAGGAACGCACTGCGCATCGGCTCCACGGCATTCGCGACGTCGCCACCCAACAAGTCGGCGAAG
>Ga0164241_10006234_pt1 | contig 10926 bp, 7 predicted proteins | sample OricomyardsoilBY_FD_108780 | JGI IMG/M metagenome (GOLD analysis project Ga0164241, IMG submission 108780) | Backyard soil microbial communities from Emeryville, California, USA - Original compost - Back yard soil (BY) | ecosystem: Environmental > Terrestrial > Soil > Unclassified | place: USA... | reverse complement strand
GGTCGACCAGATCCAGCGCGTCCTGCCGGTAGCCGAGCTCGTCGAGGACATGCGCGACACCGTGCAGACCGTCGTACAGGCCCGGGCCGGTTTCCGTCTCCACGGCCCGCTTGCGCAGCCAGTCGTCGTACTCCGGGAAACGGCCGGCACCCGTCTTCGCGAGTGCGTAGAGGACGCCCGCGGCGCCGGTGGCGAGGTCGATGCCGCCACCGTCGCGGAACTGCGCGATGTCTCCGGGGAACAGGCGGTCGGTGCGGTCAGGGGTCGCGCTGGCGACGATCGACCGGGTCAGCGCGTCCCGGACCTCGAGCCATTCGGCCTCGCCCGGGAGGGCCAGGTCGACCATCTCCGGGTCGTGGGTGGCCTTCGGGCCGACGATGGTCCGGACGGCTTCGTCGACCGTTGCCCTGGGCACCGGAAAGGTCTCGGTGATCATGTCGGCGAGCTGGAACGCCTTACCGGGGTGGAGATTCAGCAGGATCGTCACCTGCGGCGCGTAGACGCCGAGCGCGATACACGCCAGGGCGTAACGGTCGACGTCGACGCCTTGCCGGTCGCCGGGCGCCGCGTAGCCGGGATGCGCGAGCGTCGAGCGGGCCTTGTCCTCGGCCCGCGTCGCGACCTCGAAGTCGATCAGCGTGAGCCGGCCGTCGGCGTCGAGCAGGACGTTGTCCGGATGCAGGTCGCAGAACACGACCCCGCGCTCGTGCAGCTGACCGACCGCCTCCGCGACCTTCTCGACCATCGTCGCGGCCCACTCGGCGTACTCCGCCTTGTCCGCGTCGGTCGCATCCGGGTGGGTCAGCGGATAGCGCCGTACCAGCTCTCGTTGCAGCGACACCGAGTCGATGTGCTCCTGGACGAGGAAGTGGTGCTCACCCAGCTGGAGGTAGTCGTGCAGCTTCGGTACGACGTCGAGGCCGTCGAGCTGCTCGAGGATGTCCTTCTCGTGGCTGATCCGGGCGACCGCATCACGGCCGGCCATGTCCAGACCGGCATACGGACGGCCTTCCTTGAGGACCACGCGGTCACCGGTGTCGTTGTGGTGGCCGACGTACACACCGCCGCCGTTGGAGAACTGGATGACGCCGTCGATCGTGTACGCGAGGTCGTTGGTGGTGACTGCGTTGCGGGCGTCCAGCTGTGGCCGGAGGAAGTCCGGCAGCGTGACCCACGACGGCACCGAGAACGTCGGACCGCGATGGTCCGGGACCAGCCGGCCGTGGTCGTCCTCCAGCGCGAGGACCCGCTCACCGGTCGGCGACAGACAGAACCTGCTGACGAAGGCGCCGTACCGGACGAAAAGCGGTCCTTCGCCGTACCGCAGATCGCTCAGGATATAAGGGCCTTCGACGCCCTGCAGGATCCCGTCGAGCTCCTTGAGGACCAGCTCCAGCTGCGCCTCGTCGACCGGGTAGATCGTCACCAGCTTGCCGCTCGAACCGCGGGGTGCGGCCTTCGAGTTGACCATCACCAGCACCGGCTCGTTGCGGAGGAACTTGAACGCGATGCCACGCGGAACGCAGTAGTCCCACACGGCCTCGAGCGTCCGCTCGACATCCGCGAGCCGCGCCGACACATGGATCTTCCAGCCCTGCTGGGGGAGCTTCAGGTCGCCGGGCGCGTAGTGCATCCAGGTCTCCCCGGGCACATGCCGCCACCCGTCCGGGACCACTCGCCCGGCGAGGGCGAAGTCCGGGTGCTGGGCACCGCGATTGGCCGGCGTCTCGTAGAACGTCCGGTCCGCAAGGCAGTAGAACTCGTAACTCTCGTGCATGACTGTCCGACCCCCCTTTCTCGTGGTGCCCCGCACATCTTGGGCACCTCGGGTGGGGTCGGCGTAGTGCACGATGTCATCACTCTCGTGTGAAGAATCCATACACTACGAGTGAGTAACTAAACACTCTTCGTTACCTGGCTGCGCACTCCGAGCGTGAATCCGGCCGTTACAACATGTCAATTCATGCCGGTGGGATCACGGCCCGTAACTTCCCTCGTCCTTCCTCGTGCGACTGCTTCGCGTCCGCGGTTCGCTCAGATCCAGTCGAGGTTGTCCTCAGCCCCGACGCGGACGAGTCGCGGTCGTGTCAGCACCTCGTCCAACCGAGCGAGGGCAGCATCCAGGGAGGCGGTCGACATGACCTCGATCATTCCTCATGACAGCCCGTTGCCGTAGGCACCCGACCCTTGCTGCAATCAAGCCATGCCGACCACAGCCGCTGTCGAGGCGAGCCGTCAAGCCTGGTTCGACGTACGTCGCCACCTTGTCGAGAACCGCTACCGGCTCGGGCTCGAAGCGGCCGACGACTACCCACCGGACCACCACGTCGCCGGCACGCCGCTACTGGCTCCGCCCTCCTGGCTTCCCGCGGAACCCATCCCGTTGACGTCCATCGCCCTCGAGTTCGAGCCCGACTCGGTCTTCACCGGCATGACGGGCCGGGGCGCCGCAACCGGGGGACAGTTGCCTTTGCGATCTGACGGCACCCGCTACCCGTCGTACGCGGAAACCATCGCGGACCTGGCTCCGCCTGCCGTCTTCGAGAACCGCCCCACCTACCGCCTACTGGCCGCTGACCTGGCCGGCCCTCGCCCGTACCTCCGCCTGGGCCGGGGAACCTACTTCGACAGCATCAACACCGGCGAGGCGTCGGCCCATGAGTACGCCGCCCGGTCGCTGAACCCAGGTGCTGCGACGCCGCTGCGCACGTCCATCGGCGCTCCCTGGAACCCGGCGACCCGTCCGACCAACCTCGCCATCAGCACCCTCACCATCCGCCGCGACGAACTCTCCGGCGAGTCGACCTTCTATCTCCATTGGCGCGACCCCGCCAAGGTCGGCCACGCCGGCGGCCTCTACCAAGTAGTCCCCTCCGGCATCTTCCAACCCAGCGCCGCAGCCTCCTGGAACGAATACAACGACTTCTCCCTCTGGCGCAACCTCACCCGAGAACTCGCCGAGGAACTAGCCGGCGAATCCGAAGACCACGGCAGCGACACCACCCCGATCCCCTACGACGACTGGCCTTTCGCCACCCGCCTGACGGCTGCCTTGGAGGGCGGCGACGCCCGCGCCCACTGTGTAGGCCTAGGAGTAGATCCCCTGACCTTCGCCACAGACCTGCTCACAGTCCTGGCCATCGACTCCTCAACCTTCGACACCCTCTTCCCTCAGTTGACCTCAGCCAACACCGAAGGCCGCCTCCTGTCCCCTCAACCCCTGACCGCCGAAGCAATCAACACCTTCGCCCACCAGAAGCCCACGCAAGCCGCCGGCGCCGCCATCCTCCAACTCGCCTGGCACCACGGGCTCCACTGACCACGGCGCAGTCGGGCTCAGCTCCTCAGACGGCCTACATCTCGAGCGCTGACCATGCAGTGCCGACAGTTGCGACCTCAGCCGCGCTGTCCCGCGCAACAGCAAGCCCAGGTGACCCGGACCTCCGCCCAGACGTCACCCGGCGGCTTCGAGCGCTTGGTCGTGCACCGCGTTCAAGTCGACGGACGAGTCGCAATGATTCGGCGACCCCGCCCAGTTCCCTCCCCGAACCGGTTTGGGAAGGGTGTGGACCCGGGCCCGCCAGCCAGCCGCTTCGCCCAACCGCCCATCTGGGGAGGGTCCATCCCCGAATCGGGCAGAACATCTCCCCGGACCGGCCGGGTTGTCTCCCCGAACCGGTTTGGGGAGGGTGTGGACCCGGGGCGGTGGCCGGTCGCTTTGCCTGATGCCGATCTGGGGAGGATTCGTCCCCCGGATCGGGCAGAAGGTCTCCCCGGACCGGCGGGGTCGTCTCCCCGAACCGGTTTGGGGAGGGTATGGACCCGGGCTGCCAGCGGTGGAATCAGGCCACTTCCGGTGATCGGGTGGTTTGCGGACGGGCGCTGGTCGGTGGGGCTGCTAACTGCTTGGGTAGGTGTGGATTTCGGTGGCTTTCAAGGTGGCGTGGAGGGGCTGGCCGGGGGAGAGGTGGAGGTCGGCTACTGCTGCGGGGGTTATGTCGGCCAGGAGGGTGGTGGGGCCGGTGGGGGTGGCAGTCAGGCGGACTCGGACTGTGTGGGCGTGTTGTTCGATGCCGGTGACGGTCGCGGGCCAGGTGTTGCGGGGGCTGCCCGAAGGGGCTTCGGGGTAGAGGCTTACGGCGGTGGGCGGGAAGGCGACGTGGACCGGGCCGGTGGCCGGTTCGGCGAGGGTGATGGTGCCGCCTTCTGTCAGGGTGACTGTGGTGCCGGAGGCGGTGCCTCGGTAGAGGTTGAGGCCGACCAGTTGGGCCACGTAGTCGGTGCGCGGACGCCGGGCTATCTCAGTGGGGCGGCCCTCTTGGACGATGCGGCCGTTCTCGACGATCACCAGGCGGTCTGCGAGCACCATGGCGTCGAGGGGATCGTGGGTGACGAGCAGGGTGTGGCCGGTGAAGCGCTGGAGGTGCTGGCCGAGCTCTGCGCGCACATGGAGCGTCGTACTGGCGTCCAGTGCGGCTAACGGCTCGTCAAGCAGTAGCAGCGACGGACTGGTGGCGAGTGCGCGGACCAGTGCGACGCGTTGGGCCTGGCCGCCGGACAGTGAACGCGGACGGCTTCGGGCGTACGACGACAGGCCGACGGTATCGAGCCAACGGGTGGCCTCGGCTCGGGCGGACTGCTTGTCGACGCCGCGGGCACGGAGGCCGAAGGCTACGTTCTCCAGACAGTTGAGATGGTCGAACAGCAGGTAGTCCTGGAAGACCACGCCGATCGGCCGGCGCTCCGGCGTACGGAAGACGCGTGGCGGTTGGTCCCAGACCTCTTCGTCGAGTGCGATGCGTCCGTCGCCGAGGGGCAGCAGTCCGGAGATCGCACGCAGCGCAGTGGTCTTGCCGGCGCCGTTGGGGCCGAGGAGAGCGACGACCTCGCCTGGTTCGACGGTGAGGTCGAGCGAGAGGTCGAAGTCCCCGCGGGTGACGCGCAGGTCGGCGTGCAGTGTCATCGCAGCCCACTGATCCAGCGCTCACGCAGAGACGCCAGTACGACGACTGACACGATCAGCAGCACCAGACTCAGTACGACGGCCACGTCGGGGTCGGTCTCCAACGCGAGATAGACGGCGAGCGGCATGGTCGTCGTACGGCCGGGAAAGTTGCCGGCGAACGTGATGGTGGCACCGAACTCACCCAGTGCGCGCGCCCAGCACAGTACGGCGCCTGCCACCACACCTGGTGCGATGGAGGGCAACGTGACGCGCCGGAACGTCAGCCACCGGCCGGCTCCGAGTGTCGCAGCGGCCTCCTCGTAGCGGGGGTCCGCAGCGCGCAGTGCACCCTCGACGGAGATGACCAGGAACGGCATAGCCACAAAGGCTTCCGCCACGATCACTCCGGCGGTGGTGAACGGCAGAGTGATGCCGAACCACGCGTCCAGGTGCTGACCGACCAGTCCGCGGCGTCCGAGCACCAGAAGGAGTGCAACACCGCCAACCACTGGTGGCAGGACCAGTGGGACCGTCACCAACGCTCTGATGACACCGCGACCAGGAAACGATCCGCGTGCGAGCAGCCAGGCCAGCGGGATGCCCAAGAGCAGGCACACCACCATGGCTGCAGTTGCACAGACGAGAGACAGCCTGAGCGCGTCCCACACGTCGGCACTGAACAGACGGCTCGGCAGCGTTGACCACGGTGCTTTGGCGACCAGACCGATCAGCGGGACGAGCAGGAACGCCAGACCGAGCAGGGCAGGCAGCAGGAGTATGAGGGGCACGCGCCCGCTCGTACTCCTGCTACGACGACTCACGGTGCGGCGAAGCCGGCGGCGGTGAGGACCGCCTTGCCCTGGTCGGACAACACGTAGTCGACGAACGCCTTGGCTCCGTCAGGGTTCGGTGCCTTGGTCAGGGTGGCGATCGGGTACTCGTTGATCGCCTTGCCGGCTTCGGGGAACTCGATGCCCTCGACCTTGTCCTTGGCCGACAGGACGTCTGTCTTGTAGACGAGCGCCGCGTCGACCTCGCCGAGGCTGACCTTGGTCAGCACGGCCTTGACGTCCTGCTCCAGGCTGTCCGGCTGCGGGGTGATCCCGGCCGCCTTGAAGACCTTGTCGGCCGCGGCGCCGCACGGCACCTGTACGGCGCACAGCGCGATCTTCTTGTTCTTGTCCGCGAAGTCCCGCAGGCCGGTGATCTTGGCCGGGTTGCCGGCCGGTACGGCGATCTCCAGCGTGTTCTGCACGAAGGTCGTCGGAGTGTTCTTGTCGGTCACCTGGTCCATGTTCTTCGGCGCCGCCGAGGCGAACACATCCGCCGGCGCGCCCTGGTCGATCTGCTGCGCCAGTGCCGAGCTGCCGGCGAAGTTGAAGGTGACCTTGACGCCCGGGTGGGCCTTCTCGAAGTCCTTGCCGATCAGGGTGAACGACCCCGTCAGCGAGGCCGCCGCGAACACGTTGATCGTCCCGGACAACGCCGCCGTACTGCTGCCGGTGCTCGAAGGCGACGACGCGGCCGGGCTGTCGTCACCGCAGCCGGCGAAGGTGAGCGCGGCAACGGCGGCGAGCGCGGCGAACGCGGTACGACGGAACATCAGGCCTCCGGGATTTCGACGACGACATGGGTGGACTTGATCGAGGCGACGGCGACCACACCGGGCTCGAGGCCGAGCTCGTCGGCGGCCTCACGACTCATCAGCGACACGACGCGGAACGGCCCGGTCTGCATCTCGACCTGCGCCATCACGCCGTCCTTGAGCACGCGGGTGACGATCCCGCGCATCCGGTTGCGCGCCGACGCCGCGGCCGTGGCACCCGCCTCGGGGGCGTCGGCGAGTTCCTGGGCGAACGCCGCGAGCGCGCGCCCGTCGACGGCCATCCGCCCGCTGTCCTGGAGCGACGGCAACCGGCCCTGATCGACCCAGCGCCGCACCGTGTCGTCGCTGACTCCCAGGAGCGCCGCCGCCTCACTGATCCGCAAGTTCGGCACGGCAGACAGCATACTGCCGCAGATGCGGAATGTGATCGGACTTGTCCACAGTCACGCGACGGTGACGGAAAGTGTCGGCGAATCCGCATAGGTTAAGAGCATGAGCACAACGGGGCTGAGGGACTATCTGGACGGGCCGCACAAGGCGGCGCGGGACGTCGTGCGCGCAGGGCTGGGCGCGCACGCGGAGCTGCTGGACATGTCCGTGCAGCTGCCGCGCGACGAATACCGCGACAAGGTGCTCGAGCTGCTGCTGGAGGTGACGGCGGAAGGCCACCCCACCCGCGGCTTCCCGAAGGAGTACGGCGGGGCAGGCGACCTCGGCGGGTTCATCGCCGGGTTCGAGACGCTGGCCTTCGGGGACCTCTCGCTGCTGGTGAAGGCAGGCGTGCAGTTCGGGTTGTTCGCGGGCGCGATCCTGCACCTGGGGACCGAGCGGCACCATGAGCGCTACCTGGCGGACGCACTCAGCGGGCGGCTGCTCGGCTGCTTCGCGATGACCGAGACCGGGCACGGCTCGAACGTCCAGGCTCTCGGTACGACGGCGACGTACGACGCCTCGACCGGGGAGTTCGTCGTGCACACGCCGACTGCGGCGGCACGCAAGGACTACATCGGCAACGCGGCGCGGCACGGACGGATGGCCGCGGTGTTCGCTCAGCTCGTTGTCGGCGGCAAGAGCCATGGTGTGCACTGTCTGCTCGTGCCGATCCGGACCGAGGACGGTGCGGCGCAGCCCGGGGTGACGCTGTCCGACTGCGGACCGAAGCTGGGGCTGAACGGTGTCGACAACGGGCGGATCGTGTTCGACCAGGTCCGGGTGCCGCGGGAGGCGCTGCTGGACCGCTATGCGCAGGTCGATGCGGACGGCAACTACCTGAGCGAGATCGAGAATCCGGACCGCCGGTTCTTCACGATGCTCGGCACGTTGGTGCAGGGCCGGGTGTCGGTCGGTGGCGCGGCGATCAACGCCAGCAAGGTCGCACTGGCCATCGCGGTCCGGTACGGAGCTCAGCGGCGGCAGTTCGGTGCCCCGGGGAGTGCGGAGGAGGCGTTGCTGCTCGACTATCGGGTGCACCAACGCCGGTTGCTGCCGCTGCTCGCGCGGACCTATGCGCTCCATTTCGCGCAGGCCGAGCTGGTCGACGAGTTCGTGCGGGTGTTCGAGGACACCGACAACGAGCACGACCGGAGGGCGCTGGAGGCGCAGGCGGCGGGGACGAAGGCCGTCGGGACCTGGCATGCGACCGAGACGATTCAGATGTGCCGTGAGGCGTGTGGTGGCGCCGGTTATCTGGCGGAAAACCGGCTGGCCACGCTGAAGGCGGACACCGATGTGTTCACCACCTTCGAAGGGGACAACACTGTCCTGCTGCAGCTGGTGGCGAAGGGTCTGCTGACGGACTACCGGGAGTCGTTCGGCAAGCTGGACCCACTCGGCACCGCCCGGTTCGTCGCGGCGCAGGCGGTAGAGATCGCGGTCGAGAAGGCGGCCCTGCGGCCACTCATCGAGCGGTTGCGGGACGTCGTACCGAACCGGAGCGACGCGGCCGATCCGGATGCGGGGTTGCGGGACGACGCCTACCACTCGGGGCTGCTGCGGTTCCGGGAGGGCCACATGCTGTCCGGGGTTGCCCGACGGTTGAAGGCGGGCATCGACGCGGGCGACGAGCCGTTCGAGGTGTTCAACCGCTGTCAGGACCATGTCATCGCGGCCGGACGGGCGCATGTGGACCGGGTCGTGCTGGAGGCGTTCCAGGCCGCGGTCCAGGGCGCACCGGAGGAGCTCCGCGAGCTGTTGAAGGAGGTGTACGACCTGCACGCGCTCGCCACGATCGAGTCGGAGCGGGCCTGGTACCTCTAGCACGGGCGGCTGTCACCCGGCCGATCGAAGGCGATCACGGCGCTGGTGAACGAGCTGTGTGCCGCGGTCCGGCCGGTCGCGGTGGACCTCGTCGACGCGTTCGGCGTACCGGGCTCGGCGGTCGAGGTGCCGATGGTTGTACCGTCACAGCATGAGTGAGCCGATCGAACCCGCGTCGGCCGCCGAGGCCGCCCGCGAACTCGCCCGGGTGCTGCTCGAGCAGGCCGACGCTCTGGACCTGCACGACCTGCGGGCCACCGGTGCCATCGAGAACGTCCGGGTCCAGGCCCGGGTGCTCGCGGACGCCGTGCACGAGCGGGGCTGGGGCGACATCTTCCTCGGGATCGACTCGTACGACCCCGACGAGCTGGACGACCTGCCGCTGGGGCCTGACGACTTCGACGACCCGGCGGACTACCGGGAGATCGTCGACGGCGGACTGGACGACCTCGAGGGACTCGAGGAGCCGCTGCTGCCGCAGGACGGTGTCCGGCTCAGCTACCAGGCGCGGTACGACTACGTGGTCACGGACCCGGACGCGTTCGTGCAGTACGTGCGCAGCCGCGCGGACGAGGCGCAGAACGACGACGTCATCGACGACATCGAGGACGCGCAGTCGGCGTTCGAGCTGCTGTGCTACCTCGACGGGATGGGTTCCAAGGAATACGACGCGGTCGGGCTGATGCCGGCCGGCGGTGAGGAATCCCACAAGATCGTCGAGTTCTCGCTCTGGGACCTCGACCCCACCCGCCGCGACGACACCTACCCGTACTGACCCGGCAGGGTTCTCCGGCCGGCGGCATGACCGCGATGGCTGGACTGCGACGGGTCGGCTGGACTGCGACGGGTTGGCCGGACTGCGACGGGTTGGCCGGACCGCGACGGGCCGGACTGCGACGGGCACTATTGCGATGGCCGGGGAAGGACTGCGACCCCCGGCCGGAAACCTCACGTCCGCCGGCTTGTTGTTGCGGAAGGCAACAGATCTACGGAAAGTGAGGGTCTGTTCACTCAGGGTTGCCTTGTCCAAAGGCAATGCAAATGTTTGAAACCGAGGGTGGCCCAGTCCTGTGGTGACGTGACAACGTTCAGTTGTCGGCGACGGACGGGTCGCTGACAACAGGCTCCAGGTGGTTTCCGACGCACTCCCGTCCGCGACCGGACTGTACCTCCCCTGCCGGTCACGGAATGAGTCGCCGGCCCGCCCTCCTTCGGGCCGACTGCCCTCTCGGGGCAACAGCAGGACGCCGGCCGTGCCGTAGACGGTGCCGGTCGCCAGTGAGGTGGCGACCGACATCGGGCATGGCCGGCGTTTCCCGTTCCCTGGTTGGTGTCTGGTGCTGCTGGGGACCAGACACCAACCAGGGAACATCACTCAGGCGAGTTCCAGCGAAGGCCGCTCGGGGACCTGACCGTAGGTCGTGGTGCGCTGGCGCGCAGGGCGACCGGCCGCGGTGGCCATCGCGGTCAGTTCGGCGATCGACTTGCGCGAGCCGTGCTTGGAGCCGGCCATCCGGCTGATGGTCTCCTCCATCAGCGTGCCGCCGATGTCGTTGACGCCACCGTTCAGTACGTCGACGCAGCCGTCGACGCCGAGCTTGACCCACGAGCACTGGATGTTGTCGATCCGGCCGTGCAGCATGATCCGCGCCATCGCGTGCACCGCGCGGTTCTCGTCGTACGTCGGGCCGGGGCGGGCGACGCCGGCCAGGTAGATCGGCGAGTTCTGGTGGATGAACGGCAGCAGTACGAACTCCGTGAATCCGCCGGTCTGATCCTGGACGGCGGCGATCGTGCGCAGGTGCTGGACCCAGTGGTGCGGTGCGTCGACGTGGCCGTACATCATCGTCGAGCTCGACGGCAGTCCGACCTTGTGGGCCGTAGTGATGACCTCGATCCACGATGCCGTAGGCAACTTTCCCTTGGTGAGGATCCAGCGGACGTCGTCGTCCAGGATCTCCGCCGCCGTACCAGGGATGCTGTCCAGCCCCGCCTCCTTGACCGAGATCAGGAAGTCCTCGATCGACAGCCCGGTGCGGACCGAGCCGTTCACGATCTCCATCGGCGAGTACGCGTGCACGTGCATCTCCGGCACCCGGTCCTTCACCGCGCGGACCAG
>Ga0164241_10006233_pt1 | contig 10927 bp, 9 predicted proteins | sample OricomyardsoilBY_FD_108780 | JGI IMG/M metagenome (GOLD analysis project Ga0164241, IMG submission 108780) | Backyard soil microbial communities from Emeryville, California, USA - Original compost - Back yard soil (BY) | ecosystem: Environmental > Terrestrial > Soil > Unclassified | place: USA... | reverse complement strand
TTCGAACCAGCGGCCTTCCCCTTAGGAGGGGGACGCTCTATCCAGCTGAGCTATCGGGGCGTGGGAGGAAGGGTAGAGCGCGTCGCCCATCGCCGAGGGTCACCTTATGCGGCCTATGGCGGCTTGAGGTGACCCTCGGCGGGCACTTCAGCCGATGTCGACGCCCGGGCGGGCGAATCGCAGGCCGGTCAGCTCGCCCCGGTCGCTGCGCGCGGCGCGGGCGCCGCGCTTGCCGTCGACGGAGCTGATCCGGCGGCCGCCGATCTTCCCGGTGAGGCGGTTGTCCACGATCGTGATCGTGCCGCGCCGGGAGGCACGGCCGCCGTCGACCTTCAGGGTCGCGCGCAACGTGGACGCGGTCGACGTGACCGTGCCCGACACCCTGATTCCCCGCAGGTACTCCACCCGGCTCAGCGTCACGCGCTGCTTCCCGGCGGAGAACGTCGCGGCGATGCGGCCGCCCCGCAGGCCGCCGAGGCGCACCGTCCGGCCCGTCGGCGCCGGCAGGCCGGAGCTGGCGAGGGCGTCGACCATCGTCCGGGCGGCCACCCGGGCGACGCGCCCGGCCGTGCCCTTGCCGCCCAGGGTCGGGACGCTCGAGAGGCGCAGCGGGGCCCGCGCCAGCGTGGTCGGGGTGACGTCGACGTCGGCGCACGGATCGGCCACGGCCTCGCCGGTGAGGAACCGGGCGTACGCGGTCCGCGCGCAGCCGCTGGGGTCGTTGCCGAGCACGTAGTGGCCGACGCCGCCGACGGTGACGAGGGTCGCGCCCGGGACGACGGCCTGGGTGCGCACCGCGTCCGCGGTCGGGGTGCGCAGGTCGGCCCCGCCGCTGAGGAGCAGCGTGGGGACGGACAGGGGCGCACCGGAGTCGGCGTAGGGCTGCGCGGCGGTGGCGGGCCAGGCGAAGCAGCTGGCTCCGTCCGAGGTCGACAGCACGGTGTCGCGATCGAACGGCCGGAACGCGTTGAGGTCCAGCGCGTCGGCCGCGGCCTTCAGCTGCGGGCCGCGGGCGGACGGCGCCGCCGGCGGCGCCCAGGGCAGGACGGTGTCCGTGCAGCTGGTGGCGAGGTAGACGCCGTCGCTGTCGGGCGAGGACGTGGCGTGCGCCCCGGCGCGAGCGCCCGGCTCGGTGCCGTCACCGAGATCGAGCTCGGCCAGGCGCAGCAACGGCGACCAGTCACCGGCTCGCGCGGAGGAGACGGCCCCCGGGAGGTAGGCCCGCAGCTGCGGGTTGAAGTCGCCGTCGAGCAGCAGGTTGTAGAGCAGGGCGGCGTTGCGGAAGCGCTCGGTGCGCCGCCGGCCGCTGGCCGTGACGAACACCCCGCTCCGCTGCTTGGACTGCAGCCGGGCCGCGACGACCTGCATGTCGGCGACGGGATCCCGCGTGAACGGGCAGGCGCCCCCGGCGCACAGGCGCCGCAGGAGGCCGGGGATGGCTCCGTAGGTCGGCCCGTTCCACTGGTCCACGCCGCTGAGCGGCACGGTCGAGTCGAGGACGAGCGCCGCCACCCGGGACGGGAACGTGCGGGCGTACCGCAGCGCGACGTAGGTGCCGTAGGAGACGCCCACGAGCACGAGCTTGTCGGCGCCGATCGCCTGGCGGACCGCCTCGAGGTCGGCGACGGAGTCCGTCGTCGTGAAGAAGGGCCGCATGTTGCCGACCTTGTCGCCGCACGCCGCGGTCGCCGCGGTCGCGCGCAGCCTGCCGGAGAACGCGGCGGAGCAGTCCAGCAGGCCGGACCGGCCGGTGCCGCGCTGGTCGAACGTGACGATCTGGTCCACGCCGGCGACCGGGGCGCCGAGGGGCAGCCACGTGTCCTGGGCCAGGGCGGACGCCGACTGCCCGGGCCCGCCGGCCAGGCCGACGAAGGCGGTCGAGCGCCCGCCGGTGCCGATCTGGCGCTCCACGTGCAGCGGCACGGTGCCGCCGACGGCGCCACTGCGGTCCAGCGGCACGCCGACCGTGGCGCACTCGAAGCTGCGGTGGTCGGCGCACGGCGCGAAGGTGGCGGCGGCGGACGCGGTCGCCGGGAGGGCGCCGAGCACGACCAGGAGGGGCGCTGCGGCGACCAGGAGCCGGCGCAGCCGAAGGGGGGACATCGGCATGTCCTACCGCATCGGGCGTGCGGCGGTCGCGGCAGGTCGCCCGGCCCGTGCTCGTCGCGGGGCCCGCGGGTACGCTTCCCCGGAACGTCCGACCACCTCCAGGAGCCTCTCGTGAGCACCCCGCAGTTCGCCACCGCCCCCGCCCAGTCGGTCACCGCGGCCCGCGGCTTCGTCGCCGACGTCTTCGGCTGGATGTTCCTCGGCCTGGGGATCACCGCCGGCCTGTCCGCGTTCTTCGCGAGCCAGAACAACATGTTGGAGTACTTCGACCAGCACCAGGGGCTGTTCTTCGCGGTGATCATCGCGCAGCTCGGGCTGGTCATCGCCCTCGTCGCCGGGATCAACAAGTTCTCCGCGTCGACCGCGCGCCTGCTGTTCTGCCTCTACGCCGCGACGATGGGCTTCACGTTCTCGACGCTCTTCGAGATGTACTCCAGCGGCACGATCGCCTCGACGTTCGCGGTCACCGCCGCGATGTTCGGATCGGCGGCCGTGCTCGGCTGGGTGACCAAGAAGGACCTGACGATGGTCGGGCAGGTGGCGTTCTTCCTCGTCGTCGGGCTGATCCTGGCTCTCCTCGTCAACTTCTTCGTCGGTTCGTCTACGCTCGACTACGTCATCTCCTTCATCGGCGTGATCGTCTTCACCGCGCTCACCGCGTACGACACGCAGAAGATCAAGAAGATCGCGGCGGGCGTGTCGGGGGACGGCGAGGCCGAGCGCAAGATGGCGATCTTCGGCGCGCTCTCCCTCTACCTCGACTTCATCAACCTGTTCCTGTTCGCGCTCCGCTTCGCCGGCGGCCGGTAGTCACGCCGCCGCGAGCGCCCCGGCCAGCGGCGACGCCGCGGCGATCCGGGCGGCGCTGCGGCGAGCGTGGTCGACGACCTGCACGCGCCGGTCGCGGGACATCAGGTTGGTCCCCATCAGCGCCAGGTCGTCGGCCGTCGGCTGGAGCACCAGCGTCTCCGTTCCCTGGGCGCGCAGCTTGGCCAGCTCGTGGCCCAGCCGCCGGCCGGACCGGTCCCGCATCGTCTGGGCCAGCCGATCCCCGGGGCTGCGGCCCGGCATGCGGGCCAGCGACGACGTGGGGTTGAGGCAGACGACGAGGTCGAGCTCCTTGCCGGCGAGGAGGTCGGCGTTGGAGAGGGAGCACACGCCGCCGTCCACGTATCGCCGGCCGGCGATGCGGACCGGGTGGTAGAAGGACGGGATCGCGCAGCTGGCGGCGACCGCATCGCGGATGTCGGCCTCCGGCGCGCCCTCCCGGCCGAACGGCACACGCGCGCCGCTGTCGTAGTCGCACGCCACGACCCACAGGTGGGGGTGGTCGGGCCACGGGTCGTCCACGAAGCGGTCCACGATCCGCCCGATCGGCGCGGTGGAGACGACGCCGCGCGGCAGCCAGCCCAGCGCGACGGTGCTCGGCGAGTGGCCGAACGGATCGCGCAGGGTGCGCAGCGCCAGGCGCCAGGAACCGGGTCCGATCGGGGGCAGCGCACGCTGGAGCCGGTACGTGTCGCCGGTCTCGCGCTCACCCGCCTCCTCGGCGTCCTGCAGCTCCTCCACGGGACGGTCGGTCGTGTAGTCGGCCATCACCGCGGGCGCGAAGCCCGCCGCGGCGAGGGTGCCGACGACGGAACCGGCCGACGTGCCCACGACGTACTCGGCGTCGGCAGCCGACCAGCCCGTGGCCTCCTCCAGGCCCGCGAGGCTGCCGATCAGCCACGACGCCCCCACCACGCCTCCCGCACCCAGCACCAGACCGATTCGCATTCCTCGCTCACCGTGACCCTGTTCGGCGCGCCGTCCTCCTGACGGCGCTGACGTTGCAAATCTACTGAGGGTCGTCGATCGAACACGCCGCTTGGACGTGCATCCTCGGTTGGACAGGACGTTGCGGCCCTGTCCACGCCGTCGACGCTGGAGTAGGTTGCGTCGCGAGGTGATCGCTGCACGTGGCACGGCCCAGGAACATCACGCCGACCGGGACCGATCGCCGGCGGGGGTGGGTGTGCCGGCCCGTTCGCCACAGCGGTTGCTCTGGGAGCGGTTCCGCCGGGACCGGCTCGCGCTCGCGGCCCTGGTCCTCCTGGTCGGCCTCGTCCTCGTCGCCCTGCTCGCGCCGTTGATCGTCTCCCTGGTGGGCGCGCGTCCTCCCGACCAGCAGTCGACCGCGTACCTCGACGCGTTCGGCTCGGCGACCGGTCCCGGCTCGGCCAACCTCCTCGGCACCGACGAGCTCGGGCGGGACGTGTTCTCGCGCGTCCTCTACGGCGCGCGCGTCTCGCTGCTCGTCGCGTTCGCGAGCACCGCGCTGATCCTCCTCGTCGGCGTCTCCGTCGGCCTGGCGGCGGGGTACTACCGCGGGTGGGTCGACACGTTCCTCTCGCGCGTCACCGACGTCATGCTCGCCTTCCCCGTGCTGCTGCTCGCGCTGGGGCTCGGCGCGGCCTGCTCGATCGGGGCGGGCTGCCTGACCGTGGACTACGGGCGGATCGGCGTCGGCCTGATCCTCGCGGGGGCGGCGTGCGGCGGCCTGTTCGTGCTGTGGGCGCGCTCGCGCGACCGACGGGCCGGCAACGCGGAGCTGCACACCGCGCGGGACGCGCTGGCGAACTTCGCGCCGTTCGCGCTGCTCATCGCGCTGGGTGCGGTGCTCGCCTACGCGGTCGGCGGCCGCGGCGCGCTCATCCAGCCCGGGCTCCCGGTCGTCGTCGTCATCGTCGCGCTCGGTGGTTGGCCCTACATGGCGCGGATCGTCCGCGGCCAGGTGCTCTCGCTGCGGGAGCGGGAGTTCGTCGAGGCGGCCCGCGCCCTGGGGGCCTCGGACCGGCGCATCCTCCTACGCCATATCCTGCCGAACCTGGTCGCGCCGATCATCGTCGCGACCACGCTGATCATCCCGGCGAGCATCCTGTTCGAGGCGGCCCTCTCCTTCCTGGGGGTCGGCGTGCAGGATCCGCAGGCCAGCTGGGGGGCGATGATCTCGGACGCCACGGGGACGTTCGACACGGCGTGGTGGTACATGACGTTCCCGGGCGTCGCGCTCGTGCTGACGGTCCTCGCGTTCAACCTGGTCGGAGACGGCCTGCAGGACGCGCTCGACCCCAGGACGGGCACCTGATGTCCCGCCGGTCCAGAAGGTCCAGCCGTACGGCGCCGTTGGGGATCGGCGCCGCACACCAACGCATACCGAAAGAGGAACAGGCAATGAGAAGGCTCGCCCGATGGGCAACCGTGACCGGGACGCTCGTCGCCCTGGCCACGTTCGGAGCTGCGTGTGGCAGCTCCGACCAGGGCTCGACCACGGCGTCGCAGGAGACGTCGGTGGACACCGTGCCGCAGGGCGTCAAGGGCGGGAAGGTCACGGTGCTCGCCGCCGGCGACGTCGACTTCATCGACCCGGGCCAGACGTACTACGCCTTCGGCTACATGGTCGACTACGCGGTGATGCGTCCGCTGTACTCGTTCGCGCCCGGCACGCTGGAGACCGCGCAGAACGACCTGGCCGCGGGCCCGCCCGTGCTGTCGGACGGCGGCCGCACGGTCACGGTGACGCTGCGGCCCGACGTCCGCTACGCCCCGCCCGTCGACCGGGCCGTGACGGCCCAGGACGTCAAGTACGCGATCGAGCGCGCCTTCTCCGCCAACGTGCCCAACGGGTACGCGTTCAACTACTTCTCGGTGATCGAGGGCACCCCCAAGGAGCCGACGGACGGCGTGAAGCCGATCTCGGGCCTGCAGACCCCGGACGACCAGACGCTGGTCTTCCGCCTCAAGACGAAGGAGTCCGGCACGCTCGTCGCGGCGCTGGTGATGCCGATCACCATGCCGGTGCCGGCCGAGTACGCCAAGCCGTTCGACGCCAAGAGCCCGTCGACGTACGACCAGCACGTGGCGTTCAGCGGGCCGTACATGATCCCCAACGACCCGAAGACGGGGAAGCTCACCGGCCGCGAGCCCGGCAAGTCCATCGAGCTGGTCCGCAGCCCCAACTGGGACGCCGCGACCGACTACCGGCCCGCGTACCTGGACGGGATCACCATCCAGGAGGGCAACACCGACGCGGCCGTGTCGAGCCGCCGGATCCTCCAGGGGTCCGGCCTGATGCAGGGCGACAACGCGCCCCCGGCCCCGACGATCAAGCAGGCCGTGCAGCGCTACCCGGACCAGCTGAAGTTCGTGCCGGCGCTGGGGCCGCGCTACGTGTCGCTCAACACGTCGATCCCGCCGTTCGACGACCTCAACGTGCGCAAGGCGGTCAACGCGGTGTTCGACCGCACCGCGATGCGCCTGACGCGCGGCGGCGCGATCATCGGCGACATCGCCTGGGGCTACCTGCCGCCCGGCTTCCCGGGCTTCGCCGCGAGCGGCGGGCTGAAGCCGCCCGCCGAGTTCGACTTCCTCCAGGACCCGGACGGCGACCCGGAGCTGGCGGCCGAGTACATGAAGAAGGCCGGCTACCCGAGCGGCAGGTACACGGGCGACGCGAAGCTGCTGACCGCGGCGATCAACATCTCCCCGGGCTCCCAGACGGCGGCGGTCGCCCAGAACCAGTTCGAGAAGCTCGGCTTCAAGCTGAACTTCCGCTCGCTGTCGCCGGAGACGATGACCACGAAGTTCTGCGGCACGCCGCAGGCCAAGGTGGCGATCTGCACGAACGTCGCGACCAGCGCCGACTTCGTCGACCCCGAGGCCCTGCTCAAGCCCTACTTCTACGGGCCCGCGATCACGCCGTCCAACAACGCCAACTGGTCCGAGCTGGACGACCCGAGGATCAACGCGGCGATGGACGCGGCGTCCGCCCTGCCCCCCGGGGACGAGCGCGTGAACGCGTGGGCGGACGTCAACAAGCAGATCGTCGCCAGCGCCGCCGCGGTGCCGTGGATCTGGGACAAGACGCCGCTGATCGCGTCCAAGGACGTGCAGAGCCTGGGCAACGCCTACCTGACGTCCTGGGACCTCTCCTTCACGTCGTTGAAGCCGTAGGGAAGGAGTCCCTGCCCGCCGATGGGCGCCTACGTCGTCAGACGGCTGCTGTGGCTGATCGTGGTCCTGATCGCGGTCAGCCTCGTCACGTTCGTGATCTTCTACGTGCTCCCGTCCGCCGACCCGGTGCTCCTGCGGGCGGGGAAGAACCCGAGCCCGGAGGTCGTCCAGTCGATCACCCACACCCTCGGGCTGGACCGGCCCTGGTACGTGCAGTACGGCAGGTACATGGAGCGGCTCGTGCTGCACCTGGACCTGGGGCGCAGCTACCAGAACGACGCGTCGGTCCGGCACCTGCTGTGGGACCGGCTGCCGGCCACGCTGGCGCTGGCGTTCGGGGCGATGGTGCTGTGGCTGCTGATCGGGATCCCGCTGGGGATCTTCTCGGCGGTGCGCCATCGCCGGGCGGGGGACCGCGTCGTGACGGGCGTGTCGCTGCTGCTCATCTCGGCGCCGGTCTACTGGCTGGGCCTGGTCGCGCTGTACGTGTTCTCCGCGGACATCGGCAAGCTGCCGTGGCTCGAGGGCGCGGGCAGCTACCCGACCCACGGGACGATCTTCACCAACCCCGGGGAGGTCGTGCCGTCGCTGATCCTGCCGTGGATCGTGCTGGCGATCTCGTTCGCGGCGATCTACGCGCGGTTCGTGCGCGGCAGCCTCGTGGAGGTGCTGCGCGAGGACTACATCCGCACCGCGCGGGCGAAGGGCCTGCCGGAGCGCACCGTCGTCCTCAAGCACGGGATGCGCGCGGCGATGACCCCCGTGGTGACGATCCTGGGGCTCGACCTGGGGATCCTGCTCGGCGGGGCGATTCTCGTCGAGACCGTGTTCAACGTCCCCGGGATCGGCCGGCTGGCCTACGACTCGATCCAGACGAGCGACCTGCCGATGATCCAGGGCACGGTGCTCGCCGGCGCGTTCTTCATCGTCCTGCTCACGCTGGTCGTCGACCTCGTGTACGCGTTCCTCGACCCCCGGGTCCGGTACGGGCAGGGGGCGCCATGAGCGAGCCGCTGCTCGACGTGCGGGACCTGCGGGTCTCGTTCGCGACGCCCGACGGGCTCGTACGGGCCGTCGACGGCGTGTCGTTCTCCGTCGCCCCGGGCCGGACGCTGGGGATCGTCGGCGAGTCCGGCTCCGGCAAGTCGGTCGCGGTCGGCACGGTCATGGGGCTCACGCGCGGGGCGCGGGGCGCGACGATCGCCGGGGAGCTGCGCTTCGCCGGCCACGATCTGGCTCGCGCCGGCGACGAGGAGCTGCGCCGCCTGCGCGGCGACGAGCTCGCGATGGTCTTCCAGGATCCGATGTCCTCGCTGCACCCGCTCTTCCGGGTCGGCGACCAGCTCGTCGAGGCGGTTCGCGCGCACCGGCCGGTCGGGCGCCGCGCGGCGCGGATCCGGGCCCAGGACATGCTCGGCCTCGCGGGCGTCCCCGAGCCGGGCCGGCGGATGGAGGCCTACCCGCACGAGCTGTCGGGCGGACTGCGCCAGCGGGTGATGATCGCGATGGCGCTGGTCAACGAGCCGCGCCTGCTCATCGCCGACGAGCCGACCACGGCGCTCGACGTGACGGTCCAGGCCCAGATCCTCGAGCTGCTCGCCCGGCTGCGCGACGAGCTGGGCATGGCGATGGTGCTGGTCACCCACGATCTCGGCGTCGTCGCGCAGGTCGCCGACGACGTCGCGGTGATGTACGCCGGGCGCGTCGTGGAGACCGGCCCCACGCTGCCGCTCCTGTGCACCCCGCAGCACCCCTACACGTGGGGGCTGCTGCGGTCGATGCCCCGCCTCGACGGCCCGCGGGACGCCTGGCCCGTGCCGATCGCGGGCCGGCCGCCCAGCCCGATCGCGCCGCCCTCGGGCTGCCGCTTCCACCCGCGCTGCCCGTCCGCGCTGGCGCCGTGCGCGGCGATCGACCCGGTGCTGCAGCCGGCGGGCGACGGGACGCAGCGCGCGGCGTGCATCCTGCCCGCCGCCGTGCGCGAGGCGGAGCGGCCGTGACCGCCGCCGGCCCCCCGCATCCCCCCGCGTTGGTCGAGGTCCGCGACCTCGTCAAGGACTTCCCGGTCCGCCGGGGCGTGGTGTTCCAGCGTGACGCCGGCACCGTGCGGGCGGTCGACGGGATCAGCTTCGACGTCCGCCGGGGCGAGACGCTCGGCCTGGTCGGCGAGTCGGGCTGCGGCAAGTCGACGACCGCCCGGCTGATCACGCGCCTGCTCACCCCGACCGCGGGCACGATCGCCTACGACGGGCGGGACGTCTCCGCCCTCGGCCGCCGCGAGCTCCTGCCCCTGCGCCGGGAGATGCAGCTGGTCTTCCAGGACCCGTACGCGTCGCTCAACCCGCGCATGACGATCGGCGCCATCGTGGGCGAGCCGCTGCGGATCCACCGGATCGGGTCGGGGGCCCAGGAGCGGCGGGCCCGGGTGCGAGAGCTGCTGGACCGCGTCGGGCTGGACCCCGAGCACCACAACCGCTATCCGCACGAGTTCTCCGGCGGTCAGCGCCAGCGCGTCGGCATCGCGCGGGCCATCGCGCTCGGCCCCCGGCTGATCGTCGCGGACGAGCCGGTGTCCGCCCTCGACGTGTCGATCCAGGCGCAGATCCTCGCGCTGCTGCGGGAGCTGCAGGCCGACCTGGGCCTGACGATCCTGTTCATCGCCCACGACCTGGCGGTGGTCCGTCACGCGTGCGACCGCGTCGCCGTGATGCGGGAGGGCCGGATCGTCGAGCTGGCGGACGCCGACGTGCTGTACGCGGCGCCCCAGCACCCGTACACCCGGGCGCTGCTCGACGCCGTGCCGCGGATGCCGCGGCCGGACTGACCTAGCCGTCGGTCGGTGAGTGCTCGTCGTCCTCGTCGTACAGGGACTCGCGGGCGAGCTGGCGGCCCTTGCGGTCGTACAGGCCGACGGAGAGCCATTCCCCGCGGAAGTCGTCCGGGGCGATGAGCGTGAAGCGGTCCTCGACGAGCACGCACTGGTCGACGGTCACGTCGCCCAGGTCGGCGGTCGCGACCAGGCCGCCGGTGACGAGCGGGACGCCCCACACCAGGGTCATCGCCGCGGCGACGCCGTCCTCACCCCGCCACTGCCCGATGACCTCCTCGCAGAGGTCCAGCGACCACTCCGGGTTGGCGGCGGCGGTCTCCGACGTCACGTCGGCCGTGGCGTGGATGTCCGTGGCCTCGCCCTTGAGGTCGCGCGCGTAGGAGACGCAGCCGAACAGCTCGAAGCCGTTGGCGGTGCCGCAGGTCGCGGGCACCCAGGTGCGGCCGTGCCACACGCGCTCCGGATACCAGATGACGTCGCCGGCCTCGCCGAGCTCCTCGCCGTCATTGTCGATGTCCAGGCAGGCGGTGAGGAAGCGCTGGCGCAGCGTGTCCTCCCAGCGGCCGTAGGGCAGCGACTCCTGCGGCGGCTCGGCCACGAATCGGGGGATGGTCAGGCGCTCGGGCGGCATGCCCGCAAGTGTAGGCGCCTACGTCTCGAGCAGGAGGGTGACCGGTCCGTCGTTGACCAGCTCGACCTCCATGTGCGCGCCGAACACCCCGCGCTCGGCGTCGAGCGCCGCGCACACGCGGGCGTAGAGCGGCTCGGCGTGCTCGGGCCGGGAGGCCGCGACGAACGACGGGCGGTTGCCCTTGCGCGCGTCGCCGTAGAGCGTGAACTGGCTGATGCACAGGACGCGGCGCTCAGGGCCCAGCGCGTCGTTCATCTTCCCGGCGGCGTCCTCGAAGATCCGCAGCGCGGCGATCTTGGCGGCGAGCCGGTCCGCGTCCGCCTCGGTGTCGTCGTGGGTCACCCCGAGGAGCACGAGCAGGCCGG
>Ga0164241_10006232_pt1 | contig 10928 bp, 12 predicted proteins | sample OricomyardsoilBY_FD_108780 | JGI IMG/M metagenome (GOLD analysis project Ga0164241, IMG submission 108780) | Backyard soil microbial communities from Emeryville, California, USA - Original compost - Back yard soil (BY) | ecosystem: Environmental > Terrestrial > Soil > Unclassified | place: USA... | reverse complement strand
TGAAGTGGCATTTCACGTAGGTAAACAAACGAATATTGTAAAGGAGTTGTTTAATGATAAAAGTACAGAAGGCCTTCAGCGCTATGAGAATATACAGGAGTTATTAAACAGTATTAAGGAATGGATTGAAAGCCCCGACAATGAAGAAGGAGAAGTGATTGATAAAAGCCTGGGTAGTTACTTACAGCAAATTACATTGGTTACAGATGCCGATGAAAAAGATCCTAATGCGGATACCGTTAAATTGATGACTATTCACGCGGCAAAAGGACTGGAGTTTGGTTGTGTATTTGCAGCCGGATTGGAAGAAACACTTTTTCCCAATTCACTCAGCATTAATACAAGAGAAGAACTGGAAGAAGAGCGGAGATTATTTTATGTAGTGATTACTCGTGCGAAGAAGAAATTATGGGTATCTTATGCTAATGCGCGCTATCGCTTCGGTACTCTTGTGCAAAATGAACCGAGCCGCTTTATTGAAGAAATACCTGAAGATTATTTAGACAGAAGTTTTGCAGGTGGCGGAGCCCGCAATCAATCGTCTTTTGGTTTTGGCAATACATCAGCATTTGACAGAATGAATGGCGGAAGCTGGGGGAATAAATCTGCGCAGCAAGCGGAGAAGAGGTATGGACCACCACCCTCTAAAAAAGATAATGCAGCACCATCTTACCTGGCGCCAAAAGCGAATATTACAAAAGTAGTAGAGCATGTACCTTCTGCAGATTTTGTAGCGAGCGATACATCCAACTTACAAGCCGGGCAAAAAGTGGAACATCAGAAATTTGGTTTTGGAGAAGTAGTAAAAATGGAAGGCGCTGCACACAATCCTATTGCTACTGTAAAGTTTGAACATAATGGAGAAAAGAAGATTATGCTCAATTATGCGAAGCTGCGCATTATAGAATAAGAATTATTATGCTGCGCCCAGCCGCTTCATTACTTCGTTACGGAAAAGTTTACCGACAGGTATTTCTGTTTTTTCTATTTCAATAAGCTCAGCAGTAAAAGACTGAATATGCGATATAGAAACGATGAAGGAACGATGGGTTCGTATAAATTGATATTCTGGCAGCATCGCTTCCACAGAACTAATCGATTGTTTAGTAATTATCGTTCCGTTTTGTGTAAACACTTTTATATAATCTTTCATGCTTTCGATATATAAAATATCTTTCAGCATTACTTTTATCATTTTTCTATCTGCACGGAAATAAACAAACGATTCATTTTTCTTTTCATTATTTACAGGAGTTTCCGGTTTTGTTCCTACTAATTGAAATGATTTATTCACAGCTTTTAAAAAGCGGTCAAACGGAATAGGCTTCATCAGGTAATCTACTACATCCAGTTCATATCCTTCCAGGGCATATTCCTGGTAAGCAGTGGTAAAAATTACTTTAGGCGAATTCTTTAATGTTTTTAAAAAATCATTTCCATTTAATTGTGGCATTCGTATATCCAGGAAAATTAAATCAACTGTCTGCTGTTGTAAAAATGCAAAAGCTTCTATTGCATTCGTACACTCCGCCTCGAGGTGAAGTGTAGGTACTTGTTGAATGTAGCGGCGTATTACATCTCTCGCAAGGGGTTCATCATCTACAAGCAGGCATCGTATCGTGCTATTTTCATGCATGGGCTATTTGCAGTTCGGTTGATCTTATTAATTTTTTTTCTGTTTTATATTCTAGTTGCAATTTCAACTGTACGATAAATACTTCTTCATCATTTGTAATAGCAAAGTTGTGTTTGTCAGGATAAATAAGCTCCAGCCTTTTACGAACATTCTGTAAGCCTATGCCTTTATTTTCTTTATCGTTGCTGCTATTTTTGGCTTTACCATTTACCAGTTTCATAGTCATCCACTCATTTTCTAATGAAAGATGAAGGCTGACCCATGGCTGGTCAATCATATTGCTGGTGCCATGTTTAAAACAATTCTCTACTAAAGGAAGCAATAATAATGGAGCTATATATAATCCATTTGTTTCTTCCGGTGTTTCCAGGTGTATGTCAATATTATTTCCGTAGCGAATCTGTTCAAGATTTATATAATCACGAACCATTTTTATTTCTTTGGAAAGAGGAACAAGCGGGGCGTTACATTCATATAAAATAAAGCGAAGTATATCGGATAACTCAGTAATCATACGTGAAGCAGCCGGAGAAGTATTCTGCGTAGTGGAGTAAATATTATTCAATGTATTAAAAAGAAAATGAGGATGCACCTGCGCTTTAAGCAATTGCAATTGCGACTCAATATTTTCTTTTTGTAGTTGAAGATTTCTCTGCTCCTTTACATACCAATACTTCATCAATTTAATAGCGGCTGCAATACCACCAATAGTAAGTCCGCCCCGAAGGCCTGCCAATAGCGACAGAAAAATAGCACCACCTGTTACGCGTCTGTATAAAGCTGCACCTTCGCCCATATAATGATCACGCAACGGATCTACTATGAATCTTCCTATAACTGTAGAAAAAAAAGCAGTTGCCAAAAAACAAATGAAAGTCCAGATAGCTGTATCCCAATATTTTTGCTTTAGTAAATAACGGGGAATAACATAATACATTAATGAATATGCAAGAAAAATATGAGCCCAGATGAACAGGAATGATTCAAGCATTGCCATTGGAAGCCTGAACAGATACAGATAAAAACTAAAAGATGCAGCGAAAGAATAAAGAAACCCTTGAAATACAGTCCAGAATAACCAAAAATAGAAATGCCGCTGAAAGCGGTATTTCCATTCATTCGAAAATATGAAGGGATATTTTTGCATGCTCTACTCTAAATTACGAACTCCATCCAGTTGATTATATTGTTTTCATAAATCGTCGCCATACAATTCTTTTTGGTCGACGAATGAATAAAAAAAGCCCATCCCGCAAAAGCGGAACGGGGTAGAGTCTGTAAATCACTCTATGCTTAATGAAGTATGCCTTTTACATAGTCTTTATTTTCTCCTGCTATATTATTTGTTGCCCACTCTGTTATCGATTTTTCCAACACTTCTTTCAATTGCATTTTCACTCTATTTTTTTGCAGTTTTAGTTTGGTGCCGCTGATATGTTCTTTATACACTAACTGATTGTCATTTGTATAAAAGCGAATTGTATTTTCTTTCGGAGAGTTTTTATTTCCTTCTACTACCCAATATCCTTTGGATGATACCCATTTTGGAATAAATTTTTCAGCAGTTTGGGCAAATAATTTTCCGCCGGATATCAAACAAAAACTTAACAGGCCCATTGCGATTATTTTTTTCATAATTATATTTTTAATGATTGATAGCATAAAGCTATTCAGTGCTTTCCGCCATAAAATGAATAAATGCCGGATAAGTGGTCTGCCTATACAGATGATCAATATTTGTAGACCAATCGTATAAGCGTTATTTATGCCTTTCGTCGTCGATAAGATGAAAGCATATGGGTTTAAAGTAAAATTTGGAATAGCATTTGTTTAGTGATGGGCAAATGAGTGTGTATGATACAAAATGTGAAACTGGAAGCAGGCTCCTGTTATTGTGTAACGTTTAATACTGTTGATTGGGTAGATATATTTATCCGGCCTGTGTACAAACAAATAATTGTGCATACACTCAATCATTTTGCCAATAGCAGCAAAATAAAAATATATGGCTGGTGCCTGATGACTAATCATCTTCATTTATTAGTACATCCGATTAATAGCTCAATAGCTGATTTTGAAAAAGAGTTTAAATCCTTCACAACAAAAAAAATACTGGAAGCTATAAATACAGAGCCATTACAAAGAAGAAAATGGATGCTGCAGCGGTTTGAAGAGTTCTGTAAAATGTTTGGCCTGGTGAAAAAATATAACATTTGGCAAAATAGTAGCCGGCCTTTATTTATTGATTTTGAAAAAGTTGATGTATTGATAGAACACTTTGATTTTCTTCATCTCAATCCTGTGCGGGATAAAATAGTAGATCTACCTGAAGAGTATTTATATAGTTCAGCAAGAGATTATTCCGGTACGAAGGGCCTTGTAAAAATAGAAGTATTGGTTCCATTGGAAGAGTATATATCTTCTCTTAAATCTATGAGCGGAAACTTCCTGGTTAAATATATACGCAATTAGTATGACCATTTAATGACATAAAATTTTCCATCCTTTTTAAACTCTCCTTTTCATATTTCGTCTACAGGTTGTATGTAGTTTATTAAAATAATTATAAAAAACTACAATTCATTCACCCTTTAAAACTAGTAGTTATGAAAAAGAGCATTAAATCAATTGCGTTAACCGTTTCAGGAGTATGTGTATCCATATTCAGTTTTGCACAATTAAATCTTGGCATGCAATCTACAACACAAGCAGCTGCCAATACAATGGTAAATACATCTGCTATTACGAAAACCACTTCTGCAACAGTAAACGCGACAAAATCAACAGTAGCAGCTACGAATAACGCAGCACAAGCCTCATCGGCATCGGTAAAGAATACAGTAGCAAATACCAATGCAGCTGTTTCTGTCAATACGAATAGTTCTGTAAGCGCACAGGCAGCCGGTGGAAAAAATAATAATAACGTGCTTGTGGATAAAACTGTTTCCGCAGAATCTGGCACAAATATTTCTATAGATGGACAGAAAGCAATGAACCAGGCGGATGGCGCTGCTACTAAAGCAAAGGAAATAAAGACATCGGTTCAGAGCAATGTGAAATCCAATACGCAAGCTGCTACCAGCAATATGAAGCCCGACACTAAAGTATCCGGTGAAATCAATAACCAGACAAATACTACTGTAACAAAACAGTAGTATAATCCGTAATCTCTTCTATATATACAATCCTTCTAAAACCCATCTGTCTTCATAAAGGGCAGATGGGTATTTTTTAAGCTCAATTTTTATTTATGAAAGCAGTAAAATTTTTGCTGGCTATCAGTAGCCTGGCAGTAAGCAGTTTTGCTTTTGCGCAAAATGATTCTGTAAATAATTCTTTGCATGTAAAAATCGGCGCTTATTATAATACACGGCTTAATTATTTTGGAAGAACAGATAGTTTGCAAAGCAGTGGTTTTTTTCCAATGGCAGAATTATGGGCAGGTGAACATTGGTATATAAATGCTGCACCCGTATTTGTAAATAATAGTATTGATCATTTTCAATATGCAGGTACAGTTGCTACGGCAGGATACCTGTTTAATGATCATAAGAAATGGGCCGGCAATTTTTATTTTGTAAAACCTTTTTATCAAAAAACCAGCCAGCTCGTTCAGTCTGTTTTAAAAGCACAACTCGCAGGAACATTAACTTTTCAAAATAAAATTATCAATATTACTGGTGGTGCCGATGTGAAATGGAGTGATGGAACAGATATAGGGCTTACGGCAGGGGCAGACCATATTCTTCGTTTTAGTTTAAATACAAAAACAGCATTAGTGCTCGACCCTTCTGTATACGTATATGCCGGCACGCGCCGGTTTACCAATACCTATACGAAGAAGACAAATGGTTTTTTACTTTTTCCGGGAACAGAGCAAGAAGTGTCTGAGAGTGTAAAGCGGTTTGATGTACTTTCTTATGAAATTTCTATGCCTATCATTCTTGCTGTTGGCAAATGGCAATTGATAGCAATACCAGCGTATGTTTTACCACAAAATATAATTGCGGGGACTGAAAGAGGAAAGAATATGGTATATGCTACTCTTGGAACAAAAATGAATTTCTAAAGGAATAGATCAAATTAACAGTTTTACATTCGGGCATTGTATAAATTTGCGGGCTTTGGAATAAGCCATCATGCCTAAACGTAACAAGAAAAAAATAATCCGGATAATAATAATCATAACCAGCATTGGGCTTATTGTACTGGCGAGCTTCTTATTTTATAAATGGCTCATGTATGAGAAAGCTAAGTTTACACGCTACCCGGAGTTTAATATTTACATTCCTGACGGGTATACTATACATGGTATTGATGTTTCCAAACACCAAAGCATTATCGCCTGGGAAGAAGTAAAGAAAATGGATGTAAGTGGTATACGCCTCGGCTTTGCATTTATAAAAGCAAGCGAGGGTATTGGTAATGGCGATGTACAATTTAAAAGAAATTGGAAAAAATCAAAAGATAACGACATCATTCGCGGGGCCTATCATTTTTTTATCGCTACAAAGGATGGAAAAATGCAGGCAGAAAACTTTATAAAGCGGGTAGATATTGAGCCGGGTGATTTTCCTCCGGTATTAGATGTAGAAGAAAAATATGGCGCCAGCAAAGCACAAATACAAAAAGAAGTAAAGAAATGGTTGGATGTGGTGGAGAATTATTACAAAGTAAAACCGATCATTTATACGAATGTGGATTTTTATGAAAGGTATCTCGGAGAGGATTTTGATGACTATCCACTATGGGTAGCACACTATTATCAATTGCAGCAACCGCGTATTAAAAGAGAATGGCTTTTCTGGCAGCATAGTGATAAAGGAAATGTAAATGGCATTGTTAACAAAGTCGATTTTAATGTTTTCAATGGAGATTCTTCTGCATTTCGAAGTATTCTGGTTCAGTAATCATTATATTCTGCTAACTTGAAAATAAAAAATGGAAAGCGGCTGGGACCCCGATGTAAAAAGATATTTCCGGAAAATTTTAAATACCATTTCTTACGGTTTGATCTGGATGATGTCGGCTGTAGCAGCAGGATTGTATTTTAAATTGGCGATACCTGGAGAACGTCCATTATACGCTGTAGTAATTTTCTACATTGTTCTCGTTATTACTTTCTTTTTTCTCCTTCGGTATTTTTATTCTACCTGGAAAAAAAATTAATGATTACAATCATCTGAATGTGCATGATTATGCACTCTGCACGAACGGAAATTGATAAGATGGGCTGTAACAATAAGAAGGACAGCGGGTATCAATAGAATTACTTCGTAGCCCGTAAAAAAATGCTTCGCTATTAATAAAACAATACCAAACGTAAACAAGGAAAAAGGGAAAAGGCTATGATGATGTTTTTTATAGCCATGGTAAAACGAGTAAGTTCCAATAGCAAAAGCTAACACAATCATACTCGCTTCAAACAATAGGTTGTGTATAATGTTAATCCCAAACAACGGTAAGGAAGACAAAAAAAGTGGCAGGACCGCACAGTGAATAGCACAAGCGACCGAAGCGGTAATTCCTAAAGCATCCCAATTGACTTTCATAAAAGGACAACGAAATTATAAAAAAGCAACAATGTTGCAAAATATTTGTTGGAATAGTGGCTGATATTTTAAATCAGCATAGAATGGTGGTAACTTTGCGCATTAAGCTTTTAAATATGTCCAAAAAAGGGATTTTCTATATTGTTTTTTTTGTGGCGCTGGTATCTATCTTTTACCTGGTAATAAGAAAATACATTGTTCCGCATAATAGCCTTTCTACTATACAATCTTTCGTTTTTAGAAACCAGGATGGTAAAGAGGTGACGAATAAAGATGTAGAAGGAAAAGTATATGTAGCAGAATTTTTCTTTACAACCTGTAAAGGCATTTGCCCACGAATGAATACCAATATGAAGCAGGTATATGAACATTTTAAAAATGAAAAAGATTTTTTAATTCTTTCCCATACCAGCGACCCGGATAATGACACCCCACAGCAATTAAAAAAATATGCAGACTCAATGGGAGTAAACACAAACCAATGGGTTTTTTTAACTGGCAGGAAAGATAGCTTGTATACAATGGCAAGAGTAAGCTACCTCATTGATGACCCTTCCAATAATTTAAAAGACATAAAAGATGACTTTTTGCATTCGCAACATTGGGCATTGGTAAATAAAAAAGGCGAAGTAGTAGGTATATATGATGGATTGCTGGAGAGTGAAATAAAGGATATGACGCGTGAAGCGGAAACGCTTTTAAAAGAAGATTGAAAATGAATAACGAGGTAAAAGAAATATTGAAACGAAATAAGCTGAGTGTAACAGCAGGACGTGAAAAGATACTGCATCTTTTTCTGGAGCAAAGCGGTGCGCTGGCGCATGGAGATATTGAAAAACGTGCAGGGGAAAAATTTGACCGCGTTACTATTTACCGTACACTCAATGCATTTGTAGAGAAAGGAATAATACATACGATACCTACTTCTGATAATTCAATTTTATATGCATTGTGTAAAGATGATTGTGCCGAAGGCCATCATCATGATCATCATGTTCATTTTGTATGTTCAAAATGCAAGAATACTTTTTGCCTCGACAATGTTGTTACCCCATCATTAAAATTGCCCAGAGGATATCAATCTTCTCATATAGAAGTATTGGTAGAAGGCGTTTGTAAAGATTGTAATTAGCTTAAAAAAAGTAAGCCCCCATGTAGAAACATGGGGACTTAGGTTAAGGCTCTGATTAGTAGCTAGGTTATAATGTGTTCGTTATTTTCTTAGTCAAAAGTAATATGCTGTATTGATATTAACGAATTTCATCAATACAACTTTGTGGGTATTTTAACCCGGCTGTACCACTTTATCCAATTCGTTTTTTACAAACTCCATCAGTCCTTTAATGTGCGCAGGTGAAAAGTTAAACTCTAATCCCGCTGCATTAAACAATTCAGGTAAAGGCCGTGTACCACCGAGGTCAAGCGCTGTAATATAATTAGTTATTGCATGGTCAGGGTTTTGTTTGTACTGCTTCCATAAACCGATTGCACCCAGTTGTGCAATGCCATATTCTATATAGTAAAACGGAACTTCAAACAGGTGTAGTTGCCTCTGCCATTGGTAGCGGCGATATTCTTCCAAACCAGTGAAATCGATTACCGGCGAAGAAAATTCCGAAAGAATTTCTAACCAACGGTCAGCTCTTTCTTCTAATGTATGCTGCGGGTTTTCATATACCCAATGCTGGAATTTATCAATCGTTGCTATCCATGGAAATATTGTAATCACTCTTTCCAGTTGTTGTTCTTTGGCTCTTGTCAGTTCTTCTTCGTTATTAAAAAATACATTCCAATGATCCATACTGAAAAGTTCCATGCTCATGCTGGCTACCTCGGCTATTTCTGTAGGGTATTCTTTAAAACCATATAATGCTAAATCATGCGAAAGGAATGAATGAATAGCATGGCCGCCTTCATGTACCATTGTTGTTACATCATCAAGTTGCCCTGCTGCGTTCATAAAAATAAAAGGGGCGCCACTCTCTGCAAGCGGACAGTTATAACCACCGGGTGCTTTTCCTTTGCGGCTTTCCAAATCAAGATGGCCCATCTCTTTCATCTTTTGCAGGCAGTCGCCAAAGAAAGGGCGAAGTTGATTGAAGCATGCAATTGTTTTTTCTAATAACTCATTACCATTTTTAAAAGGGCGTAATGGTTCTATACCCGCAGGCTCTGCTTCAATATCCCATGGACGAAGGCTATCAACACCAAGCCTTTTCTTTTTTGCTGCATACAACTGATCAACCAGCGGCATTACATGTAGCTTCACTGCTTCATGAAACTGGTAGCAATCTTTTTTTGTATAATCAAAGCGGCCTAGTTCTTTAAACCGGAAATCCCGATAGTTTTCAAAACCAGTATTGATGGCTACCTGGTGCCTTTTTTCTGTAAGGCGGGTGTATAAATCATTCAGTGTGTCTTTATCCTGTAATCTTCTTTGATTGATTTTATGATATACTTCTTCGCGTAGTTTTCTGTCAGGGTCTTCTAAAAATTTAGCAGCTTGTTGTAATGTATATTCCTGTCCGTTTACTTCTACGGTCATTTTTCCCATTACCTGTCCAAACTTTTGCGCTTCTACACTCAGTTCTGCTTGTATAGGAATATTCTCTTCCCGAAAAAGTTCAATATTCTTTTTTACGTTGCGGAGATAAGTGAAATATGTTTTTTCATCAAGGTCTTTTATAAATGGAGATTCTACAAGTTTCCGGTTTAGTTGATCAGCATAAGGTTGAATCTTTGGCTGAATTTCCATCATGAAAAAAGTAAATGCGTCTTCCAGTTCTTTATTTTCTGTATCGCATGTCATTTTAATTTGCCGCCAGCAACTATCTTCACTTACTACGGCTTCCAGTTCACTGGCATCTTCCATCCAATGCTGCAGATCAGTAACTGAATTAATTTTCCTTTCTTTTAAATTAATAAAATAAGGTTCCAGTGTTTCCCATGTTGTAACGGTAAAGTTTTCTGGTAAAAACCGGCGCTTGATTTTTTTTATATCTGCTGATTCCATGATGATAAGTGATTAAATATAAAAAGCAACAAACCTCTGCTCGCAAAAGTTTGTTGCTTTTGAAATAATGAGATTAATTACTTCTTTTTTGCTGCAGTTTTTTTCTTTGGCGCTTCCTCTCCTTCTGTTTCTTCTTTCACTTTTTTAGCAGCAGTTTTTTTCTTGGGTACTTCTTCTTCCTCTGTTTCCTCTTTAGCTTTTTTTGCTGCAGCTTTTTTCTTGGGTGCTTCTTCTTCTGTTTCTTCCTTCACTTTTTTCGTAGCTGTTTTTTTCGCTGTTTCTTTTTCTTCCGCTACGGGTGCAGGCTCTTCTGCTACTTCTTCTTCAGCATATTCAGAAAGTTTGATTTCTACATTTTTCTTTTTCAGAATATCAAACCATTTTACCATTTTTTTCAGGTCACTTGCATATACCCTTTCAAAGTCCAGTTCCGGGTATGCTTTTTCAAAATAACTTTTCAGTGCCGCATTATCCTTTCCATCGGGAAGGCTACCTCCCGTTTTTTCCATCGCTTGAAAAATCTCAACGAGGTTTACATTCTCGCCGACAGTATATATTTCAATACTTTCCAGATGCGTAAAATTATGAATGCGGGAAGAAGCGAATTTTGTGCTGTTGTCTTCCAGGGAGCGAATGATAGCTCCATCTGTTTTACTATTGATTAATTCAAATAATCCGGGGAGGCCACTTACGGCTACCAATTTACTGTACTCCATAAATATTCTTC
>Ga0164241_10006231_pt1 | contig 10928 bp, 11 predicted proteins | sample OricomyardsoilBY_FD_108780 | JGI IMG/M metagenome (GOLD analysis project Ga0164241, IMG submission 108780) | Backyard soil microbial communities from Emeryville, California, USA - Original compost - Back yard soil (BY) | ecosystem: Environmental > Terrestrial > Soil > Unclassified | place: USA... | reverse complement strand
GATCTTGACAATTCCATTGTCGGTTGCCACCCACTGAATGCTATCCCTCTCATTGGCACCACCCAAAATATTGTCTGAAGGCATCTGGGCAGAGGTGCTGGTATACAGTTCATAGGAAGTAGGGTCATCGATCTTTCCCACACCGTTGTAGACAATTAACCCTTTATTGGTACCGATAAATACCTGACCATTGTTGCACCAAATGGCATTTTGGTTTACAGAAGCACCATCCAAGAAAATTCCTGGCAAGTTGGTGGAATTCAGTAAAGTCCAGCAGCCTCCAATGCGGGCGGCAAATCCTTTGCTTGCCGAAAGTCCGATCCAAACATCCTCCCTTTTTGTAATGCAAATAGAGTTGAACACGCCACCGGCCGTGGCTCCGACAGTCTCGAACGTTATTTTTTTCTTGAAAATGCCATTTAAGTCAAAGACCAAGATTTGGGCAGGCAGATAATCAGTGGTGAGCGCGTAACGAAGTACAAAATTGGTAGTGGTGATGAACTTTGGCCCCCTCGAGGTGGCATATTCATAGGGATACACGCTCACCCACACCTCCGACTTACCACAAGCTACCGCATTACAGGTCCGGCTGCCCCCAGATTTTGAGATAGGGATATTGCAAGTAAACGCAGGATAAGGCAATTCTGGCCGTTCTTTTTCTTTTTTTAAATCTTCCCACGTACTCAAAGAAGTGAACTTGTCCTGATTGATTCTCTTGTACGCGAGCGATCCAGGAACGAGAATGTAAGAATCGCTTGAGGTCTGGTCGTGGTATTTGTGTGCGCTCCATACGGTGTTATACTCATCTACCGAGATCGAAAGGCAATTTAGGGTGGGAAGTCCATCCCGTTCGAAGAAGGTCTGGCAATCGGAATTGCGGTCTGGCGATAGACGTCTGGTGTGCGACAAAGAGTTGGTGTTAACGATTTCTATCCCACCTCCATTTGCAGACGTCCCGCCGCTACCAGCATGACCCACCCAAAGATTATTGAGCTTATCTGCGGCCAATGTTTGTATGACAGAAGTGGAAAGGTCAAGCCCGTCTACTTTAATCGGAACAATCTCAAAGGCACCTGCCGATACATTGCCCCTATTGTAGAGGTGAAACAAACCCTTCTTGTTAGTTCCGGCCCACACATTGAAGTTGCTGTCCAACGTAATACAAGAAAAGGACTGGCCGGTATTAAATGGGGTGACTTTGGTGGTGCTTAGGATTTGGCCGAAACCCCAATTAGAAGTAAGGGCCAAAAATGGGATCAGAAATTTTTTCTTCATAGTAAAATAGGATGGTCGCAAAAGTAGGAACACTCAGCATAAATAAAAACTCAATTGTAAAAGCGGGACGCTTACTGCCACCCAGCATGTTCGGAAAAAGAAGGAGAAAATGCCCAACTATTAGCCCACTGGCTTCAATGTTTTGCACAGCACCCAACAGTTATGACCAGAGCTGGTTTCATAGCGCACTTCGTCCATGATCTTTTTTACCAGTAGAAGCCCAAGGCCGCCTTTGCGCTTTTCTTCCACCAGTTTCTCTAGGGTGTTGTCGATGTGGTCTTCGTACTTAAAGGAGATGCCGTAATCGCGAATGGTAATGTTGAGCTTATCGCCGATAAATTGCAGGACGAGGTCTATTTGCTTTTCGTCGTCGCAGTTGTTGGAGTGAATAATGAGGTTGGAACAGATTTCGTCCACCGCCAACACCATCATGTATATATCTGGATCTGCGATGCCGTTTTGTACCAGACCCTCTCGAACAAAGTCTCGTACCTGCTTGAGGTTGTGTGTGTTACAGTATGTTTTAAAATACAACTTCATTTACCAATGCTTTCGCATCTTCCTTTGTACCAACAATTTTGATAAGGTTATCTAGTCCAAGAATACGAAATACTTCTTTGACTTGTGGGTTTAAATTAAATAAGACCATCCGAATGTCGTTCTTGCTAAAGTCTTGTAGGTAAGACATGAACACGCCCAAGCCTGCGGATGAAATATAGGAGAGCTGTTTGCAATCAATGAGTATGCGTTTTTCGTTTTCGCTTACAACTTGTTGTATAGATTCGTCTAGCACTATGCAGGAACTCGCGTCCAGTTCCCCGTCTATGGTTAGTGTGACAAAATCGTTTTCTTTGCTTTGATATACTTCCATATTCAAATACGTGATATATTATTCTTAGTTGGTGAGAAGAAAGAAGAAGGTGGAGTTTCTTGGAAAGTTACTAAAAAATCTTCGTTATATAATGTTTTCAGTATATTTAGACTAAAATAAACAGTGAAACGCCCAAATATAACACGAATCTTATTTTTCACGGCACTGCTTTTTGCCACTTTCTCCTGTCGGAAAGTATTCAATAAGGCCGACTGGGAGCCTGAGGCAGTATTTCCCCTCGCACATACGGAGTTAACGTATACCAATATCGTTACAGATAGTACCTATATCCATACAGATAGCACTGGGTTGGCTTCCATTGTTTTCGAACAACAGCTCGATTCTCTTTCCCTCTCTGTCCTAGACACATTTAGTGCCCCTCCGTTTAACAGTAAATTCAAATTGGACTCGCTTCGCCTAGAAGTGCCTCCTTTTGAGCAAACTATTACACTGGGCCAGCTGGCCAGACAATTGCAAGCCAGCAGCGATCCAATTCAATCCTATATCGGAACCTCGCTCCTCGCCCTGCATGGCAATAACATCGCTTCGAACGCACTTCTCAGTCTTGTTGTTCCCGCCACTATCCCTGTTCCTATCGGGAGTATACCCGTCGATCTTAATCAATTTTTCAAGACAGCGGAATTGAGCAAGGGAACGGTCACTTTAAAGATCCAGAATGAGTTTCCGATGGACATTGACCGCTTGGATTTTTCCGTACAGAACGCTACTGACAATGCGGTGCTGCTTCAAGAAACCAATATCCGCATTCCCAAGAAAACCACGTTTGAGAAGGATTACGACTTGGCAGGAAAAACGGTGGAAGGTCAATTGCTTGTAGCAGTACCAACACTGAACCTGCTGACAGATAAGCAGGCGATCATCGACACCAATCAGTTCATCTACATGAACATGTCGTTCAGCAACTTGCAAGTATTTTCTGCCACCGCCATCTTCCCTGACCAAGACGTAGTGAGCGATTACCAAGCGGCTTCCTTGGAAGACATGGGCGAAATGGAACTAAAAGAGGCATGGATCGAGGAGGGTATGGTGGTGATGGATGTGATCAGCACCCTACAGGATTCCATCTTCATGTCTTATTCTATGCCCAAAACTACGTTTAATGGGTCTCCTCTTATTTTTAACGGAGTGGTTCCGCCCGCCCCACCTAGTGGCACTAACGCCATTCGCTTGGAAGTGCCTGTAAAAGATTACGTCCTTAACCTTTCCTCCCCTACGGATTACTTTAACCGCTTTGTGTACGAGTTCAAGGCGCATGTGAAATATACCGGGAAGCAAGTCTATCTAAGTCTGAAAGACAGTATTGTGGTCAATGTGTACATGAGAAGCATTCGCCCTAAGTATGTGCGTGGGTATTTGGGCAGTTTGGACACTAGTTATACTTCCTTTATTGAAACGGATGTGTTCTCCAAAATCCAGGCGGAAGCCATTTCGCCAGCGACTGTCAACGTGCGACTAAAAGTGGAAAACAGTTTGGGCGTAAAAGGTACAGTTCAATTTGAGTACCTAAAAGCGAGCAATGCGAAAGGGCAAAGTTTAGATGCACAAGATGACCAGATGATCGGCGTTCCGCTTTCTATCGCTGCCGCCACCGACCATCCGCTGACAACTGTCGGTACCTTGATCCAAAATGGGCCAAATTCCAATTTTCCCGAATTGATCGGTTTAATGCCTAATCGCTTCGACTTTAAAGTGCAAACGCACGTGGGTGGCTTGCCGAAAGACAGCAATAGCTTTGTGTACAATACTTCCAAATTAAAATCGAAGCTGGAAATAGACATGCCGCTCCATCTTTCGGTACAAGGGTTGATGCTGCGTGATACGATCGATTTGGGATCCTCACAGATCACTTTTGAAAATGCGGGAGGAGCCCTGACCCTAGTCGCCTACAATGGCTTTCCGTTCAACGGCACCATCAAGGCAACCTTTGTGTCAAATGGAACTAGTCAGCAGGTAGTGTTGAATGGAACCAGTGCCATGCTCTCGGCCGATGTAGATCCAAGTACGGGAAAAGCGATAGGCAAAAAACGCAGTGCGGTGGTATTGCCGTTTACCCAAAACGATTTGGCCAACATGGTACAAGCAAAACAATTGATTTTGGAAGCCCGTTTCGACACCCCACAAGGTCAAAAGGTAAAAATGTACTCCGACTATACCACCCAATTGACCTTAACAGCCAAAGTCGCTCCGAAAATTTCTAGATAATGCGGTTTCGTTCTCTCACACTCCTCTTTTTCCTATTCGTAAGTGCGGGGTCAATGGCCCAATACGCACATTACCTTCGACCGCCCTCCGATACTTCCGGCCACCACTTGTCGGTAGATATAGGCTTTGAAAGCAACGCCAATACGCTTTCCAACGAAATGATTCAAAAAGTGCTCTGGGGCGGGCATATGGACAACACCTTTCTTACCGAACAGCGAGACGATCTGAAATCCCAAAACAACCATTTAGGTTACGAATTCAGAAGCTCGGTGCAATACAGTTGGAAGCAAAAAGCACATGAGTGGCAGGTGGGCTTGCGGTACCGCGACCTGTTCGGATTCAACTACACCAAGGATTTGTTTGGGTTGGTTTTCTTGGGCAACCATGCCTACGAGGGCCAAACAGCTGATCTCTCTTATACCAACTACGCCTACTGGAGATATGCGGGAGTACAGGCTGGCTGGTGCAAATGGTTGAACGAAGGCAAGGCAGGCAAATTGTCCATCGGCGTCTCTGCTTTGTATTCACCCAATTACCAGCAATTGACTTCCCAAAATGCTTCGCTGTATACTGCCCCCAATGCGGAGTATTTGCAATTGCAGGGCGACTTTACCTTGCAATACAAAGATCAACAAAATGGATATGGGGCAGGTTTGGATCTGGGCTATTCGATTGAGTTTGGCAAAAACCTGTTGTTCCTTCAAGTACAGGACATCGGCTTTATGCAATTCTCTGGTGTGGCCCAATATCGGGGCGATTCCACTTATGAGTACCGTGGAGAACAAATCGACAACATCAGCACTTTCAATGGCGACAGCTTGTTTTCCGACATTTCGGTGGGAGGCTTTGTCAAACAATTTGGGATCGAGGAGAAGCGGGTTTCCGTCACCAAATTCTTGCCATTCTCTATCAACCTTGTGTATGTCCGCAAACTGAACGACAAATGGAACGGGTCCTTGCAAATCTACTACACCAAAATGCCTGCCTATGTACCTAGGGCTACAGCTCGTATGGAACGCGTGTTTCAAAACAACTGGAAAGCCAACTTGGGCCTTGCCTATGGTGGATTCGGAAGAGAAAATTTGTTGCTGGGTGCCCAAAAGACATGGGCCTCCAATTGGACACTTCACGCGGAAGGTTATTTCTTGGGCTTGTTGGTGTTGCCCAACAATAGCCATGGATTTGGTTTCACCTTTGGCGTCAAAAAAAGATTTTAACCTTCGTTGAACTCAACGAAATACCCATCAGGGTCTTTTACAAACAGTTGGCGTATCCCATCCACACGAAGTTTGTTCACCACGATTTCCACGCCTTGTGCCGCAAAATCCTGCTCAAATTTGATGGCGTCCTGCACGATAAAAGCGATGTGGTTGCCCCGATTGCCGGAATGGGGCTGGTAGTTCATTCCCTCGATCAAGTGCAGCTGCAAACCTGCCCCCAGTTCATACCAGGATCCTTTAAAGGGAAAGTTGGGACGTGGAAGCTTATTTAATCCAAGTAATTTCCCGTAAAAGCGGTCGCTCCTTTCAATATTGGCTACATGGAGCGCGATATGTTCAAAACGTAACGTAGGCATACCACAAAATTAACGCAACTTTTTCAGAGGTTCCAACAAATGTTGCAGCCCATTGAGCTGTATTTCGTACATGGTGCCCAACAGCATGCCCAACTTGCCAGCCGGAAAGCCCTTGCGCTGAAACCATTCAAGGTAGCTCACAGGCAACCGATAGATAAGTGTTCCTTTGTATTTGCCGAAGGGCATGGGCATGGTCACCAATTCTTTTAACAAAGAGGAATCTGGGCCAGCGGCTGGTTCTGCCATCTATTTTTTGTTTTTGGTATCGATCAAAATGGTCACAGGCCCATCGTTCAACAGACTTATCTGCATATCGGCGGCAAACTTACCTGTCTTGACTGTGGAACCCAATTCGATTTGCAATTGGCTCACAAAACTTTCGTAGAGCGGGATGGCCAATTCGGGTTTGGCAGCTTCCACGAAAGAAGGTCTGTTTCCTTTCTTGGTGTTGGCAAATAAAGTAAACTGACTGACTACCAGTGCTTCACCAGAGATGTCTTTGAGGGAAAGGTTCATCTTTCCTTCTGCATCTGAAAAAATGCGGAGCGCCGCTGTCTTTGCGGCAAGCCAGTCCACATCTTCTTGTGCGTCGTCGTGGCCGACACCCAGGAGAATCAACAATCCAGCCTTAATTTCCGAGAATAATTGTCCCTCGATGGAAACACTGGCTTGGCGCACACGCTGGATAACTGCGATCATTTCTTTCAGTTCAGTGTTTAGTGTTCAGAGTACAGTGTTGGGAGTAAAGCTAGCACCGAAACTCTGAACTCTAAACTCGCAACTCTGAACTGGCTATTCATAAATCACTCTGCGCAAAATGCTTCTGCCGATGGTCATTTCGTCCATGTATTCGAGCTCGCTGCCGATGGGGATGCCACGAGCGATGCTGCTGATCCTGATCTGGTGTTCCTTGAGTCTTTTGGCGATGTAGAAGGAAGTGGTTTCTCCTTCCATGGTCGAAGGAAGTGCGAGGATCACTTCCCTCACTTCTCCCTCTGCAGCTCTACGCACCAAGGATTCGATATTCAAGCTGTCTGGACCTACGCCGTGCATGGGGGAGATGATACCGCCAAGTACATGGTACAGACCACGGTATTGTTGAGTGTTTTCAATGGCAAGCACGTCTTTCGTTTCCTCCACTACACAGATGAGTTCGCGGTCGCGAATCTTGCTGCTGCACACAGTGCACACCTCCGAATCGGACATAGAATGGCAGTGAGTGCAGTACTGGATGTTTTGGCGAAGCTTCAGAAGCGACTCGGCCAACATCTCAGTGGCCAGTTGGTCCTGCTTTAATAGGTGAAGAACAAGTCGGAGAGCGGTTTTCTTCCCGATAGAAGGCAGTTTGGAGATCTCGTTGACGGCGTCTTCTACCAGTTTGGAGGGGAAATGCATTGTTCTTAAGCTATAGGGTAAAAGGTAAAGGCTGAAAGCTTGGTCATCTGCAACATGAACGATTGGCTTATAAACGAACAGCTTAAGCGACTATGGCCTCTACGGTCATAAGCCAAGCTATTACCCATCACCTATTTGCTATTAGCTATTTAAAGTACCTCGGCGGAGATGCCTCTGCCGCAGATGTCGTTGCGCAAGGGAGCGAGTTCATCAAAGGCACCCACTTTTACAGAGCATTTGCCCCTGTAGTGGATGATCCATGTGCATTGCTCGGCTTGATGCGGATCGTGACCGCATACATCTATCAGGGTAGAAATTACGTGATCAAAGGTGTTCACATCGTCGTTAAACACAATCAGATCGTATTCCTCAGTTGTCGTTGTGACCGTTTCGGTCAACACTTCTTCTTCCACAAACGTACTCATGCTACGAATTATGTTTACGTACATGTAAAGTTAACAAAAAAACAGCTAAATAGTTAACTGTTAATAGTCAATAGTTTAGAAGGTGCATGTCCTACCTCTAAACTTTGTACCTTACACTTCAAACTTTGTGCCATCAAATTGGAGGGAATCGTCTCTCAAAAACTGAGTACGGAGGGCTATCGACTGACAACTAAATCATTAGCTTTGCGGGGTACGTCTGCTGCTCTATTCTTATGTCTCCATTGCTTATTCTTACGATTCTAATCGTTTATTTTTCAGCACTTTTGGTTATTGCTTATTTTACAAGTAAAAACTCCAATACACAAGACTTCTTTACCGCAAACAAACAATCGCCCTGGTACTTAGTGGCCTTTGGGATGATCGGGACTTCCATTTCTGGTGTCACCTTATTTCGGTGCCGGGCGCGGTGGGAGCCCTCAACAAAAGCACGGGGGCCATCAACCAGTTTGGTTACTTTCAGTTGATCTTGGGACATTTGGTTGGTTATGCCTTTATCATCACGGTGTTGCTCCCGCTTTACTACCGCATGAACTTGGTCTCCATCTATGGGTATCTGGAAAAGAGACTAGGCCATTTTTCCTACAAAACAGGGGCCGCTTTTTTTATTCTTTCCCGCACCATTGGGGCCGCTTTTCGCCTGTATTTGGCGGCTGCCGTGTTGCAGCTCAGCATCTTTGATGCTTGGAATGTACCCTTTTATGTAACCGTAATCGTGACGATCCTGCTGATCTGGATCTATACCTACCGCGGCGGCATCAAAACCATTATCTGGACGGACAGCTTTCAGACCCTTTTTCTTATTTCCGCTTTGATCGCCAGTGTGGTATTGGTATCGGGTCAATTGAACATTTCCCTTTTTGATCTATCCTCGACCATTTCGGAAAGCAAGTATTCGCAGATCTTTTTCTGGGACCCAAAGGGCAACAATTTCTTTTTCAAACAGTTTATTTCCGGGGCCTTTATTGCCATCGTGATGACGGGGCTTGACCAAGATCTGATGCAGAAAAACCTGACCTGCCGCAATATTGGGTATGCACAGAAGAACATGTTTTGGTTCACGGTAGTGCTAGTGTTCGTGAACATCCTTTTCTTATCTCTTGGTGCGCTCTTGTACATGTATGCGGAGGTAAAGGGAATTGCCTTGCCCAAACGTTCGGACGACCTCTATCCGATGTTGGCTGTCCAGCATTTTGGCACCATTACGGGCATTTTCTTCCTGTTGGGGATCACTGCTTCTTCCTATGCCAGTGCCGATTCCGCTTTGGCTTCTCTCACTACCTCCTTCTGCGTAGACTTTCTGAACTTTAAAGACATCGCTGATGAGAAAAAAAAGGTGAAATTGAAAAACATGGCCCATATCGGCTTCTCAGTATTGCTGCTGGTGGTGATCGTGATCTTTAAACTGATCAACGACGACTCGGTGGTGAACTCGGTATTTAAAGCGGCGGGCTACACCTATGGGCCTCTGCTAGGACTATTCTTCTTTGGTTTATTTACCAAACGCGTGCCTACCGACAAATGGGTGCCATACATCTGTATCGCTTCCCCCATTCTGTGTTACATCCTGAACCTCTATTCCGCTCAATTATTTGACGGTTATACATTTGGCTTTGAGATCTTGCTGGTAAACGGGGCTTTTGTGTTTCTAGGATTGTGGGCCATTTCGAAACGATTGGAAGATGGACATGCTAGGCTGGGGTAAAGGCTTGATCGTGTTGGGAGTTGTGATTACCCTCATTGGGGTGCTTGTTACTTTTTCTCCCAAGATTCCTTTTCTGGGCAAATTGCCGGGCGATATCTTGGTGAAGAAGGAGAATGTTACTTTTTACTTTCCTTTGGCCAGTTCTCTTTTATTAAGCTTGCTCTTGAGCTTGGGATTGTATTTGTGGAAAAAATAGGGAGTACATGGACAAAAATGGTGTCATGTGTGAAAACGTCTATAACTATTCCCGAGGCTTTTTGAAAAAGCCTCGGGAATAGGGAAACTATTATGGGCAGGTGCTTTTGAAAACATAAGTGTCCAAGGTAGTGTGGAACACTGTGGCGAAATCGGGTTTGCCATCGTTGTTGACATCACCAATTGAAACTGCGTTAGGACATGTGGGTGTATTCGTAATCACTGCGGTCCCAAATCTTCCATCAGGAGTTCCGCTTCCATTTTTCTGGCCGATTATATAGGCAACCGAACTTCCACAGTTTCTTCCTGCTTGTGAATTGGCCACTACAATGTCTTGGGCGCCATCGCCGTTGAGGTCAGCAATTCCGAGGGAATGGACCTGTCCGCCCGTCAAAAACTTTTGAGTGGATGCCACCGAAGAAGGAAAAGCACCTCCACCTAATCCTATCATTGAGTAAATGAACGAACCAGTAATACAGGAAACAGCCAAATCTTCGTTGCCATCTTGATTAAAATCTCCTACCGCTAAGCAACTTGGGTTAGATCCTGTCACATAATTGGCATAAGACGGAAAGGTCCCTGTTGTGCTGTTCAACGAAATGGATACTACGCTGGCGGTCCAAGAGGTAACGGCAATGTCTGGCCAATTGTCATTGTTAAAATCTCCAACGGCAACATCTGTTGGAGCACTGGCAGCAGGGAATGTTTGGGGAGCCATAAATGAAAAAGAACCGGTTCCCTTTATCACGCTTACGTCATTGCTACCGGAATTGGCAACCACAATATCCAAGTATCCATCTTTATTGAAGTCAGCCACATCGATTCCAGAAGGACTTGTACCTGTCGTGAAAGTAGTAATAGTGGAAAATGGGCTCGAAGCATGATTAAAAGCCACGGCACCTCCACCACTGTAAATGCCAACCACATCTTCCAGACCGTCACCATTAAAATCTCCAGTAGCTAAATCAGTTGGCGAAAACGGAAACGAGTATCCCGCTGCATATTTAAACGTGCTGAGAGAATCCAGGCGCACAAATAGATAGGAGCCACCATTATAAGCACCTACTATATCCAATTTGCCATTGTTATTGACGTCCACCAGTTTTACATCGTTGTAGCCATTGCTAGATGGTACAAAGGGGGTTAATATTTGTGTGGCAAATCCAATTGGTGAGCAAGAAGTGGTGACACTAAATGATTTGGAGCTAAGGGCGATAAGATTTCCCACACGCACAGATATTTTTC
>Ga0164241_10006230_pt1 | contig 10932 bp, 9 predicted proteins | sample OricomyardsoilBY_FD_108780 | JGI IMG/M metagenome (GOLD analysis project Ga0164241, IMG submission 108780) | Backyard soil microbial communities from Emeryville, California, USA - Original compost - Back yard soil (BY) | ecosystem: Environmental > Terrestrial > Soil > Unclassified | place: USA... | reverse complement strand
TGCTGAACGGCCGCCTGAGTACCGACGGCGGCTGGGCTTGAGAGTGACTGGAGCATCATGCGGCTTGCTGCCCGACATGACGGCCAATCTGAGCAGGCAGTACCGTTTCCAGCTCGGGCAGGGTATGCAGGTGCTCCTCGGCGGCGACGTGATCTTGAAGGGCCGTCAATTCTGGGATCCGGAGAACAGCACCGCGCGCGATGCGGTGACCTTGGTCAACCTGCACGCTTAGCTGCAAAGCGTCGACAAGAAGTGGACTGCCACCCTGGCTGTCAAGAACGCGGGCAACAAGGTCTACAACGCCGAGTGGGTAGGCGGTGGCTTCGCGGAGCCCGCAGCGCCGCGCCTCATTCGCGCGGATGTCCGCTACAAGTTCTGAAGAGACATCAGGCGTCCCAGAAGACGTAGTCCTCGTCCAGCGGTGCGTTGGGCGTTGTTGGCGGCTGGGTCTGCATCGCTTCCAGTTGCTCGCGCAACTTGGCGATCTGATCGTTCCAGTAGTTCGGCGTGCCGAACCAGGGAAAGGCCAGAGGAAAGGCGGGGTCGCCCCAGCGGCGGGCGAGCCAGGCGCTGTGGTGGATCATGCGCATGGTGCGCAGCGGTTCGATCAGCGCGAGTTCGCGGCGGTCGAAATCGGCCACGGTTTCGTAGCCGTCGAGCACGTAGCCGAGCTGTTGGCGCATGGACAAGGCATCGCCCGAGAGCAGCATCCACAGGTCCTGCACGGCCGGGCCATTGACGGCGTCGTCGAGGTCCACGAAGTGCGGGCCCTTGTCGGGGGTCCAGAGGATGTTGCCGGGATGGCAGTCGCCGTGCAGCCTGAGCGTTAGCAGATCGGGCACCGCGGCAAAGGCAGCTTCGATGACGGTGATGCAGCGGTCGGCCACCTCGCGCCAGACCGGCAGGATCTCGCTCGGCATGGCTTCGTTCTCGACGAGGTAGTCGCGGGCATGAACTGCCGGCTCGGCGCTGGACCAGTCCAGCCGGTGCTCGAAACGCCGCTGACGCCCGACGTTATGCAGCCGGCCCAGCAGGCGGCCGATCCAGCGCAGCACCTCGGGGTCGTCCAGCTCGGGGCCGCGTCCGCCTTGGCGGCCTGTGACGGCGAAACGTTGGCCCTGCTCGTGGCGCAGCGTGCTGCCGCCCAAGCGCCACGGGGCCGCTACCGGCACCTCGGCCTCGGCCAGTTCGGCGGCGAAGGCGTGCTCTTCGAGAATCTGCTCGTCCGTCCAGCGGCCGGGGCGATAGAACTTGGCCACCGCCACGCCGCTGAATTCCGGCCCGTCTTCCAGATGCACCTGGATCACGCGGTTCTCGAAGGAATTCAGCTGCAGCATGCGGCCATCGCTCCACAGGCCCGCAGCCTCCAGCGCATCGAGCATGAATTCAGGCGTCAAGGCCGCAAAGCTGCGGTCGGTCGTCTCAGGGCGGCTCATATGGCCGCGATTGTCGTCTCGGAAATCCGTCCAGCATTCGTGGCGCCCGCGTCGCGTGAGGCCGGTATTGGTATTACGGGCCGAGCGCTGGGCCGCTCCCGAGCCGGCCCGCCATGGCGATGTGCTTGCGGCTCAATGCCGCATGCATCGCCGTCCCCCCGGGGGACCGACCGGACTTCGCCGGCGTTCAGCGCGGCGAGTCTGGGCGAGGGGCCTCGCTTCTAGCGACGCGGGGGACGACCGCTGCCGTAGCGCGGCGTGTCCACGACCACGCCGACGATGTCGTTCGGCGCCTCATCGGGATAGTGTGAGTCGGTCCCCAGCGGCTCAGCGAAAGGGCGGCTGTGCTGGAAGCCGGTGGGGCCAGTGCGCGAGGCTTCAGCGTCGAAGCGGCTGTCCGGGGCGAAGAACGAGTCGGCAAACACGGCCGAGTCCTGCCACAGATTGCGCTCCGGCCGCCGCGCGCTGCTGCGAGCTTCGGTCTGTCGAGGTGCTGCGCGCCTGGGCACGGGCGCGGCTTGCGGCCCGCGATTCTGGCTGTTGGAGTAGGGCACCAGCAACTGCAGTTCGGCTGCGCTGGGCATGCTGTCCACCGGGCAGCGCAGATAGCGAACGCGGCAGGCGGCCAGCACGGATTGCTTGATCTGCAGATTGCGCCCTGAAATGGAGCGCTCGCCGTCCAGGTCGATAGCAGCCAGCACGCGGCCATTGGGGCTGCAGATGGCGAAGCTCACATGGACGGTGCCCAGCAGGTCGTACCAGTAGCGCACCTCTTTGGCTTCGTTGGGCTGGCAAAAACGCACCATGGGCAGCTTGGCCAGCACGACGTGGTGGGGCAGGGCTTCCTTGAGCAGGCGGTACACACGCCGCTCATCGGCGTTGAAAACGGGGCGAGCAGTGAGTGACCACTCGCTTGGCAGGGGTTTGCCAGCCGGACCCGGACGTCGCAGCACCCACAGCAGCAGCGATGCCAGGAAGGCAAAGCCGGCGCAGAGGGCGATGATCCAGGGTGTTGCGTTCTGCATGCTGTGGCGGGTGATGATCCGTCAATAAGTGCCGAAAATCAGGGGCATTGCCGCGGACTGTAGCCGAAGGCCCCGGGCCCGCTGCTCGGGATCAGCCCCTGCGGCATCCCATGTTCAGGGGCTTTGCTGTCCCAAAGCAAGAATGCTTGTGCGCTGATCGCCCGAATCAGCCAATGAGGCGGACGCGCAGGCGCCGCAAGGCTTCGGTCGCGCGGCGCAGGGTGCGCATGCGGCGCTTGAATTCGAAATCGACCTCGGCCAAATGGCGCTCCAGCGCCTCGTCCACATGGGACGACATGGTGTCGGAAGGCAGGCGCAGCCACGCTTCGGATTCGCTGCCATCGCGCTCCACGGTCGCGCCGGCCTTGCGTGCGATCCGCAACATCGGCGTGTTCTCGCTCAGCGCGTGAATGAACAGGGTGTGGATGCCTCGGTTGCTGGCGTGCAGCGAGGCCCGGTCGAACAGGCGCTGGCCCATGCCCTTGCCCCGCGCCTGACTGCTGACGGATACGCCGAACTCGGCCATCGCGGGCTGGCCCGGGCGTTGTGGCGCTGGCGCGTAGGCCAGATGAGCCATTGCCACCAGTTCCAGCCGGCGGTTGAAGATGCCCAGGACTTCGTCGCGCCCGAAATCGAGTCGCTCCACATACTTGCGCACCTGTTCATCGCCGGCCTGATAGCCGAAACGCAGATAGCGATCACGCTCGCTCAGACCCAGCAGATGCTCGGCAATGCGTCCGCGATGCCTCACGGCCAAGGGCCGGATGGGCACCCAGTTGGAGATGAGCTTGCGAAGGCGAGTCAGCATGGCGGATCTAGTGAATACCCTGATCATAGGGTGTTTGAATCAAGTTTGTTGCGATGCAGCAAGAATCAAGCCCGCTAGATGTGGTTTGGGTCACGCTTGCCCGACGCACAGCGCTGCTCGCACGACATGCTTTGCAAGTAACGAGTTATTCGCTACACTCGCGGGCTTTCCCCGACAAGGCTTTAGGGGAGGAACCTGACGTGAGAGGTTGCGCACCGCAAGACGCAGCACCGAACGCGGGTCTGATTTCAGCCAATTTTGAGAGTTACTCATGAAGACCTTCAGCGCCAAGCCGGCCGAAGTGACGCACGAGTGGTTTGTGATTGACGCCACCGACAAGGTGCTCGGACGTGTTGCCAGCGAAGTGGCACTCCGTTTGCGCGGCAAGCACAAAGCCATTTACACGCCTCACGTCGACACCGGTGACTTCATCGTCATCATCAACGCAGAAAAGCTGCGCGTCACGGGCAACAAGGCCACTGACAAGATTTACTACCGTCACTCGGGCTTCCCTGGCGGCATCTACGCCACGAAGTTCAAGGACATGCAAGCCAAGCATCCGGGCCGTGCCCTGGAAAAGGCCGTCAAGGGCATGCTGCCCAAGGGCCCGCTCGGTTACGCCATGGTCAAGAAGCTGAAGGTCTATGCCGGTGGCACCCACCCGCACGCCGCTCAGCAGCCCAAGGCTCTGGAAATCTAAGGAACGACGATGATCGGAAACTGGAACTACGGAACCGGACGCCGCAAGTCGTCGGTCGCTCGCTGCTTCATGAAGAAGGGCACGGGCCAAATCCTCGTCAACGGCAAGCCTGTTGATGAATATTTCGGCCGTCAAACGTCGATCATGGTGGCTCGCCAAGCGCTGATGCTGACCAACAACGCCGAAACTTTTGACGTCAAGGTCAACGTTCACGGCGGTGGTGAGTCCGGCCAAGCCGGCGCGATCCGCCTGGGTATCACCCGCGCGCTGATCGAGTGGGACGCCAACCTGAAGCCCGAACTGAGCCGCGCTGGCTTCGTCACGCGTGATGCGCGTGAAGTCGAGCGTAAGAAGGTCGGTCTGCACGGCGCACGTCGCAGGAAGCAGTTCAGCAAGCGCTGATCTCCCTTCTGCTTCGCAGAGGAAAGGCCGCACTTGCTGCGGCCTTTTTTATTTGTTGGACAATTGGGTCAGATCTAGGAAAAGGATTCCCCATGAGCGCAGTTCTCGACAGTCCCGTCGCTGGTGCCGACGACATGCCGCCGGTGCCGCTGGTCTTCACCGACAGCGCCGCCGCCAAGGTGGCCGATCTGGTGGCCGAGGAAGGCAACCCGGAACTCAAATTGCGCGTCTTCGTGCAGGGCGGCGGTTGCTCGGGCTTTCAGTACGGCTTCACCTTCGATGAGGCCGTCAACGATGACGACACGCAGATGAGCAAGAACGGCGTCACGCTGCTGATCGACGCCATGAGCCTGCAATATCTGATGGGCGCAGAGATCGACTACAAGGAAGATCTGCAGGGCGCGCAGTTCGTGATCAAGAACCCGAACGCGACGACCACCTGCGGCTGCGGATCGAGCTTCACGGTCTGAGCCTTCTTCAGCGCTTCGTTCCAGAGCCGCCTTCGGGCGGCTTTTTCATGCGGGATACAGCGCGCCGAGCACCCTCGGCCCAGCGGCGCCCGTGGCGGCGGGCAGATTGCCGGGCAGGCGGCGCGTGAAGCGCATCGCCAGCCAGGCGAATGCCGCGGCCTCGACCTGCATGGCAGGGAGGGCGCGGGCATCGGTCGCCATCACGGCGGTGCCGGCCAGCAGGACTTGCAGCCTTGCCATCAGGGTCCCGTTCAGGGCGCCGCCGCCGCAGACGAGCAACTCGGCCGGAGCGGCGGGCAGGCAGTCGACGATGCAGCGCGCCGTGAGTTCCAGCAGCGTTGCCTGCACGTCCTCCGGCTTTTCGTCGCCGCTCAGGTAATCCGTTAGCCAGGCGCAGTTGAAAAGATCGCGACCGGTGCTGCGAGGGGGCGGCAGTGCGAAGTAGGGCTCGGACAGCAGGCGCTGCAGCAGGGGCGCGATGACCGTTCCTGTCGCCGCCCAGGCACCGTTGGCGTCGTAGGGCCGGTGCAGGTGCTCGTGGATCCAGAGGTCCATCAGGCAATTGCCCGGCCCGCAGTCGAAACCGTAACTGCTGCCGTTGGCGCGCAGCAGGCTCACATTGCTGATGCCGCCGATATTGAGCACGGCGATGTCGCGGCCGGGTTGTGCAAAGACGGCTTGATGGAAGGCGGGCACCAGTGGCGCGCCCTGGCCGCCGGCCGCCACGTCACGGCTGCGCAGATCGGCCACCACGGCAACGCCCGACAGCTCCGCGAGCAACGATGGATTGAGCAGTTGCAGGGTGTAGCCCGTCCCGTCGAATTCGCGCGGGCGGTGCCTGACAGTTTGACCATGGGCGCCCTGGGCCGTCACCGCATCGGCCGACACCTCAGCCATCGCCAGCAACTGCAAGGTGACCTCGGCATAGGCACGGCTGACGCCATTCGCGGCCAGTGCCGCGCGGTGCAGTTCGTCAGGGCCTTCGGGCTTGTTCAGCGCGAACAGCTCGGCGCGCAGGGCCGAATCAAAGGGCAGGTGGTGATGGGCGAGGACTTCGACCTGGTCGCCAGGAAAGCGCATCAGTGCGGCGTCCACGCCGTCCATCGAGGTGCCTGACATCAGGCCGATGAACAGCGCTTCGGACACCAGAAACTCAGTCGGCGCTGGTGCTGCCGACTTCCAGCGAGGCTGCGGCGGCCAAGGGTGCCTTCATGGCGGCCACCGTTTGCTGGAATTGCGTGCGCGCGTAGGAGGGCAGCGCCACGCTCTCAGACGAGCGGGCAATGACACGCGGATCCTTCTGATGGCCATTGACGCGGAACTCGAAGTGCAGATGCGGGCCCGTGGCCCAGCCCGTCATGCCCACGGCGCCAAGCTGCTGGCCCTGGTTGACCTTCTGGCCCCGCTTGACGTCGATGCGGCTCAGGTGGGCGTAGACCGTCGAGCGGCCACCGCTGTGCTGGACATGCACCACATTGCCGAAGCCGTTCTGCCAGCCGGCAAAGGTGACCACGCCGTCGCCGACGTCGCGCACCGCCGTGCCCTTGGGCGCGCCGTAATCCACGCCCAGATGCCGCTTCCAGGTTTGCAGGATGGGGTGGAATCGCATCGCAAAGCCCGAGGTCACGCGCGAGAAGGCCAGGGGGCTGGCCAGGAAGGCGCGGTGCTTGCTGAGGCCGTCGAAGCCGTAGTAGCCCGACTTGCCGGTGGCGCGGTCCAGGAACCAGGCCGCCTGATAGCTGCGACCGTTGTTGACGAACTCAGCCGCCAGCACCTGGCTGCCCACGCCGTCCCAGGTGACGGGCTCGCCGTCGGCGGTGCGGGCTTCATAGACGAGGGAGAAGCGGTCGCCCTTGCGCAGTTCGCGGTGGAAGTCGATGTCGCCCGAGAACATCTCGGTCATCTGCTGGGCCACCGTGTCGGGAATGCGGGCTTCGTCGGTGGCGGCGAAGAAGGATGTGTGTACTTCGCCGCTGCCCAGGCGCACTTCGGATTGCAGCGGGGCCTGCTCGATGCGCGAATGGAAGCCTTCGGCGTCGCGGCTGATGCTCAGGCGGGTGAACTGGCTGGCCTGGTCTTCAACCTTGAGGGCCGGGTAGCGCACCACCATGGATTGCAGCTCGCCTTCGGCGTTGGCCGTCACCATGACCATCTTGCCGCTCCGGCCCGTGAGGATCTGCTTGGCAATGCTGTCGTTGCGAAGGAAGCGGGCGGCGGCGGGGTCGTAGGCGCCGACGCGTTTGAGCAGGGAATCGGCCGTGTCGCTGGAGCGGGTCAGGTCGGCGCGGGAGAGTCCGATCTCGAACTCGGCGAGGGCGCTGAGCTGCTCGTCCATGTTCGCGGTCTGGACCGATTCGGTGACCATGCGCGGGGTGATGAGGCTGGCATCCGGGGCCAGGGGAGCCACGCCGAAAGCCGTCACACCGAAGCATCCGATCAGGCTCAGAATCGTGCCGGTCAGTGCCTTGGGATGGCGCGCGCAGAAGGCCTCGGTAGCAACCAAGACCTTTTTGACGTCAAGAAGCCATTTATTCACGCGATGCGGAGTCCAAATGCTGGGTACTGTGGGGTTCAGGCGCCATCTTCTCGATGACCCGGCCGACGAAGGGCTCCACTAGAATCCGCCCTCGTCCTCATAAATCGAGGTGGGCGAGCGAAAAGCAGCCGCGAGTATAACGGCCAGCCCCCGCGGACCAGACCGCGCAAACCCGAAAGATCCAGGCATTTGCCTGTAACAAAAAGACCATGCCCGAAGTTCAGTCCCCCGAGCCCAGCCCCTCCGTCCGCGAAGCGCTGGCCATCACGCGACGTGGTGTCAACGAACTTCTGCCCGAAGCCGACTGGCTCAAGAAGCTGGCCCGCTCCGAGGCTACCGGCCAGCCCCTGCGGATCAAGTTCGGCATGGACCCGACCGCCGCCGACCTGCATCTGGGCCACACCGTGGTCCTCAACAAGCTGCGCCAGCTCCAGGATCTGGGCCACACCGTCATCCCGCTGATCGGCGACTTCACGACCACCATCGGCGACCCTTCCGGTCGCAACAACACCCGCCCGCCGCTGACGCGCGAGGAGATTGAGGCCAACGCCAAGACCTACTTCGACCAGATCGGCCTGGTGCTGGACATGGGTCGCGCCGAGGTTCGCTACAACAGCGAGTGGAGCGACCCGCTGGGTGCGCGGGGCATGATCCAGCTGGCCGCCAAGTACACCGTGGCCCGCATGATGGAGCGCGACGACTTCACCAAGCGCTTCGCCGCCCAGACGCCGATCTCGGTCCACGAATTCCTCTATCCGCTGATGCAGGGCTACGACTCCGTGGCGCTCAAGAGCGACCTGGAACTCGGCGGCACGGACCAGAAGTTCAACCTGCTGATGGGCCGCCATCTGCAGCAGGAATACGGCCAGGAGCCGCAGTGCATCCTGACCATGCCCCTGCTGGAAGGCCTGGATGGTGTGGACAAGATGTCCAAGTCCAAGAACAACTACGTCGGCATCACCGAGGCGCCGAACACCATGTTCGCCAAGGTGCTGTCGATCAGCGACGAGCTCATGTGGAAGTGGTTCGCCCTGCTGAGCTTCAAGAGCGAGGCCGACATTGCTGCGCTGAAGAATGAAGTGAGCGGTGGCCGCAACCCCAAGGACGCCAAGGTGCTGCTGGCCAAGGAGATCACGGCCCGCTTCCACAGCGCTGCTGCCGCTGACACGGCTGAGACTGACTTCAACAACCGCGCCAAGGGCGGCATCCCGGACGAAATTCCAGAGTTCGCACTCACGGGCGCGCCGTTGATGATCGGCAAGGTGCTCTTGTCCGCTGGCCTGGTCGCTTCGGGCGGAGAAGCCACGCGGATGATCGAGCAGAACGGCGTGCGCGTGGATGGCAGCGCCATCAGCGACAAAGGCCTCAAGCTCGCCGCCGGCACCTACGTCGTGCAGGTGGGCAAGCGCAAGTTCGCGCGCGTGACGCTCAGCTGAGGATCACTTCGGCTGCTGCGGATAGGCCTGTGCCTTCGGCTCGACCCGAGGTCCAGCCTTGATCAGGCGCTGCAACTCGGCGATGGCCGCTTCCAGTTGCGCATCCTGACCCTTGAAGCTGGCCCGCGGCGGGTTGTCCACGCGGATGTCCGGGCTCACGCCCATGCCCTCAACGATCTGACGGCCGTCCGGCGCGATCTGCGCGCTCTCGGCCGCCCGTGCAATGCCCTTGTCCAGGAGCTGGTTGCCGTCTGACAGCCACACACCCGCACCCGAGGTCGTCATGCCTATGACGGGCCCCAGGCCCAGGCGCTTGATGCCCTCCGCGAAGGTCTCGCCGTCCGAATAGGTTTGCTCGTTGGCCAGCACCACCAGCCGGCCCTGGAAGGTCTGCTGCATGTTCGGGATCGGCGTGGAGCCGAGTGGCGAGCGACGCTGCCAGAAGGCCCAGGCACGGCGCAGCAGCTTTTCGATGATCCAGGAGTCGATGCTGCCGCCGTTGTTGTAGCGCACGTCGATGACGAGGCCCTCCCGGTCGATCTGGGCATAGAACTGGCGCGCGAAACTGGCGATGTCTCGACCGGACATGGCGTCGATGTACACATAGCCCAGGCGACCCTGGCCGGCCTGCTCAACCCGCGCGGCGCGCTGCTGACGCCAGTCGGCATAACGCAGCTGGGCCTCGCGCGTGGCGAGTACCGGCTTGACGATGGCCTGCAGCGCCTGCTCGGCGCGGCGGTACTCGATCAGCACCTGACGACCGGCCTGCCCGCGCAGCAGCTCGGAGACATCGGGCGCGCTCGTCGCGGCGCGGCCGTTGATGCTGGTGATCACATCGCCGATGCGGAAATCCAGCCCCTGCGCCTTGAGTGGGCCGGCCTGGTCCACGAGTTCCGGATCGTCCACATAGATACGTTCGATGCGCAGGCCCGCAGCTTCCCGGGCAAACTGCGCGCCCAGCCCCGCTTGCGCCGGTGCGGCCTCTCCGGCGCGCAGGTCCGGGTTGCCGATCTGGCTGTGCAGAATGCCCAGCTCGCTGTTCATCTGGCCCAGCAGATCGCCGAGTTCGGCGCGGTCGGTCACGCGCTGCGCCAACGGTTCGTACTTGGCGTGCATGGCTTTCCAATCCACGCCGCGCATCTTGGCGTCGAAGAAAAAGTCGCGCTGCATGCGCCAGGCGTCGTTGAACATCTGCAACCACTCGCTCTTTGGGTCGATGGCCAACTGCCATTCGTTCCACTTGACGCGGGAGTGGGCAATGTCACTCGGCAGCTTGGGTCCGGCGTCCACGATGAGGACTTCCGGCGTGCCTTCGCCGCGCACGACCATGAGTTTCTTTCCGTCGGCCGAGAGCGCGAAGTTGCGCACGTTGTCGGCCACGTTGTCTGCTTGAGCGCCCTGGTTGTCGATGGGCAGGCTCTTCAATTGCTTGCGATTCTTGTCGCCCACTTCCAGCCACCACAGCCGCTTGGCGTCGGCCCGCAAGGCCGTGGCGTTGCTGCCCGGCAGTGGCACCTCAAAGAGGCGCTCGGTCAGGCCGGCCGTGACGATGGCGGGCAGCGCCTTCTTGTCTTCCTTTTTCTCCTTGTCGTCCTTCTTGTCGTCTTTCTTCTTCTCATCCTTCTTCACTTCGCTCTGCAACTCGTCCGCCGCGGCAAAAGGCCAGCGCTGGCCCGGCTGCAGGGCCAGGGCATAGATGCGGTTGCGCTTGTCGAAGTTCGGGCCCATGTTGCGGTCACCCCAGGGCGAGCCCTTGGGCCCCACCTGGAAGTCACGCGCCGAGACGAAGTAGAGCCAGTGACCATCGGGCGTGAAAGCCGGCGCGCTGGCCGCATAGCGATTGCTGGTCAGCGGCAGGACGCGGTCTTCATTCACCAGGTAGAGGTACAGCTGGTTGCGTTCGCTGATCCGGCCTGCGCGGGTGAAGGCCAGGGCTTTGCCGTCCGGCGACCAGGCGAATTCCTCGTATTCGTGGGCTACGCCGCCTTCCGCTTCCACGTCGATGCGGCGCGTGGCGTGCTTGGCGTCCTTCAAGTCGGTCAGGTAGAGACGGCCGTTCTTGTCGGTGTGAGCCAGCCAGCGGCCATCCGGCGAGGGGAAGAGATCGGTGCGCAGCATG
>Ga0164241_10006229_pt1 | contig 10932 bp, 8 predicted proteins | sample OricomyardsoilBY_FD_108780 | JGI IMG/M metagenome (GOLD analysis project Ga0164241, IMG submission 108780) | Backyard soil microbial communities from Emeryville, California, USA - Original compost - Back yard soil (BY) | ecosystem: Environmental > Terrestrial > Soil > Unclassified | place: USA... | reverse complement strand
TTGAGGAGAATGCCAGCCCGGCAGCGGATTTTCCCGCGCTACATAGCGCGCAATCTGAGTGGCGACGACGAGCCCGATATCACCTTTTCTCAACTCCGGAAAACTGACGACGTTGTTTCCGCGGTCGGGTTTGTCGGTCATGCCAGCCTCCCGCGCACGGATGTCGCCGACTGATTGAGTGAGATCCCGGTTCCATTCCATGGCATTCATGCTGAGGTCAAGGTGAGCGTCGATCGTGAACATATGGCGATAGCTAGTTAGTGTATGTTAAAATTACTGTGTTATAAATGATTTTGTGATGATGATACATAGGTATGTTCCGCGTCTGCACTTTGTCCGCGTGGCTGGCGACAGGTCATTACCGAACTAATCTTGTGTAAAATAAACTGCACACTCTTCTGACATTCCGCGCAGGCCATAACGCTTTTATGTTATTCGGCTGACTTCAATTCAAGTCTTTTGTTCCGGCAACAGCAAATAATGCGCGTATAACCATGGCTGTCAGATTCACGATGAGCTTTTGATTGCGTTAAGTTTATCCTTCATTTTTGACTGACGTAGTCCGCATTCTCTTATACAGCCATAAAACCTGGTGTAGCGTGTTGTTGGCCTTACACCGAGATCATCCGACTGCGGGAAATCGTGTTCCAGTATTCACGAACCTTTCCATCGTAGACGATGGCGGGAGTTTGGTGTAGGGCTACCGTTGGGCAAATATGGTAAGGTACACCGTACAGGACTTCTCCGACGACATATACGCGATTGTCGTTCACTTCGAAGATCATGTGTTCTTCGCTGTGCCCGATGGGGCGTAGTGCGCCGCCGTTCAGAAACGTAACCCGTTTGTCAAGTGCGTTTTCCGAAGCGATTGCCTTGTGTCCCAGATCCACACAAATGACGCCAGGCTTGGGCAACGATACGACGCGGGTGACCACAAGCGCAGCGAACAGATACTTTTGTTCCTGGAGGATGTCATGGTATCCTTGATCCCAATAGATGAACGTTCCCGGGCTACACTCCACACCAGGCCGGGTGCGGTGTACAGAATAGGTGGGCGTACCCCCCGCGATAACGATCAACTCCCTACCCAGTAGCGCTTCGGCGGTTTCTTTCAGTTTTATTACCGGCATGAATCCTTCATCGCACTTTTGTGTGCGTATAGCCATATCGGTATCGCGAATGTGTCCATCATAGGCATGCAGCCCCATCACCCGGAGATTTTTTAGGTTGGCCATGCTTTTGATTAGTTCCACCGCATTTTGCGGAGTGATTCCCGTTCTGTTCATTCCGACGTTGAGGTCGACAAATACGGATGCCTCTTTCGACGCTTCGGAAAAGCAACGAGAGATTTCACGCGCGGTGGCCTCGTTGTCGACTAAGCAGGAGAACTTTGTGCCTGGGAATTTCTGACTCAGCGTAAGCAGGCGTTTGGCTTTTGGTCCTACAGGCTGATAGGCAAGCAATACGTCCGGTGCACCTTCGATGGCAAGTACTTCGGCTTCCGCGATGGTCGCGCATTTGAATTTTTTTATGCCCCGGTCGAGCATCATTCGGGAGACCTCCGCAGACTTGTGGGTCTTGATATGCGGACGCAGCCGGTCGATGTGATCTATGCTGTTCAGTAAGATGTCGATGTTTTGTTTTACGCGGTCCGGATAGATTACCAGCGTTGGGGAATCAACCGTTTCTACGTTTTCGATGCGATACCAACGATCTTCCATACTTCTGGATTCGGGTTTATGCCAATTCGAACATGGCCTCAATCTCCACAGGAATATTGTCGGGGAGCGAACCCATGCCTACGGCGCTGCGTACACCCACCCCGTTATCCTGACCCCAGACGGCGGCAAACAATTCACTGCATCCATTGATAATGTAAGGATGGCGCTCGAACTCGGGTACGCAATTCACCATACCCAATACCTTGATTACGCGTTTGATTTTGTTGAGTGTGCCAAGGTTCTCCTTGAGTGTGGCCAGAATCGCCAGCCCTACCTGCCTGGCAGCCAGTTTTCCTGCTTCCATATCCATATCCTTTCCAATTCGTCCGATGATCAGGCTTTTATCTTCCTTTACCGTTCCATGACCGGAGACATATACAAAGTTGCCAACAACCAGAAACGGTTTATAAACACCCAGTGGAGTTGGAGCGGGCGGCAACGTTAGTTTCAGCGCTTCAAAACGCGCGTCTGGAGTAAGTGACATAGATTATTTGGCGATTTGGTGATTTGGTGATTTGGTGATTTGATGATTGTCGTTAGACGACGTAAGATAGGATCATTACGCCGATAATCCCGGCAATTGAGACGATGGTTTCCATGAGCGACCAGGAAAGAATCGTTTGTTTTATACTGAGGTTGAAGTATTCTTTGAACAGCCAGAACCCGCCATCATTGACGTGCGAAAACATCAGGCTACCTGCTCCGACAGAGAGCACCATGAGATTAGGGTCTACGTCTGGGCGTGAGAGAAGCGGCGCGACAATACCCGCTGCAGTTAGTCCGGCTACCGTGGCCGAACCCACACACACGCGAATGATACACGCGATGAACCAGGCGAGCAACAGGGGATGAATATCTATGCCATTCAGCATGTTGCCGATTTCGGTGCTCACGCCACTGTCGGTAAGCACTTGCTTCAGCATGCCTGCGCCGCCCATGATGAGAAGTAGTCCGGCGATATCTTTAATAGCTTCACCATAAATGTCCATCACCTGTTTCATGGAACTTCCCATACGGAGTCCGAGCGTATAAGTGGCCACAGCAAGCGATAACACCATGACGATAGCCGGATCACTGAAGAAGATGATGAGCGGTCGAAGCGCGCCTGCTTCCGGAGCTGCACGATCGAAAATGGTCGTCAGTGTGATGAGCACAACGGGTAGCATAGCCGACAGGATACTAATTTCCAATCCCGGGAGTTTATCTTCCTGGATTTCTTTGACACCGAAAATACCGGTCGTGGATGACTTCAGATTCTTTAGCGTCGACGCAAACATCGGTCCGGCAATAATTACAGTAGGAACGGCGATGACCATTCCGTAGATGAGTGTCGTTCCCAGATCGGCATTGAACTGCGCAACGAGGGCGGTAGGCGCCGGATGAGGCGGCAGGAATCCATGCGTTACAGAAAGTGAAGCCAATAATGGAACGCCTGTATAAACGGGGGGAAGGTTGAAACGATAGGCTACGGAAAAGATCAACGGAATCACCAGCACGAAGCCGACATTGTAAAACAGGGGAATACCGATGACGAATCCTGTGATCATCATGGCCCATTGCATGTTTCGCTCGCCAAACATCCGCATCATCCCGGATGCTATTTGCTGGGCAGCGCCACTGTCCGCCGTCAGTTTACCAAGCATGGCACCGCAGGCAACAACCACTACCAGCGAACCAAGCATATCGCCTAGTCCCTTTTGCACCGAGGTCGATATTTTTGAGACATCGATGCCCAGCAGTAAACCTGCGAAGACAGACACGATAAGGAATGCGAGGAATGCATTGATCTTGAACTTGCTGATCAGAAGAATAAGCAAGACGATACTAAGGACTATGATGAGTATCGACATGGACTGGTTACAGATGGAGATTCGTGAAAGGTAACCAAAAAATCGATTGCGGCGACGCCTTTTATGTATTACTGAGCGAGATAGCGCTTCATCAGGAAACGCTGACGCTGGCCGGTAGTGGGGAGGTTATTTAAAACTTGTCAGGGATCTGAATAATGCGCAGCACTATTTCGTGAGGGTCGCCATCTGAATCGACAAGACTGAATTTGACCATTGGGTTGTCGCGCTTGATGTGGCCTTCGACGTTTGTAATGCGGCTACCCTTAAGTTGTTTTTCAAGTTCCTTTTGCAAAGAAGTCAAGGCATTCGCGAAGTCCACTTCCAGGGGACTCGGGTTGTAGGCGCTGGTTTTCATGAGGCTCTGTTTTACTAAAATGGGCCTTGAAAGTCCGCGGCCCGGAATATCAAAAGTTTACCATCGGATTAAGGCTGATGCCCAGGTGAAGCCGCTGCCAAACGCTGCCAGACACACAAGGTCATTGTCCTTGATTTTTCCTTCAGCCCATGCTTCGCTCAGGGCAATTGGAATCGACGCCGCGGTGGTGTTGCCATACCGCATAATGTTGTTATAGACCTGATTGTCTGTCAACGACAGTTTCTCCTGAATGTATTGACTTATGCGCAGGTTGGCCTGATGAGGAACCAGCAAGTTGATATCTTCTTTCTTAAGGCCGTTGGCCTGTAGCGCCTCCGTTATCACTTCCATAAATCGAACCACGGCATGCTTAAACACCTGGTTACCGTTCATCACGACCTTAAATGTTGTGGTGTCCAGGATCTGCTCCGGCTGACGTTCTTCGTGTGGCCGACTGCTTCCTGGATCCCTTACATAGAGTTCTTCGGCATAGGTTCCATCCGAATGGAGGTGAGTGGATAGTACGCCGACACGCGGTGAAGATTGTACCACTACAGCACCCGCGCCGTCACCAAAAATCACAGCGGTATTTCTTCCGCGCGTGCTGATATCCAATGCCGTCGACTGTATCTCGGCACCCACCACAAGGATGTTCCGATACATGCCCGTTTTGATAAATTGATCGGCCACTGAAAGCGCATAAATGAATCCGGAACAGGCATTTCGGATGTCTAGGGCAGCTATACGCCCATCGAGTCCGAGCTCGCGCTGAAGCAGCACTCCAGAGCCGGGAAAAAAATAATCAGGCGTGATGGTCGCAAAAACGATGAAGTCTATGTCGGTGGGTTGGAGCCCGGCCCTGTCCAGGGCCATCCGCGATGCCTTCGCTGCCATGTTAGCGACAGTATCTGTGGCCGGGTTAATCCATCGTCGTTCCTGGATGCCTGTTCGTTCTACGATCCAGTCGTGGTTCGTATCCATCACAGTAGACAGAAATTGATTGGTTACGATCCGCTCCGGTACGTAATGGCCAATGCCCACGATCCTCGAAAAAGCCATGCAGGTTTATTTTGGAACGCCAAGGTACTAAATGTTAACGAATGCGCCGCCCGGAAAAGGCCATCGCTGGTCCAAAACCGGTCTGGTGTTGTTGCCTCGTATGCTTTCAATGAGTTGTTACCGGGATCAACAGCAGCTGTCCTGGCTCGTCGTCGTCGAATCCATCCACCTTTTTGCTCGCTGATTTCCTTGTCTTAAGCTTTTAAATGCGCAATGCCGTGACAGGCTATTTTCAAATCACCACGTTCACAATTCTACCCTGTACAACAATAATCTTCTTCGGCGCTTTGCCCTCGGTCCATTTTTGAACGGCCTCTGAGGCGAGTACGATCTTCTCGATGTCCTCCTTTGGCATGTCAAGTGCAAAGTTCATTTTGACCCGCACCTTTCCGTTGATGGAAATCGGATACTCAAACGCATCTTCCTTCAGATAACTTTCGTCGTGAATAGGAAAAGACGCGTCCAGCAGGGGCGTGGTATGCCCCAGTAATTGCCACAGCTCTTCGCTCACGTGTGGAGCGAATGGCGCCAGCGCAATAACCAACGGCTCAAGAACACTTCTCTTGCTGCACTTCATGCTGCTCAGCTCATTGCTGCAGATCATAAATTCGCTCACCGACGTGTTGAATGAAAAATGATCGATGTCGTGGGTGATCTTCTTTATCGTTTTGTGAAGCACCTTTAATTCCGCGGGTGTTGCCGGCTCATCGGTGACGATGAGTTGTCCCTGGTTGTTGTGGAACAGGTTCCAGAAACGGCGCAGGAATTTGTAAACGCCGTCGATGCCGTGCGTATTCCAGGGTTTGGAAACTTCCAAAGGACCCAGGAACATCTCGTACATCCGGAGCGTATCTGCTCCATAGCTGTTTACAATGTCATCGGGGTTTACTACGTTGTAGTATCGCTTCGACATCTTTTCAACTTCTGATCCACAGACGTATTTACCGTTCTCCAGAATAAACTCACTGTCGCGCAGGTCGTCGCGCCACGCCTTGAATTTTTCTATATCGAGTACGTCGCCATCTACAAAGGTGATGTCTACGTGAATGGCAGTCACCTCATATTCCTTGCGCAGGTTGTAGGACACAAACTTGTTGCTGCCGTTGATCCGGTAAGCAAGTTTGCTCACCCCTTGAATATGCCCTTGATTGATGAGCTTGCGGAAAGGTTCTTCAGAATCAACATAACCCAGGTCTTTCAGCACCTTGCACCAGAACCGTGAGTACAGTAGGTGTCCCGTTGCGTGTTCGGAACCGCCGATGTACAAGTCTACCTGTTTCCAGTAATGCTGCGCGTCCTTGCTACAGAATTCCTTTGTGTTGTGTGGATCCATATACCGGAACCAATACCAGCTTGAACCGGCCCAGCCAGGCATGGTGGTGAGTTCAAAGGGATAACCTTTATAGTTCCAGTCTTTGGCGCGCCCCAGAGGAGGTTCTCCCGTCGCGGTAGGCTTGTAGGCATCAACCTCCGGAAGTGTTACCGGCAAATCTTTCTCATCCACCAGCTGAGGTATTCCATCTTTGAAATATACCGGGAAGGGCTCTCCCCAATAACGTTGGCGACCAAAGATGGCATCGCGCATGCGAAAGTTTACCTTGCGCACACCAATACCCATGGCCTCCACTTTTTCAGCGGCTTTCAGTATGGCATCGTTCCAGGGCAATCCGTTCAGGAAATCAGAGTTGATGACCTTTCCTGATTTAGGATCAAAATTGTCTTTGGTAATATCAGCATGAGGCCCTTCCAATACCTGAATCACCGGCAGGTCGAAATGTTTGGCAAAGGCATAGTCGCGCGTGTCACTTGAAGGAACGGCCATTACTGCCCCTGTGCCGTATCCGGCCAGCACGTAGTCCGCTATCCAAACAGGAATCCTGGCGCCATTGAAAGGATTGATGACGTAAGCGCCGGTGAACACACCCGAGATGCGTTTTACTTCACTCATGCGTTCGCGCTCACTCCGGTTTTTTGCGACATCAACGTACGCATTTACGGCCTCGCTTTGTTCCTTCGTCGTGATCTTGTTTACGAGTTCATGTTCGGGCGCGATCACCATAAAGGTCACGCCATAAATGGTATCTATTCGCGTGGTGAAAACACGAATGGAAAGATTCTCTTCCGCGGAAGCCGAATCTGATGATGAATTGTCAATAGCGAAGTCTAACTCGCAGCCTACACTTTTTCCAATCCAGTTCCGCTGCATTTCCTTGACAGGTTCAGGCCAGTCGATGGTGTCGAGACCCGACAACAATCGCTCGGCATACGCGCTTATGCGCATATTCCACTGCAACATCTTCAGGCGCTCCACCGGGTAGCCACCCCGTTCGCTCACACCGTCTTTCACCTCGTCATTCGACAACACTGTCCCTAACGCGGCGCACCAGTTTACCATGGTCTCCGCGAGGTAAGCAATCCTGTATTGCTGAAGCACGTCCTCCTTTTGGACCGCGCTGTAGTTTTTCCAGTCAGCAGCTGTGAAGGCAGCGAGGGCCCCATCACACGCGGCGGATATCCCCTGATTTCCTTTCTTTTCAAAGTGTGCGATCAGGCTTTCGATAGGCTCGGCCTTACCCGTACCGTCAGTCAGGTTATACCAGCTGTTGAACAGCTGCATGAAGATCCACTGGGTCCATCTGTAATAGCTCGGATCCGAGGTGTCTACTTTTCTGCTCCAGTCGTACGAAAACGCCAGGTTTCCCAGCTGGCTACGGTACGTGCCTATGTTCGTCTCCGTCGTGATGCGCGGATGCTGGCCGGTCTGTATGGCATATTGTTCCGCGGGCAACCCGAAGGCGTCGAAACCCATGGGATGCAGTACGTTAAATCCTTTCAATCGCTTGTAGCGCGACACAATATCGGAGGCGATATAGCCCAGCGGGTGGCCAACGTGTAACCCGGCCCCGGAAGGATAGGGGAACATGTCAAGGACATAGTACTTTGGCTTCGTGGAGTCGTTGCTGACTTTATAATCCCCGCGCTTTTCCCAGATGGCCCGCCAACGCTCTTCAATACGCTTGATCTCTTCCTTGCTGTAATCTGCCATAATTGCGAATAAGGGCGTAAAAATAGTTAATCTGGGCACATTTGGGCAATGCGAGACGCACAATGACACGAATGACCAGCGCCTGCTTTACACAACCTGAATTCAACGCAATTGCCAGGTAGGTAGGATGAGGTAACCGCACTTAATCTTTTAGTGTTTGTGGGCGCGGTCCGGTTGCAGGTTTGACTCAAGCCGATGAAATCGAAGTACAGGGTACCTGGTGCTGGTGAACATAGTAGAGCTTACCGGGTGCGGGGTATGTAGTGCAGAACCTGCACCTGGGCTTCCTTTGACGACTTCCGGCGCCAGTACACCACCATAAAATGAAAGGGATAGCACGCTATCAGCTAAGTCACAGTGAACTAACCGAATAACCTGGAGATTTTGTACAGTTATTTTTGCTAAGGTGGACTAGATCTTTGTTTCGATCAATTTACCCAATGCTTCGATGTCGGTTTGTTTAAGGGGCTTGGTGATGAACTGAATCACATTGGGAAAGGAAAAGGCCTGGTCCCTATCCTTCGAACTGTTCGAGCTCGTAAGTACGACGATCTTCGCTTTCTCCTTCACGGCTAACGGCAGATCCCTGAAGTGATGGAGGAAGGCAAAGCCATCGAACTCAGGCATGTTGAGGTCGAGAAAAATAATATTGGGAACATCGCCGTTGTTGGCGTCCTTCAGCCAATGAAGTGCTTCCTCCGCAGACTTATACACATTCAAATCGGCCGAGAAATTACATACTTCCAGAAACCGGCGCTGGATAAAAAGGTCAATATCACTGTCATCAATCAAGAGCGTTTTCTCTACTTGAGGCTGCATAACTTTTCTTTGAATGGTGCACTTATAATCCAACCAAAAAGTAACTTACGCGGGCAAAAAATCGCCTAAAATTACAAGGGCCGGTTTTAAAGCTATAAAAAATGTATTAAAATTGGAACTCCATAAACCTAACCACAACATGAAATTCCGGCACCTTACGTATTTTTCTTTAAGTGTCCTTGGAGCGTTCGGATTGGCCTCTTGCGGGCCGAAGTCTTCGGACAAGGATAAGAACTCTGCCGAGTTTGAGCAGGCTGATAGCCTTGGAAGCCACATTGAAGAACTTGCCTACATCATTCCTCCTCCATCGGAAATTCCTTATTTGCTGCAAACTACGGGTGCTGAATTTAACGAAAGTCTTATTAACCCGAGGGATAAAGCAGATCAGTACTCGTCACATACGGACAAAGCTGCGCTCAACCTGGGCGTGTATGCCGCGGATATCGGTTACCTGAGCTCTTACGACAAGACACAGGAAGCTATTGACTACCTGCAGTCAGCGAAGACGCTGGCGGATGGGCTTGGCGTTATCGGGTCATTTGATGTGGAGGTGTTGAAGCAATTCGAAGCGAATATTTCCAACAAAGACTCTCTTACAAGATTGCTTGACCGTACAATCAAAAGAACCCAAAGCTTCCTGATGGACGCTAACCGGAACAAACTGTCAGCCATGGTGATCACCGGAAGCTTTGTTGAAGGTTTGTATATCGCCACAGGTGTGGTGAAGTCTTACCCGAAAGACCTGCTCCCGACCGACGCGAAGAACACCATTCTTACGCCATTGGTTAGAATTGTACTGGATCAGAAAAAGTCTATTAGCGAGGTGAATAAAATGCTTGCTTCTGTTCCTGATCAGGGTGAAGCGCTGTCTGGATTGACAGGTGATCTCAAAGCCCTGGAAGCGGAATATGCAGCGTTGAACATCGAAGAACAAATCAGGAACAACAAGGCTAACCTGGTGTTGTCTGACAAGAACCTGGTGGAAATCACCAACATCGTAGAACGTCTGCGCAAGAAAATAACAGAATAAATCAAGGATTAGCGATGAATTCTTAATCCTGGCGAAAGGGACTGGTGCAAACTGGTCCCTTTCTTTTTATGCACCTATCTTGTATTGATTCACCGAGCTTGAACGTATCATGAGCGAACCGCTACTCAAAGCTATCCTTAGGTTATTTGCCGTTGTGGCGCGCGAAGACGATGTCACGCATCAGGAGCGGGACCAGATCCGTCGCTTTCTTGACGAACACCTCAGCCAGAACTCGGTGAGTGCATACCTACAGCTTTTTGATGAGTATTCGGCTGCCGGAAAGAATGAGCCGTTACCCGAACTGACGGCGGAAATCGCGCGCATCGAGGAACTGGCCAATGCGATTAACCCCGACCTTACACAAAAGCAAAAGGTGGTGATCATTCTTGAACTGGTTAGCATCATGCAAGCGGACGGGTCGATTTCGGAACGGGAGAAGAAGCTGCTACAGGCCATCGGGACAACGTTCAAAATACAGGCGAACGAGATTGACGCCATCATGGTGTTTACACTGGGCAACACGGCCGGGCTACTGGATCATGAAAAAATTATGATCGTTGATGCAAACACTCCTGGACAAGGTCGCCGTTCTCCCCACATTCTCAGGAACGAGCTGAAGGGTTTTGTGGCTATTCTATATGTCGAGCAAGCTGAGTTTTACTTTGTGAAGTATGTCGGCGGAGCGGACCTTTATCTGAACGGAGTTCCGGTAAAATCGGGCAAGATCGCCGTATTCGCAGTAGGAAGTATGCTTCGATGGGAGAAGGATGAGCCGTTGTACTACGGCGATGTCCTGAACAAATTCAAAAAATTTGGCCGGTTCCCGAGGCTTAGTTTCGAGGGAAAGCAGTTGAGTTTTCGATTTAAGAACGGGAAGCTCGGGCTTCGTGAGGTGTCTCTGTCCGAGGAGTCAGGTAACCTCATCGCACTCATGGGAGGATCGGGCGCCGGGAAGTCAACGTTGCTGCACGTCTTGAATGGATCTGAAGTTCCTTCGGAAGGGCAGGTGCTGATCAACGGTATCGATATACACCGGGAGCCAAACAGGGTTG
>Ga0164241_10006228_pt1 | contig 10934 bp, 9 predicted proteins | sample OricomyardsoilBY_FD_108780 | JGI IMG/M metagenome (GOLD analysis project Ga0164241, IMG submission 108780) | Backyard soil microbial communities from Emeryville, California, USA - Original compost - Back yard soil (BY) | ecosystem: Environmental > Terrestrial > Soil > Unclassified | place: USA... | reverse complement strand
TCGCGCGACGCATCGGTGATTTTTCCGTGGGCGCCGGCCCCGATGCCCAGGTAATCGCCGAAGGTCCAATAGTTCAGGTTATGGGCGCAGCGCGCGCCCGCACGCGCGTACCCCGAGACTTCGTATTGCTCGAAGCCCGCTTCCAGCAGCAGCCGCAATGAGCGATCGAGCATCTCGTCGACGAGGTCGTCGGCGGGTTGTTTCGGCGGCGCCGCCGCGAACACCGTGCCCGGTTCGATCGTGAGGTGGTATTGCGAGATATGCGCCGGTGCCAGCGCCAGCGCGGCGCGCAAGTCGGCCTCGGCATCCGCCGGAGTCTGTTCCGGGAGCGCGTACATCAGGTCGAGGTTGAAGTTCGCGAGGCCCGCGGCATGCAGTTCCTCGGCCGCGCGACGGGTTTCGTCGGCGGAGTGAATGCGCCCCAGGCGTTGGAGTTGCCGCGAATCGAAGCTCTGTGCGCCCAGCGACACGCGGGTCACTCCGGCCGCGCGGTACTCGGCGAATCGCCCACGCTCGATGGTTCCCGGATTCGCTTCCAGCGTGATCTCGATCGGCTCGACGAACCCGAGCCGGGCACGCGCATGTTCCAGCAGCCGCCCGATGCCAGCCGGTGAAAACAGGCTGGGCGTGCCCCCGCCGAGAAAAATGCTGCTGAGCGCGCGCCCCTCGACGGCAGCCGCCTGCGCATCGAGATCGCGCAGCAGCGTGTCGACGTAGCGGTCTTCGGGGAGCTGCTCCTTGAGCGTGTACGAGTTGAAATCGCAGTACGGGCATTTCTGCACGCACCACGGAAAGTGGGCGTACAGCGCGAGCGGCGGATTGATCACGCCTGGCTCCGTCGCCTGAACTCAGCCACGAAAGCGCGCAGCGCCTGGCCACGATGGCTGTATTGGTGCTTTTCGTCGGAGGACATTTCGGCGGCGGTGCGCGAATCGCCGCGCGGCACGAACGAGGGGTCGTAGCCAAAGCCACCGCTGCCACGCCGGCCGTCGAGGATCTGGCCTTCCCAGCTGCCCTCGCCGATCAAAGGGTGCGGGTCGTCGAATCGCTCGACGAACACCACCACGCAACGGTAGCGCGCACCGCGGCGACCGGCCGGTACGCCCTGCAACGTCGCCAACAGCTTGGCGAGATTGTCCTCGTCGCTTGCGCCCTCACCCGCATACCGTGCCGAGTAGACGCCCGGCGACCCATCGAGAGCATCCACCTCGATGCCGGAGTCGTCCGCGATCGCCGGCAGGCCCGTGATGCGCGCGGCGTTGCGCGCCTTGATCAGTGCGTTCTCGAGGAAAGTGGTGCCGGTCTCGGGTGGCGGTTCGATGCCAAGCTCAGACTGGCACACGAGTTCGAAGCCCGAATTCGCCAGCAATTCCGAGAATTCGCGCAGCTTGCCGGCGTTGCCGCTGGCCAGCACGACGCGTCCTGCAAGCATGGGCTGCGCCTGCATGCTCCACTGCGGCGACCGCTAGGCGGTCGTGCGCACCTCTTGCTGGAGCTGGAACAGCCGCGCAATGCCACTCGAGGCCAGATTTAGCAATGCATCGAGCTCGTGGCGCCGGAAGGCGTGGCCTTCGGCCGTGCCTTGCACCTCGATGAATCCGCCGCCGTTGTTCATCACGACGTTCATGTCGGTCTCGGCGCCGGAATCCTCGGCATAGTCGAGATCGATCACGGGAACGCCTGCGCAGATGCCCACCGAGATCGCGGCGACCTGCCCGTGCAGCGGCGATGCGCTGATGAGCCGCTTCGCGAGCAACACGTCGCAGGCATCCGCCAGCGCCACGTAGCTTCCCGTGATGGCCGCGGTGCGCGTGCCGCCATCGGCCTGCAGCACGTCGCAGTCGAAAGTGATGGTGCGTTCACCGAGCGCCGCGAGATTGATGACGGCGCGCAGTGAACGGCCGATGAGTCGCTGGATCTCCTGCGTGCGGCCGGACTGTTTTCCCTTGGCGGCTTCGCGCGGCGAGCGCGTGTGCGTGGCGCGCGGCAGCATGCCGTACTCCGCCGTGACCCAGCCCTGACCTTTGCCACGCAGGAAACCCGGCACGCCTTCTTCGACACTGGCCGTGCACAGCACGCGTGTATTGCCGAACTCCACCAGCACCGAACCTTCGGCGTGTTTGGTGAATTGACGAGTGAAACGGACCGCGCGCAGCTCATCGGGCGCGCGGCCGCTGGGCCGGGCGGCCATCAGCCGTTCCCTATCCAACGCACCACGGCCGCGGAGGTGTTATCCGCTCCGGCGCCGACGACGTTGACCGAGCGCTCGGCCAGCCGCACCAGCTCCTCGCGCAGCGGCGCGCGGGCCGGTGGGAATGCCCCGCCAATGTCGCCGTCTTCAAGCCCGCCCCACAGGCCGTCGGAGCACGCTAACAAGATGTCATTGGCCTCGAGCGGCTCGCGCAACCCGAGCGTCATTTCGGGAAGGAAGGGTTCCCCGCCCAGGCAGCACTCGACGAAATTGCGCATCGGATGTGTGAGCGCCTGGTCGGGCGTGATCACGCCCTCGCGCAGCAGGAATTCGACGTGGCTGTGGTCGCGCGTGCGCTTGAAGACCTTGCCCCGCCGCAGAAGATAGACGCGGCTGTCGCCGATGTGCGCCCAGAAGGCGCTGCCGTTCTGCACCAGGCACATCGCGCAGGTGGCGCGCGGCCGCAGTTCCAGCGGCAGGTTTTCGCCGAGCTTGGCCACTTCTTCGTGGGCCCGGCCGAGCGACAGGTGCAGGAAACCGAGCGGATCGAGAATGGGCTGCGGCGTATGCCAGAACGCCTCCACCAGCACCTTGATCGCGGTTTCCGCGGCCTTGGCGCCATCGGAATGGCCGCCCATGCCGTCGATCACGACGAGCAGGGCTGAATGTTCGCTGACCGCGACGGACACGCGATCCTGATTGTCCGTGCGATTGCCCAGCAGGCTGACTTCGGCGTATTCGATGCGCAAGGCGAGGTGGGGGGTCTGATAAACTGCCGCGCACTTTACCGCACCCCGCGTCCAGCAGAAGAGTTTCAGAGCACCCCATGATCGCAAGCATGACGGGATTCGCACGGCGCGAGCTCGCCGGAAGCTGGGGAACCCTGACCTGCGAGCTTCGCAGCGTGAACCACCGGTACCTGGAGCCCGGGTTCCGCCTGCCCGAAGAACTGCGGCCGCTGGAATCCGACCTTCGCCAGCTGCTTTCTCGCAACTTCAAGCGCGGCAAGATCGACTGCACCGTGCACCTGCGCAGCACCCAGGGCCCGGAGCGCGAGCTGCGCATCGACGCCCTGGCACTGGCGCGCGTGGCGGCCGCCATCAGCCAGGTTTCCCGCGAACTTCCCGCCGCCACCGTGGATGCCGTCGAGGTTCTGCGCTGGCCCGGCGTGGTCGAGACCACGGCGCCCGATGCCGAGGCCTTGTTAGGCGCGGCCCGCACTCTGTTCCAGCAGACGCTCGACGAGCTCGGTGCCATGCGCCTGCGCGAAGGCGCGCGCCTCGGGGATCTCCTCGAACAGCGGTGCGCGGGTCTCGCCGTGCTCGTGACCCAGGTGCGCGGCCGATTGCCGGAGATCCAGGCGCGTGCTCGGACCCGTCTGAACGAGCGGGTCGCCGAATTGCTGGCCGCAGTGGATCGGGAACGCATCGAACAGGAACTGGTGATGCAGCTGCAGCGGCTGGACGTGGCCGAAGAACTCGACCGGCTCACCGGGCACATCGAAGAAACCCGTCGCATCATGGCCAGCGGCGAAGCGGCCGGACGGCGGCTGGATTTCCTCATGCAGGAGCTGAACCGCGAGGCCAACACGCTGGCCTCGAAGTCGCAGGACCTCGACACCACGCGCATCACGGTCGACATGAAAGTGCTGATCGAGCAGATGCGCGAGCAGGTGCAGAACGTCGAATGACCCGCCGGGTGGATTTCCGGCTTTGCGCATCGTCCGCCGAGCTGCTCAGAATTCCTTCTGCGCGCCGCGCTCGCGCAGTTGATCGACCTGCCGGAACTTGGCCCAGCTGTTCGACAGCGAGAACAGCAATGGCTTGCCGATCACCTTGCCGAGTTTGCTCGGCAACCAGAAGTTGCGCTCGTTCGAGAAGTAGTTGAAGTACTTGTCGTACTCCACATCCGCTTCGCCGAGGATGTTGCGCGCCGCGAAGGTTCCGGTGAACGCGGCCCACGGAATGCCCACGCAGCCGAAGATGAAGCGCATGTGCGGCTGGTCTTTCGGTCGCACGATGGTGGGCAGCAGGTCGCGCGTGGTGTCGATCTGCCCTGGCCAGAACTGCATGAACGACACATTCTTCAGCTCGGGGAAATGGCTGTAGAAATCGCGGATCACGCGCTTGATGATTCCCGGGTTGTTGTACGCGTTCTTGAGGAAGGTGGTCAGAGCCGAACCACCACCGAGCAACAGCCGGTTGTCCTTGGTCAGCCGGAAATACGTATAGACCAGCTTCGAGTCCCAGCACTGCATCTGCTCGCCCGAGGGAAACAGCACTTTCAGCTCGTGGTCGGTCAACGGCTCCGAGACGCTGAGGAAGGTCTGGGCATGGAAACACTCCGCCGCGAGCGGGCTGATGTGCGGCTCCAGCTTGTCGACGGCGATGATGATCTGGTCCGCGGTGATGCTGCCGGCGTGCGTGTACACGGTATGGCCTTCGAGCCGCTCCATTTCCGTGGCTTCGAAGACCTGCATGCCATCGTCGACCAGCACGTCCTTGAAACCCTGCAGGCACTGCAGCGGGTTGATGCCGTAGGTACCGCCATAGCGGATGCCAGCGGTGTATTCCACTGAACCCAGGATTGCCTTCAGCTGTGGCTCGTCGTAGAGCTTTTGATCCGTGAAACCCACGTCCTGGCGGCACTCGAGTTCGGCTTTCGCCGCTTCATAGCCGCCCTTGCCGAGCCCGAGGAACAACGAGTCCTGCTTGAGCAGGCCGCACTGGATGTCGTACTTCTCGATGTTCCTGACCAGTCCTTCGATGGCGCTGCAGGGCGCGTCCCAGATCTCGCGCGCGGCCTCGTTTCCATAGCGGCGGCAGAGCTGGTGCAGCTCGAGCTCGCTGTCGGGGGTGAGGAAGCCGGCACTGCGACCCGACGAGCTGCCGCCGATGATGTTCTTGTCGATGAGGACGACCTTCTGGCCCTTGCGCAAGAACTGCGCCGCGGCACAGACGCCGGCGAACCCGCCGCCGACGATGACCACGTCGCACTTGATGTCCCGCGTGAGTGGGGGGCAGTACTTGTGCTGGGAGACCAGCAGGGTGGTGAACCACCAGTTTTGATTGACCAGGCGCATCCCACACTTGTAGCCGTGCGACACGGTTCGCCGTAATAGCCCTTTGGGGCATGGGGCTCGCCGGATAGACTGCGCGCCCATGTCACGCGGCTCGTTGTTTGTCATCGCGGCCCCTTCCGGAGCCGGCAAGACCAGCCTGGTCAAGGAAGTGCTGGATCGCGACCGGTCGCTCAAGGTCTCGGTGTCGCACACCACCCGCAGGCCGCGGCCGCACGAGGTTTCGGGCGAGCACTATCACTTCATCGGCGTGGATGAGTTCAAACGCCTGCGTGCGGCCGGTGAATTCCTGGAAAGCGCCGAGGTTTTCGACAATTTCTACGGTACGGGGCGGGCGCAAGTCGAGGCGCTGCGTAATGCCGGCCACAATGTGATCCTCGAGATCGACTGGCAGGGCGCGCAACAGGTCCGCGCCGCGCAGCCCGACGCGCACACGGTGTTCATCCTGCCCCCCTCCCGCGGCGAGCTCGAAGCCAGGCTTCGCAACCGTAAAACCGACAGCGAGGAAGTCATCGCGCGCCGGCTGCGCGACTCCATCGCGGACATGTCGCACTACGCGGAATTCGACAGCGTCATCGTGAATCAGGACTTCGAGGACGCCGTCGGCCAGATGCTCCAGGTCCTGCACGGATCCCGGGATTTCGGCGCGACACGCGAATCATTGCAGCCCCTGGTGGCGGCATTGCTGGCCTGAGTGCCCAAACCGGCGCGCCGGCCGCCGGGATCCGCCCAAAGCACTGCAAATCCCGGCAAAACCAAGCGATTTTCCAGTAGACTTCCCTACCCCAGCTTGGCTTGTCGCAGAGAGATTCATGGCCCGTATTACCGTCGAAGACTGCCTCCCGAACGTCGAGAACATTTTCCAGCTCGTGCTGCTGGCCGCCCAGCGTGCCCGCCGACTGGCCAATGGCGCGGAACCCACGGTTCCGTGGGAAAACGACAAGCCCACCGTGGTTGCGCTGCGTGAAATCGCCGAAGGCAACATCACGCCCGAGATGCTGCGTGAGCCCGAGCCGCCGCCGCCGGAAGCCACGCTGCCGGATGCCGATAACCAGTCCCTGTTCCGTGCGCCGCAATTCGGCCTGCAAGGCGATCGCGACGTTCAGGAATAACACCACCGCTTAACCCACTTACAGGAGCGCTCGCGCGCCATGGACTACGCGTCGACGCTCCTTCAGCTACTGCCCAGTGCCCGGCGCCTGCCGGGCCTGCGCGAGCTGATCAACAGCGTCGAGATCTACCTTCCCGCCGACCAGGTCGAGCGCGTACGCGCGGCCGCGGAATTCGGCGCCGAAGCGCACGAAGGCCAGAAGCGCCTTTCGGGCGAACCGTACATCGCGCATCCGCTGGCGGCGGCGCAGATCCTGGCCGACCTGCATCTCGATCCCGACACCATCATTGCGGCCATCCTGCATGACGTCATCGAGGACACGCCGATCTCCAAGGAGGAGCTGGCCGGCAAGTTCGGTGCGCCGGTGGCCGAGATCGTCGATGGCGTAACCAAGCTCGACCAGATCCAGTTCAAGTCACGCGCCGAGGCGCAGGCCGAGTCGTTCCGCAAGATGGTGCTGGCGATGACGCGCGACCTGCGCGTGATCCTGGTGAAGCTCGCTGACCGCACGCACAACATGCGCACGCTGGACGCCATGGCGCCGGCGCGCCGCCGCGCGGTGGCGCGCGAGACGCTCGACATCTACGCGCCCATCGCCGGGCGGCTCGGTCTCTACAACCTCAAGCTCGAGCTGGAAGACCTGGGCTTCCGGGCCGCCTATCCACATCGCTACCGCGTGCTGGAACGCGCGCTGAAGAAGGCTCGCGGCAACCAGAAGCAGTTCCTCACCAAGATCGCGGACACCATGCGCCTGGCGCTGGTCAAGTCGGAAGTGAAGGCCGACGTGTCGACGCGCGAGAAGCATCTCTACAGCATCTACAGCAAGATGCTGCGCAAGGGTGCGCCGCTGTCCGAGATCGTCGACGTGTTCGGGTTGCGCGTGGTCGTGGACCGGGCCGACACCTGTTATCGCGCGTTGGGCGTGGTGCACGCGGCGTACAAGCCCATGCCCGGTCGCTTCAAGGACTACATCGCGATCCCGCGCGTCAATGGTTACCAGTCGCTGCACACCACGTTGTTCGGGCCGAACGGCATTCCCATCGAAGTGCAGATCCGCACCGAGGACATGCACCGGGTGGCCGAGGCCGGCATCGCCGCGCACTGGAAGTACAAGGCCAGCGACAGCGAGGGCGGCCAGGACGAACGCGCGCGCGAGTGGCTCGCGAACCTGGTCGACATGCAGGAGGGCGGCAGCTCCGAGGATTTCCTCGAGAGCGTCAAGGTCGACCTGTTCCCCGACAAGGTGTACGTGTTCACGCCCAAGGGCGAGATCCTGCGCCTGCCGCGCGGCGCCACCGTGGTGGACTTCGCCTACGCCGTGCACACCGACGTCGGCAACCGCTGCGTGGCCGCCAAGGTAGATAGGCGGCTGACGCCGCTGCGCACGCCGCTGCGCAACGGCCAGACGGTGGAGATCATCACGGCCAAGGGCGCGATGCCGAACCCCTCGTGGGTCAATTTCGTGGTGACCGCGAAGGCGCGTGCCGCCGTGCGTCACTACCTGAAGGGATTGCGGCGCCAGGAGGCCATCGAACTCGGTGCCCGCCTCATCAACCAGGCGCTGGGTGAATTCAAGCTGTCGCTCGACGAAGTACCGGCGGACACGCTGAATTCCGCCGTGGTCGAGCTCGGCATGCACGACCTCGACGAGCTCTATGAAAAGGTGGGCCTGGGCGAACGACTCGCGCCGCTGGTAGCGCGCCGCCTGTTGCCGACCAAGGCCAGCGAGGAATCCTTCTCCGGCGCGCCGGCGCCGCTGGCCATCGCCGGCACCGAGGGCCTGCTGGTTTCCTACGCGCGCTGCTGCTTCCCGATCCCCGACGATGCGATCTTCGCGTTCCTGTCCGCGGGCCGCGGCGTGGTCGTGCACCGCGAAAATTGCGTGAACGTGGAGGACTACCGCAAGCATCCGGAGAACTGGCTGCCCGTGGCCTGGCAGGCCACCACCGACAAGCTGTTCAGCTCGGAGATCCGCGTCGACGTGGCCAACAAGATGGGCGTGCTGGCCGCCGTGGCCGCGGCCATTTCCTCCGGCGACACCAACATCGAGCGCGTCGCGGTCGAAGAGAAGGACGTCGACAGTTCCTCGCTGGTGTTCGAGCTGCGGGTTCGCAATCGCGAACATCTCGCGCGCGTGGTGAAAGTCATCCGTCGCATGCCGGAAGTACTCAAGGTCACGCGTACAATTGCCAGCCACGGGCGCACCCGCGCGACCGAGTAGCTTTCGAGGAGTCCACGATGTCGATCAAGGCCATCCACACGGAGCAGGCGCCCAAGGCCATCGGCCCGTATTCACAGGCCGTGCGCGCCGGCGACACGGTGTATCTCGCCGGGCAGATCCCGCTCGACCCGGCGACCATGCAGATGGTCGAGGGCGACTTCGGGAAGGAAGCGGAGCGTGTGTTCGAGAACATCAAGGCGGTGATCGCGGCCGCGGGTGGCAGTTTCTCGCAGGTGGTCAAGGTCACGATCTTCCTCACCGACTTCGCCAACTTCGCCAAGGTCAACGAGCTGATGGCGAAGTACTTCAAGGAGCCTTACCCGGCGCGTTCGACCGTGGCCGTGGCGGCGCTGCCGCGCAACGCCCGCGTCGAGATCGAGTGCACGCTGTACCTGGGGTAAATACGGTCGCTTCGGAACAGCGGCCGGTCGCTTCGCTGCGCGGGGTCGGCCCCGCGCTGGCGGAAAAGCTCGCGAAGCTCGGCGTCACGCAGGTGCAGGACCTGCTGTTCGTGCTGCCCTCGCGGTACGAGGATCGCACGCAGATTTCCGCCATCGGCTCGCTCAAGCCCGGCGCACGCGCCGTGGTCGAAGGCGAAGTGCAGCTCACCGAGGTGGTGTATCGCCGCCGCCGGCAGATGCTGAGCCGGATCACCGACGGCACAGGTTCGCTGACCCTGCGGTTCTTCTATTTTTCGGGCGCGCAACAGGCGGGCTTGGCGCGCGGTACGCGTATCCGCTGCTTCGGCGAGGTGCGGCGCGGCCCGCTGGGCCTCGAGATCGTCCACCCGGAGTATCGGCGCATCGAGGCCGAAGCCGCGCCTCTCGAAGAAGTCCTGACGCCTATCTACCCGACCACCGAGGGCGTGCCGCAGGCACGTCTGCGTCATCTCATCGACCTGGCGTTGCGCGAGGCGGAGAGCGCCGGCGTACGTGACTGGATTCCGCCCGACCTGCTGGCGAGTCACGAACTACCGGCGCTGGCCGAGGCGCTGACGATGATGCATCGGCCGCCTCGCGACGTGCACCTGTCGGACCTGACGAGCGGCAGGCATCCGGCACAGCGCCGTCTGGCCTTCGAGGAATTGCTGGCGCACCAGATGTCACTGCGGCTGCTGCGGCAGGAGGTCAAGTCGGACCCGGCGCCGCCGCTGCGCGACCCCGCGGCCCTGGAGCAGCGCTTCACACACTCACTGCCCTTCGCTCTCACCGGCGCGCAACGACGCGCGCTGGCGGAAGTCGACCACGATCTGGCAGCCGATCGCCCCATGGTGCGACTGGTGCAGGGCGACGTGGGCTGCGGCAAGACCGTGGTCGCGGCGGCTGCGGCCGCCCGTGCCGTGGGCAGTGGCCTGCAGGCGGCGCTCATGGCGCCCACCGAATTGCTGGCCGAGCAACACGCGAAGAACTTCGAACGCTGGTTCGCGCCCCTGGGTATCCCGGTCGCGTTGCTCACCGGGTCTCTGCCTGCGCGCACGCGCCGCAGCGCCGCCGAGTGCGTGGCCAGCGGCGAGATCAAGCTGGTGATCGGCACCCACGCGCTGTTCCAGGAGTCGGTCGAGTTCGCGCGGCTGGGTCTCGTGATCGTCGACGAACAACACCGCTTCGGCGTGCACCAGCGCCTGTCGCTGCGCGACAAGGGTGCGCGCGCCGGCCAGCTGCCGCACCAGTTGATCATGACCGCGACGCCGATCCCGAGGACGCTGGCGATGACGGCCTACGCCGACCTCGACGTCTCGGTGATCGACGAACTACCGCCGGGTCGCACGCCGATCCGTACCAGCGTGTTCCCGCAGTCGCGGCGCAGCGAGATCGTCGAACGGGTGCACGCCAAGATCATGTCGGGGCGCCAGGCCTACTGGGTGTGTCCGATGATCGAGGAGTCCGAGGAGTTGCGTTACCAGGCCGCGGAGGAGTCCGCCGCGGCGCTCGCGGAGGCGCTGCCCGACGTGCGCGTGGGCCTGGTGCACGGACGCATGCCGGCGCGCGAGAAGGAACGCGCCATGCATGCGTTCAAGGAAGGCAAGATCGGGTTGTTAGTCGCGACCACGGTCATCGAGGTCGGCGTCGACGTGCCCAATGCGACGCTGATGGTCATCGAGAACGCCGAGCGCATGGGACTGGCGCAGCTGCATCAGCTGCGTGGCCGCGTCGGCCGTGGCTCGCACGAGAGCGACTGCGTACTCCTCTATGGCGATCCGCTCAGCGAAGTGGCGCGCGCGCGGCTCAAGGCCATCCGCGAGACCAACGACGGCTTCGAAATCGCCCGTCGCGACCTGGAATTGCGCGGTCCCGGGGAGCTGCTGGGAACCCGGCAGACCGGGCTGGCCGAC
>Ga0164241_10006227_pt1 | contig 10936 bp, 7 predicted proteins | sample OricomyardsoilBY_FD_108780 | JGI IMG/M metagenome (GOLD analysis project Ga0164241, IMG submission 108780) | Backyard soil microbial communities from Emeryville, California, USA - Original compost - Back yard soil (BY) | ecosystem: Environmental > Terrestrial > Soil > Unclassified | place: USA... | reverse complement strand
TTCGCCGCGGCGACGGCGGTCGCCGGAGCACTGGGCGTTACGACGCCGGCCGCGGCCGTCGCCGGAGCGGGAGGCTCGGGCGCGGTCGCTGCGGCCGTAGGCACGGGCAGCGACGGTTCCACCTGGGGCGTATCGACGACGGTGACCGTCGGCGCATTCGGCGCAGCGGCACTTGCGACGTCGACCGGCGGCCCGTTCGCCGACGTGCGGAGCGCCAGCGCCGCGCCGCCGCCGCCGACAACGACGACGGCAATGCCCGCGACGAGCAACCAGGGGAAGCGCCGCGCCGGCACGGGCGGCGAAGTCTCCCCCCAGGCCGCGTTCGTTCCCGCTCCGGGCGCCGGCACGCCGCCGGCGATGACCGCCTGCACGGCCCGGCCGTCTCCCGTGCTGCCAAGCTTCGACGTCCGTTGCCACGCACCGAGCGGCGCGAACGGCGCCAGCGCCTGAACGAGCTCCTCGACGTTCGCGAAGCGACGCGCCGGATCCCGCTCGAGGCAACGCGCCACGACGGCCTGAATGGCTTCGGAGAGCTCGGGCACGCGCTCGCGCAGGTTCGGCGTCGGACCCGTGAGAATTTGCGCACAAACCTGCGGCAGCGTGTCGCCGTTGAACGGCGGGTGCCCCGTCAAAAGCTCGTAAAGGATCACGCCGAGCGACCAGACGTCGGTGCGACGATCGACGTCGCGCGCGGAGTTCATCTGCTCGGGCGACATGTCGAGCGGCGAGCCCATCAGCGCCGAGGTGCGGGTCATCGAGCTGTCGACGGCGGCCGTCGTGATCTTCGAGATGCCGAAGTCGAGCACCTTCACGAGCGGCAGGCCGTCGCGACGGTTCGTGAGGTAGAGGTTCGCCGGTTTTAGATCGCGGTGGACGATGCCGAGCTCGTGCGCCTGGCCGATGGCCTCGCACGCCTGCAGGATGTAGTCGGCCGCGGCCTCCACGGGCAGGCGGCCCTGCTGCTGGAGGAGCACCGAGAGGTCCGCGCCCTCGAGGTACTCCATGACCATGTACGGCTCGCCCGACTCGAGCGTGCCCACGTCGGAGACACGGGCGACGTGCTCGCTCTTGATCTTCGCGGCAGCACGCGCCTCGCGCACGAAGCGGGCGACCGCCTCCGGGTTCGTCGCGACGGACGGCTGCATCAGCTTGATGGCGACGCGATCGTCTAGCTGCTCGTGCCGAGCGGCCACGACGATGCCCATTCCGCCTTGTCCCACCACGCGCTCGACGCGGTACTTGCCGACTAAGACGGTGCCTTCCCGCACGATCCTTTACTCATACCGACAAGCACTCTTCCCTGCAAGCGGGCCTCAAGAATTACCCGACAAAACGCGTTCGGCGCGACCTCTCCCTTTTGGAACAGGCCGCGCCGACGCTTGTCGAGGGCGGTATCACGACCGCCCGCGAGCGCTCGGCTCGCAGGCGGTCACGATGGTGTCAGCCCGCGCTTGCCGAAGCGCTCGCGGACGCGCTCGCCTTCACGGACACGTCGATCGAGACGGCCGCGTCGGCTTGCGCCTTCACGGAGCCGACGAAGCACGCGCCGACCTTGAGCGCGGCGTCGCCGCCGCCCTTGACCGCGGCTTCCGCGCCCTCGAGCGAGGCCTTCACGTTGGCGACCACGCCTTCGAGCTTGCCCTTCATTCCCATGCTGACCTTGAGGATGGCCGGCAGGTCCTTCGTGAGGGCCGCCTTGAGCTTGGTCGCGGCCTGGGCGTCGGCAGCGCCGTCCACCTTCACCGTGACCATGGCCGGGTGACACTCGAGCTTGGCGTTCGCCTCGGCGTTGCAGTGCGCCTTGCACTCGGCGCTCATCTCGGGCGGCTTCACCTCGCCGCTGCACTTCGGCGCCTTCATCTCGACGTCGCACTTGCCGGAGCACTCGCCGTCGCACTTGCCCTTCGCCTGCATCGTGCAGGTCGCGCTGCAGGTGCCCTTGCACTGGCCGTTGCAGCTAGCCTTGGCTTGGCCCTTGCACTTGCCGTCGCACTGGCCCGCGCACTTGCCCTTGGAGTCCTTGCCGTCGCACTTGCCCTCGCAGGTGCCGTCGCATTTGCCGGAAATGTCGGCGCTGCACTCGCCGCTGCACTCGCCCGAGCAGGTGCCTTCGCACTTGGCGCCGGCTTGCACGTCGCATTCGCCTTCGCACTTGCCGGAGCACTCTCCGCTGATCTTGCCACCCTCGCACTCGACCTTCGCCGAGCCGGGCTTGATGTTCGCGTCGCACTTCGCGGCGCAATCGGCCACGACGTTCATCGACGCCGCGCAGCGCGGGGGCTTCACGTCGACCTTCACGTTGCCCTTCGCCTTGGCCTTCATGTCGCCGACGGCCTTCACGGCAGCGTTACAGGCGGCCTCGGCCTTCTTGCCCGGGCCGTCCTCCTTCGGCTTGAGGTCGGCGTCGGAAGCGCCGAGATCCTTCGCGAGGTTGCCGCAGGCGACGGCGACCTCTGCCTCGAGGCTAGCGGCGATCTGCTGGAGATCGGCGCCGGCGGCGAGAGCCGCTTTGACCTTGCCCTCGAGCTCGCCTTCCAGACCGAAGTTCGCGGCCATCAGAGCGTTGGCGTCGGCGATGTTCGCGGGGCAGCCCCCGGGGATCGCGCCTCCGCCCGGCAGCTTGTCGGCGCCTGGCACGCCACCCATGCCCTTCTTGCCGCAATCCATCAGCAAGGGAGACATTAGAAGTGCCGCAGCGACGAGGGCCCCACCGACTCTTTGACCACGATTCGGACGCATATTGATTCCTCCTCCGAGCACCCGGGTTGCTCGGTCGCGCCGACACTAGTCCCACCGCCGGCCTCTTGGGAATTCAAAAGGATGAAAGCCCAAGAATATTCGGGCGTTGACTCACCTACCCCGGCGATCTCGGCCGGAAAAGCCGGTACATTTTCGCGCCGATCGCGTGGCGAGGCCCGCTCTGGCGGTCCTCGCGACAGCGGGCTTCGAACGCGAGCCGGCAGCGGTGCGCCGCGCGCGTCAGCGTCGCTGCGGGCCGCCGGCAGGCGCCGCCGCGAACGGGAGCTCGATTTGCGCCGAACCTTCCGGCCGCTTGCGTTCGCGGTGCCCGGCGCGCGCGAGGATCTCCTGCTCGCGCGCGACGTCGGCCTCTAATACCTCGGGGTTATCGAGGGCGAAGGCCAGCGAGTCGAGCACCTTCGCCGGTCCGAGCTGCGGATAGCGTTTGAGGATCCGTTCGACGCTCGCGCCGTCGCGAAAGAAGGCCCAGAGCCGCCGCACCGGCACGCGCGAGCCGGCGACGTAGGGACTTCCCCCGAGCACGTTCTGATCGACCCGAACGTGCGGGTGAGGCACGAGGACGACGGGCAGCGTCATGCGAGGCGCTCGAGCACCTTGGCGGCTACCGACTCGCCCGTGAAGCCGAACTCCTTCGCGAGGCGGTCGTAGGGCGCCGACGCGCCGAAGCGATCGATGCCGATATTCAAGCCCTTCGGTCCCGTGACCCCGGCCCAGCCGCCCGTGGCGCCCGCTTCGACCGTCACGAGCAGCCCGCTCTCGGGCACGACCTTCGCGCGCGCTTCGGGCGGCAGGCGCTCGAACGCGTCCCAGCACGGGGCGCTGACGACGCGGACGCGCTTGCCCTTCGCCTCGAGCAGTTTCTTGGCGTCGACGGCGACGCCCACTTCGCTCCCGGTCGCGATGATCGTCACCTCCGGGTTCGGGGCGTCGGAGAGGACGTAAGCGCCGTCGACGATGCGCCGCGGGTCGAAGCCGGCAGGCCGCTCGAGCGCGGGCACCTTCTGGCGACCGAGCACGAGGAGCGAGGGGCCGTGGCGACGTTCGAGCGCGTGGGCCCAGGCGGCGGCGCACTCGAGCGCGTCGGCCGGGCGCACGACGTCGAGGTGCGGGATGAGGCGGAGGGCGGCCAGGTGCTCGACGGGCTGATGCGTCGGGCCGTCTTCGCCGAGGAAGATCGAGTCGTGCGTGAACACGTAGACGACCTGCTGCTCCATGAGCGCCGAGAGGCGGATCGCGGGGCGGCAGTAGTCGGTGAATTGGAGGAAGCTCGACCCGAACGGAATGAAGAGGCCAGAAACGGCGAGGCCGTTCATGATCGACGCCATGCCGTGCTCGCGGATGCCGAAGTTGAAGTTCCGACCCAAAAATTCGCCGCGCTTCACGTCGGGCGAGCCCTTGATCGTCGTCTTCGTGGACTCGGCCAGATCGGCTGCGCCGCCGACGAGCGCGGGGACGAGCGCGGCCGCCTTCTGCTCGATGGCCGCGCCGAGGATGCGCGTGGCGTCGGGCTTCAGGCCCGCGGCGACGCCCGCGAGCTCCTCGAGGAGGTTGGCGGGGACGGCTCGCGTGGTGAGCTTCTTGTAAGCCTCCGCTCGCTCCCCGGACAGACCGGCGACGAGCCGCTCCCAGCGCTCGCGGACCGCGCGGTTTTCTTCCGCGCGGCGGCCGAACAGCGCCTTCGCCTCGGGCGCGACGTAGAACTTGTCGAGCGGCCAGCCCGCGGCCTTCTTCGCGCCGTCGATTTCGGCCTGGCCGAGCGGGGCGCCGTGGGCCTTCGAGGTGCCGGCTTTCGTGGGAGCACCGATGCCGATCGTCGTGCGAGCGACGATCAGCGAGGGCGAGCCCTGGTGGGCCACGGCGGCGTCGAGGGCACGCCGCACCTCGTCCGGGACGTGGCCGTTCACGCGTTGCACGAACCAACCGTAAGCTTCGTAGCGCTTGGCGACGTCCTCACTGAAGGAGAGCTCGGTGCTGCCGTCGATCGTGATCTTGTTGTCGTCGTAGACGAGGACCAAGTTGTCGAGGCCGAGATGGCCCGCGATGCTCGAAGCTTCGCCCGAGACGCCCTCCATGAGGTCGCCGTCCGAAGCGAGGACGAACACCCGGAAATCGAAAATCTCGCTGTCGCCTTGGTTGACGCGCGCGGCAGCGAGCTTGCTGGCGATCGCCATGCCCACGGCGTTGCCGACGCCCTGGCCGAGTGGGCCCGTCGTCGTTTCCACACCCGGCGTGAGGCCGTGCTCGGGGTGCCCCGGCGTCTTCGACCCCCACTGGCGGAAGTTCTCGAGCTCGCTCAGCGGTAGGTCGTAGCCGGCGACGTGCAGCACGGAATAGAGCAGCATCGACGCGTGGCCGCACGAAAGGACGAACCGGTCGCGGTTCGGCCACTCCGGGGCGCGCGGGTCGTAGCGGAGGTAACGCGTGAAAATGTCGACGGTGATCCCCGCCAACGCCATCGGCGTGCCCGGGTGGCCAGAGTTCGCTTTCTCGACGCCGTCGGCCGAGAGGAACTGGATCGTGTGTACGGCCTTCTCGAAATCGTCCATGACTGCTCCGAATATTTGAGGGCGGGAAAATACTCGCGAGCGCAGACAGAAGCCAGGGAAGTTCGCGCGCGGGCGGCAGGCGGAACGCCGGAAGTGCCCTAGACCCCGGGCTAATGCACGATCGCGTTTCTATGCTCGGCGAACGTTTTTGAGAATGTGTGGCGGTTCCCACCCGTGGCGACGAAGTAGAGGTAGTCGCTCGTCGCGGGCGCCAAGACGGCCAGGATGGCGCGTTCGCCTGGATTTCCGATGGGTCCAGGGGGAAGCCCGGGGTGCCGGTAGGTGTTGTAACGGTTTCGCGCGTCCCGGAGCAACGCGGGGGTCACTTGACCGCGATAGCCGCTGCAGCTCGGCGCGAGGCTCGGCTCGACCAGGCAGCCGTAGCCGGCCGTCGGATCGGACTCGAGGGTCTTCAGCGGCCGAAAGCTCGGATCATGCAAACGATTGAAAAAGACGCTCGCGATGAGCGGGTGCTCGGACGCGTCCGCCGCTTCGCGCTCGATGATGGACGCGAGCGTCACGATGTCGTGCTCGTCGAAGCCGTCGCTCTGCGCGAGCCGCTCGAGCGCGCCCGGAACCCGTTGCGTGAGCCGCGTGAGCCGCTTGCGAGCCTCGGCGACGAGCACGCGCACGACCGAGGCCGGCTCGCTATCGACCCCGAGGTCGTAGGTCGCCGGAAACAGGAAGCCTTCGCTGCTCGGACCACGCAGCCCTTGTTCGCGCAGCAGGCCGGCATCGAACACGGCGGCGACGAAATCGGCGGCCGGGCACACCTCGAGCTCGGCGAGGCGGGCGCCGATTTGCTGGTGGTTCCAACCCTCGGGGATCGTGACCTTCACGTGCGGCCGTCCCGGAGAGCGAGCAAGGCGTTGCGCGAGCTCGCGCGGGCTCAAATCGTCGCGCAGGAGGTGACGCCCGGGCGCCACGGCCGGACGCGTCACGCGCAGGTACCAGGTAAGGAGGGTGCCGCTCCGCGCGAAGCCCGCCTCGAGCAGCCGCTCGGCCAGCGCGCTCGCGTCCAGGCCGCCGGGCACGTCGAGCAGGCGCCGGTCCCCGGCCCCGGGCCCCTTGCCGCGAGCATAGACGGCGAAGAAGCCGATGAGCGCCAGCAAGGCCGCCGCGCTCAGCGCGACGAACCACGCTCGGCGCCGCCGCGACGATCGCGGCGAGGAGCGTGACGGTGCGCGAGCCGCGCCCGAGCGAGCGGCCGGAGCCCCCGCCGCGGGCGCTTTCGACGCCCGTGCTCCCTTCGGACCGGACCGCGGGCGACGCGAGCGCCGGCGCGGGGCGCTCACGGGCGACCCGTGCGTTGCCCGTCGAGCCAAGACTGGAGGACGACGGCGGCCGCGGCGCTGTCGATGCGCTCGCGGGCCGCTCGGTCGTCGATCCCCTGCTCACGCAGTCGGCTCCGCGCCTCTCGTGTCGAAAGCCACTCGTCGTAGAGCTCGACGCGCAGGCCGGTCCGCTCGCCGAGCTTGCGAGCAAAGCGCCGGGCGCGTCGGGCCGCCGGGCCTTCTTCTCCGCCGAGCGAGCGCGGCAGGCCGACCACGAACAGCTCGAGCTGCTCGGCCGCAGCCAGCGCCGCCAGCGCGTTGATGGCCCGGAGGGGATCCCGGCCGTCCAGATGGTCGCGCGGGTGCGCCATCAGGCCGAGCTCGTCCGCTACCGCAACACCGACGCGCACCTTGCCGACATCGATGCCCGCGGCTCGCACGCCGGATGTGGATAGCACCTTCTCTCGTTAGCTGCTAACGAGCGGCCTCCCGCCCTCGACCCCCGACCCATGACCCTGCGCGCCGTCAAAGGCATGAACGACATCCTCCCCGACGAGATCGGGCGATGGCACGCGCTCGAGGCCGCGCTGCGCCGGAGCTTCGAGCTCGCGGGGTATCGGGAAATCCGTACCCCTGTGGTGGAACCCGCGGAGCTCTTCGTGCGCTCGATCGGCGAGGCGACCGAGATCGTCGAAAAGCAGATGTTCATCCTCAAGCGCGAAGAGGAAACGCTCGCGCTTCGCCCCGAGGGCACGGCCGGCGTCGCGCGCGCGTACGTCGCGAGCTCGCTGCACGGCCGGGAGGCGGTGAGCCGCTTCTATTACATCGGTCCCATGTTCCGGGCCGAGCGGCCCCAGCGCGGGCGTTACCGGCAGTTTTGGCAAGCGGGCGTCGAGATCTACGGCGACCCCGGCCCCGGTTGCGACGCCGAGCTCATCGACATGCTCGTGCGCCTGCTCGAAGGCCTCGGCGTGAAGAATTTGCGGGTGCTCGTCAATTCGCTCGGCGGCGCCGCCACGCGAGCCCGCTTCCGCGAGGCGCTCGGCAGCTACCTGCGCCCGTACGCCGACAAGCTGAGCGAGCACGCCCGCAAGCGCCTGGACGACAACCCTTTGCGCATCCTCGACTCGAAAAATCCCGAGGACCAGGCGGCGGTCGCCGCGGCGCCCTCCATCTTGGAGCTCCTCGACGCCGACGAACGCACGCATTTCGAAGGCCTCACCCGTGCGCTCACGGCGCTCGGCACGCCCTTCGAGGTGAGCCCCGGGCTCGTGCGCGGGCTCGACTACTACACCCGCACGCTCTTCGAGATCCAAACGACCGGTGGCGAGATCGGCACCCAGAATGCGCTACTCGGAGGCGGTCGCTACGACGGCATGATCAAAGAGCTCGGCGGGCCCGAAGTGCCCGCGATCGGCTTTGCGCTGGGGCTCGAGCGGGTGCTCCTCGCGCTGCCGGCCGAGCCCGTGGCGGCGCCGGCGCGCGTCTTCGTGGCGCCGCTCGGCGAACGCGCCGGTATCGAGGCCCTGCTCGTCGCGCGCGACCTGCGTGCGGCCGGGATTCCGACGGACGCGGACACGCGCGGCGGGTCCTTGAAGAGCCTGCTCCGGCGCGCTGACGGCACCGGCGCGCGGCTCTGCCTCGTGCTCGGCGACACGGAGCTCGAACGCGGCATCGTCATGCTGAAAGACCTGAAGGCGCGTACCCAGATCGAAGTGCCCCGCGCCGAGCTCGTCGCTCGCGCCGAGGCGCTGCTTGCGACCGAACCGGGGAGCCCGAGCGCGTGAAGCTTCGGCTCGCGCTTTGGGGCGCGGTGTTGGCCTTCGGCCTCACCTTGGCGCCGGACGCTTTCGCTCAGATGGGCCCGATGGGCGGCGGCATGATGCCGGGCGGATTCGGCGGCGGCCCAGGTCCGGCCGGCGGCGGCGGCGGTCAGGCCAAGAAGCCGAAGAAGAAGGATCCGAACGAGCCGGAGACGCACGCCGCGACGGGCGCAGGCGACACCGTCGTGGCGCCGGGCGGCGAGCCCTCGCTTCCTGACGAGCCGCTCAAGCTGAAGAAGCGCACGGCGGCTCGTATCGGCAGCGACCTCGACCCCGACAGCGAGGAAACCGGGCGCGGACCGACCACCAACACGCGTTTTTACGGCCTTTGGTACCAAGAAACGAGCAACAAGTACTCGTTCAAGCTGGCCTTCCCGGTGTGGGCCAACCGCACGCAGCCTTCGCGGACCGACCCCGGCAAAGAAGACAGCGCGTCGCTGTACGGCGGGCTCTTTTATCACCGCCGCAGCGCCGAGCGAGCGGACGACATCCTGTTCCCGCTCGTCTGGAACATGCAGAACCGGCTCGACAAGAGCCGCACGACGGTGGTCGGCCCGCTCGTCAACCGCGTCGCACCGGGTGAAAACGACAACTGGCTCGCGCCCCTCTACTTCACGGGCAAGCGTCAGACGGGCGGCTACACCGTCATCCCGCCGCTCCTCACGTACCTGAACAACGACGGCCGAAGCGGCTTCAACCTGATCGGGCCGATGTTCTGTTCCTGGACGGGCGGCCGCAGTTGCGACGCCCGCACGGCGCAGAACCTCGATTTCGGTGTCGCACCCTTCTACTTCTACGGGCAAAACGCCGAGTCGAAGTACGAGATCATCCCCCCGCTGCTGCACTATTACCGCTACGACGATCGCACGCTCGGCTGGACCAACGTCTGGGGCGGCCTCTACTACCGGGAGCACACGCAAAAGCGCGACATGCTCCATCTCTTGCCGCTCTACTTCAGCATCGACGGCAAGGACGAGCACCACACGACGCTGCTCCCCTTCTTCCACTACGGTTACAACAAGAACGCGTGGCTGCTCGCCAACCCGCTCTTCCTGGCCGGCAAGGGTCAGGACGGCGAGAGTACCTTCCTCACCTGGGGCTACGCGCGTTACCGCGGTCGAACGTCGCTCGACATGATCACGCCGCTTTACTGGCGGTACCAAGATCCGGACATCGACCTCGACCAGCACATCCTTTTCCCCTTCGTCTACTCGCGCCAGAGCCCCCGCGAAAACTCGTTCGCGCTCTTCCCGTTCTACGGGCACTTCGAGCGCTACGGCCTGAGCGAGACGACGTTCATCACGCCGCTCTTCCAGCACACGCACGACGTGCGTGGCTGGCAGACCAACATTCACCCCCTCCTTTACCTGGGGCGCGACGCGACGAGCACGCACACGGTCGTCGCACCCCTGTTCTGGGACTTCGCCAATCCGAAGTCACGCTCGACCGTCGTGTTCCCCGCGTATTGGCGCTTTGCCACGGACAAAGACGTGTCGCAGCTCGTCGGTAACGTCTACTACCACGAGATCCGCCGCAACACGGGCAACGACTGGGAAGTCCACATCTTCCCGGCGCTGAGCTACGGCGCCACGCCCGACGGCCACTGGTGGAACGTCCTCTACGGGCTTGCGGGGTACACCCGGCGTGGCAACCTCGTGAAGGTGCGCGCGCTCTGGATCCCGATCACGCTGAGCGGCGAAGAGCCGTGAAGCGTTTCCGCGCCGGCGTGCTCGGCGGCTCCGGGTTCGCCGGTGCCGAGCTCGTGCGGCGCCTGCTCGTTCACCCGGACGTCGAGCTCGTGCGTGTGTGCGCGGCCGATCACGTCGGCGAGCCGCTCGCGAGCGCCCTGCCGCACCTCGAGGGGCACACGGACCTCGTCTTCGAGAACCCGCCGCCCGACGAGGCCGTCGCGGGCCTCGACATCGTGCTCATGGGTCTGCCGCACGGCGCCAGCATCGACGTGGTCGATCGCGTCATCGACCGCGAGCTCCGCGTGCTCGACATGTCCGGCGCCTTCCGCCTGAAGGACCAGGCGGCGTACGCGCGGTTCTACGGCGGGCCGCACGCCGCTCCCGAGCTTCTCGGCCGTTTCGTCTACGGCCTGCCGGAGCTCGACCGCGACGCGATCCGCGGGGCGCGCTTCGTGTCGTCGCCGGGCTGCTTCGCGACGAGCATCGAGCTCGCCTTGCTCCCGTTCGCGCGCGCGGGAGTGCTTTCCGGCAGCGTGCAGGTCGTCGGCGTTACGGGCTCGAGTGGCGCCGGGGTCACTCCGAGCCCCACGACCCACCATCCGACGCGCGCGGTGAACCTGCGGACGTACCGGCCCCTGGCGCACCAGCACGCCCCGGAAATCGTGGCGGCGCTCGCCACGGCGGGGGCGACCATCAGCCTCGACTTCGTGCCGGTCTCGGCGCCGCTCGCGCGCGGCATCTTCGCGACAGCGTTCTTCCACGTGCGCGCGGACATCCCGCTGGAAACGCTCGGGGAACTGCCCGTTGTCACCTACAAGAACGAACCGTTCGTGCGTGTCCCG
>Ga0164241_10006226_pt1 | contig 10937 bp, 8 predicted proteins | sample OricomyardsoilBY_FD_108780 | JGI IMG/M metagenome (GOLD analysis project Ga0164241, IMG submission 108780) | Backyard soil microbial communities from Emeryville, California, USA - Original compost - Back yard soil (BY) | ecosystem: Environmental > Terrestrial > Soil > Unclassified | place: USA... | reverse complement strand
GGTAACAAACCTTCAAGGACTTCCACAGGTAAAATATGTGCGCGGTGCATCTATGTTCGGGATGAGTTTTGTCTACGTCATCTTCAACGATGAAACTGATATTTACTGGGCGCGTGAACGTGTACTTGAACGTCTCAATTACGCCACACGTCTACTACCTGATGGAATAACTCCGACACTGGGCCCTGACGGCACAGGGGTTGGACATATACTATGGTATACACTTGATGCCCCTGGCATGGACTTAGGAGAACAACGTGCTCTTCAGGATTGGTATGTAAAATTCGGATTACAAAACGTTGCCGGTGTAAGCGAGATTGCTTCCTTCGGTGGCTTCCAGAAACAGTATCAGGTAACGGTTAATCCAAACAAACTCACTTATTACGGACTCTCAATACCTGAAGTCATTCAGTCCGTTCGATCCAATAACAATGAAGCCGGTGGACGCAAGTTTGAAGTTAACGACATCGGTTATATCATTAAAACTACAGGCTATCTCAAGTCAGTGGAAGAAATTGAAAACATTCCTTTAAAAACAGTTAACACCGTTCCTGTGAAAGTGCGTGATGTAGCCACTGTGCAAATGACTGGCGAAACTCGCCTTGGAATATTTGACGAGAACGGTGAAGGAGAAGTTGTAGGTGGAATTGTTGTGATGCGCTACGGAGAAAATGCGGACGAGGTTATTAAATCGGTAAAGAAAAAAATGGTGGAGGTTGCCAAGGGATTTCCGCAGGGTGTAAAATTCAATATCGTCTATGATCGCAGTCACCTGATAGAAGAATCCATTTCTTCTATCAAGAAAACACTTATTGAAGAAATGCTCGTGGTGTCCCTGGTAGTCATTCTTTTCCTGTTCCATTGGAGAAGCGCGATCAGTATCATCATTCAGATTCCCATCACTATTGCCACCAGTTTTATTTTGTTAAACGCCTTTGGCATAAGTTCAAACATTATGTCCCTGACAGGCATTGCACTGGCTATCGGTGTAATTGTCGATAATGGGATCATCATGGCTGAAAATGCTTATAAGAATCTGTCACACCGGTACGAAGAGTTAAATCCCGAAACCGAAAAGTAATTTATTATGATAAAGAAATTATTGAACCGGAAGTACAACAAGATTGATGATGCCGAAAGACTGGAGATTATTGAAAAATCTTCCCAGCAGGTTTCGCGTGGTGTATTCTATTCCACCGTCATCATCATTACTTCGTTCTTACCGGTGTTTATGCTTACTGGCCAGGAGGGAAAGCTTTTCCATCCGTTAGCCTATACGAAAACTTTCATTCTGATTGTTGATGCATTTCTGGTCATTACACTTGCCCCAGTCATCATTTCATTCTTCATGAAGGGCAAGTTTACGGATGAAAGAAAAAACCCACTCAATCGCTTTCTGGAAAGAATTTATGAGCCTGTCATTCGCACGTGTTTAAAGTGGCGCAAGACTACTATTGGCGTTAATATTCTGGCACTTGCTGTAAGCGTTCCTCTTCTTATGAGTTTGGGAAGCGAGTTTATGCCACCACTGGACGAACAATCTATTTTGTTCATGCCAGTCACATTGCCCGATGTTTCCAATGAAGAAGCAAAACGAATTCTACAAGTACAGGACAAAATCATTAAGTCTCTTCCCGAAGTAGATAAGGTGTTAGGAAAAGCTGGACGTGCCAGCACAGCCACTGACAATTCTCCTATCAGTATGATTGAGACGATCATTATGCTAAAACCAAAAAGTGAATGGCGCGCAGGTCTCACCAAGAAAGACATTATCAACGAGTTGGATGCGAAGCTACAAATTCCAGGTGTCGTTAATGGATGGACACAGCCAATCATTAATCGGATCAACATGCTTGCTACTGGCATCCGTACTGATGTGGGTGTCAAAGTGTACGGGCAGAACCTGGATAGTATTTATACACTCTCAGAAAAAGTAAAGACAGCCTTGGAAGGGATTCCGGGTGTAAAGGATTTGTACGTTGATCCTATCACTGGTGGAAAGTACCTCACTATTGCAGTGAACAGAGATGCACTGGGGAGATACGGTATAACGGTGAATGATGTGAACATGATTGTCGAATCTGCAATAGGCGGAACACCTATAGGACAAACCATCGAAGGAAGAAAACGATTTACAATAGGTGTACGCCTGGCGCAGGATTATCGCAACAGCATTGAACAGCTTAAGCGAATTCCTTTAAAGACACCTGCACTGGGTACTATCCCCCTTTCCGCAGTGGCGGATATAAAATATGAAGATGGACCGCCTATGATCGCTTCAGAAAATGCGCTTCTGCGCGGTGCGGTATTATTCAACGTTCGCGACAGAGATTTAGGAAGCACGGTGGAAGAAGCCATTAAAACATTGAACAAACAAATGGGAACGCTTCCCAATGGATACTATGTAGAGTGGAGTGGTCAGTACGAAAATCTGATTCGGGGCAAACAAACTCTGATCGTTATTCTTCCGGTTGTATTGTTGATCATTTTCATATCACTCTACCTGGCATTCAAATCTATTCGTGAAGCGTTTTTGAGTTTGATCACCATACCCTTTGCATTGATTGGAGGCGCCTATATGGTGTACTTCTACGGAGTTAATTTATCCGTAGCGGTAGCGGTAGGATTCATAGCGCTTTTTGGTATTGCAGTAGAGACCGGTGTGGTGATGGTAATCTATCTGAATGATGCCATGCAGCAACTTATCAAGTTAAAAGGCAACTCAAGTGAAACTATTTCAAAAGAAGATTTGAGGGAGTTTGTTATTGCCGGAGCTGCTAAACGGTTACGTCCTAAGATCATGACGGTATGTGTCGCGCTGTTTGGACTTGTACCGGTGTTGTGGTCAACCGGAGTGGGCAGCGATGTAATGCAGCCTATTGTATTGCCGATGATTGGAGGTGTACTTACGTCATCTACACACATCCTGTTGGTAACCCCGCTCATCTTTTTGATGGCGAAAGAATATGAATTAAGAAAGTTCGGAAAACTTGAAGTATATGAAGTCAAGCATTAAGATAATAGTACTGTTTACAGGTTTTTGTTTGGGGATGGTCTTCCGGAGTAATGCCCAGGTGATCAGTCTGGACAGTGTACTCAGCATCATTGACCGACAAAACCCGATGTTGCAAGAGTATGACAACAAAGTAAAAGCATTGAATGCTTATACCGAGGGTGCAAAAAGTTGGATGGCGCCTATGATTGGTGCGGGAACATTCATGACACCCTATCCGGGTCAGATGCTTATGGATGAGCGGGACAAAGGTTCGGTCATGTTCTCCTTTGAACAAAACATTCCTAATCCTGCCAAACTCAATGCAAATAAAAAATATTTTGCATCCAGGGCATCGGTAGAAGAGCAAGGAAGATCGTACCAGTTTAATATGCTACGGTCAGAAGCAAAAACATCCTACTATCAGTGGCTGGTGGCGGAAGAAAAGATCCGGGTGTTGCATGAGAACGAGCGCATCATTGAATTGATGCTAAAGCTCGCACGGTTACGCCACCCCTACAATCAGGGAAGCCTTGGAAATGTTTACAAAGTGGAAGGACGACTCAGCGAAGTGCAGAACATGCTCCTGATGACACAAGGTGATATCGAAGAAAAAAGTTTTCGGCTCAAAACGCTCATGAACCTTTCACATGAGACGGTCATAATGATAGACACAGCAATAGACATACGCTATGAAGCCAGCCAGCTTGCTTACGATACCGCAGCGTTAAGTACACAACGTAGTGATGTGAAACAGATTGACAAAACCATTCAGGTAATGCAGTTGAACCAACAACTCCAACGCTATCAGGCCAAGCCGGATTTCAGGATTAGGTTTGATCACATGCAGCCACTGGGCAATATGCCCACACAGTTCACAGCTATGGCAATGGTTTCCATTCCGATCGCTCCGTGGTCATCGAAAATGTATAAGTCGGAAGTGAAAGGTATGCAGTATGACATTGAAGCCATGAAGAAAGGACGTGAAGCTTTATTGATTGAGACTCGTGGCATGCTGGCGGGAATGGCTACAAAGCTTGGCCGGATGCAGCAGCAACTGGTAAACTATAACACCAAAATCATTCCTGCACTGAGAAAGAATTATCAAACCTTGATGCTGGGTTATGAAGAGAATCGCGAGCAGTTGCCCATTGTTATAGACGGATGGGAAGCCCTTAATATGGCTCAAATGGAATACCTGAATAAGCTGGAAGAATATTACACTATGATCGTGAGCTATGAAAAACAACTGGAGAAATAATATTGCTGTAATCGTGGTAATCCTTCTGGCTATGCTATCATCCTGTAGCAAAAGCAGTGACCATGCCGAGCATGACGCCTATACCTGTCCGATGCACCCGACTGTGGTTTCGGATAAGCCTGGTTCATGTCCTGTATGTGGAATGGATTTGGTACGCAAAGCTCGTCAGGGAGAAGAAGTGGAGATTACGGAAGATCTGGCTAAACTTTTAAAGTCGCCCAATGAAACCGTAGTGGCCTCTATCAAAACCATAAAGGCAGAATATAAAAGTGTATCGGTAAGTATAGAGGCACAGGGTGTGGTGACTTACGATACACGCAACATGTACACAATTCCTGCACGTATTGGTGGTCGCCTTGAAAAAGTATTTCTTAAATATGCCTATCAGCCAGTTGCGAAAGGACAAAAAATAGTAGAGATCTATAGCCCTGAGTTGATTACCGCTCAACGCGAATTACTTTACCTGCTTGAAAGTGATGCGCAGAACACTGAGTTGATTCAATCTGCAAAAAGCAAGATCATACTGCTCGGAGCTTCAGACGCACAGGTGACAGCGCTTATTCAACGAAAGGAGGTACTGAACACATTTACAGTTTACAGCCCTTATAACGGATACCTGGTAGCAGATGGCGAACCGGCACCGGCAACAAACACACCTTCTGCATCTGGTTCAACGTCAGGCGGAGGAATGAATGCAATGGGAGCTTCATCTACTTCATCTACTTCTTCAGCAACAAGCGCAAGTCAATCTTCACAGGCAAGTTCATTACTGCGCGAAGGCAATTATGTCTCTACAGGTCAAACCCTATTTAAAGTAGTAAACCCTTCTTCACTTCGCATAGAGCTTGACCTTCCTGCATCACAAGCAGGTGCAGTTAAAAAAGGAACGAGTATTCAATTAGACTTAGGTAATGGCAAAAATAGTAATGCCACTGTCGATTTCATACAACCTTTTTTCACAGAGGGGGAAGAGTTTGTTAAGCTTCGGGTTTATACCAATAAAACAGAAGAGCTACACATCGGACATTTGGTGAGAGCAAGACTCAATGCTCAGACTACCGAATCGCTGTGGCTTCCCAAAGAAGCAGTTCTTGACCTGGGTCTTAATCAGATTGTGTTTGTAAAAGAACATGGTGTACTGAAGCCAAAAAAGATTACTGTCGGTACGAAAACGGACGGCTGGATTGAAGTTAAGCAGGGTCTTGCTACTTCCGATGAGATTGCAGCTAACGCTCAGTATTTAGTGGACTCTGAAAGTTTCGTTAAAGTAAATTAACATGAAATGGACACGCACGAATTTATTTGTAGGCACGGTAATAATCCATGTCCATTCCATGTGTCCTTTTTTAAATAAATAGTAACACATGAAAGCATTTATCTATATACTCATTTCAGCTTCGTTACTCCTGAATTGCTCAGGTGGTAAGAAAGAGTCAGCACATGATCATACTGCCGAAACCCCGGCAACAAAATATACTTGTCCCATGCACCCGAGTGTGATACAAGATGGGCCTGGCAAATGTCCGATATGCGGAATGGATCTCGTGCCCAAGAATCAGTCATCCGGAGATAACAACGATCTCATGTTGAATGAGAGTCAAATCCGTTTGGCTAACATCACTACGCAAAAAGTAACACTTCAATCCATTGGACAAACCGTTGTTATTAATGCAAGATTGGTTGTTGATCAGGACTATTCCGAAGTGATTACCAGCCGATCAGCCGGAAGAGTTGAACGACTTTTTTTTAAAGAAACAGGAAGAGTTGTAAAGAAAGGTGAACCGCTTTATGAATTATATAGTGAGACACTGCTCACGCTTCAAAAGGAATATTTGCTTGCGAAAGACCAGTACGAAGCACTTGGAAAAACAGAAAACCGCTATGAATCTTTTCTGAAAGCATCTGAAAGAAAATTACTTCTTTATGGATTATCTAAAAGTCAGGTTGAGCAATTAGGGCAATCTAAGACAGTAAAACAACAAATTACATTCCTTGCTCCGGCCAGTGGTATGATTACGGAGATTAATGCTTCTGAAGGGCAATACCTTTCTGAAGGAGGTATGCTGTATAAAATTGAAAACATCACTCGTCTTTGGCTGGAGGCTGAATTATATCCACAGGAAACCTCGCTTGTAAAGATTGGTGATAAAATCAATGTACGGGTAAGTGGCTATGAATCTTCTCAAGTAGAAACGAAAGTGACATTTCTAAGTCCGGAGTACAGAGCCAATACACAAATCGTGATCATGCGTGCTGCCATTGAAAACCAAGACATGAAGTTCAAACCCGGAACACAGGCGCAAGTTTTATTGAATCATTCTGCAAGAAAAACATTAGCCATCCCAACCGATGCTGTGATTCGTGATGGAAAAGGAACACATGTCTATGTCGAATCAGATACGAATACATTTCAACCCAGAATGGTAAAAACTGGTCTTGAAGATTTTGAGAAAGTAGAAATCACTGAAGGATTGATCGAGAACGAAATAGTAGTGGTTAGCGGTGCCTACCTTCTTTATAGCGAACTGGTTTTGAAGAAAGGTGTTAGCCCAATGGCAGGGCATCAGCATGATGTTATGAATAGTATTGTCAAGGATGATAAGATGCAGCGTGAAGCGCCTCAGCAGGTAGAAAATAAAAAACAAACAATAACTATCGATCCCCGGTTCTCAGAACAAGTGGCCGCTGTACTGGAGCCTTACTTGAAAATGAAAGATGCGCTTGTTGCATCCAATGCGAAGTCGGTTAATCAAGAAAGTAAAAAGTTTTCTGCGACTTTAAAAAAAGTTGATATGACGCTCCTCCAGGGAGAAGCACACATCAATTGGATGGAAAAACTCAATGTGATGGAAAGAACAAGTGCTTCCATTCAAACTGAAACCGATCTTGAGAAACAACGCGCACTATTCTCGGATTTGACGAATGCTTTATATGCATCAATTAAAATGTACTCCGTGAACGGGCTTCATGCCTATTATCAATACTGTCCAATGGCGTTTGATAACAAGGGAGCTTATTGGCTAAGCCTCGACAAAGAGATCAGCAATCCCTATTTCGGAGAACAGATGTTAACATGTGGTGAGACGAAGGAAACCCTTAAATAGAAATACAATGACGCAAGAAGCTGATTATATACCCGCATTGAAGTTCGACTGGCTTACAAAGTTTTATGATCCTATACTGAAGCTGGTCATGCCGGAGCAAAAATTTAAAGAGTCTCTGATTCATGCCATGAGAATTGAGGCAGGACACCGCGTACTTGATTTTGGTTGTGGCTCGTTGACACTTTCAATTCTGGCTGCTCAACGTTATCCGGAGGCGGAGTATTTTGGAGTCGATGTTGATAAAAAAATTCTGGAGATCGCCAGCCAAAAAATGAAGGAGGCTAATCAGCACATTTTCATTCAGCAATATAATGGTGATAAGCTCCCTTATCCTGATAGTTTTTTCGATAAAGTTATGTCCAGCCTGGTTTTCCATCATTTGACGCTGAGGCAAAAGTATTCTGCATTGGGGGAAATCTACCGAATACTCAAACCCGGAGGAGAGCTTCATATTGCAGACTTTGGGCTACCATCCAATGCATTGCAACGGTTTGGGTTTTATAGCATTCAATTGCTTGATGGATTTGAAACCACCAAGGATAGCGTAAGTAATGCGTTGCCTCGTGCTATGAAAGAGTCGGAGTTTTTGAATGTGGAAGAAGTGAAAGTGTTCAATACACTTGTGGGAACGGTGAGGTTAATGAAGGGAACAAAATCGAAAGAAGTAAATTTTTCCAAATCCATTTTGTAATGAGCAAACCATGTTGTCAAATAGGAGATCCTCAACCAACTCGCTTGTGGAAAGTGTGGTTCAAACGTGGCGTTTATCTGTCCCTGATAATCATCGTCATAATCCTTTTATGGAGTCAATTAACGAATTAACATGAAGCGCAGAGAATTTATAAAATCATCGGGTCTTTCAACCATCAGTGCGCTGGTTGGTTCATCGCTTTTGCTGAAAGCTTGTCATACTGAAGAAGACATGATCGGGGAGCCCAACTGGATCGTACAGGGTAGCTTTGACAGGCCTTTGTTAATTCCTCCTGTAGTGAGTAGTAACGTTCAGCTTGCAGCGCAAAGCATTTCAGGTGAAGTGCTCAACGGCAAAACGACATCGTTGCTGTCCTATCGGAATGGTTTATTGGGGCCGGTCATTAAAGCTTCTACGGGCGAAACAATCAACGTGCAGCTTCAGAATAATCTTTCAGAAGAAACCAATATTCATTGGCATGGATTGATCCTGCCAGAAAATATGGATGGACATCCGAAGGATGTTTATGCCTCCGGTGAATCATTCAATTATGTATTGCCTATCCAACAACGAGCGGGTACATATTGGTATCATCCGCATCCGCATGAAACGACAGCAAGACAAGTTTTCATGGGGCTTGCAGGGATGTTTATTGTTAATGACAATGAAGAGGCGTCCCTTAATCTTCCTTCGGGCGATGCCGAAATTCCATTGATCATTCAGGATAAACGATTCGCTGGCACGTCACTGGATTATTCCCCAACGGATGACGAAATCATGACAGGATACTTGGGTGAGCAAATTCTTATCAATGGTGTTTTTTCTCCCTATGCCAACGTAAAGAAAGGCTGGGTTAGACTTCGGTTGCTGAATGGTTCTACTGCACGTGTTTATAACCTGGCGTTTTCCAACGGTATACCATTCCATGTCATTGGTTCGGATGGTGGTTTACTATCAACACCAGAGACTGCAACAAGCATCATCCTTGCACCGGGTGAGCGCGCGGATGTACTCGTTGATTTTTCTTCTCTTGCTATCGGACAGGAATTGTTTCTTGTCAGCAATAAGTTTAGCAAGTATGATCTTCAAGGAAGGCAGGCCTTCACTATTATGAAATTCAAAGTGGACGGTAACTCTTCCGGTAGCTTCACTTTACCATCAACACTATCAACGATTACATCTATCCCCGCCTCATCATCGATAAGGACACGCACATTTGATATAGCCACTATGATTGGCGGAGATGGTGGGCATGGAGGAATGGGACGCCACTCTATTAATGGAAAAATATTTGACATGGAGCGGATCGATGAAAAGGTACAAGCTGGCACAACTGAGATATGGGAGTTCGACAATACGATGGGCGATGAAATCCACCCGATGCACATTCATGGTGTACAGTTCCAAGTGCTGGAACGCATGGGCGGACGCAATGAAGTAATCGCAACAGAGAAAGGGTGGAAAGATACGGTGCTTCTGATGCCGGGAGAAAAGGTAAGATTGATTATGACTTTTTCCAGTTACACCGGTACGTTTGTCTTGCATTGTCACAACTTGGAGCACGAAGATGATGGCATGATGCTGAATTATGAAATTGTATAACAACACTTTAAATCCAATAATTATGAAAACTAAAATGATGATGCTTTGCCTGGTTCTAGGTAGCTGGGGAGCTTTTGCACAACATGACCATGCTGCAAAAAAAGATGACAAAAAAATGGATCAGAATATGGCGATGTTCAAAGATGCCAAACTGGGCACTGCTTATGAACATTATGTTCATCTGAAAGATGCACTGGTTGCTTCTAAAGCTGATGAGGCAAAAATGGGCGCTGGTGAATTACAGCAAGCATTGAAAGAAGTAAGTGGATCAACCGCTGCCAGCGAAGCGGCCTCGAAGATTGCGGCTTCATCTGATTTGAAAGAACAACGCAAAGTATTCAGCACGCTAAGCAATGAGATGGCCGCCTTGCTTAAGGGTGGTAAACTTTCTATGGGCATGCTATACCTTGATTATTGTCCTATGGCCAATAACAATGAAGGTGCCTATTGGGTGTCCAACCAAAAGGAAATTAAAAATCCATATTTCGGTGACGCGATGCTGAAGTGCGGAAGTGTGAAAGAAATGATTCATTAGTAAGAGCGTCCCCGATGTCTCTGCATCGGGGACTTATTTCCATTTTACTAAAAAGAGAAAACCGATTTCATGTCATGAGTGGACAAACAAATAAGAAGACAGGTAAAAAGGGAGTGACAAAGAAAACAAAGACCAAGGTCTTTAATATATTCATCACCACCTTAACCATTGTTGTTATGGGCGGAGCCATGCTATGGATCGCGTACGGTATATATAAGGATGCGAAAGAGGATGTTGGAGAAGTAAATGAGTATCAAAAAAGTTTACCCGCGTTGGGTGACAGTATTGCGCATCAAAAAGTCTGTATGGCCTCCGATATATATCTGGGTGGCAAACAGATTGAAGTGCCTTCCGCTGAAAAGAAGTATTTCGCTTGCAGCGAACACTGTGTACATCAACTGGCTATTGACAGTGTGCACTATGCGATTGATCCGGTAAGCCACCGTAAGGTGGACAAGGCCTTGTCAATTGTTACTCTTCACCCCGACAAAACCGGCAAAATAATTTACTTTGAATCAAAAGGGACCTTTAATAAATATCGAAAGGTGGTGGCAGAATCCAGGAATGAAAAATAAATTTCGGCAAAGTATATAAACGAAAGTCTTAAATTGAAAGACGTTAACGAAAGTATTATGGAACAGCCCTTCCTCACTATCATCAACAAGTATAAACATGATCCCGCATCGGTTTATAATTCCTGGTTTATCGGTAGTGAAGGGAGGCTCAAAGCATTCCGATCTATTCGAAGAGGC
>Ga0164241_10006225_pt1 | contig 10939 bp, 5 predicted proteins | sample OricomyardsoilBY_FD_108780 | JGI IMG/M metagenome (GOLD analysis project Ga0164241, IMG submission 108780) | Backyard soil microbial communities from Emeryville, California, USA - Original compost - Back yard soil (BY) | ecosystem: Environmental > Terrestrial > Soil > Unclassified | place: USA... | reverse complement strand
TCTCGACGAGAGCGTCTCCTTCCTGGAGTTCCTGGCGCGCACCCTGAAGCGCTCGGGCGATCTCGATGCCCCCGAACGGGCCACCGACGCGCTCCGCTCGATCGTCACCACCATCTCGCTGATCCCCGACGCGCTGAAGCGGGAGCTGTATGTGCAGAAGCTCGCCTCCGACTACCATATCTCCGAGACGCTGATGGCGCAGGAGCTGGAGCGGGCGCTCGGCGTCCAGAGCGAAGGCCGCCGCCGCCGTCTGCTGCCGACCCCTCAGCCGGAGCCGCCGTCGCAGCAGGAGGATGAGCCGGTCGCCGTCTCCTCGGCGCCCCCCCCGCAGGATGCTCCGGGCGATCCGATAGCTCCGTCGCGGGGAATCGTGGCGCCGGCCAAACCGCTGACGCTCGACGAGCTTCCGTCGCAGGAGATCGGGCTGCTGAGCGTGCTGCTGCATGGCGATCCGCAGATGCTGGAGGATGTGTTCGATCGTATCGACCCGGAGGATTTCGGCCATCCGCTGACCCATCAGCTCGTGGAGCTCATCCTCAGCTACTACGTCAACCAGCGCTCCTTCTCGCTCGATGAGCTCGATATGGAGGAGCTTTCGCCGCAGATACGCGATCTGGTGACGCTGCTGGCGATCGATCGCGAATCGATCTCCCCCTACTGGACCAAGTTCGACCCGGAGATCACCGAGCCGAACCCCTGGAAGATCGCCCGCGACTGCATGATCAGGATAAAGCTCGCCAGCGTCGAAAGAAAATGGCTGGCGGTGCACGACAAGCTGAAGTCCGGAGCGACCGAGGAGGAGGAGCGGGCCCTGCTGACGGAGATCGATACGCTTCGCCGGGAGAAGACCGATCTGATGGTGCTCGTCACCGGGTAGTGGGGCCAGTGGGCGCATCGCTCCCGGGCGTCCATTTGTTTCAAAACGGGGCCATTGCGTCTGTGGAGGACGGGGCCGATGAATATCGTGGCCGCTTGTTCGTCACTGCCGGAGCTTCCCGGTGCGCCCCGCCGTTCCCGTTTCACGGGCGCGATTGGAGCCCGACCGGGGGGATCTCCGCAATCAATCACCGTAATCACTCCGGCCGACCTTGTCCGATGGGGACGCTTCGGCTAATTTGACGGTATATGAACGTTCGACGCATAGCCATAGCAGGATCCGGAGCGCTGCTGGCGGCGGTGGTCTTTGCCGCCTGCCAGCCTACCCGCAACTTCACCACCTACTTCAATCTGTTCTATAACATGGAGCGGATCATGGATGAGGTGGAAGATGAGATGCTCTATATCCGTGAGCAGAAGACCTCGGAGCCGGTGTTCTATATCCCGTACGACGAGCTGGATCGTCGCGGGGTGAAGTACTATCCCCACCTCGACCGCCGCGCGATGACCATCGAGGAGATGCGCGCCAACAAGATCAAGCTCGACTCGATCCTGATCAAGGGGTCGAAGCTGATGGCCCGCAACGCCAAGAGCGATTATCTCCCCGACGGCATTTTCTATATCGGCAAGGCGTACTTCTATCTGCGCGACTGGTATCAGTCGCAGAAGAAATGCGAGGAGCTGATCGCCGGCTTCCCGGAGAGCAAGTGGTATCCCGATGCCCATCTCGTGCTGTCGATGGATTTCATGGAGCAGGGGAAGGTTCCCGACGCGCTGCGGATGATCTCGCGCACCATCGACGTCGCCTGGGCCAACAAGCGCCGCGACGTTCTGGTGGAGGCCTTCCGGCTTAACGCCGATCTGCAGCTCGCCGAGGGGAATGTCGCCGAGGCCATCAAGCCGTATGAGCGCGCGCTCGTGCTCAGCTCCGACGACGAAGAGCGAGCCCGCTGGCGCTACGAGATCGGACTGATCCACTTCCGGCAGGGGGATTTCACCACGGCGCTCGCGCAGTTCGCCGAGGTCGACGATCTCTCCCCCGATATCCTGACGCAGTTCCAGACCGGGATGCAGCGCGCCGCCGCCTACCGCGCCACCGGGCAGTACGATGCCGCCGCCGAGCAGCTCGCCGATCTGCGCGACAACGGGAACTTCGACGGATGGTACGGGATGGTGGAGCTCGAGGAGGCGAACCTTGCCGGCGCGCGTCCCGGCGGGGAGAATATGAGCGACAGCACGCTGGCCCAGATCGATACGCTCTCGCCCGGCAAGGGCTACTCGGCCTACGCGCTCTACGAGAGGGCCGTGCGGGCCTATCGCGCGGGAGATTACGGCACCGCGGTGGCGAACTTCACCAAGGTCCAGTCGGCCAACGTTCCGTTCCAGCGCCGCGCCGCGTACTACAACTCGCTGCTCGGACGGTATTTCGAGCAGCTCGGCAAGGCCACGGCGCTGACGCAGGGCTACGAGCCCGACACCTTCCCGGATTCGCTCCGTTCGCCCGCCTCGGAGGCGTATTACAGCGTCGCGCGCGTCTTCGCATCGCTCGATCGTCCCGACTCGATGCTCCGCTACTACGATCTGACATCGACATGGGCCGCCAGCGGCAGCCCCGAGGGGGGACGCGTGGTCTATGCCAGGGCGATGATGCTGCGCGACTCGGGGCGCATCGCCGCCTCCGACTCGCTGCTGCAGGTGCTGGTGGACGATTATCCGCTGACGGAGTTCGGCGCCGATGCGCGCAAGCGCCTTGGCTATACAGATTATGCGAAGCTCGACACGGCCCAGGATCTCTATCTCTCCGGCAAAAGCTTTATGAAGATCGGGGATAACACCAGGGCGATGGCGCAGTTCCAGCGGGTGGTGGCCGGCTATCCGAGGTCGGAGTACGCGCCGCAGGCCTATTACGCGATCGGCCTTCTCTACGAACAGGCCGACGAGCTCGACAGCGCCCGTATGTATTATGGCCGTCTGATCGACCGCTTCCCGACGAGCGAGCAGGCCGCCGCGCTGCGGCCGATCATCCAGGCCGCCAACCTCGACAGGATGACGCGTCCGCATCCTGTGCCGGGGGATACCAATTCGCTCCGCGTGGGAGGAGCCGGAGGCGCTCAGCGGCCGGGACAGAGCGCTCCGCAGATGGATGTGCCGCCGGAGGAGCAGCTGATCCCTCTCGATGCGGCCGATCAGCAGCAGCAGCCAGGAAGACAGTCGCCGGTGCTCGGGCCGCGTGGCACCAGCTCGATACCTGGATCGCAGCCCGACCCGCTCCCACCGGCCAGCGATACGAGCAGGCCGGCGACGACTCCACCTTCCGGGACGTCTCCTTCCGGGACATCGGGTACTGCGCCATCGGGAGTGCCGCCGAGCAATGTGCCGCCGGGGGGAGCGCAGCCGAACACGCCTCCGACGGAGACCCCACGGAACGAGGAGCCGGTGCGTAAGCCCCGCTCGGGAAGGAGATCGTAGGGAGGGATGGGGACCGTGGCAGTGGAACGATTCGGACGCGCTTTCCGGGATATCTCCGGCGGGGCGTCCGTTTTGCTTTTCGGGCCGGGCCATCGCCTCGCACAAGAAATAACCAATCAGCGGCAATCGGCAACGAACGAATTCCTAAATTGGCGATCACCATGTTTCAAGAGAACGTTATCATACTGCAATCGCGGCGTATCGCCGACAATGTCCACACGCTCGAATTCGAGTCGGAGCGGATAGCGGGGGCCGCGCGTCCCGGCCAGTTCCTCAACATCAAACCGGATAGCTCGCTCGATCCTCTGCTCAGGCGGGCCTACAGCATCCATCGCATCGAGGGGAACCGGATCGAGATCGTCTATAATGTGGTCGGGAAAGGGTCGGCGATCTTCGCCGCCAAACGTCCCGGCGATACCCTCGATGTGATGGGGCCGCTTGGCGTCCCCTTTCATTACGAGGGGGAGTACCGGACCGGCATCCTGGTGAGCGGGGGCGTCGGCATCGCGCCGATGCCGGTGCTGGGCTCGGCGCTGGCCGCGATGGGGAAGGATGTGGTGAACATCCATGGCGCCCGGAGCGTCGGGATGATCGCCGACGATGGGCGGCTGATCAACCCCCGCTACGCCACCGACGATGGGTCGATAGGCTTCCGGGGGAACGTCGTGGGGGCGCTGGCCGCCTATCTCGACGAGGAGGCGCCCGACAGTCCGCGCGTCTTTGCCTGCGGGCCGAACAAGATGCTCTCGGCGCTCGGCGCGTTCTGCTCCTCGCGGGGCATCCCGCTGGAGGTCTCGCTGGAATGCCAGATGGCATGCGGCATCGGGATCTGCCAGGGATGTCCGGTGGAGATGGCGACCGGCGACCGCAAGTACACGCTCGTCTGCACCCATGGCCCCAACTACGATATCAACGACGTCCTTCTGGAGTCGCTCCCGTCGGTGCACTGACCGGCGCCCCGACCGGTGCTCCGACCGCTTGAACAACGAAGAGCCGGATGAGGCCCGTGGCCGGCCCCATCGGTTGTTCGGTATCTCCAACTCTATCAGCATATCCTCCCGTGCCTTCTACTGAGATCACGATCCGCAACGCGACATTCAAGAACCCGGTGCTCACCGCCTCGGGCACGTTCGGCTACGGCCTGGAGTGCGAGGCATTCGTCGATGTGGCCGAGCTCGGGGGCGTCGTCACCAAGAGCATCAGCCGCAAGCCGCGCGACGGCAACCCTCCGCAGCGTATCGCCGAGACCACGGCCGGGATGCTCAACTCGATCGGCCTTGCCAACATCGGCATGGATGCGTTCCTCGACACCAAGCTCCCGATGCTTCGTGAGCGCCGTGCGAACGTCATCGTCAACATCGCCGCCAGCTCGATCGAGGAATACTGCCATGTGCTGGAGCGCTGCGAGGAGCATGAGGGAATCGCCGGCTACGAGATCAACGTGAGCTGCCCGAACGTGAAGGATGGCGGCCTCAACTTCGGCACCCACTGTCCGTCAGTGGCGCAGATCACCCGGGAGCTTCGCGGCCGCACCGAGAAGATGCTTGCGATCAAGCTGACGCCGAACGTCACGTCGATCGGCGAGTTCGCCCGCGCCTGCGAGGGGGAGGGGGCCGATGCCGTCTCCTGCGTCAACACGTTCCTCGGCATGGCGGTCGATATCCGCACACGGCGCCCGAAGCTCGCCACCATCACCGGCGGATATTCAGGCCCGGCCATCAAGCCGATCGCCCTGGCGAAGGTGTACGAGGTCCGCAAGGCCGTCTCGATCCCGATCATCGGCATCGGCGGGATCACCAGCGCCGAGGATGCCATCGAGTTCATGATCGCCGGTGCGACCCTGGTGCAGGTGGGAACGGCGCTGTTCGTCGATCCGGCGGCCGGCATCACGATGGCGCGCGGCATCGAGACGTATCTGGCCGAGCAGGGGATGGCCTCGGTGACCGAGCTGATAGGCTCGCTCGACACATCGATGCAGCCCTCGCTGGTGGCGGCCGGCTGGAGCTGAGAGAGCTCCGGCATCCGAAAAGCTTTTCGCGGGGCGGCCGGGCGCCCCGGCTCCGTTCGTCGTTGGTTCGATCGTGGCCCTGGCGGTCGTGATGTTTGATATCCCCCTACTGAAGGTATAACTCCATGGCAAAGCTGACACTGAAGCGCGCTGATACAGGCGCCATGATCGATATGTTCTCCTCCGGCGAACCACGTCCGGCCGATGAGGGGGTCGAGGGGCGCGATATCGATTTCATCAACGAGCTGAACCCGGTCCAGCGCGAGGCCGTCACCAACACCGACGGCCCGACGCTGATCGTTGCCGGCGCGGGCTCCGGCAAGACCCGCGTGCTCACCTACCGGATCGCCTATCTTCTGGCGCGCGGCGTTCGTCCCTGGAACATCCTGTCGCTGACGTTCACCAACAAGGCGGCCGGCGAGATGAAGGAGCGGATCGCGCATCTGGTGGGGAGCGACAGGGCGCGTCCGTTATGGATGGGAACGTTCCACTCGATCTTCAGCCGTATCCTCCGGCGCGAGGCCGACAAGATCGGCTATACGTCGAGCTTCTCCATCTACGACAGCGACGACTCGCTCGGGGTGGTGCGCTCGGCGATGGCGGAGTTCGGCATCTCCACCCATGAGTTCTCCCCGAAGATGATTCATAGCCGGATCTCGGCGGCGAAGAACGCGATGATCAACCCGACGCTCTATCGCTCCCGGGCGGGGGACGCGCTGGAGGAGCGGATCGCCCATGTGTACGACAGCTACGAGCGGCGGCTGCGCGCGAGCAACGCTATGGATTTCGACGACCTGCTGGTCAAGACGATCGAGCTGTTCGAGCGGGAGAAGGAGATCGCGCTGAAGTATCAGGAGCAGTTCCGCTATGTGATGATCGACGAGTATCAGGATACCAACCGCGCGCAGTATGTGGTGGTGCAGATCATCGCCTCGCTCCACCGCAATATCTGCGTGGTGGGGGATGACTCGCAGTCGATCTACAAGTTCCGTGGCGCCGATATCAGGAACATCCTCGACTTCGAGCAGGATTATCCCGACTACAAGGTCTTCAGGCTCGAGCAGAACTACCGCTCCACCAAGACGATCCTCGCCGCGGCCGACGATGTGATCAAGAACAACCGCAACCGGATCGACAAGACGCTCTGGACCGACAACACATCGGGGGAGAAGGTACGGGTGCTCACCCTCCGCGACGAGCGGGAGGAAGGGGACGAGGTGGTGCGGGTGATCCAGCGGGAGGTGCGCGAGGGGAAGACGCTGAACGATATCGCCGTGCTCTACCGCACCAACTCGCAGTCGCTCTCGATCGAGGATGCGCTCCGGCGGAACAACATACCGTACGGCCTGGTCGGCGGCGTGGCCTTCTACCGGCGCAAGGAGGTGAAGGACGCGCTTGCCTATCTGCGGCTGGTGGTCAACGATCGCGACGATGAATCGTTCGGCAGGGCGGTCAACACCCCCGCCCGCGGGGTCGGCGAGACGACGATGAAGCGGCTGCGGGTGTCGGCCGCGCAGCGTGGACTCTCGATGTTCGTCGCGGCGCGCCATCCGGAGCTTGTCCCCGATCTTACACCGCGCGTCGGGAACGTGCTGACGAAGTTCACCGAGATGATCGATCTGTACCGGAACCATCTCGGCGATATGTCGCCGGCGGAGCTGGCGCGGACGCTGCTGAGCGAGTCGGGGCTGCTGCAGAGCTACAAGGACGAGGGGACGCCGGAGGCGATCGCCCGCTGGGACAACGTGCAGCGGATCCTTTCGCATATCGCCGAATACAGCGAGGCGAACGCCGAGGCGACGCTCGATCAGTATCTCCAGGAGATCTCGCTGCTGTCGGAGATGGACAACTACGACAGCGCCGCCGAGCGGGTGACGCTGATGACGATCCATTCGGCCAAGGGGCTTGAATTCCGTGCGGTGATCGTCGCGGGGATGGAGGAAGGGCTGTTCCCGGTCGGCAACTCCTCGCAGCAGCAGGAGGATCTGGAGGAGGAGCGGCGTCTGTTCTATGTGGCCGTCACGCGCGCCAAGGAGAAGCTCTATCTGACGTACTGCGAGCGGCGCTACCGGTTCGGGGAGCTGAGCTATCCCATCCCCTCGCGCTTTCTGAACGAGATCAGCGATGAGCTGATGGAGTTCAACGCCACGGCTCCGCCACGGATGTCCTCGGGTGGATACGGCTACGATCGTCCGGCTGGTGGCGCGTCGGGGCGCCGTCCGCTTCCGCCACAGAAGGCACCGGAGCCGGAGGTTCCGGCGATCGACGAGTTCCCCGACGATTACTCGCAGACCCCGCGGCAGCTGCAGGTGGGCTCGAACGTCTTCCATCCCACGTTCGGCGGCGGAAGGGTGGAGTCGATCATCGGCAAGGGGGACAAGACCAAATTGACGGTGCGTTTCGAGAAAGCGGGGCGGAAACAGCTGATGCTCAAGTTCGCCAATCTCCGGCTTCTGTAGCGGGGGGGAACCTGGGGGGGCGGGGCAATATTCTATGATTCCAACGTCGTAATTCTATAGCGACGGTCGGCGGGAGCGTTCTCCGCCGGCGTCGAAGCAGCCGCCCTTCCGCCGGTGTCTCATGGGAAAAGTATGCCGCTGATGGCAGCCACATAAATTTTTCTTGATTTGTAGCTGGACGGTGATGTATTATCGTCTTACAATCGGATACGCCTGCGTCGAGGCAGTGCAGTAATTCTTTATGTTTGCAGTGATTCAAGGGATGCGCTGTTGGGAAGCGCGGCCGGGCAGGTGAAAGCCATCCGGTCCTGCTGGGCGCTCCTTCGGACTGCCGGACACCCTTCAATCGATGCTCGGGATGCGCCCCAACCCTGGCACAGCCGATCAACATCGACGCGCACGTCGGAACTCTTCCTATCTAGTCGTTGACTATTAATCATCCCGGTTGAACTTCGCGACCGCATCTGAATTCACCCGACTCTTCATGAGAAAGGAACAAGAACATGTCTAAAGGCGGAGCAGGCAAGGTCTATTTCGTTCTATACCTTGCTGTTATTCTTGAACTGCTGATCATCTTCATCGAGCGCGATGAGGCTGAGGAAGGGCTGCGCAGGCAGCAGCAGCAGGCCATCCAGATTGTACAGACGATCCTTTCACAGCTGCAGAGTGGTAGCGGTGCTACCGGCATTACTGCCAGCCCGAAGGATAACATCGTCATCAACGAGAAGGACCCGAACGCCAACAAGCGCAACTACGACATCACTGTCTCGGTTGGCGATCCGCGTGCGAGCCTCTCGGTAAACGGCCAGACCATCAAGGGCGACGATGTCGCCAAGCTCGAGTATATTGTTTCGCACATCGGCAACGACAAGCTTGAGGAGAAGGATCTCGGGGAGGACAGCCTCGATATCCAGAACGGCAACGTCATCTTCAAGGCGGAGCTGGGAACCTCGATCGGCAGCTATACCGATCCGCGCCAGACCTTTGGCAGCAGCATCCCGGCCGATGCCAACGATAAATACTTCACGCTGAACCAGGAGAAGACCGATGAGCAGGTCGCCCGTGGCAAGCGCGTGAAGGTCTTCAGCGTCAACTTCAAGCCCAACCAGGGCGCCGGTTGGTATCGTCTCCGTTTCTATTCGGAGACCAACCGCATCATGGGCGTCAGCGGCGAGGTGAAGAACGACGACACCATCCGTATCGGCAATATCCGCCTGACGGTGCTGCAGCTTCGCCAGGTGCAGAAGGTGCTCGCAAAGGAGCATACGCCAGGTGGAGAGAACTCGCAGGTCTCCAAGTATATCGATCAGCTTCTGACCGCCGACGCCTACAAGTCGCTGCCGGAGAACCAGAGCAGCGTCTCGTTCAACGTCCATGTGGTCCGTCCGGAGGCACCGCCTCCAGCACAGCCGTTCGCTGCGATCAATCTGCCACGTGATACGGTGTACTGGTATGATGCCGCACCGTTCTCGGTGCCGGTGACGCTGGGACCGAAGGAGGCAAGCCGGGATATCTCCGGTGGCGCGCGTCTGGTGGAGACCGATGCGAAGCGCAACCTCTATCTGGCAACGATCGATCAGCCGCAGCCGGGTGCGACTACCCTGACGGCGAAGGCATCGAACGCCGGCATGGTGGAGACCAGCGAGAAGATCCTGGTGGTGGAGAAGCCACTGCTTCGCGCGGCGAAGTTCAAGGATGGACAGCCGGTCAACAACGGCACCAAGAACTGGCGCGGTCTGCGCGGCGTGATCGGTGGCATCTATGATCCATCCAGCGAGTGGGCAAGCCCGTACATCCCTGCCGATCACTACCAGACGGTGGTGAAGATCAAGGGAGTCGAAGTGCTCAACCGTCCGGGCGTGACCTTCAAGAACCTCTCGCCGGACCAGCAGAAGGCGCTGACGATCACCGACGGCATGAAGGCCGAGGATATCGTTGCCAACGTCTACTGGAAGCCGGGGGGCACCGCCGATCCTACCCAGTGGAAGCTGCTGCTGAGCAACCAGGAGGGGGCCGGCGCGGTGATCCCGCTCGAAGGGAAGATGCTGATCAGCTATCCTGCTCCGCAGCTCAGCGCTGACAACTACGACTACACGTTCCTCATCAACCCGAAGAACCAGCGCTTCACAACGCCGACGTTCACGATGTCGCAGCGTATCGGAGCTCAGGAAGTCGGGGTGCAGGCCACCGCGTCGTGTGCCGAGTGCAACCAGGATGGTCTTGATGTGACGCTCGATCAGGAGGATGACAAGAACTGGAAGCTGACGATGAAGGTCAACAACTTCAACCAGCTCCTGAAGAACCAGCGCACCATCAACGGCAAGCGCTACGAAGTCGAGATCCTGATGCAGGGCAAAGGCCAGCAGAAGAGCGAGGTGATGTCGGTGACGACCACCATATCGGCTCGATGAACAATCACATCGTTGTATATTCGAACCCGCCCGGATGCATATCCGGGCGGTTCTTCTAGCGCGGCCCTGTAACAAAGCGCTTCGGCCTCCCCTCCCAATCCGGCCGCAGGCCGTAGCAGTGTCATACCGAGAGTATCCCAATATCTACACATACACGGAACAACCTCATGAGGATCCCAATCGCCCGGCCGGTGAAATACGTGGCGCTTGCCGCTTTGTCGAGCATCGCCTTCGTTCCCACTTCCCCTCTCCGTGCGCAAGATACTGTCCAAGCGAAGGTACGCCTCAGTCGCTCGCTTGCTAACCTCAGCAAGCAGATCGACGAGATCAAGTGGGCGTCGGTTTCGATATACAGAGTCGAGGACGACCTGAAGCGTCGTCTGATCGAGCCGCAGATGCAGGCCTTCTCCAAGGATAGTGCCGATATCGAATCACGCTCCGAGATCATCTACCCAGGTGGCAACGGCCCACTGCCGAACTTTTATTCCACGGTGATGCGCGTGGCCCGCAATGCCAGCGCGCGTCGCAATGTGCAGACGTTCATGGAGCGTCTGGCGAGCGCATACAACATCACCCCCGTTGACGAGCTCGACGAGCAAGAGTCACAGCAGGTGCTCGATATCGCTGCCCGAGTGATCGCCCAGCAGAGCAATATCCCGAAGGATTTCTATCTCATCTCGACCCGCGACAGAAGCAACCCCGGGCTGGTCGCGCTT
>Ga0164241_10006224_pt1 | contig 10940 bp, 11 predicted proteins | sample OricomyardsoilBY_FD_108780 | JGI IMG/M metagenome (GOLD analysis project Ga0164241, IMG submission 108780) | Backyard soil microbial communities from Emeryville, California, USA - Original compost - Back yard soil (BY) | ecosystem: Environmental > Terrestrial > Soil > Unclassified | place: USA... | reverse complement strand
GCCGTTAGTTTGGCTTGTGAAAAGTACGTTTACGGCCTGAAAGCGATTGAGGAATATACGGGGCACAAGGTTCCTGTTCTTTGGGCTAGCGACGACGAAGCCGTTGAAGACAAGAGCAAAGGCGTCTATATCGCCGTTGACGAAGAATTCGAAGGGTCCCGTTCCCGACCCCGCGAAGGACGCGGAGACCGAAGTTCTGGACAGGGACGCCCCCCGCGAACCTTCGCAGACGCCGGACGACGCCCTGAAGGCCAACGTCGAGGGGGCGGCGAGGGTCGCCGTCCTGAGGGCCCGCGGCGCGGCGGGAACGGAAATGGGGGACCGGGCCGAGACAATAAGCCCTTGACCATTCGCTCATCTTCGTTGGTGAACGAGGCTACAGGAGTCAAATTCCTCAAGGGCGGCATGGAACCGGCGGGCGACAAGAAGCGCTCTACCCAGGGCGAAAAGATTGCCGCCGCGGCGGCCGCTGTCGGACCGAAGGGAAACCGGGGTCGTCGTCCCGAAGGGAAGAATCCTCAAAAACCGTCGGATAGAAATCGCAGAAACACCCCTCCTGGACAGAAGCGGGAACCCGCAGCGGCGGGAGCTTCCCGTCCTACCGGACCCAAGCCCGACACCAAGGGACACCCCCGCAAGCCGGACACTGCCCATACTCGTCCTAAGGATCCTCCCTTGAAGGACCGTTTGGACTATTACAAGTCAAAATACGGGGAAGACTTTAAGCCCGCGAAGGTTTCGGAACCTCATAAGCCGGGTCTCTTGGGCCGTGTGGCATCGCTTTTCGGACTAGGCAAAAAAAAGTCTGATCCATCGTGAGCACGGCGGTCATCGTCCTCGCGGACGGCTTCGAGGAAATCGAAGCCGTTACGCCGATTGACCTCCTGCGAAGGGGCGGCGTCACCGTGACGATAGCGGGTCTCCATCAGCGAACGGTGACCAGCAAGCGCGGAGTCACTATTGCATGCGACGCCCTTTTTGAAGAGGTCGCCGCAGAGTGGGATATTTTGATTCTCCCCGGCGGAATGCCCGGAGCCAAAAACCTTTCAGAATCACCTTTGCTCGTAAAAAGGGTAGAAGAAACCTTGGAACGCCGCGCTCGCGTCGGTGCTATTTGTGCGGCACCCGCACAGGTTCTTGGCCGACATGGGTTTCTCAATGGACGGCGGTTCACCGGCTTCCCTGGAGCGGAAACCCAAGTCACAAAGGGAAAGTTTGAAGATTCTCCGGTGGTTGTCGACGATCTTTTGACCACGAGCCGGGGAGCAGGAACCGCCGCCGACTTTGCCCTCTCCCTCTTGGCCTCGCTGAAAGGGGTCGAGACGGCAAGGCAAATAGCGCGCGAAATCCTTCTTCCCGAACGAGAAATTGTCTTTTAAAACTAAGGATGAGCCTGAGGCGGCGCGGCTTGGACGGGCACGGGGCGAGGCGATAAGGGAGACGTATTGAGCGCTCCCACGAATGTAAATACTGCCAGAGCAACAACAAGCCCAATCACAATGCTTTTCATCTTACTCAGCTTCCTTCCTCAGTTCCTTCGCTAAAACAAGTAATTTAACGGGTTAACGGCGGTTCCCCATTTAAAGATGGAAAAGTGAGTATGGCTGCCCGTGCTATACCCGGTACTCCCCATTTCACCGATCAACTGCCCCTGGTTTACACCTTGGCCAATCTTTACTTTGAACGCCTTAAGGTGACCGTATAGGGTTTCAAAACCACCCTCGTGGCGGATACGGATGTAATTTCCGTACGTTGAGCTATAGCCTCGGTCGACAACGACACCTTCCATCGACGCATGAACCGGCGTACCAAAGCGGTTGGCCAAATCGACCCCATTGTGAAAACTTCGTATTCCGTTAAAGGGGTCGCGCCGATAGCCGAAGCGGCTCGTGATGACGCCTCGAACCGGGAAAATGAACAACTCGCCCGAGGCCTGTCTCAAGTCCCAACGCGACATACTAACACCGGGAAGAAAGAGCTTTTGACCCGGCGTCAAAACGGGAGTGGAAAGCCGATTGACTTCCATGACCTCACCGTAGTCGACGTGTTGGGTACGGCAAATGCTCGATAGACTGTCGCCCGCGCTCACTGTATAGAGGAGACCATTGGAATTGGGAATTTGCAACTTTGCTCCGACCCCGAGATGCCGAACGTTTTTGACATTATTGAAGCTGATCAGCGTCCCTAAATCGAGGTTGTACCGCGCGGCGATGACCGAAAGAGCGTCCCCTGACTGAAGGACGTAGGTGGAAACCGACAGCGGCGGCGTTCCAATGATCCCCTGAACGTCGTCGGTCGCGTCGACGGGCGGTGCCAAAAACTGGTCCAAGGTGTTGGTATTGGAAAGCGCCAAGGGGAGAATAGAATCGACGGGCAACGCGAAGGTTTTACCGGGAAGTTGAAGGTTGGCGGAGGGGAAGAGCCACGGAGAGAGAAAGCCCAGTGAAAGGATAAAGACAAGAACAGAAAGGCCGAAGGGAATCGTCATGAGCGGTGATCTCACCAACGACTCGCGTACACGCACGCCGGCCTGGCCCCAAACAGATTTCCAAGTGGTTCTCAGGGGCAGCGTTTCCGCCGACTTTCCGCGAAGGGAACGAATCCATTGGGGAAGGGATCGCTTTTTAACGTTTGAGTTTGGCATCGCTTCCTTCATGACGGCTCCGTGTCCACAGTATCGACATCCGGGGAGCAGTTGATTAAGATGATTTCTCGTATGAAGAAGACCCTTCGATTTCCTCTTGCCGTCCTTACCGTTTGTGCCCTTTTCCTTTGGGGGCTCCAAACCGTCGGACTGACCTTCGTCAAGGTTCAAGGGCCTTCCATGATCCCTTCCTACACAGACGGCCAAGTCCTCTTCGTGAACCGGCTTGCCTATGGTCTTCAGGGGCCCATTATAGGCGCATACGTTTGGATTTGGAAAGCCCCAATAGTGGGCGATGTCGTCGTCGTCAAGAAGCCTGACTCAGGACAATGGGTGGTAAAACGCGTCGCGGCTGTCCCCGGCACGGCCCTTCAAATTGAGAACCATTCCCTGGTGATCGGCAGTAGGCGGGTGCCGGTAGATCCCTCCCAAGAATACTGGCTCGAATCCTGTCACGCTGTCCCCGATGGCTGTCTTTTTGTTCTTGGTGATAACCTGGGGCGGTCCGAAGACAGTCGGGATTGGGGCTTTGTTGCTATTTCGGATATCGTGGGGAGACCGTTTCTTTGAAGCAAAAAGGGGGACTTCCTCGTCGGTACAAGGCTTTCTTCGTCATAACGGCAAGCCTGGCCGGAATTCTTCTTTTGATCTTTGCGCAGACGATGCTCTTTCCTCCCGACGCCCGGCAACCCAAGGCAAACCTGCTTCAGGCCGATCGCGGACCCATTCTTGATCGAAACGGGCGAATCTTGGCGGTATCCTCCAACGGGGAATCGGCCACGGTCTGGCGTCCGCAAGTCGACGATCTCGCGAAACTTTCCCAACTCGTCGGTCCGGTCTTGGGAGAGGACCCCGCGGACATCTTAACCCGGCTGACAAACGGCGGAGACTTTCAATACCTCAAGAGAAAACTGACCGTTAAAGAAGCCGCCGGGATTCGTGAACTGAAGGCCGAAGGAGCCCTGCACGGTGTCCGCCTAGAGCCGGAACCGGCCCGGTCCTATCCCGAGTCGGAAATTGCGTCCCCGGTGGTCGGCTACGTGGGGATCGACAACGTGGGGCTGGCGGGAATCGAATACTCCTTTAATGACGTCCTTTCCCCGACGGTACGAGCCGGAACAGGCCCGCAGACGGGTTCGTCGGTTTGGCTCACCCTCGATTCCGTCTTCCAACACGAGGTGCAAACGATCGCTGACGCGGCCCGGGACCTCAACAAGGCAAAGCGTGTCAATATTTTGGTGGAACAGGCCCGTACGGGCGACCTCTTGGCGTGGGTAACCTCCCCGACCTACGATCCTAATCATTTTTCGTCCTACCCGTTGACGGTTCGCTCCAACGCCATCTTAACGCGAGCCTACGAGCCAGGCTCCGTGTTTAAGATGTTTTCATTGTCGACCATGCTCAACGCCGGAGTCCTCAAAACAACGGACACCTTCGACGCCAACGGATACTATCAGCATATTGTTCCCGGCACGGGCGAGGTGATCCGAATCAACGATTTGGGCGTCTACGGCTGGATTGATGTCGAGGGGATTCTGGAACATTCCTCCAACGCGGGGGCAGGTTACGCTTCCGATAAAATCGATAGTGATACTTTTGAAAAAGGACTGCGCGGCTACGGTTTCGGGACTCAAACAGGAATTCCTTTGGCGGGGGAAACGCCGGGCCTCCTCAGACCGAACTCAACCTGGTCAGCGCGTTCGAAACCGACCATTGCCATAGGACAAGAAATTGGTGTCTCCGCATTGCAAATGATCCAGGCCGCGACCGCCCTGGCCAACGACGGCGTCATGCTCCGGCCCCGGCTTGTTTCAAAGATCACGTCCTCATCGGGTGAGGTGCTCACCGAATACCCTCCCGTTGCCCTGCGCAGAGTCGTGAGCGCGGACGTTGCCAACGAGATGTTGTCCATGCTGACGAAGGCTGCCGACATCGGTACCGGCCACCGGGCAGAGATCGCCGGCTATAGCGTGGCCGGAAAAACGGGAACAGCCCAGGTCACCGACGCCAAGACCGGCCGGTACTCCGACGACAATTACATTGCCTCCATTCTCCTGTTTTTGCCCGCAGAAAAGCCCCAATATATTGTCTACGTGACGATTGAAGAACCTATGGGAGCCAGCTATCTCGGCGGCCAAATCGCAGCCCCCGTGGCCCGAACCGTCCTGGAAAAAATCATCGCTTTACGTGGACTTCCCTCCAACTCTGAGGTCCCGATTACTCACCCCGGTTCGGCTACCTTTGACCCCGCCCCAGCCCTGATCATCGGAAAACAGCTTCCGGATTTCACGGGGCTTTCCAAACGGGCCCTCTTGCCGTTACTCAACCGCCCCGGACTCAACGTACAATTTCTAGGTGAGGGTTGGGTGGTCCACCAGAACCCCGCACCCGGGACTCCCCTAACCGACGGGATGAAAATCACGGTTCAATTTCAATGACCGAAGCGGGAAGCCCGACCCATTGGGACCAGGCCCGCTCGGGTCGTCCTTGCGTTCATCGCGGCGGACGGTGGTGGGCCAGCCGGTTTGACCCCGAAGGCGAAGCCCGCAAGAGCGTTGAAGAAATCGAAGACGATGTCACCTTCGTCCTTTTTACGGGAATTGGGGCCGGGTATTCCGTCGAAGCCTGGTCCCTTCGCTACCCGGATCTCCTTATGGTTGTTGCCGAACCCGATCCGGATTGGTACAGCCAGGTTCAAAGTTTTGGCATTCTGCGAAACTGGGGGTCTCGCGGACACCATGTCGTATTTTTAGGCGAAGATTTGAGAGCTCTCGAAGGCTTTCTCCAACGGTTTCACATCGCCCATGTTCCCGTTGTCGGTTGGCGGCCCCAAGACGACAGCGCCCCAGAATGGAGACAGTGTCTGGTCGACCTTGTTCGCCGCCATTCGGCTCAGTCCGGAGTCAATTGGGCCACCTCGCGAAGGTTTGTCTCCCGCTGGGCCTCGAACCTTGCCCGAAACGAGTCAATCTCTCAATTAAGACCTCTCACGGCGCTAAAAAATGCCCACGCGGGGCAAAAGGCCCTCATTGCGGCAGCCGGACCGAGCCTGACCGATCAACTCGAAACGCTGATCTCGACGCGGAAGGAAAGAGTCCTCATTGCCGTCGACACGGCTTGGCCGGTTCTGCGGGAACGAGGAATTCATCCCGATTATTTGCTCGTTCTTGACGGACAGTATTGGAATGCTCGCCACGTTGATGCCTTACCCGAACCCGTAACAAAAGTCGTTACAGACTTGACCGCCCCACCGCGGGCCTTTTGTTTGGCACCGAATCGTACGTACGTGGCAGCCGTGCGTCTGGCGTTTCTTCGCCGGCGAGAAGAAGAAATTTGGGGGGAGTTAGGGGATTTACCTTCGGGAGGCTCGGTGGCGACCTCGGCGTGGAGCCTGGCCCTTTTCTTGGGTTGTCAGAGTATTGAGTTTGCCGGGCTCGATTTGGCCTACGTCCAGGATCAGGTTCACGCCGTTGGAACTCAGTTCGAAGAAAGGGATCGACGAAGATCGACGCGGCTGCGAACCTACGGTACCCTCAGTCGTTCGCGAATCCCCCGCGACGCCGACCACAGCGTCAGGGCTGTCGATGGAGCGCTCGTCCGTTCCGATCCTCGATTGGATTTGTACCGGTCTTGGTTGGCCCAGTCCATCGCGGCTCATCCAGAAGTTCGCGCCGTCAATTTAAGTTCCCGCGGATCGCAAATTCCGGGCACGCTTTCGTCCTTGGCGGACGACAAAACTCTGTCGACTCCAAGCGGCAGCCCAGTACGGGGACAGTTTTTGTTACGGAAGGCAGGCCCGAGTTCTCATCCTCCCTTTAAACGGCTTGAAGCGTTAACAACCGCCGAAGATTGGCCCCAAGCGTGGGCTGAGGTTGACCGCGAGGCCTCCCGCTGGTGGGGCGCGTCTCGATGGGACGCGTGGATCGGCAAGGCCCGTGCCCTGTGGAAGGCCTACCCCTCTTCGAGGACCCAGCGTCTTTTGGAAAAGGGAGTGCAATACGCTTTAGAGTGGCGTGTTTTTTGGGAATCCAAAAGATGAGGATAATTTTATTCAAGGATTGAGCGTCAAAGCCGACAATATAAAAGAGCTGAATAAGCCAATAGCGGTATGCCGTCGACGTCCAGAGGCATACCGTTTTTTTTGCTTACGCTCCCTTTTCCAGCTTGCGTTCCGGGGTGCTTTTCTGCCATTCTTCCCCGGCATGAAAGTTCTTTTTATCTGTCTAGGCAATATTTGCCGCTCCCCCTTAGCTGAAGCCATGGGAATCGAGATGGCGCGCGGCCGCGGACTGGATCTCGAATGGGATTCGGCAGGCTTAGGCGCGTACCACATCGGCGAGCAAGCCGACCTTCGGTCCAGGGCCTGCGCTCAACGGCACGGATTAACGATCACCCACCGCGCCCGCGCGCTGGTTCGAGACGACTGGGAAAGATTTGACGTCCTCGTCGGTATGGATAACCAAAACCGCGAAGAATTATTGAGACGAGCCCCGTCGGAACTCCACAAAAAGAAGGTTCACCTCCTTCGGGATTGGGATCCGGCCGGACCGGGGGAAATTCCCGACCCCTATTACGGTACGGACGCCGACTTCGAACACGTTTGGCATCTCTGTGAACGATCCATTCCTCGCTTCCTCGACACAGCATCCTCACGATCATAAGTCTCGACGGCACGCTTCTTGTGCGTTATGATCGGGAAAGGAGAAGCCATGAAGTGCTTGCCCTTTGCCTTAGTCATGCTCTTCGTTTCAAGTTTTCTTTGGGGACAAACCAACTGGCGCGCCGAGTGGCTCAGACTCAACCTCACCGACGCTGAAACCTCCCAACTCATTTCCTTGGTAAAATCCACCCAACCAGAGATTGAACGCGACCGTGCAGAACGGTCCATTGTCCACGCTCAATTGGAGCGTCTGCTCCTCGAGCCCGCGCCCGCGATGACCGACATCGAAGCTCTGGTTCGTTCGGGTGCCGATTGGGACATCAAGATACGGCTCCTGCGCATCGGGCGCAGCCTCCAAGTGAGGGCCGACATCGGCAACGAACGATGGGCCCTCCTCTCCCACTTAGCCGCAAAGGTGAGCGAAGCTGAAAAACTGGGAAAGCACCCCCTTGTCTCCAAAGCCAGCGACAAGACCAACACTCGAGAACTTTTCTTACTTCTCGAGGATTTCAACTAAATGATTCCCTCAGATGCGGGTCTCGCCGCCAGGTTTCGCGACGCGAATGACCGTGGAGCGTTCGAGGCCCTCCTCGTTCGTCACCTTGCCTCTCTTCGTCGTTTTTTGGCTGTCACGGCTGCGGGGGACCTCCAGATCGCGGCCGACGCTGAGCAAAGGGTGCTCTTTCGACTCTACTCACGATTGGCCAGTTGGAGGGCAAAGGGTTCGTTCACAACCCACCTTTTTACCTTGGCCAGGAAGGCCTCTCTAGAAGCCTTTCGTCAACAGCACCGAAGAGACTTATGGAAAAAAACCTGGAATCGATGGAAGGGAAAGGTGTCTTCCCCGGTCCGCCCTACGATTCCCCCGTCGCCTTGGAACCTGGCCCTTCCCGGCCGGAGTCTGAGAAGGGCTCTGTCCAAACTTTCTGAGGCGGGCCGTGGGATGCTGTACTTGGCAGAAGCGGAGAGGTGCGACACCGTAACTTTGGCGACGATTTACGGCCTCAGTGAAGACGAGGTTCACCTTCAACTGAAAAATGCTCTTTCTCGTCTCCAAGCCCTCCTCAAAGAAGAGCGGTATGCCTGACACCCCACTCGATCTTGAAGCGGCTTTGAAGCCGGTGATTTCCGAAGAGCTTCCCCGCTTTTCTCACGTGTATTCCCGCTTCCGCCGCCGGGCCCTGCTCTGGTGGCTCGTCTCGTTTGTCATTGCGGTCACCCTGGGGGTAGGAGGATATTTGCTCTTCAAATCTCCTCAGGTCCCGACTTTTTACGACCAGGTCTCGGCCTTTGTCGACTTAGTCTATCGTGACTAGGAGCCTCGTTAGCCTGCGTCCGCAGGAGGAACGCTGAGAATCATTCCAGCGCCAAGGCACTCGTCGTCGTCGTAAAAAACACCGAATTGCCCCGGAGCGATTCCCGAATCGCCTTGATCGAGCGTAACAAAGAGTCGATCATGCGTCGGGTTCCAGTTGACCCGGCACGTTTGAAGCTCCGGACCATGACGCAGCTTACACTTGAGGCCGACGCCCTCTTGAGGCGCTTTTCTGATCCAAGAGAGTTCTCCCACTGTAAAGCGGTATCGCCGTTGGTCGCCCCGGTTTTCGTGGTGACTCACCATCACAACATTGCTGTCAATATTTTTTTCAACCACGTACCAAGGGCCGTTTCCCAGGCCCAGTCCCGACCGTTGTCCGATGGTATGGAACCAGAACCCGTTGTGTTGTCCTAAGACCTTTCCCGTTTCCCGTTCGATAATGTCCCCTCGCCTTCCGCCTAAATAATGCTTCACAAAGTCGTTGTATTTGATTTTTCCCAAGAAACAAATTCCTTGGCTGTCCTTTCGATGACGATTGGCCAGCTCATAGGTTTCCGCGAGTTCGCGAACTTGCGATTTGAGGTAGCCCCCGATAGGAAATTCAATGCGGGCCAGTTGCTCTTGGCTAAGATGGCTCAGAAAGTAGGTTTGGTCTTTGACCAGGTCGGGAGACCGTAAAAGGCGGACCTGCCCATCATCGAGCCGGTCGACCACGCCGTAGTGTCCACTGGCGGCCCGCTCAAAATCGCCGCCAACCTTGTCAAAGAAGGCTCCAAACTTGACCCGTTGATTGCAAAAAATATCGGGCGACGGCGTGTGTCCAACCCGTAACTCGGCCAACGCGTACTCGACAACTCGATCATAGTATTCTTGTTGGAGGGGGACCACGTGAAGAGGGACCCCAGCCGCTTCACAAACCTGACGGGCAAACGCCAGATCTTCCTCCCAGGGACAATCCCCGAGGTACTGAAGTTCGTCCTCAAGCCAAATTTTAAGGTAGAAGGCTTCGACGTTGGTGCGGCCTTGTCGAAGAAGCTCGTACAAGGCAACCGAACTGTCGACGCCGCCGGACAACAAAACCGCCGTTTTCACGAGCCAAGACTACTGAAAATCCCTTCTCACGGCAACGGGGACGCGTTTCATTTCTCTTTGCCCCTCGTCCTTTCTTGATGTTATACTCGTCAAATGTCCCTTCCTCCCATTGGCCTTCACGACTTGGCTCTTTCGATTCCCCAGCGGCGAATGTCCCTTCAACAACTGGCATCCGTGAGAATCTCCGCTGATCCCGCCTTGGAAAAGCACTTAGTTCGAGCCTTGTCCTCGACCGGGCAAGAAGCCATGCGTTTCCCGGCCCTGTGGCAAGACACTGTTACAATGGCCGCAGAGGCCATGCGCGAACTCCTGATCCAGCGCGCCGACCTTCCTCTGGACCATCTGCGCTTTCTCACCATGGGAACCGAAACCTCTGTTGATATGAGCAAGGCCGGATCGTCCTATGTTTTAGGGCTCCTGCAATCCGCCGGTTGGAAGCTGCCCACTTCCTTGTCCACGTTTCAAGTTCAACAAGCCTGTGCCGGGGGAAGTTTGGCGCTGTTAACGGTAGGCTCGTTTATTCAAGCCGCGGGACGAGACGACGACCTTGCGATTGTCTTGACGAGCGACATTGCCCGCTACAAGGCGCCGTCCACCGCCGAAGTGACGCAAGGGGCCGGAGCGACAGCCCTGCTGTTGCGGAAAAATCCTGATTTATTGGAATTTGATCTGGCGGGCGTTGGGTTTGCCAGCCGCGACGTTGACGACTTCTTTCGTCCTCTCGGATCGACGATTGCCAAGGTTCGCGGCGGCTATTCGCTCGCCTGTTATCATCAAGCCCTCTTTGAGGCTTTTGAAGACCACTGTCACCGGGCAAACGTAAAACCTGACGAAGAATTGCGTTCCATCGACGCCTTTTATTTTCACGTCCCCTACGCCCACATGCCGGTGGCGGCAATCGAGAAACTCCTTGAAAAGCACTTAGGCTTTGATTCAAGCCAAGTGAAGGATTTTCTTGCGGAACGAGGTTTCTCGGCGGGGCTCGACGCTGTGACTGAGATCGGAAATCTCTATACAGGCGGGCTTTATCTTAGTTTGGCGTTTGGACTCAGAGAACGAATTCAAGCCTGGGGTTCGAAGAGCACCGGAAAAAAAGTTCTTCCGGCGAGCTATGGATCGGGAAATACTATGGCCGTTTGGACGGCTCGTGTCGCTCCTCAAGCGGCCCAAACGGTGGCTCGCTGGCCCTTAGACAAGATTAAAAAGCTTGCGGTCGACGCCCCCTT
>Ga0164241_10006223_pt1 | contig 10941 bp, 10 predicted proteins | sample OricomyardsoilBY_FD_108780 | JGI IMG/M metagenome (GOLD analysis project Ga0164241, IMG submission 108780) | Backyard soil microbial communities from Emeryville, California, USA - Original compost - Back yard soil (BY) | ecosystem: Environmental > Terrestrial > Soil > Unclassified | place: USA... | reverse complement strand
GCGGCGCGCCGTCGGGTCACGTGGTCAATGTGCGCGAGGTACGCCTGGCGGCCGGCGCGGAGTTCGTGGTGATGATCTGCGGCGACATCATGACCATGCCGGGACTGCCGAAAGTGCCGTCAGCCAACAGCATCGACGTGGACGAGAACGGCAAGATCGTCGGCCTGTTTTAATGGGGTCAGGCCCCATTTGCTGGCAAAAGGTGCCGGACCTGCCCGTCGCTTGACCAGGCTTCGCACGCGGCGCAGATTTCACGCGTGTTCCGCGTCTTCGCCATCGTGGTGCGCACCACCTATCTTCTGACGGCGTTGCTGGTGCTCGCCTGGGCCGCGCCGGCGCTGGTGATCTTCGTGCAGTCGTTGTTCGGTCCGGCAAGATTCGGCCCAGATGCCTGGGATCTGTACGGAGCCCTCGTATACGGGGTGCTGTGCCTGCTGCCGCTGCGCGCGCTCGAACGGCTGCTACACCGCTCGACCTTGGTGCCGGACTCGCACATCCGCGAGCGCCCCGTGGTGGCATCACTCGTCGTCGTCACCAGTGTCCTCGGCTGGGCGCTTGCGCTGCTCGCGGGCTGGGTGGCCATCACGAATCTGCCCCACGAGGATATCGGCGGGCCGCTGGGCGGCGCATTGATGCTCGCGCTGGTGCTGTTCGCGATTGCCTTGCTGATCGGCGAGCTGGTGCTGGTCGGCAGGCTGACGCCGCGGGACACCTGAGCTCCGGCACCATTTGCTAGCAATTGGGGTCTGACCCCATTATTCGGGCATGCCGGCCCCTGACATCGCACGCGTGCGCGCGGAGATCGACACCCTCTACCGCAAGGACTCCCGCCGCGTCCTCGCCACGCTGATCCGCCTGCTCGGCGACTTCGAGCGCGCCGAGGAGGCGCTGAGCGACGCGTTCCGCGCGGCCATGGAGAAGTGGCCCTCGGAAGGCATCCCGCAAAATCCCACCGCCTGGCTGGTGTCCGCCGGGCGCTTCAAGTCCATCGACAAGCAGCGGCGTGATGCGCGCTTCGAGCATCTCGAGGACCGGCCCGACGTCAGCGAGTCGCTGTCCGACCAAACTACCGCGCCCGACGAACTGGAGCTGCTCGAGGACGACCGGCTGCGCCTGGTGTTCACCTGCTGCCATCCGGCACTGGCATCCGACGCGCAGGTGTCGCTGACGCTGCGCGAAGTCTGCGGCCTCACCACCGAGGAAATCGCCGCCGCGTTCCTGACGCCGGCGCCGACGCTGGCGCAGCGCATCGTGCGCGCTAAAACCAAGATCCGCGACGCCAACATTCCCTACGAGGTACCTGCCAAGGAAGATCTTCCGGCGCGGCTCGACAGCGTGCTGCGCGTCATCTACCTGGTGTTCAACGAGGGTTACCTCGCCAGCAGCGGCGAATCCGCGACGCGCGCCGATCTGTCAGGCGAAGCCATCCGGCTGGGCCGGCTGGTGCTGGAGCTGCTGCCCGAACCCGAAGTCCGCGGCCTGCTGGCGCTGATGCTGCTGCACGAGTCGCGCCGCGAGGCACGCGCCGACGAGGCGGGCGAGCTCATCCTGCTCGACGAGCAGGACCGCTCGCGCTGGAACCGCGCCTACATCCAGGAGGGCGAGGCACTGGTGCGCGAGGCGCTGTCTTCGCAACGCGCCGGGGCATACTCCATCCAGGCCGCCATTGCCGCGGTACACGCCGAAGCGCTCACGCCCGCGGACACCGACTGGCGCGAGATCGTCGGGCTGTACGACCTCCTGTTGCGATTCACGCCCTCGCCCATCATCGAGCTGAACCGCACCGTGGCCGTGGCCATGCGCGATGGACCGGACGCCGGTCTCGCGGCCCTGGACGCCCTGCTGGCGGACGGCGAGCTCGACAAGTACCAGCTCGCGCACGCCGCCCGCGCCGACTTCTGCCGGCGCCTGGGGCGACATGCCGACGCACGCACGGCCTATGCGCGGGCCATCGAGCTGACGGCGCAGGGCCCGGCGCGCCGCTTTCTCGAGAAGCGCCTGGCCGCCCTGCCCGTCGCCTGAGCATTTTCAAAGACTTAATGCGAACAACAGAATGTCGAAATCCGTGTCGAAAGGTGTGGATACCGTTCGACTAGTTATTCGAGAGAGCCGCCGTGTAAGGAGACGCCCATGAAATACCTCTGCCTGGTTTACCTGTCCGCCGAAAATTGGAATGCCTGTTCCGACTCGGCCTGCGCCGCCTATGCCGGCCAGCTCCAGGACGGCGGCAAGCTCATCGACGGCAAGCCGCTGCACCCGGTGCACACCGCCACCACGGTGCGCGTGCGCAACGGGCAGGCGACCATCACCGACGGTCCGTTCGCCGAGACCAAGGAAGCCCTCGCGGGCTTCTATCTCATCGATGCGCGCGACCTGAACGAAGCCATCCAGATCGCCGCGAAGATCCCGCCCGCCAAGTACGGCAGCATCGAAGTCCGGCCGACGCGCGAGCTCGCGGTCGACCCCGTGGAAGTCGAGCGCTACGCCGCGGCCGCCGCGATCTGACTACTACACAGGTGCATGCCGTGCAGCACTCCCAGATCTTCGTCAACCTGCCGGTCAAGGACCTGAAGCGCTCGGTCGCCTTCTTCACGAAGCTCGGCTACAGCTTCAACCCGCAGTTCACCGACGAGAACGCCACCTGCATGATCATCGGCGAGAACCTGTTCGTGATGCTGCTGGTGGAGAAGTTCTTCGGCGGCTTCACCAACAAGGCCATCACCGACACCAGCAAGTCCACCGAGGTGCTGACCTGCGTGTCGTGCACCAGCCGCGAGGAAGTCGACCAACTGGTCGCGACGGCGCGGGCCGCCGGCGCGCAGGTGCCGCGCACGGCGCAGGACCACGGCTTCATGTATTCGCATGGCTACGAGGACCTCGACGGCCACACCTGGGAGCTGGTGTACATGAGCGGTGCGCCTCCACAGGCGTAGGCGCCCTCCTAAAGCCTTGATTCTGTGACGTAAGTGGGCATCGCGGCCGGCGGCTGCCGCGGCCGGTCAAGCGCAGCGGTTTCCGGCCGTTAACGGGGCGGGTCAAACCGATTGCCTGCCGCATGAACGCCGCTCTCCAGCCAGCCAACGAACAAGTCGAACGCATCCTCAACGCGGCCATCGCGGAAGGCACGCTCGATCTGCCGCCGCCGCCGCAGATCGCCGCCGAGGTCATGCGCCTCACGCGCGGCGACGCGGTCAACGGCCAGGCGGGTGATACCAGCGCCGCGGAACTGGCGCAGCTCATCCAGCGTGACGTTGCCCTCGCCGGCCAGGTCATGCGCGTCGCGAACTCCGCACTGTACGCACGCCGCACCCCGGTGGTCACGTTGCCGCAGGCCATCGCGTGGCTGGGCATCCGCGAGATCCGCAACATCGCCTTCGCCGTCGCGGTGCAGGGCCAGGTTTTCAATTCCGCCTACTTCAACCAGGCCATGAAAGAGTTGTGGCGCGAGTCGGTGATCACCGGGTTGTTTGCCCAGGAGATCGCGCGGCTCAAGCGCCGCAACGTCGAGTCCGCCTACCTGTGCGGACTGCTGCACCGGATCGGCATGGCCGTGATCCTGAGCCGCGTCGGCTCGGCCGTGGTCAAACATGGCATCGCGCCCGAGCCCGGCCAGGTGCTGCAGCTCGCGGCGCGCCACGAGGCGCGCGTGGGCACTCATCTCGCCATCGCCTGGAACCTGCCGCCGACGGTGTCCGCGGCCATCACCTTCTGGCGCGATCCGCGCGCCGCCGATGTCTCGCGCACCGAGGTCATGGAAGTCGCGCTGGCGCGGCAGATCTCCGATGAACTGCGCACACCCGGCGCCGGCGGCGAGCTGCCGGATTCGATGCTGGGCCCGGTCTCGGCCTGGATGGACGAGCTGTCCATCTACCCCGACGAACTGTTCGCCATCATGGCGCAGCGTGCGGCCATCTACGCCACGGCGGAGAGCTTCACGTGAGCGACTTCGCCAACTCGGATTTTGCCAATTCGGATTTCGAAGTCATCGTGATCGGCTCCGGACCCGCGGGCCAGAAGGCCGCCATCCAGGCCGCCAAGGCCGGCAAACGCGTGGCCGTGATCGAACGCGACCGTCAGGTCGGCGGCTCCTGCGTGCACACCGGCACGATCCCGAGCAAGTCCCTGCGCGAGCATGCGCTGCGCCAGCGCATCCGCCGCGTGGACCTGATGGACGAGCCTATCCAGTCGCTGCTGGACGGCGTGGGTGCGACCATCGCCGCGCACGATGCCTACATGGCGGCGCAGCTCGAGCGCAATCACATCGCACTGGTGCGCGGGCGCGCGAGTTTCGCCAGCCCGACGGAGCTGCGCATCCAGCGCATCGATGGCACCACGCAGCCGCTGCGCGCTCCCATCATGATCATCGCCAGCGGCTCACGCCCGCGGCCGCCGGCGCACCTGTCCGTCGACCACGAGCACGTGCTCGACAGCGATTCGATTCTCTCGCTGGCCTACCTGCCGCGCAGCCTGCTGGTGATCGGCGGCGGCGTCATCGCCAGCGAATACGCGGCCATGTTCGCCGCGCTCGGCTGCAAGGTCACGCAGGCCGACCAGCTGGACCAGCCGCTGGCTTTCCTCGATCCCGAGCTCACCGCTTTCTACCTGGACGAGCTGCGCCGCAACGGCGGCGAGTACATCGCGCGCGCCGAGGCCGCGTCGGCGCGCTTCGATGGCGTCTCGCAGGTACGCGTCGAATTCAAAGGCGGCCGCGTCATCGAGGCCGACAAGGTGCTGGTGGCGCTCGGCCGGCTGGCCAACGTCGACGGCCTGAATCTCGGCGCCATCGGCGTGCAGCTCACCGAGCGTGGTCACGTGCGCGTCAACGAGTGCCTCGAGACCACGGTGCCGGGCATCTTTGCGGCGGGCGATGTCATTGGCCCGCCCGCCCTCGCCTCGGTTTCCATGGAACAGGGCCGTCGCGCGGCCTGCCATGCGCTCGGGTTGTTAGTGCCCTCGGATCCCGTGTCGCGCCTGCCCTCGGGTGTCTACACGCTGCCCGAAATCGCCACGGTGGGACTCGACGAACACGGCGCGCGCCGCCACTTTGGCGGGGCCCTCGTCGGCCGTGCGCGTTTCGAAGAAATCGCGCGCGGCCAGATCAACGGCTGCCAGCGCGGACTGCTGAAACTCATCGCGGACCCGGGTGGGCGCCGCGTGGTGGGTGTGCAGATCGCGGGTGATGGCGCCACCGAGCTGGTGCACATCGGCCAGCTCGGCCTCGCGGCCGAGCTCGACGTCGATGCCTACGTGGACAATGTCTTCAATTTCCCGACGATGGCCGAGGCCTATCGCATCGCCGCGCTGGATATCGTCAAGCAGCGTGGCCGGGTGAGCAGCAGCGAGGTCGTGGCCGACGTGTTGTCGGCCATCCTCTAGCTACCTCAGGGACCGCCGGGGATATCCGGCTCGACCAACGCCGCCAGCTGCCGCAGCGAGTCCTGCCAGCCGAGGTAACACATGTCGACCGGAATCACGTCGGGAATGCCCGCCTGCGTGATGTTGATCTCCGTCCCGCCGGTCACCTTCTTCAACAGCACCGTGACTTCGATCTCGCCCTTGAGGTTCGGATCGTCGAACTTGTCCGAATAGCGCAGCTTCTCGTTGGGCACCAGCTCGAGATACTCGCCGCCGAAGGAATGGCCGCCACCGCCCGAGAAATTGTTGAACGACATCCTGAAGGTGCCGCCCACGCGCGCTTCGAGGTGATGCACCTTGCAGGTGAAGCCATCCGGCGGCAGCCACTTGGCCAGGCCGTCGGCGTCGAGAAAGGCCTTGTAGACGCGCGCTGGCGGTGCTTTCAGCACGCGATGCAATTTGACGGTTCCGGGCATGACTGTCTCCTGATATTGGGTTGTCGCTGGATAGTCGAACGGTCGCGGCCCATTTCGACACGCGCCCGAAAAATCGGCTGTCAGGAAACGCCGGATTCCTTGCGCAGCAGCCGGTGCGCGAAGATCGCCACGGCCAGGAAAATCACGCCCACGATCAGCCCGCCGAATTTCGATTCCGGCTTCCTGCCGTCATACCACCCGCCGCCCGGATGATCACCGACAAACCTGACCGGGATGGGCACACCCTCTGCCGCGCGCTTGATCATCTCGCGGCTCACGTAGGCGTGCGGCACCTGCACGGTTCGCTTCGACGTGGTGTAGACCACGTCCGCGTACGTGCCATCGCCCGGTGAGTATTTCGCCATCCGCGCGACCGCGGGGTCGGTGGTGGTCATCATCCCGGACTCGGCGCGCGAATAACTGATGGAGTTCCGCACGCTGAAATAGGCATCCACGAGACCGATGCCCGTGAAGCCGACGCCGATGACGTACAGGAATGCGATGAAGGTGATCTTGCTCACAGGCCCAGGTCGCTGAGTCCGGCGTGATCGTCGGGGCGCCGCCCCAGCGGCCAGCGGAACTTGCGCTCCGCCTCGGTGATGACCACGTCGTTGATGCTGGCGTGCCGGCGCCGCATGAGCCCGAACTCGTCGAACTCCCAGTTCTCGTTGCCGTAGGAACGGAACCAGTGGCTGGAGTCGTCGCGCCACTCGTACGCGAAGCGCACGGCAATCCGCGCGCCCTCGAACGCCCAGACTTCCTTGATGAGCCGGTAGTCGAGCTCCTTCGCCCACTTGCGCGTCAGGAACTCGACGATGGCCGGACGCCCGGAGAAGAACTCCGCGCGATTGCGCCACGCACTATCTACCGTGTACGCCAGCGAGACGCGCTCGGGATCGCGCGAGTTCCACGCATCCTCCGCCGCCCGCACCTTCTGCGCCGCCGTCTCCCGCGTGAACGGGGGAAACGGCGGGCGTCCTTGCGTGGGGGCGTTCATGCCGCAGGCATCAGGAATGCTTGCTGAACGTGATGCCGATGGTGCGCGGCATGTTGGTCACCGTGTATGCCTGCAGGCCGCACAATGGTGTCGAGGCCACGGGAACTCCTTCGCCCGCAGGACGGAAGGTCGAGCATTCGGCATAACGCGCGATCTCCGCACGTTCGTCGAAGGCGTTCTTGATGAACAGCTCCAGGCCCCAGTCTTCGTCCGAGTAACCCGCGGCGAAGTCGAAAATGCTGAACGAGGGTTGCCGGCCCAACAACTCGCGTTCGGCCGTGCGCAGATCGGACCAGGCGCTGCCCTGATACACCAGCGCGCCCTGCAGATGCATCTTCTTGCCGCCCACCGGGAATTCGTAGCGCGCGATGGCATTGCCTTTGAACTTCGGTTGCACCGGCAGCTCCTGTCCCTTCGGGGCCTGCGTGATCGTCCCGTTGGGTGCCAAGGGATCGGAACAATCGGTGACGGTCTGACCAAACAACGGATTGCCCGGAAGCACGTAGGGGTCCGTGCCATCGACGTTGGTGCCGCCGTAAAGCGCGCCGCAGTAGTCCTGGGTGGTCTTCGCGTCGAGGAACGACATCGAGGTCGACAACGTGAGCCCCTCGGTGGCGGCGAACACGATATCGGTCTCGAAGCCCTTGATGCGCGCCTGGCCGGCGTTGCGGATTTCGGTCAGGCCATTCGCGCCCAGGAACGAATACTGGAAGTCATCCCAATCGTCGACGAAGAAGGCGCCATTGAAGCGCAGGCGGTTGTTGGCCCAGGTGGTCTTGAAACCGACTTCGTAGTTGGTGAGGAAGTCCGATGTATACGGCGGGAGGCTGCCTTTGCGATTGATGCCGCCGGGACGGAAGCCTTCCGACCACGTGGCGTACAACATCACGTCCTCGGTGGCATGGAAGGTCATGTTGAGGCGCTTGGTATTGCCGTCTTCCTTCACCGTCTTGTCGAGATTGAGACAAGGCGCGGTACGGAAGGGCTCGGGATCGAAGCACTGGGCTTCGCCTGAGCCGCTCGAGCTGAAACCTAGGCCGTAACCGAAGAATCCCTTGAGCGAGTTCTCGGTTTCGAAGAAACGGACGCCGCCGGTCACCGAAAGCTTCTCGGTGATGTCGAAAGTCAGTTCACCGAATACCGCGTCGTCGTCGTCTTCGCGCTCCTGGTCGGTGAGCCAGATGGTGTCGGTGTTGCCCGGCACCTCCAGGGCGTCGGCCCAGTTGGCGATCTGGTACTGCTGGCGGATGCCATGGCTTTGCCGGCTGGTGAACAGGCCGGCGGTGAGGCGCCAACGGTTCTCGGCCGGCGAGCTGAAGCGCAGCTCGTGGCTCTGCTTCTTGTAACGGTCACTGCCGGCGATGAACTGCGAGGGATCGACGAGATTGCCGTCGTTGTCGTACGCGTACGCGCCGTACTGGCAGCACACGTCGTAGAAGAACGAGTAGTCGGCGTAGTCTTGCTTGGTATCGTCGTCGCGCTTGAGATAGGCGCCGGCATAGGTCATGTCCCAGTTGCCGATCTTGCCCTGCAGAGTGAGGGCCGCCTGTACCCACTTGTCCTCGATGCTCTCGGGCAGCGCGTGCGCCACCTTGAGATCGCCGACGGTGCGGTCGAAACCGGCGGCGCCGTTCGCCCGGGTCTTCTGCGCCATGATCGACGGCGTCAGCGTCCAGCTGTCGTTGAGGTTGATGCCCAGCGCCAGGCGCGCGCCGGTCTTGGTGTAATCGTTGTAGTTGTCTTCGACGCGCGAGCTGTTGTCGAGCGCGATGCCGGACACGGGGAAAACGCGCGTCGAGCGCACGTTGTCGATGTAGCCCGGCTCGTGCTTGGTCCAGCCCACCATGCGGATGGCGGCCTTGTCGCCGATCGGCAGGTTCACGAAACCCTGACCGACATAGCCCATGTCGCTTTCCATGGTGCTGCCGGTCACTTCGAAGCCGGCGTCGAATTCACCCACCTGAGGCTTGTTGGTGATGATGCGGATCGTCCCCGCCTGCGAACTCGCGCCATACAGCGTGCCCTGCGGACCCGCGAGCACTTCGACGCGAGCCACGTCATAGATCTGCACGTCGAGCGGACCCTGGATGGTCGTGATGGGCTGCTCGTCGAGATACACGCCCACCGACGGCAAGGGACCCGAGTGATTGGCATTCTCGCCGCTGGCCACGCCGCGCATGTAGGGACGCGCGAAGCCCGGCCCGAAGCTCTGGTAGGAGACGTTCGGCAGGAATTTCACGTAGTCGCCGAAGTCGTCGACCTTGAGCTCGGTCAACTGCTCCTGGCCGATGGCCTGGATGGACAGGGGCACGTCCTGCAGGCTCTCGTCGCGCTTCTGTGCCGAGACCACGACCTCTTCGAGGCCGACTTCTTCTGTTTGTTGTGCCTGGGCGACGCCGGTGCCGGCGAGCACCGCGCCCGCGTAGGGCAAAGTCTTTCGTATTGCAGCCGCGAGAGCGAGATTATTGGTTCTCATGACACTCCCCGAAATGTGATGCTCCGGAGTGTATGACAGGCGCTACAGAATCAAAACTGCGGCGTGGCGGGATACCGTTCCAATACATCCCCGAGCGCCGACTTGAGCGGGTCGAGCCAGGATTCGTAGTTGCGCCATTGGTCGAGACCTTCGCGGAAGATCGGCCGGCGTACCTGTTCGGAGCTGGCGGTACGGACCGCCCGCTGGTTTTCATGGAATCTCAGCGCGCCGTCTTCGAATGGCAGCCCGCAGTAGGCTAGCAACCGGCGTACCTCGCCCTCGGTGTCCTCGACCATGTTTTCGTAGAACACGCGGTGGACGCGGCCCGGCAATACTGCATCGAAATGCGCCATCAGCTCGACGTAGTCGCGGTAGTAGCGGCCGAGCTCGTCCAGTTCGTAGCTGAAGGTCTGGCCACGCGCGAAATGTTGCTTGAAGCAGGAAAAGCAGCAACCCAGCGGATGGCGCCGCGCATCGATGATCTTCGCATTCGGCAGGATCAGGTGGATCAGCCCCACATGCGCCCAGTTGTTCGGCATCTTGTCGATGAACAAGGGCCGGCGAGTCTTTCGCTGAATGCGCGTGCGCTCGAGGAAACGCTCGCCGAGCGCGCGCAGTTCCTCGGCCGAATATTTCTCCAGCGCGCGCGGATAGGCCGTGCCGTCGGCGCGCGAAGTCCGGTTGGCGATCATGCGCGCGATCATTGAAATGTCCGGCAGTTCCTGCGTGCCCTCGACCTGCGTGTGGCTGGAGAGGATCTGCTCGATCAGCGTCGAACCCGAGCGCGGCAAACCCACGATGAAGATCGGATCGGGAGCTTCGCTGCCCCACCCTGCCCGCTCGGCGAAGAAATCCGCCGTGAACAGCCGCTTCGAACGCTCGATGTGGCCGGCGTTTTCCTCGACGTCGTAACGGATCAGCTTGCGGCGCAGGGCATTGCCCTGCGCGTAGTGCTCGAACGACGCCGCGAAGTCGCCCGCGTCTTCCAACGCCTTGCCGAGCGAGAAATGGAAATGGAAGCGATCGTCGTTGGTGAGGTCGGCGCGCTCGAGCTGCGCGCGCATCGTGGCCACGTCTTCGGGCGTGAAGCGGTAGGTCTTGAGATTCGCGAGACTCCACCACACCTCGCCGAATTGCGGCGCGAGCTCGATGCAGCGCCGGTAGGCCTCGATGCTTTCCGCGTGGTGATTGGCGGTCTTGAGCGCGTGACCCAGGCTCATCCACACCTTGGGCTGGCGTGGATAGTCGTTGAGCACGGCGCGGTACAGCTCGATCGACGCCTCGTATTCACCGACACGGTTGAGCACGGCGGCCTTGAGATTGCGCAGGCCGGGGTTGGCCGGCTCGTCCACCATGAGGTGCTCGACTTCCTGCAGCGCCTCGCTCCACTTGTTCTGCCGATGCAGGATCATGGCGTAGTTCTGCCGCGCGATGCGAAAGCCGGGCGCCAGCTCCACGCAACGCTTCAGCAGGTTCTCGGCGTCATGCGTGCGCCCGATGCGCGCGGCCACCTCGGCCAGCATGCGGATCGCGAGCACGTCGGTGGGATGGCGCTTCAGGTGTTCGCGCAGCTGCAACTCGGCGTCGGGGATGCGGTTCTCGGCCAGCGCCAGCGCCGCGCCCATCAACTTGGGATC
>Ga0164241_10006222_pt1 | contig 10941 bp, 9 predicted proteins | sample OricomyardsoilBY_FD_108780 | JGI IMG/M metagenome (GOLD analysis project Ga0164241, IMG submission 108780) | Backyard soil microbial communities from Emeryville, California, USA - Original compost - Back yard soil (BY) | ecosystem: Environmental > Terrestrial > Soil > Unclassified | place: USA... | reverse complement strand
GACGTGCTTTTTGTGACCTTTAACGGCCTCTCCAAGGCCTACCGCGCCGCGGGATTTCGCTCGGGTTGGATGTATCTTTCCGGTGCGCTTAAGAGAGCCGCCTCGTATCGAGAAGGTCTGGACATGCTCTCCAACATGCGCATGTGTTCCAACGTGCCCGGGCAGTACGGCATTCAAACCTCGCTGGGCGGTTATCAGAGTATTTACGATCTGACGAAGCCCGGCGGCCGGCTGTACGAACAGCGAACCTATTGCGCCCAGCGCGTGAACGCGATCCCGGGACTGTCCTGCGTTCAACCCAAGGCCGGGCTCTACTGCTTTCCCAAGCTCGACCTCAAGAAGTTTCACATTCACGACGACCAGAAATTCATCTACGATTTCTTGGTCGCCAAACGGGTTCTCTTGGTGCAGGGGACAGGCTTCAACTGGCCCAAGCCCGACCATTTCCGCATCGTCTTTCTTCCCAATGTGGACGACCTGCGGACCGCTCTCGACGGATTGGCCGACTTTCTGTCCGAATACATCCAGGCGTAAGCAAGGAGCGGAAACACCGCTCCCGTGGTCAGTGTTTCGGATGTTCAGTGTTTCGGAACCGGAGAAAGCCTGTCCAAGTAGAGGCTGAAGAACAGAACTCCCAAGATTGCCAGGCCGACGACAAGGGAAAGCACTTCTAAAGAAGTATGGGCCATCACCCAACCTGTGAGCCCCGGCAAGAGCGCTCCCCCCAGGTAGGCGGCTCCCACCTGGCGTCCGATCACCACGGGGGCATCCTTTTCGGTAAAACGCCGAGGGGTTTCGTGCATGAGACACGGGAAAATAGGAGCGAAGCCCAGGCCCATGAAGACCAGACCCACAAGTGCCGTAGGGGCCGGGATACCGGCCCCTACGATGGGGAGGGCAAAGAGGCCCACGCCGATCAGCGAGAGCGTGATTCCCCCAATTACAGACTTGCGATTGCCCCACTTGGTCACCAAAAAACCCATGGTGAGGCGTCCGGCCATGATGGAACCAAAGTACGCCGCGACCCAGACACCGGCTTCGGCGGTCGGAATGCGGCGAGAGTCCAAGAGAAGAGTGTTGGCCCAGAGTCCTACTCCGGCTTCGGCGGCCACGTAGAGCAAGTAGATAAGAAGCGAGATGTATCCCGCTGTAGACCGGGCGGACAGGGTACCGAAGGCCGCTCCTTCGTTATGAGACTCTTGGGCCGAGTCTTTTTCGTGACGCTTCCACAGGGGGAGGGTGACAAAAAGAAGAGCCGCCACAGTCAGTTGGATTCCCGCGATCCAAAGGTAGCCGCCGCGCCAACCGACTCCTACTCCCAAGGCTGTCGTCATGACCAGGGGCCCCAAGGTAGCCCCGCCGCCCCAAAACGAGTGGAGCCAATTCATGTGCCGCGACGAGTAGTGTTTGGCCACGTAAGCGTTGAGGCCCGAGTCAACGCTTCCCGCGCCGATTCCCAGGGGGACGGCCGCGATCAAAAGGACGAGAAAGGAGGGGGCGGTCGCAATGAGTAGAAGCGCGCTCCCCGTGGCTAACCCACTGATCAAAATGACCGGCCCCGTGGAAAAGCGGCTCACCAGAGTGCCGCTGGCAAAGCTCGCCGCCGCAGACAACAAGGTTAGTGTCAGGGTGATGAGCCCCACCGCCTCGATCGGGAGGTGAAATGTCTGGCGAATTTCGGGCCAGGCGACCCCCAAAACACTATCGGGAAGTCCCAGACTAATAAACGCCAAATAGGTGAGGGTCAAGAGCAAGAAAGAAGTGGTGCGCGACGATCCTTTTGAACTCATGCACGAACCTTACCGTCGATTACCTGCGAGTGCAACTGTCGCTGGACGGCGAACAGACGAATCGGCTATCTTACGGCCATGAGTTCCCCCCTCGCGTTTCCCATTCTGCTCATTATGTACGGGAGTTTTTTTCTCATCGGCGTGACCATGGGCATGACGGGCCCACTGCTTCCTTTTCTGCGCCACGACCTCCACTTGAGTTATGGCGAAGCGGGGCTCTTGTTTTCTGCCCAATCGCTAGGGAGTTTCGGCGTCCTGTTTTTGGGGGGCTGGCTTACGCACCGTATTGGCAAACGTCCCCTTTTGACGACCGGGGTTCTCCTTTTTTTTGGCGGAATGCTCCTCACAGCCCTGGCCCCCAACATGACCTTCGTGCTCCTGGGCAACCTGATCCTGGGAATCGCCATGTCGCTCTTTGACATTGGCGTAAGTACCTTGTGCCTGGAGGCCCCCTGGGAAGGAAAGGGGCAGGCCCTCAATCGTCTTCATTTTTACTTTGGAGCCGGAGCGGTGGCCGGACCCCTCGTCGCCCTCGCTCTCTCACCTTTTGAAGGGGGATGGCGTTGGGCCTTTGCCGTGGTTGGGGTGGCCCCGTTGATTCTGCTTCCTTTGCTGAAAAAAGTGGCTCTTCCGCCGTCGCCCGCGGCCCCCGGGGTCCAACGGTCGGCCGTCTACCGCAAGGGCTTGTTGTGGTGGGGTGCCGTCGCGCTCTTCGTCTACTGCGGGGTGGAATGGGGGCTTGGGGCGTGGTTCCCCTCGTACTGGAAGAACCTCCCCCAAGCGGCAGGCCTTGACCCCGCTTGGGCCACCAGTCTGTTTTGGCTGACCTTTGCCGTCGGGCGTTTTGTCGTGGGACGCTGGGCCGACGCCTGGGGCTTCGTCCGGTTCTTGGTCATTGCTTTGACGTTGACAGTTCTGTTGACCGGGTTGTGGATCGTCTTTCCCCGGCCTGAAATTTCCCTGGTTTGGGTCTTGCTTTTGGGCTTTGTGTTGGCCGGACAATACCCCACTTTTGTGGCGCTGATCTCTCAAAAGTTTCCCCACTCCTCGGGGCAGGTGACGAGTTTTCTGTCAATTTTTGCGAGTTTGGGGACGTTTTTTTGGCCCCCCGCCGTGGGAGCCTGGGCCGACGCCCAAGGTATCGCGGCCCTGCCGTGGGCCCAAATGGTGATGGCCCTCTTGCTAGTCGGCGGTGCTGTGGTCACCTTCCGCGCGGTCAGGAGATTCCGTGCCTGAACCAAGAATCCTCTGGGAGGACGAAGACCTGCGGGCGATAGTGAAACCGCTGGGAGTCTCAAGCGAGTCGTGTCTTCACCCCGGCGAGTTTTTGATTCACCGCCTGGATCAGCCGACCAGCGGCGTGCTCCTTTTGGCTCGAAACCAAACCTCGGCGCAGTGGGGAAGTGAACTCTTTGCCCGCAGAAGCGTTGAAAAATACTATTGGGTGATTCCCGAAACCGCGTTTCAAGCCGACGAGGGGCGCTTTCATCATTGGCTCTCTCACCAGCAGAAGGGCAACAAGTCTTTTGCGTCGGCGGAGCCCCTTCCCGGCCAAGAAGAGGCCTGGCTCGACTATCAGCTTAGAGCCCGCGGTGACCGCTACAACCTCTACGAAATCCGTTTGTGGACGGGACGAACCCATCAAATTCGCGCTCAGTTTGCCGCCGAAGGACACCCGATTCGCGGCGACCTGAAGTATGGCGCTCGTCGTTCACTGCCCGGTGGGGGCATCGACCTCTTGGCGCGGCACCTCTGTTTTTTGCATCCTCGAACGCACCAACAGATCGACCTCATTGCCGAGCCGCCGGAAGGCGACCGGTTGTGGGCGGCCCTAGCTTCCAGTATAATCCCACCCTCATGAACATTCGTGTCCGCTACGCTCCTTCGCCCACAGGTCTCCAGCACATTGGGGGACTCCGCACGGCGCTTTTCAACTACCTTTTTGCCAAAGCCAACGCGGGTCAATTTTACCTTCGTATCGAAGACACCGATCAGGGCCGCTACAACGCCGAAGCCGAGGCCGATCTCTACGACAGCCTGCGATGGGCGGGACTCGAGTGGGACGAAGGCCCCGACAAGGGCGGGCCGTTTGCCCCCTACACCCAGTCTCAGCGCCTCGATCTCTACAAGACTCACGCAAGAGCCTTGATCGACGCCGGTCACGCCTACGAGTGCTACTGCACCCCGGCACGGCTCGACGCGGTCCGTAAAGAACAAGAACAGGCAAAATTGCCGCTGGGCTACGACCGGCACTGCCGTCACCTTTCTGAAAGCCAGCGTGCCGTGGAGCGGTCCCGTGCCGCCTACGACGACCGCGAACCTGTGGTTCGTTTTGCCATGCCCCTCGACGGCGAAACTCAAATCCAAGACGAAATTCTCGGGACGATGACGAAGAATAACGCGGACCTTCCCGTCGACCCGGTCCTGCTCAAGAGTGACGGCTTTCCCACCTATCACCTGGCCCACGTGGTCGATGACCACGCCATGCAAACCAGCCACGTGCTGCGCGCGCAAGAATGGCTCCCCAGCGCGTTTCTTCACACCCTATTGTTTCGGGCCTCGGGTTTTGAGGTCCCTCGCTACGTTCACCTTCCGCTGATTTTGGGGCAGGACGGGCAAAAACTCTCCAAGCGGCACGGGGCGACGAGTGTTCGCCAATTTCGCGACGACGGCTATACGGCCGAAGGCCTGATCAACTATCTGGCGCTCTTGGGTTGGAGCTACGACGATAGCCGCGAATTTTTCACCTTGAAAGAACTCGAAGAGACCTTCTCCCTCGAAAAACTTTCCAAGAGTCCCGCCGTGTTCGACTACAAGAAGCTCGAACATTTCAACGGGCACGCGATTCGCGAACGCTCGCTCGAAGGTCTGGAAGCCGACCTGTTCCCGGTTCTTCAAAGCGCCGGGCTTTTGAAGGACCCTGTCTCGGACGAAGACCGCAGCACGTTGCGGGCCATGCTTCCGTTGATTCGGGAACGTTTGAAGTTTCTTAAAGACGCCCCTGAAGCGCTGCGTTTTGTTTGGCAAGCACCGACCACGTGGGCACGTGAAGATTTCGTCCCCAAAAAACTCGACGAAGCGGCGTCGCGGCTGGGGCTTTCCCTTGCCTTGGAACTTTTGGACGACCACTACTCACAGCGTTCCGACGAAGAAAATGAGGCCCGTTTCCGTGCCAAGGGCGAAGAACACGGCCTGAAACTAGGTGACCTCATGCAGCCGCTCCGTGTGGCCGTGACCGGGACGAAAGTCAGCCCGCCGATGTTTGGTACGCTCCGCGTCTTGGGCGCTGTCGAGGCCCGCAAACGGATAGAGCGGGCACAGGTGTTTTTGGCAAGCTAATACCCGTGCCCGGCGTCCTCGACAGCCCTCCTTAGTATCTGGTAAAGTATTCGCCATTGCAGTGACTTTGAGAGGACAGAATGGCGGACAAGAAAGATCAAGAAAAAGCGTCGGTAACCCTAGAAAAATTGGTCAGCCTGACCAAACGGCGCGGTTTTGTGTTTCAATCCAGTGAAATCTACGGCGGGCAGTCTGGGGCGTGGGACTACGGTCCGCTAGGTGTCGAACTCAAAAAGAACATCCAAAGTGTCTGGTGGCGAGAAATGACTCAGCTCCACGACAACATCGTGGGCCTCGACGCCGCTATTTTAATGCATCCCAAGGTGTGGCATGCCTCGGGACACGTCGAAAACTTCACCGATCCCCTGGTCGAGTGCAAGAAGTGCAAGGGACGATTTCGTGCCGATCATATTGATATCAAAGGGGCCTGTCCCACGTGCGGGAATCGTGACACCTTAGGTGAACCTCGTAAGTTCAACCTGATGTTCACCACCCACATTGGTCCGGTCGAAGAAACCGCGAGTCTCATTTACCTCCGTCCCGAAACCGCGCAGGGAATTTTCGTCAACTTCAAAAATGTCGTGAATTCAAGCCGTGTAAAGGTGCCGTTCGGCATCGCTCAGGTGGGCAAGGCCTTTCGCAACGAAATCGTGACCAAAGCCTTTATTTTCCGCACGGCCGAGTTTGAGCAGATGGAGATGCAATTCTTCATCCACCCCAACGAAGAACCTAAATGGTTCGAGTACTGGAAACAAAGCCGTATTGACTACTACAGCAAGTTGGGCATCGACCCGGCGCATCTGCGCTTTCATCAGCACGGCAAGGACGAACTCGCCCACTACGCCATCAACGCGTTTGATATTGAATTTTTGTTCCCCATGGGCTGGCAGGAACTCGAAGGGATTCACAGCCGAAGCGACTATGACCTGCGTCGGCACCAGGAGTTTTCGGGCGACAAGCAGGAATATCTGGACCAAGAAACGCAGGAGCGCTATCTGCCTTTCGTCATCGAGACCAGCGCTGGTTTGACCCGATCGGTGCTCATGGTCCTTACCGACGCCTATGAAGAAGAGGTCTTGGGTGAAGGTGATATTCGCACGGTCATGCACTTTCATCCCCATTTGGCACCCGTCAAGGTGGCCGTCATGCCCGTCGTCAAGAAAGACGGACTGCTCGAACTTGCCCAAAAATTGGAACTGGAATTGCGCGAGGACTTCGCGACCATGCTGGAACCCACCGGCAATATCGGCAAGAACTACCGCCGCCAAGACGAGATCGGCACACCATACTGCGTAACGGTTGATCACCAGACCAAAGAAGACAATACGGTGACGATTCGCTACCGCGACAGCATGAAACAAGAAAGAGTTGCCATAAATGATCTGGTCAGCTTCATTCGCAGCAACATGAAAACGTATCAGAGAGGTCAATAAGAGCGGTCCTGACATCCTTTTCGGGCCGTGATAGGCTGGGTCCATGAAGACCGTTGCCAAGACTCGATGGGGATTTTTAGGAACCGGCTGGATCGCCGACCGGTTTGCCGCTGATTTACAACGGCTGGGCGACCACGAACTATGGGCGGTTGGGTCGCGCTCCGAAGCCACCGCAAAGACTTTTGCGGCCAAATACGGTGCCGCCCATGCTTATGGAAGCTATGAAGCCCTGGTGGCCGACCCCGGTGTCGACGTCGTTTACGTGGCGACGCCGCACCCCTATCACCACGCCAACGGCCGCCTGGCCCTCTTGGCCGGAAAGCCCGTTCTCATCGAAAAGCCCCTCACGATGAATGCCGGCGAGGCCGCCGATCTGATCACCCTCGCGCGGGCACGGGGGCTCTTTTTTATGGAAGCCATGTGGACGCGCTTTCTTCCCCACACAACGGCGCTGCGCGAAGTTCTGGCCTCGGGCGTCTTGGGCGACCTTGTTGTGTTGCAAGCCGATCATGGACAGTGGTTTCCCAACGAGCGGACCCATCGCATTTTTGCGCCGGAGTTAGGCGGCGGCGCTCTTCTAGATCTGGGAATTTATCCCCTCTCGTTTGCCCACTTTGTTTTGGGCTCGCCCCGTACCGTCCATGCGGCGTCTACGCCCGCGATGACCGGTGTCGACGGTACGACCTCGATGATTCTGACCTACGACTCGGGGGCGCACGCGGTTTTAACGACGACCTCCCTCGCCAGGACACCCAATCGCGCCGTCATCGCCGGTACCCTTGCCCGGGTGGAGATTGACCCCTGGTTTTTCACGCCCACCTCGTTCACCGTTCGCCGCCGCGACGGCACGGTGCTCCAACGCTACGAAAAGCCGTATGAAGGCTTTGGTCTGCGCGAACAGGCGGCCGAAGCCCGCCGTTGCTTGCTGGCAGGTTTGACGGAAAGTCCGCTGATGCCCCTGGAGGAAAGCCTCGAAATCTTAAAGACCCTCGACGAGGTTGCCCAAAAGGGGGGGGGCTTGAGTCTTCTCGGCGGATGAACGATGATGCGGGGCTTCTTCCTCTGAAAAGTCAGGTCCGGGAATCGTTCGTTCGCTTCTTGATCCTCCGCTCCACAAGGCAGAAGGTTCGCCGTTGGCGGGCCAATAAGTGCCCGGGGGCCTCGCCCCTGGATCAAGGATATTTTCCATGGCAAAAAAGATTTATGTCGGTAATCTTAGTTTTCAAACCAACGATGACTCGCTCCGTCACGCGTTCACGCTGTACGGCGACGTTGTTTCCTGCACGATCGTGATCGATCGCTACACCAACACATCCAAGGGTTTTGGTTTCGTCGAAATGGCGACGGATCAAGCCGCCGCGACCGCAATTGGTGCGATGAACGGTCAGACTCTCGACGGACGCCAAATCCGCGTCAGCGAAGCCAACGATCGTCCTCAGAACGCTCGCCCCCGCTGGTAGACTTAAAACAAGAGAAGCCGTCCCTGACCGGGACGGCTTTTTTTTTGTTCGTCGGCTGAGTAGACTGTGCGGCGATGCCGTTTTCTCGTCAGCCTTCGTTTTGGGACAGCCTTCCCCGGCCCTTTACCGTTCTCGCCCCTATGGAAGATGTAACCGACACGGTGTTCCGTACCCTGGTCGCGCGGCGCGCCGTGCCCCATGTTTTCATGAGCGAGTTTATTTATGTGCCCGAGCTCTTTCATAAAAAACGTGCCTTTGCCCGCCACCGTGCCCTGATCGATCCCATCGAAAAAGAAACCTTGGCGGGACTTGCCCAGCCCGGTGCGCGTCTGGTGGCCCAGATTTGGGGAAACGACCCCGAGTCTTACGCTCCGGCGATTGCTCGTCTTCGAGCCGAGGGCTTTGAAGGAATTGACCTTAATATGGGGTGCCCTGCCGACAAGGTCGTTCGTCGCGGTGAGGGGTCGGGGCTGATTGACCGGCCCGCCCTAGCGGCAGAACTTCTCCAGGCGGCGCGTGAGGCCGCTGGTCCCTTGCCGGTTTCGATCAAGACACGCCTGGGTGTGAAGGCTTCCAAAATCGAGGAGTGGGCAGGTTTTCTTTTGGAGCAGAATCTTCCGGCCTTGACGGTTCACGGCCGTATTGCCGCTCAAAAGTCCGACGGTTTTGCCGATTGGAACGCGATTGAGTTTGTCCGCGAGCTCCGCGATCAACGCGGAGTTTCGACCCGTATCGTGGGAAACGGCGACCTCTTTTCGACCGACGATCTCGACGCACGCTTTGCCCAAACCGGCGTCGACGGTCTTATGGTCGGCCGAGGGATCTTTCGCGATTTGGATATTTTTGACCCTCGTCGCCCGCACACTTCTTTTGAAGAGGCCCCATGGGCCGAACGGCGGGAAGTCCTTACGTGGCAAGTGAGAGAATTTCAACGAGTCTGGTCTGGAAAAAAGGGCTACAACGGGCTCAAGGCCTTTTTCAAAATCAGTACGCGCGGCCCCGAGATCTATCTGGATCTTCGAGACAAACTGTTTCGTACGGCGTCGGCCGACGAAGCCTTGGCGCTTATTTCGTCGTGGGACCCGAAGTTCGAGGTCTGAGCAAGGCCGACGACAGAAGAACCCAAAAGCAGGTTGCTAAATTAGCCGCTGGAAGCTGAAGGGCAAGCGGTAAACAATAAATAAGAGTCACCAGAGGAATCCAAACAGCCCAGGTGGAAATCAGAACCGTGGGCACCCGGTTGCGCCAAAGAGCCTTCCAATCAAACTCCCGAAACGCTTTTTTGGAGTAGTGACTGTTGAGAAAATGGTACGCCAGAATCTGAAACGGGGCGGCCCAAAGCGTGTTGTAGACAAATTGGTCGAAAAGCACTTTTCCAATGACGGTGCCGGGTGCCGATGAGTTTCCCAGTAATGCGGCTTCGAAGCTGTAAAGAACGTCGAGTTCCATTCCCTTGTAGGCCCAAAAAACGAGGTAAAAGGAAAGAAAGGACCAGGGAGTGACGGCCCGGGTTGCCCGGCTCAACTTGAGATAGAGAAAAGGGATGAGGCCGCCAAAGAGGGCCGTTGCCGCCGCGCTGTAGAAAAATCCCGTTTTGGACTTAAGCTGTGACAAGGCCCCAAAGGCTGGCCGGGACGCGGGCCAAAAAAAGTACGCCAAAACAATGAAAAGGAGGAGGGCTTGGAGAACGAGTCCTGGGCCGACATTTTTTCGGGCTGCCGCTAGGCCGTCGCGGAGGGGGTGAAACTCTTGGGGGGCATTCATGACGCGACACTCTACGATTGCGACGACCCTCCGGCAAGTAGGCGACTTGCGTGCCGGTACGCCTTTTGAGTATTCTGCTTTAGTGAAATTTTCCCTTCTTATTTTAAGCCTTCTCGCTTCAACGTCGCTCGGAGCCGAGACTCCTACGGCAGCGGCCGTTCCGGTGCGCGTCATGGACCAATCCGTGAAAGTCGACTACGACGGAATTCTTCAGCGTCTGGATCAAGGCACCTGGAAACCGTGGATCGGAGCCGGTTACCCGATTCAGGTTCTCGGCGAGGGTAAGCGCCCCCGTCCCTTGACGTCCTTTCAAGAATCTCCCGATGGGCGTTGGTGGATCTCCACACCGTTTGAAGGTTATGTGAGCCTCGATCAGGGGACCGCTTGGACCTCGGTCCTGAAACGGGAAACGCTCCACCCGGGTGCTAATTTGACGGCCTTTTCGGGCAGTCCCGTCGACAAGACCCATTGGGCGGCCGGGACTTCTTTTCATGGTCTCTGGCTCTCCCGCGACGCCGGAGCCACCTGGCAAATTCAAGACGACCTTGAACAGGCCTACCCCTACGACGACGGCTCGCGCGAACAGGTCAACGCGTTCGCCTGGTCGTCGGTAGACCCGGACACTCTCTACGTTTCGGTTGGTAAAAATGGGAGCCATTTGTGGGTCTGGAACACAAAGACCGGGGACCGCCGTATTTGGACCTTTCCCGGCGCGGGCGAGCTTGACCTTCCGCGAGCCATTTCGGCACACGCTGAAAACGGGCAGGATGTGATTGAAATCCGTACGCGAACGGCGTGGTGGCGGGGCGATGTTTCGGCTCAAACCTGGATCAAACTCGAAGACCGGACTGACGTTCCTGTTTGGGACGCCGCCAAGGCCAAGCGAATGGAAGACTCAAAGGATAAGCACGGCTTTTATCTCAGTTCGTCCACCGTGTCAAAACCCGGCGAGCTAGAACGCCACCTCGACGAAATGAAGAAAAAAGGCCTCAACGCCGTCGTCATTGACTTTAAGAATGATCAGGGGCAGTTAGTTTACGACAGCCGCCTTCCCCTGGCTCACAAGGCGGGCGCGGTCCACATTGAGTTCAAAGCCGCCGACGTGATTCGCCTGGTTCACGCCAAGGGCTTCTACCTGATTGCCCGCCAGGTTGT
>Ga0164241_10006221_pt1 | contig 10941 bp, 7 predicted proteins | sample OricomyardsoilBY_FD_108780 | JGI IMG/M metagenome (GOLD analysis project Ga0164241, IMG submission 108780) | Backyard soil microbial communities from Emeryville, California, USA - Original compost - Back yard soil (BY) | ecosystem: Environmental > Terrestrial > Soil > Unclassified | place: USA... | reverse complement strand
ATTTGCCGAAATTGTCGAACCTGCGGCGGTGGTTCTCTGGCACAACCGGTTGTTCCTCACGCCGGAAATTTTCCGGCGGCACCGGTTCCATCGGAGAATCTATGGATTGGTCAGCGCCAGCAAGGATGGCGCATGGCTGGCGGCGTTTTACCGTCTGGTCGGAATCCGCCCCGTCCGCGGATCCAGCAGCAATTTCGGCCGGGAGGCGGCCCGGCAGCTGATCGAGGTGATGAGGGCGGGGCACGATGTCGGCATCACCCCCGACGGACCGCGCGGTCCGCTGTACCGCGTGGAGCCGGGTGTGCTCGTCGTGACACGCCGCAACCACGCCCCGATGCTGCTGATCGGTGCGGAATTCACCCGGGCATGGCGGCTGAGGAGCTGGGATCGTTTTTATCTGCCGCAGCCCTTCAGCCGGATTATCCTGCGCGCGGGATTGCTGCCGGCGCAGAACGCCGACGGCGCGAAGCTGTCCGCCGATGACGTGCGGACCGCACTGTTGGCGATCAACCCCGATCTTCCGGAATCGAAGGCCCCGGCGTGGACCGAGGCGGTCTGATTTTTTCGGATCGCGGCGAAATGCCTGATCGCTCGACCCTGACGGATCGCGGCGAATCAGAATTTCGGATCGACGGTCAGGCTCTGGCCCGGCTGCACCACGAAATCGGCTCCGGTGCTCCAGGAAAGATCGTTGACGAGCAATTTGAACACCACCGGGACGGCGGCGTTCTTGATCGACGTGGTCCAGAGACTGTTGCCCACGCAATCCATCGCGATGCCGTGATCCCAGCTCATGCCGGGCGCTTCCCCGCGGATGTAGAGATGGTTCCCGAAGCCGATGTCGATGCGGGCGAAAATGATGGTTGCGGGTGGTTCTTTCTTAACGGCGGCTTTCTTCCCCTGGCCGGCGGCTTTTTTAACGGCAGCGGCGGGCTGCGCGGTTTTCTTGGCCGGAGCCTGCGTTGCGACTTCCTTCTTGGTGATCTTTTTCATGTTTGATGACTGTTTCGTGTGGAAGGGGTAGAAGCCTAAATTCCAAAGGCCTTCGCCGGCTGCAATAGCAATTTCAAAGCCAATTTGTGATGCCAGTTAAATGGCGGTCCGTAAATACGATCTGGCACGGGAAAAATTTGTTTTACTCCCGGCGAGGCGTCCATCACAAGGAGCGTTCGTTTTTACGGGGCAGTAGCTCAGTTGATAGAGCGCGTCGTTCGCAACGACGAGGTCGTCGGTTTGATCCCGATCTGCTCCACCACTTTTCGTTCGGGGTGGAAGGTCGGCCGGGCAAGAATCCGGCAAGTGATTTGCGGTAAGCGGTGCTTGCGCCGACGCCATCAGGCCAACGAGGGGTAAAGTCACTGCGACTGGGGCGGCGTGGAAGGGTTGCGCGGGGCGATCAAAACACGACGACTAAGATGAAGGAAGAATAGTCCTCGCTCCATAAAACATCATACTGGCAGTCTGTCTATAATCACAATGAGCGGCGAAAATCGAAACGGCATCGGGGGATCACCCCGGACGCAACGGAACACACCGAAACCCAAACCGGGGCCGCGCATCGGGTTTGTCGGCATGATGCTATCGCTGCTTGCGATCAGCCGGTTGCTTGGCGTGGCAGGCGCGTCGGCGGAGGAATGGCTGCCGGCGCGGCACCGCTTCAAGGGCGTTTACGAGGCCGGGGCCATCGGCAACATGGGTCTCCAATACCAGTCGGTCGTCGCCTGGAATCAGGGCACGGGCGATCCCGCCAGGCGCGGCTGGATCGTGACCGGCGAGGATGTGAATCGCGTCTGGCTCTCCAAGGATTATGGCGCGACCTGGACCATCCCGCGCCTCACCGGCATGTTCTGTTCCCGAATGGCGGGGCTGTATCTCGACACCGATGACGATGTCTTCGTCGCGGTGGGCGACGCCTTCGGCAATGAGCGCCATATTCAAGGCCTCGCCGGACTCTATGTTGGCGGGAGCGACCTGCTCTCGGCCCGACGCGTCGCCCTGCGGCGCAAGGGCGGCGAGGCTTTCGCGAGAGTGCTTAACGGCGGCGTGTCCGGGCGTAATATCAACTGCATCGGCCGGCGGCCGCAGACCGGCGGGCTCACCTTCGCCGAGCGCCCGATCATCGTCATCGAGCAGGCGATGGATCGCGCCTACGCGAGGATCAGCGCGATCTATGTCTGGACCAGCCCGGACAACGGCGGAAACTGGCGCATGGTGCGCGAATTGCCGGTCGCCGACTATGCGAGCGGCAGCGCCGGTATCTTCCAGGTGCAGGTGGCGCCGAACGGCGATGTCCTGCTGTTGGGCGAGAAAGGAGCGTTCCTGTCCCGGGATGTATTCGCCTCCGCCCCGGCCAAAATATATCCGGCCTCCGGTGGGCAACAGGTCACCAGCGGCGTTTTCTTTGGTGGTTCGGCGACGACCGCCTCCGGCGCCCGGATCGGCATTGGCCAGGCCAACCCGGGCGGTGTATTTGAGACCGCGAACATCCGGACCGATGGTTTCACGAAGCCCAATGGAAACGCCGGCCTGCCGGCGGGCTATGCCGTGTGGTTCCTGGGCGCTTCGCCTCTCAACCCGGACCGGCTGGCGGTTTGCACCACGGGCCGCGCGAATAATCCCGCTCACGCCCCTTTCCTCAGCACGGATGGAGGGAAGACCTTCACGAAAATAACCACCCGCGCGGGCGCGGGCGACTCGGTGGCGCGCTATGAGGTTCGCGTTCTGGGTTCCCGCGGGCAGGCGGGTTTTTATTTCTGTCCGACGGACGAGCTCAAGTGCCTGGCTCCGACGGCCCAGACCATGTCGCGCTCCATCGACGGCGCGGCCACCACGGATGGGAACCTCGTCTCCGGTTTCGACGGGATGAGTGTGAAGGGCGGTTGCGGTTTCGACGCCCTGGATGGCGATTGGAGGAAGATTTTGCGAATCTGCCAGGACACCTGGGTCAACACCGCCACCGACGGCATGCACTGGGTGGCGCCGGGCGGGCTGGGGACCGGCAATGCGGGCTTCAAAGCCGCGCTCGCCGAAGCGGGTGCGGGCAACAAGGGATACCTGTCCGGCGCAACCGGGGTCATGGGCCCGAACAACCGGGTCATCGCCGCGGCCAACCGCGACGGGGCCGCCCAGAAGAACGTCATGGTGGTTGCCGAACTCGATGCCGCCGGCCGGATCGCTTCGTATCGGATCGCGACGCCGAACAGGCTCACTCGCGCCACGCGCAGCCGGCGCAGTCCGAAGGATGACGACGTGGCCTTTGTCGGTCGTTGGACCGTCAGCAATCTCGGCGCCCGCAACCCCGCCGATGTCGTGTTCACCGACCACGACAGTCACGAGATCATCGACTGCCTCCTCGATGCCGATGGCCGCACCCTCGTCAGCTACTGGGCGAATGTCACCTCCGGCGGCAACGACTCCGGAAAAAAGATCTACCGTTCGACGGAGGACAAAGGTGCCAACAACCATTCCACGCCTTGGTTCACGGTGGATGCGTCGTTTACCGCGCGCGCCATCTGCGCGGATCATTTCGATCCCGAACGCGTGCTCTATGCCGCCGACAACGCGCCCGACGTGATTCGCGAGATCCGGCGGGTGGACGGCAGGCTCCGAGACTCCGCCCTGGTCAATCTGCGCACGATGGCCGGAGGCATCGCCGCTGTCCTGGCCGCGGAGAGTCCGGGGATCGCCGTGCCAAAAGGCGCCACGGCTATCCGGCAGCTTCTCGCCGATCCGAACCAGGCCGGCGTCTTCTACGCGATCGCCGGACTGCACGGCATGCCCAACTGGTGGCGGACGGTGGACAACGGCCGGACTTGGATCAACCTCTCCGGCAATGCCCCGCGGACCATGTGGACGGGGGAGATCCATCCGCTGACGGGGGAGGTCATGGGCTTCTCCAACGTGGGCGAATACATCCACCAGTCCCCCGCCGTCTATCCGGATATGAATGGAAACCGGGACGCCCTGACCGGACAGATGAGAGCTTATTTCGCTGAGAAACGATGAAGCGATCCATCCTCGGCCTTGCTCTTGCCTTCACCCGGTTGCCGGCGATCGCGCACGCGAAGAGTCCCGCTCCTCGTCCGAATATCCTCTTATTAAAACGTGGAAAGTGAAACCAGTGTGATCCAGCATAAGCGTGCAACGGATGGGGGCCTGCCTCACGCCGGCTGCGATTTGAAAAATTGCGGATGACGCATAGGGATGAGGGAAGCGTCAGCGCCATGCGTCAGGTAAGCTGGTGCCGCGTGCCTGGCGCCAGATCAACCTCCTCATTTTTATCTTACCCGGAAACCCAGTTATGAAACCAAAAACTATCTTTGCCTTGTTTGTCCTGGTGTTGAGTTGCGGCGGTTTGTCGGCGGCGGACAATCTGCGGCTGGAAAGTTTCGCCTATCCGTTTCCGGTGCGAACGTTCCGGGTTTCGAGTCAGCAGCAGACGCTGGAAATGAGTTATATGGACGTGGCGCCGGCCCGGGCTGACGGGCATGACGGTCAGGGTGTGGTGGTGCTGTTGCACGGCAAAAATTTCGGCGGCGCTTATTGGGGAGAGACGGCGCGAGCGCTGAGTCAGGCGGGTTATCGCGTGATTATTCCCGATCAACTGGGTTTTGGAAAATCGGAGAAGCCCGAGCATTACCAGTTCAGCTTTCACCAGCTGGCTTACAATACGCGGGAGTTGTTACATAGTTTGCCGATCAAGGAGGCGCATATTGTGGGGCACTCGATGGGCGGGATGATCGCGACCCGCTATGCGCTGATGTTTCCGGCGGAGACGCGCTCCCTGACCCTGGTGAATCCCTTGGGTTTGGAGGACTGGAAGGCAATCGGAGTGCCCTACACGCCCATCGACAAACTGTATCGGTCGGAACTGGCGCAAACACCGGAAAAGATCCGCGCGTATCAGGAGAAATTTTATTACGACAACCGGTGGAAGCCGGAATATGATCGTTGGGTGGAGATGCTCACGCTGTTCCTGCAGAGCCCGAACTATGCGCGGATGGCGTGGGATCAGGCGTTGACCTTCGAGATGATTTATACGCAGCCCGTGCTCTATGAATTTGGGCGGCTGAAGATGCCGGTGTTGCTGATCATCGGTCAGCGCGATCGTACCGCGCCGGGTCGGGATCAAGCGCCACCTGAGGTGCAGGCGAAACTTGGCAATTATCCAGAGCTTGGGCGCAAAACCGCGGCAGCCATCCCGCAGGCGAGGTTGATCGAGCTGGATGGCCTGGGTCACATGCCCCAGATCGAAGCCTTCCCGCGCTTTATTACGCCTTTGCAGGAGTTTTTGAGAGATGCTGGAAAAAATGGAGATCCAAGGGGTGGGAAAACAGGGAAGGCCGCGTTACCGCCTGATCCCCAAAACCGGCGAGCCGCTCGCGCCGGCTCGCCGTGACGGCGAAAAACGCGACGGCGACCCGCCTGAGCCGCAGCCCTTGCAGAAACCGGAAAATCAGTCCGCGTATGAAACAACCGGACTAGGGGTCGGATCGCCGGAAGGGTGATTGTGCGCGACGATGAGGCTGACGGCTCCCGCCTGTATCGCGCTGTGGAATACCTCGCGCGGCGCGGCCATCACTTGCGTGTCGCAGCCGCACGCGGAACGCATGCTGCGCGTGGCGGCGCAACCCGGCGTCAAACGCCGCCGCCCTGGCTTTTGGCGCTATGATCGCAAGAGGCTCATCCCCGAACAATTGGCGGGCTGCTTTGCCGCCGCAGGCTCAAACCCGCGCCTCCGAAGATGATTCCAGCTCGCATTCGAGCACATAGCCTATGCCGGGCAGGTTGCGGATCCATGGCGGTTCGCGTCCGGCGTCGCCGAGCTTCCTGCGCAACCTCCAAAGACAGGTGTCGAGCGTATGCGAATTGGGCGAATCCGTCGCGCCCCAGACCACGTTCCGCATGAGTTCACGCGACACGGGCTTGCCATGATATTGGGCGAAGAGGTCGAGCAGCGCATAGTCGGTGCGCGTGAAGCTGACCGCCGTCCGGCCGCGTCGAGCCGACTTTCGTTCCATATCGATCACGAGGTCGTCGAATCGCAGGCGAAACGGACCCGCGGGGACGATTCGCGAGCGGCGCAACAGCGCCTTGATCCGCGCAAGCAGTTCGAGCAGATCGCACGGTTTGCCCACGTAGTCGTCCGCGCCGGCTTCAAGCCCCTTGATTCGCGACGGGATGTCATCGTCACGGGTCAGCATCAGCACGGGCAAGCGGCAGCCATGGCGGCGCAGTTCGATCAAGGTATCCCAGCCATTCAAACGGGGCATATCGACATCGAGGATGATGAGAGCTGGTTTTTCGCGCCGTACCTGCTCGATCGCGTCCGCGCCATCGGGGCACTCGGTTACCCGGAATCCTGACGTGGTCAAAAAGCGATTGAGAACCAATCGGACGGAGGCTTCGTCATCGATGATCAGAAGTTTGACGGGATCGGGCATAAGCAGTGGCAACCGGAATATTGCGGCGGATCGGGCAGCGCACGCACAATGAGAATAATTGTGAGAGTATTGTGAATCAAGCCGGCGCGCGCCGGGGCCGTTTATTGGGCGACCAACGTTTTATCCCAACTCGCCATGAACAACCTCACCATCGCCCGCCGACTCGCCCTCGGCTTCTCCCTCCTCGTCGCCCTCAGCGCCATCGCATCCATCGTTTTCATCGTCACCCTCCGGGGAATCAAGCGGGAGGTTGCCGGCATCGACGCCGAGGCCCTGCCCAGCATCGCGCTCATCAACCGCCTGCAAAACGAGACGCTCGGCTATCGTCTCCTGAGCAACCGCCATGTGCTGACTGACGACGACCAGGAAAAGGCCGCGATTGATCGTCAGTGCGACGAACTCGCACAATCGCTGATAAAACAGATCAAGGATTACGAGCCCTTCATCGCCAGCGAAGAAGAGCGTACACTGGCGGCCCGGATCGAGCCTGCCCTCAACGCCTTCCGTGCCGCAGCCAAGCGCACCCGCGCGCTCAGCAGCGAGCACAAAAGCCAGGAGGCGGTGGCGGCACTCAAGGGAGACGGGGCGAAAACCTACGCGGTGTTCGAAGCAGCGGTGGCTGCCTGCGTTGAATTCAACGACAAGGACGTCAAACGGCAAATTGACCGGGTCAATGCCGACGCGACCCGCAGCCTTTCGGTGACCATCATTTTTGGGATCGCCTCCCTTGTTTCCGCGATCATCGCCGGGGTATTCATCACCCGCACGATCAACTCGCGGCTTCGCCGCGTCGCCGACGGTCTGAGCGAAGGCGCGGCTCAGGTGGCCTCCGCCTCCGGTCAGGTTTCCAGCGCCAGCCAGTCGCTCGCCGAGGGGGCCAGTGAACAGGCCGCGAGTCTGGAGGAAACCAGTGCGTCCCTCGAAGAAATGGCCTCGATGACCAAGCGGAACGCCGAGAGCGCCCAGCAGGCCAAGGAGCTCTCCGGTCAAACGCGGGCGTCGGCCGATACCGGCGCCGCCCAGATGGACGCCATGGGACAAGCGATGGATGCGATCAAGTCCTCTTCGAATGACATCGCAAAGATCATCAAAACCATCGATGAAATTGCGTTCCAAACCAACATCCTCGCCTTGAATGCCGCCGTCGAGGCCGCCCGTGCCGGCGAAGCCGGCGCCGGGTTTGCAGTCGTGGCCGAGGAAGTGCGCGCGCTCGCCCAACGCTCCGCGCAAGCCGCCAAAGAGACGGCGGGCAAGATCGAGGACGCCATTCAGAAAAGCGAACACGGCGTCGCCATCTCCGGCGGGGTGGCGAAGGCTTTGGGTGAGATTGTGGAGAAGGCGCGCAAGGTGGACGCCCTCGTCGCTGAAATCGCGGTCGCGTCGCAGGAACAGAATCAAGGCATCGGCCAGGTGAACACCGCCGTCAGTCAGATGGATAAAGTCACCCAATCCAATGCGGGCAGCGCCGAGGAAACCGCTGCCGCCGCCGAGGAACTCAATGCCCAGGCGCAGTGCATGCACGACAATGTCGTCGAACTGCTCCGCTTGGTCGGCGGCCATGGCGACAAGGTCCCCCCGGCTTCCAACGCCCGCGCTGCGGCGAATCGTGCGCGGTCCGCCGTCGTCGTGCACAAGCCGGTCGTTACGTGTAAACTCCCTCCTTCGACCGTCGGTCGCGGGCATGCCCTCGTCCCTCCGCATGACCACGATCAAGTGTGGAAGGACTTCGAGGATTTGGGATCGGCCGGCGCCAACGGTTCCGGGAGCGGACGCGGCGCATAAGCGCATCCGGTCGGCCGCCACCAAGAGCAAATCGCGGCGCCCGCCGGGCCAATTGCCGATGGGCGCCGCGATTGCCAGTGCCAGCAAATTTTTATTCCCATGCCTTCTCCCGCCATCCCGAACAGTCCCGCGCCCGCGGGGAACGCCGTCCTCGCAGGCAAATACCTCACCGTTGTTCTCGCCGACGAAGCCTACGGCATCAGTGTCCTCAAGGTCCGCGAAATCATCCGCGTGCAGAAAATCACCCCGGTCCCGCAACTGCCCGTTTTTGTGAAGGGCGTCATCAATCTCCGCGGGCGGGTGATTCCGGTCGTTGATCTCCGCGCAAGGTTCGCCTTGCGGGCCGATCTCACCGAGCGGAGCTGCATGGTCGTGGTTCAGGTGCCGATGGCCGCCAGCGCCGTCGTGCAAACCGGCCTCATTGTCGATGCCGTCGAGGAAGTGGCCGGCCTGACCCAGGCCGAAATCGAACCCGCGCCCGATTTCGGGACTACCGTCGGAACCGAATACATTCTCGGCATGGCCAAAGTGAGGGATCAGGTGAAGCTGCTCCTCGACATCGATCGTGTTATCAGCGCCGACGCCGTGCGGACGATCGCGCCAGCGACAAAGTGAGGACACGCACGATGAAACGAATCATCCGCTCCATCCCAATGATCAGTCTCGGGCTGGATTCCAAAGTCAGACCGGTCGGATTCAGCCCTCCGTCGCGGCGTTTTCCTTGGCTGCGGACGCCGCCCCGCCCGACCGTTGAACCGGGGATTCCCACGTGACCGTTCCCACCCCGACTTCACCCTTCGCCTCCCCGGGAGAGCGAGCGGGCTTTGACATCCTGCTTGTCGATGACGACCCCGCTGTTCGGATGCTGTTGATCAAGGCTCTCGGGCAAACCGGCTACACCCTTCAATGCGCGACGGGAGGAAGAAGCGCGCTGGAACTGCTCGCCCAATACAAATTCCGGCTCATTATCACCGATATATTCATGCCTGACGGCGACGGGTTGGAGTTGATTGTCCAACACTCTCCCGCCCGTTCCCGGATTCCGGTCCTGGCCTTTTCCGGCGGCAGCATCCTTGGTCATCCCGCAGCGATATTGAAGATAGCCCAGCTGCTCGGTTGCCACCGTATCTTTGAAAAACCATTCGCGCTGCAGGAATTCCTCGCGTCGGTGCGCGAACTGCTCCCGCCCATTGAGGGTGGTGATGAAACAAATGGCCGCTGATATCACCTTGAACCAAATGTAACCGACCGGGGATTGTAGCGTCCTCTCGTTCAAACGGTTGGATGGCTGGAGATTGAACCATGGAAATTTCGACGAACTGCATTACCTTGGGCGTGGGGGATGTTATTGTTATGAAAAACCTGATTAATCCGTTTACCCCCCGGCACGGCGCGACCGATCAGCAGCCTTCCGCCCCTGCAGGGCAAGGGGCTGTGGTGGGTTTACTGATTATTCCAAGGCGGCCAAGCGCGGGATGCCGTGGCGTGCAGTAGTATGCGGCCGCCATGCCAGCGCTCGGGAGGCTCCGCACCAGGGGGGATTTATGAAATCTAATAGCGCCACGATGCAATCGGGTCTTCTCTTTCCTCGACTTAGCTCCAAGTCCGTCTCCTTTTCCCGGGCACTCTCGCGGGCGGTGTGCCTGGCGTTGGGATTGGTGGGGCTGGCGGTTTTGGCCGGATGGGTGATGGAGGAGTCTTGCCTCACCAACCTTCTGCCCAACTGGCCTGCCATGAAACCGAACACGGCGGTGGCGCTCTTGCTCGCGGCCGGTGCGCTTTGGCTCTTGGCGGACCAGGACCATAGGGATCTTTCAAGTCCCTATTGGCGTCTGTTCGTGTGGGCCGCCGCTGTCGGCGTCACTGTCATCGGTGTTCTTACCTCCGTCGAGCACGCCTTCGCGGTGGACCTTCACGTTGATAATTGGCTGGTCCGCGGAAACGACCCGGTTCACTGGGGATCGCCGGGCCGGATGTCCCCCATGGCGGCGCTGGACTTCCTTTTGTTGGGCGCCGCATTGTGCCTGATTACAGGGAAGGCGCGGGCGGCTGGGATTTGGATAGCCCAAGTGGCTGCTCTCGTTGCGGCGTTCGGCGCCTTCATCGCGGTCACCGGTTATCTCTACGACGAGAGAGCGTTCGGGTCGGCCTCATTTCTCACCAACACTGCGCTGCATACGGCGGTCGTCCTGCTGGCGCTAAGCGTGGCGGTGGCATGTGCCCGGCCCGACGCCGGACTGATGGGGTTGTTCAACGCCGACAGTGCGGGCGGAGTAATGCTGCGGCGTTTGCTCCTCCCCATCGTACTGCTGCCGGTGATCATCAACTGGCTCGAGCAGGAAGGCGAACGCCGGGGCGCCTATCCCGTTGGATTTGCGTGGATGCTGGATTCGGCCGTGACCGTTTTCCTTTTGGGTTTTGTCATCTGGATGGTGTCCCTCAAGGTGCATGAGCAGGATTTGGCCCGGTTCGCGGCGGAGGAAGCAATGCGCCGCAGCGAAGAACGCTACCGGCAGCTTGTCGAAATGTCGCCGGTGGCGATTTTGGTGAAGAATACGAAGCGGATTGAGTTTGCCAACCCGGCGGCGCGCGCATTGGTGGGCGCAACGAGCGGGAATGAACTCGTGGGCAAATCGCCTTTTGCGTTTGTTCATCCGGAGACGCGGGTGAAGTTCGAGAAGAATTTGTGCCGGGTGCTCGAGGACGGAACGTCCTT
>Ga0164241_10006220_pt1 | contig 10942 bp, 8 predicted proteins | sample OricomyardsoilBY_FD_108780 | JGI IMG/M metagenome (GOLD analysis project Ga0164241, IMG submission 108780) | Backyard soil microbial communities from Emeryville, California, USA - Original compost - Back yard soil (BY) | ecosystem: Environmental > Terrestrial > Soil > Unclassified | place: USA... | reverse complement strand
TTGGGCGCACCAGCTTCGTCGTGGCCCACCGCTTGAGCACGATCCGCCACGCCGATCTCGTTTTGGTGCTCGACGGCGGCCGCATCGTGGAACAGGGAAATCACCGGCAACTGCTGTCATTGGGCGGTCGTTATGCGCGCATGTACCAGCAATTCTTGAGTAGCACCGAGCTGGGCGTGGCGTCGTTGGGCGCGTAGCCGACCATGCTTTCTTCGTAAGTTTCCAGCCTGGTGCAACGGCCTGAAGCAGTGGCGGAGTAAAATTTATGGTACCGGTTTCATAGCGCGCGCAGGTCTGACGGTGCTACAATCGCCTAGCGCTAGCAGCAGTGCAGGTCCGTGCCGGACTTGACCTGCGGCACCCCAACGGCAATAGCTGGAATCGGTTCCAGGTCGGATTCAACCCAATGCAGCAAGACGTCCAAGGCAAGGTCGACAGCCGCGCGATGCGCGAGGTGAATCGTTCAATCGTGCTCGACATCATCCGTCGCGGCGGCAAGGTGTCGAGGACTGATTTGGCCAAGCGCTCGGCGCTGACCAAGCCCACGGTCTCCGCGATCGTGGACGATTTGATCGCGCGCGGCATCGTGCAAGAGGTCGGTTTCGGCAAGACGGTCGCGACCGGCGGGCGGCGCGCACGGCTCTTGGAGTTCAACGACGCCTCGGCGGCGTACTTGGGCGTGCGCTTCGGCGTCCACACCACGACCGTCGCCATCGCCGACGCGCGGGGCGAGGTTCGCGCCACCCGCGAGACCCCGACCATCTCCGGCGATCCGCACGCTGCCGTCCGCTCGGCGCTCGAGCTCTTGGACGGAGCACTCGAAGAGGCCGGCCTGCCGCGTTCGCGGTTGGCGTCCGTGGGCGTCACCGTACCGGGCATGGTCGACACCCGCAGTGGCACCGTCGCCTTCGCCCCCAACCTGGGTTGGAGTGACGTGCCCATTCGCAGCCTGCTGCAGCAGGCGTTCGATTTGCCGGTGATCGTCCACAACGTCACCAACGCGGGCGCCATCGCCGAAGGGCGCATCGGCGCGGCCAAGGGTGCGCGTTCGTACGTTTGGGTCTACGTGGGTCACGGCTTGGGCGCCGGCATCGTGATCGACGGCCAGCTTTTCTCGGGTACCAAGGGCTTCAGCGGCGAAATCGGCCACTGCCCGATCGTCGACGATGGACCGCTATGCAGCTGCGGCCTGCGCGGCTGCCTGGAGACGCTCGCTTCTGGCAAAGCCATCGAGCGCATCGCCGCCGAGGCCGCGCGCGGCAGTGAGCCCACGCGCTTGTCTTCATTGCAGGCTCCCTTCGACGCCGCGGTCGTGCTCGAAGCAGCCCGCGCCGGCGACGCCGTCTCGCAGCGCATCTTGCGCGAGGTCGGGCAAAACCTCGGTGTCGGCCTGTCCTACCTCATCAACGTGCTCGATCCCGGGCTCGTCGTGCTGGGCGGCCGCGTGATGGAAGCGCAGGACTACATCCTCGAAGGCGCCCGCGCCTCCGTGGCCCGCCACACCCTGCGCGGCTCCAAGGTGGAAGTCGTGGCCAGCACGCTCGGCGACCGCGCCGGCCTGATGGGCTCCGTCATCTCCGCCATGGATCAAGCCGTGCGCTCCTACCGCATCGTCGCCACCGCCGAGCGCATGGCTTGAGTCGCCCGCCGGACTGCCAGCTGCAGCCGGCCAAGGCTTCTCTACGTCTGGTGGCTGCCCAGCCGCAGCTCGCCTGCAGAAACTAACGTAGCGTCTCGGGGCCACGCCGAGCTGGCTTTCGATCGCACGGCTTGGCCTGAATCCGCGACGGAAGCTTCTGCGATTCGGGCTGCAAGTTGGCAGCCAAAAGCGCGTTCAGAAGTGGGCGGTGGCGGCGGGCGGTTCTGCGGACGGACTCGGTCGCGGATCTGTCAGGGCCGGGTCCAGAAGGGCGGGGTCGGGCTCGGGCAGGGGCGGGTCGAGCGGGGGGCTTTCCGCGACCTGGACGGCTTGTTCGAGGGCCTCGATCGAAAGACGGCCTTCGTGGGCGGTCAAGCGTTGGCCGGCGCGCAAGAGCACGCCGGTGGGCGCGGGGGGACCGCTGACGACGAGGCTGCCTTCGTGCAGATCGACGCTGAGCGTGTCGTCGTAGCTGGACCAGTCGACGTCGAACTGGGTGCCGGTGACCTGAATCACGAACGGACCTGCGTCGACGTACCAGGCGGCGCGCGGCAAGTGAGCGACGTTGAGGGCAGCGTGGCCGTTTTCGATGGCGAGGCGAGCGCCGTGGGCGTCCACCGCCGCGATGCGGGCTCGGGCGCCGTCTTGGAGGTCGACGCGGGAGCCGTCGGAGAACGTCAAGCGAGCGCCGCTGGCGCCGCTGCTGCGCACGTAGCCGCTGTCACTCAGCAGGCCGCCCGCGACATCGTAGGTGAGCCGTGTGCCGCTGTGCTGCTTCCAGGCGTAGGCGCTGCCGCCCGCCAACGCGCCGAGCGCGGCCGCGATGGACACCACGCGCCGAGCTTGGCGAGCAACCCCCGGGCGCCGATGGCGCAAAGCGGCGAGCAAGCGCTGCTTGCCTTGCTCGCGGCGGTCGCCGTCGACGTGGCCGGACACGTTTTCTCTGACCACTGCTTCGACGTCGGCCAGGGTGGGGGAGTCGGACTCCCCGAAGCTCACGGAGCGTCTCCCAGACTCGCGGCGGTGGCGTAGGCACTAAAAGCGGCGTCGCGGGTGACGGCCGCTTGCACGCGCGCGTTGGCGCGAGCTAGCCGTCGTTTGGCGGTGGAGAGCGATGCGTCCATGGCCGAGGCAAGCTCGGTGATCTGCAGGCCCTCGAAGTGGCGCAGCGTGAAGGCCAAGCGAGCGTCCGGATCGAGCTCGTCGAGAATGCGATACAGCGACGACAGCGCGGTACGGATAGCGGGATCGCCGCTGGCGAAGTCGTGCGAGTGCCAGGGGCCCCGCAGCCGCAAGAGCCGTCGCACGCGATTGCGCTTCAGCTCACTGCTCAGTACTCGCACCGTGACCGCGACCACGAACGGCTTGAGCTGCGCCGACTCGGGCAGGCCACCGAGCTGGCGCAGCGCCCGGAGGAAGACCTCTTGTAGCAACGACTCGACCTCGGCGGTGGGGCCCAGCGTGCGGCGAAGCATGCGGCGAACCAGGGGCGAGAATCGGTCCCACAGGACGCTGGTGGCGCGGGGGTCGCCCGAGCTTGCGGCCCGGGCCAGCGTGGCGTCGTCTGCTTGGGCCAGCGTCGGGCTGGGCAGCGCGACGAGTCGTGCGCGGCTTGGCTGGGAGCTCGGGAGCATGTCTGTCTACGTTTCTTAGTGGCCAGTGAGTGCCGAAGCGGTTCAGCAATCGTGGTTCAATTTCGTTTTTTCTATCGCTGATGCCGGAACCGCCTGAAATCGATCAGAAAAGATCATGCGATTTGAAGCGTCCCTTCAAATGCGGACATTCAGCGCGTGACGCCTACAACTTCGGATATGGGCTATGGGACCAAGAACCTTTCGATTTTCGTGATCCTTTTCACGCCTCCGACCCACGAACATGGTCGGGGTCGAATCCGTCAAAAAATCGTAAAGGTCGTGAGCCGCTCGGTACCTTTTGTCGCATTGAGATCGCAGCGCGCGGTTTCGAGCGAGTGTCGGTACGAAAGTTACCTAACCCGTGAGCTGCCTGGTGGGGCACCGGGCACACGCGTTGCTTCGGTTGGGGCGTGTCACACCTCATCAGCCAACCAGGCGGGTTAAGCTCGCCGACCGTCGCATGACTACACGCACCGAGCACGACACCTTCGGTCCGATCGAGGTTCCCGCCGAGCGTCTGTGGGGCGCGCAGACCGAGCGCAGTCGCCAGCACTTTCGCATCTCCGAAGAGAAGATGCCGAGCGAGCTGATACGGGCGTTGGCGTTGGTCAAAAAGGCCGCCGCGCTCGTCAACGCCGAGTTGGGGCAGCTGCCCGACGCCAAAGCCAACGCCATCGCCCAGGCCGCCGATGAAGTGCTGCGCGGCGAGCGCGACGTCGAATTTCCGCTGTCGGTTTGGCAGACGGGCAGTGGCACGCAGACGAACATGAACGTCAACGAAGTGCTGGCCAATCGCGCCAGCGAGCTCCTGGGCGGTGGACGCGGTGACGCGCGCCTGGTTCATCCCAACGACGACGTGAACCGCGGACAATCATCGAACGATGTCTTTCCGACGGCCATGGCCGTAGCCGCCACCGTGGCCATCGAGGCCCGAGTGCTGCCGGCGATCGCCGAGCTCTCGGCGACGATTTCCGAGAAGGCGCAGACGTTCGCGGACGTGGTCAAGATTGGGCGCACCCACTTGATGGATGCGACACCGCTGCGCTTCGGACAAGAGCTGGGCGGCTGGGCCGCGCAACTCGACCACGGCATCGTGCATTTGCGAAGTGCGCTGCCGCATTTGTCGGAGCTGGCCTTGGGCGGCACGGCCGTTGGCACGGGGTTGAACGCCCATCCCGAGCTGGGTGAGCGCGTGGCGGCGCGCTTGTCGCAGCTGACCGGTCATCAGTTCGTGAGCGCGCCCGACAAGTTCGAAGCGCTTTCGGCCCACGATGCGTTGGTGTTCGCGCATGGCGGGTTGAAGACCCTGGCTGCGTCGTTGACCAAAATCGCCAATGACGTGCGCTGGCTCGCCTCCGGGCCGCGCGCCGGCTTGGCCGAAATCAGCATCCCCGAAAACGAGCCCGGTAGCTCGATCATGCCGGGCAAGGTGAATCCCACGCAGTCGGAGGCCCTGTGCATGGCCTGCGCTCAAGTTCTGGGCAACGACGTCGCCATCAACGTGGGCGGAGCGTCCGGCAATTTTCAGCTCAACGTCTACAAGCCCCTCTTGATTCACTGCTTCCTCCAGAGCGCCCGCCTGTTGCGCGACGGAGCCGCGAGCTTCCGAGAGCACTGCGTGGCGGGCCTGAGCGCGAACCCCGAGCGCATGCGCCACCTGCTCGAACAATCACTCATGCTCGTGACGGCGCTCACGCCTCATATCGGCTACGACGCGGCCGCCAAGGTCGCCCACCACGCTCACCGCGACGGCCTCAGCTTGCGCGCCGCCGCCTTGTCGCTGGGTGTGGTCAGCGCCGAAGACTTCGATCGCTGGGTCGTGGCCGACGACATGACCGGGCCGCGCTAGCTTGCCGCCTCGATCTCTTCGAGCAAGTGCAGCGACTCGAGGCGTTGCTGATCGAGATGCTCCATCAAGGCGAGCCGATCGAGATCTCCAATCAACACGAACTTGAAGGCGTATTGCGTGGGCGCGACTTGTCGCACCGTCTTGGCCAAGACGCGCACGGGGCGGCCGGGCCGGTCGGGTAGAAACAGCTCCAGCTTGAGGCTGGCGCGCTGCTCGCGCTCGCTCAGCGTGCGCCCGCGATCGACTACGATGCCCGAGGCGGAAAGCTCTCGAGCGTGGCAAAGCGCCGCGTGGGGCCCCTCCGAAAGCAAGACGGGAAAGCTCGTCGCGGCGCGTAAGCCAATGCCTCGTTGATGATGGATAGCTGCTGCGTTCGACATGCGTTGTCGAAGATGCAGCTAGCGTGCCGGCCGCACGGGGCGGGAGCGGGGGCGGGGCGATGCTGCCCGACGGCGGTCGTCGGGGGCGTCAACGCTGGAAGTCGTAAACCGAGCCCAGCCCTAGCACCTGGGTGACTTCGTCGAGGGCGGTGCGCGCTTCGTCGACCAGCCGGGGGTCGGCGATGTCGTTCAACGTCAATCGATCTCGGTACCGTTGCTCGATGATGTCCTTCAGCTCGCCTTCGCAGCGCTCGTCGAACAGCACGGAGCCGCCGAGCTGGGCGATGTGTGGCTCGCTCAGCGGCACCCGCAACCGCAGACACGCGGGCCCGCCGCCGTTCTTCATCGAGCCGTTCACGTTCAGGTAATCGACGCCGGCGAGCAGCGAGCTCTCGGTCACGACTCGCTCCAAGAAGTCGCGCGCGGCCTGGTTCTGTTGCGACTCGGCCGGCGCCAGCAGCTGCATCTTGCCGCTCGGCAGGCTCAGAAGCTGCGAGTTGAACGGATATGCGGCCACCGCGTCGCTCAGCGGTAGCTCTCGCTCGCTGGCGACGATGGCCCGAAATTCTTCGCCCAAACGCGTGCCCAGCTCCGCGAGCAATGCCTGATGGCTCACGAACGCGCGCTCGTGCAACAGCAGCAGCTGAGCGTTGCCGACCGCCAGCACGTCGCTATGAAACGCGCCCGCCTCGATGCCGAGCGGGTCTTGCTGCCACAAAAGGTACGACGGTTGGGGGAGCTGGCAGGCGCGCGCGCACGCTCGGCTCGCGTCCAGACTCTGGCGCGCGGAGAACTTGCGGGCTGGCGTCGGCTCACCGGGGCGCTTGCCCCAGCCAAAGACGTGCTGCGCGCCCGTGCTCGTGAACAAGCGCAGGTGATTGGCGGCGCCTTCGTCGGAGAGCTTGTCGCAAGCGGGCAGGGGCGCGTGCACGACGAAGCAACTGGGTTCCGAAAAAATACGCCGCAGCACGCGCGCGGTGTCTTCGGCCTCGATACTGCGGTGCAGCAGCGACACCAAATTGGCAGGGACCAAGTGCGTTTTTCCGTCGCTGGAGTCACTCGCTGGCACCACGGTGGCGGCGTTGGCGGCCCACATGCTGGACGCGCTGCTGGCGGCGTGCAGCAAGTCCGGAGCGTGCTGCAGCGCGCTCGCCAAGACGCTCTCGTCCGCGCCGCTGAAGCCCAGCCGGCGCAACGTCACGAGGCTTGGTCGCGGCTGAGGCGGCAGCACCGCCTGAGCGACGCCCAGCTCTCGCACCCGGCGCATTTTCGCGAGGCCTTCCAGCGCTGCTGCACGAGGGTTGCTCACTTCGCCGGCGTGAGCCTGGCTCGCGAGGTTACCGGGGCTCAAACCCGCGTAGTGATGAGTGGGACCGACCAGCCCGTCGAACTGGAGCTCGCGCATCCGATCTCCAGCATAGCGCCTTTTCAATGTAGACTCGGCCGTCTATGCGCGATGGGATTAGATTCGGCGGGCGGGTTTGGTGCGCCGGCCTGGCGTTGATTTGGGCTTCAGCGTGCGGGGCGCCCGCTGAAAATGACTTGTTCAAGGGCAGCGCGGGTGGCTCGACGAGCAAAGCGGGCGAAGCCTCCGCGGGTAGCGAAGTCAGCGGCGGCGCGGCGCCGGTCGCCGCGGGCGGCAAGGCCAGCGCGGGAAACAACGACGCCGCCGGCGGGGCGACGGCCGGCAGCGCCATGGCTGGCAGCGCCGGCATGCTCGGCTCGGCCGGCGCGCCCGCGACCGCGGCCGACTGCAAGAAGGCCTGCACCAACGGCACCTGCGAGGGCGCGGTTTGCGTCATTACGTGCGACGACGCCCATCCGTGCGCCGAGAACGTGAAATGTCCGGCGGGCGTGCCGTGTAACGTAATGTGCAAGAGCCAAGGCTCGTGTATGAGCGGCGTCGACTGCCAGGACGCAGAAAGCTGTACCGTGCAGTGTGGCGGCACCAGCAGCTGTTCCGGCAACATCGCGTGCGGTGGCAGCTCGTGCGAGGTCGTCTGCGAGGGGCAAGGCTCGTGCATGAGCGAGCTGCGCTGCAACGCGGGCGAGTGTGGCTTGCGCTGTAGGGGTCCCGGCAGCTGCCCGGGCAAAGTCGCCTGCGGTAACGACAGCAGCTCTTGCCTGATCGAGTGCAGCGGCCAGCCCTCGTGTCAAAACTCGATCGAGAGCAACGCCTCCGACGAAACCCACGTCAGCTGTGCCGACGGCGCTTGCCCCGGTCAGGTCAAGTGCGGCGGGGCCAGCTGCTCGGTGAGCTGCAATGGCCAATCGTGCAGTGGCGGCGTCTGCTGCAACGCCAGCGAGTGCAACGTCAGTGGCGTCGAAGACCAGTGCGGCTGAGAGAGAGTTGGTCTCCAACTGCCAACTGCACCCACTGCCAACCGCGCTGATAAGAATTGAACAAATTCGCGACAGTTTCGAAATATCCCGGGACGAGCTCCGCAAGCTACGCTCTCCCCATGCGCGCTGTAGTTCTGTCGGCCCTTTTGCTCTCGGCTTGCATCAGTGACAAAGGCGCCGAAGCGCCCAGCTCGAGCTCGTCGTCGTTACCGTCCAAAAGCGCGGGCGGCACGACGGAGGCGGAGGCGCCATCGGCAGCGGCGGTGAGCACGGGGCCGAAGAAGGTCGTCGGCTACTTTGCGAATTGGACGCAGTACCACAAGGGCGACTGCAAGTTCACGGCCGCCGACGTCGACCCTTCGCTGCTCACGCACCTCAACTTCGCCTTCGCGAAGGTCGATCCCGGTCCAGGCGGCAAAGCCAAGCCCAAGTTCGGGCTCGCCGCTTACGACGAGAAGGACCTCGGCCCCAACGGCCAGTACGCGCAGGTTCAGGCGCTCAAAAGGAAGAACCCCAGCCTCAAGACGGCGCTGTCGATCGGCGGCTGGAGCCACAACGAAGGTGACATGGCGTGGCTGTTCACGACCATGGCGGAAAAGCCCGAGACGCGCGCCGACTTCATCAAGGCGACCATCGCTTTCGTACGCTTGCACGGCTTCGACGGCGTCGACCTCGACTGGGAGTACCCGGCTGACCCCACGCGCGGCGGTCGCTCCGTCGACACCAACAACTTCACCGCCCTGCTCAACGAATTTCGCGCCGCCATCGAGGCCGAAGCGAAGGCCACCAGCAAAGACGCGCTCACGCTCACGATCGCCGCTCCCGCCGGGGTCGCGCTGCGCGGTCTGGATCTGACGAAGGTTTCGCAGCCGCTCGATTGGATCAACCTGATGAGCTACGACTACGAGGGCGGTTGGTCGAAGGTGACGGGCCACAACGCGCCCGCGCCGTTGCGTGGTCCCGGTGTCCAAGGCAGCGTCTCGATTTACATGAGCTTCGGCGTGCCGCCGGAGAAGATCGTGCTGGGCATGGCGACGTATGGTCGCTCGTTCGCCTCGGCCGAGAGCGAAAAGGTCGGCGCGCCCGCCAACGGCAACGGCCCCAAGGGTCGCTGCACCGACGCCCCCGGCATGCTGGCGTATTTCGAGATCAAAGAGCTGATCGACGCCGGCAAGCTCAAGACGTCTTGGGACGACAACGCGCTCGTGCCGTATGGCTTCGACCCCGCGTCCAAGCTGTGGGTCAGCTACGACGATGAGCGCTCGTTCGGCAAAAAGATGGATTTCATCGACCAGAAGGGCCTCGGCGGCGCCATGTTCTGGGCCCTCGATATGGACGACTTCAAGCACGGCTTTCCGCTCGTGACTTCCGTCGCCAAGCGCTACAAAAAATAGGCCGGTTGCCGTAGGCGTCTTCCTCCCGTCGGTCCGGTCGACGGTGTGTGCTAAGTCGTGGCCGTGGCCCGTGACGCCGTTCGCTATTTTTCCGCGCTCACCCGCGGTAGCTTGGTCACTTTTCTGCGCCAATTTACCGGCGACGTCACGCTGGCGGATCTCGTCGCGCGCAGGGCCAAGCGGCACCCGGATGCGCTGGCGCTCGAGGTCGACGGAGCTTGCGTCACGAACCTCGAGCTATCGCGGGCGGGGCTGGCCGCCGCTCAGTGCTTGCAACGGCTCGGCGCTCGCTCGGGCGACGTCGTGGCCCTGGTCGGGCACAACTCGCTCGGATACGTGGCGGCGTTGCTCGGCGGCGCTCGCAGCGGGGTGACGCTGGCGCTGGTCCATCCCGAGCTTTCGGGTGAGCCGCTGCGACAAGCTCTGCGGTCTGCGGGCGCGAAATTCGTGCTGTGCGAAGCCGGTTTGGTGGAGCGCGTGCGCGAGGTCGAGGCGCTGCCGCTCGCGACGTTCGACCCGCTGAGCGCCGCGCCTTTTGCGCTCGACGCCGCGGAGGTGCCGTTCGCGTCCGACCGTCGTTTGCGCGATTTTGCGCTCGTTTATACCTCGGGTACCACCGGTTGGCCCAAGGCCTGTCGCTTGCCGCATTCGCGAGTGATGGCGGCCGCGTGTCTGTTCGGGGCGCCGTTGTTCGACTTTGGCTCGGGCGACAAGTTGCTGTGCGCGCTGCCGCTGTATCACGGCAGTCCGTTGATGCTGGGCCTGGGCGTCTGCTTGGCGACGGGCACGCCTTTGGCGCTCGAACGGCGCTTTTCGGCGTCGGACTTCACGGCCATCGCGGCCCGCACCGGCGCCACGGCGCTGCTGTACGTCGGTGATTTGGGGCGCATGCTGCTCGCCACGCCCGCGAGCGCGCGCGACCGGCAGCACGCCTTGCGGCTCGCGGTCGGCAACGGCATGGCGGCCGCGGTCTGGCCCAAGTTCCAAGAGCGCTTCGGTATCGAAAGCGTGCGCGAGTTTTACGCCGCGACCGAATCTCCGGTGGGCATTTTCAATTTCTCGGGCCGGCTGGGCTCGGTCGGCAATTTGCCCTACGCTTGGATGTTCGGGCTCAAGTTGGCGCGGTTGGACGACAGCGGGGAGCTGGTGCGCGACGCCAACGGGCGGCTCGTCGAGTGTGACGATGACGAGCCGGGAGAGCTCTTGGTGCGCGCCCGGCGCTCGGGGCTCGGGGTGTTTCACGGCTACGTCGAGCAAAGCGCGACCGAGGCGCGCCTGGTGCGCGACGCGTTCGCGCCCGGTGACGCGCTGTTTCGCACCTTCGATGTGCTGCGCCGCGATCGCGACGGCTTTTACTACTTCGTCGCGCGGCGTGGCGACAGCTACCGCTTCAAGGGTGAGAACGTGGCCGTGGCGTCGGTCGAGCAGGAGCTCGAGACCCTGCCCGGCGTGCGCGAAGCGGTGGTGACGGGCGTCGAAGTGCCAGGTTACGACGGTCGCGTCGGCCTGGCGGTGTTGGTCGTCGAGGCCGCGTTCGACGTGACGACGCTACGAGCTTTGGCAAACCGCCTCCCGCGGTCCGCGGTGCCGCGCTTCGTCCGCGTCGTGTCCGAGCTGGCTCGCACCGCCTCGCTCAAGCTGAAGCGCAGCGCATTCGCCGCCGACGGCGTGGAGCCGGCGCACATCGGCCCGGACATTTGGGT
>Ga0164241_10006219_pt1 | contig 10942 bp, 11 predicted proteins | sample OricomyardsoilBY_FD_108780 | JGI IMG/M metagenome (GOLD analysis project Ga0164241, IMG submission 108780) | Backyard soil microbial communities from Emeryville, California, USA - Original compost - Back yard soil (BY) | ecosystem: Environmental > Terrestrial > Soil > Unclassified | place: USA... | reverse complement strand
TGAGCATGCCCAGGTGGATCATCGGCGCGGGATGGCGGGCACAGCGCACCCAGAAGACGACGAGCAGGAGCGCGGAGGCCGCGAAGCAGCCGAGCGTGCGGGGGTCGCCCCAGCCCCAGTCGGGCGCCTCCACCAGCCCGAGGGACAGGAGGCCGATCGCCACGGCCAGGACGCCCGCGCCGAGCAGGTCGGGCCGCTCGGCGCCCTCGTCCCTGGTCTCGCGCAGGATCCGCACCGCATAGAACAGGGCCGCAAGGCCGACGGGGATGTTCACGAGGAAGACCAGGCGCCAGCTCACCTCGACGAGCAGCCCGCCGATGGGCGGGCCGGCCGCCGCCGCGACGCCGCCCACCGCGGCCCAGATGCCGATGGCCGTGGCCCGCTGGGCGGGCGGGAACTCGGGGAGCAGGAGGGCCAGCGAGGTCGGCGTGAGGATGGCCGCGCCGACGGCCTGCAGGACGCGCGCGGCGACGAGCGTGTCGACCGAGGGCGCGATGCCGCACAGGGCCGACCCGATCAGGAAGACGACCATGCCGACGAGGAAGCCCCGGCGGCGGCCGTAGCGGTCGGCGAGCCGCCCGGCGGGGACGAGCAGCGCCGCGTAGACGATCGCGTAGGCGTTGAGCACCCACGACAGCCCGGCGACGCTCGATCCGGCGAAGTCCGCCTGGATGTCCGGGAAGGCGATGTTGACGATGAACAGGTCCAGGCTCGCCACGAAGACGGCGATCGAGACCACGACGAGGACCTGCCAGCGACGTTCCATGGCCCGGACCATACCGAGTCAGTTGCGTAATGCAACCCACTTCTCCCCGTGACGTTCTCCACATTCCTCCCACCCCTTGGGAGGAATGTGGAGAACGTCCACGGGATCGCTACATGCCGAGGCGGTCCAGCAGGCCGTCGTCGCCACGCCAGCCGCGCCGCACGCGCACCGAGACGTCCAGGTGGACCTTGCCGCCCAGCTCCGTCTCGAGCGAGTGCCGGGCCGCGGAGCCGATCGCCTTGATCATCTTGCCGCCCGTCCCGATCAGGATGCCCTTCTGCGAGTCGGTCTCGACCCAGATCAGCGCGCGGACCACCGTGAGGTCCTCCTCGGAGTCGTCGATCTCCTCGACGACGACCTCGACCGAGTGCGGGACCTCCTGGAACGTGCGGGTCAGCGCCTGCTCGCGGATGAGCTCGGCCAGCAGCACCTCGTCCGTCTGGTCCGACGTGTCCTCCACCGGGAACATGAACGGCCCCTCGGGCAGCAGGCCCTCCAGGTGGGCGAGCAGCTCGTCGATGCCGGTGTTGCGGCGCGCGCTGATCGGATAGATGTCCTGCGCCACGTCGAGCGCGACCGCATCCTGCAGCACCGCGATGGTCTGGGCCCGGCTGAGCCGGTCGACCTTGTTGACCGCGATGATCACGGGGGTGGTGGACTCGCGCAGCGTCGCCGCGATGAAGCGGTCGCCGGGCCCCACGCCCTCCTCGCCGTTGAGGACGATCAGCGCCGCCTCGGCGTCCGACAGCTCCTGCTTGACCTTGGAGGCCATGCGCTGGGTCAGCGCGTCGCGGGGCTTCTGCACCCCCGGCAGGTCGACGAGCACGAGCTGCGCGTCGCCGCGGGTGACCACGCCGCGGATCGCGCGCCGGGTCGTCTGGGGCTTGTCGGAGACGATCGCCACCTTGCGCCCCACCAGGGCGTTGATCAGCGTCGACTTGCCCACGTTGGGGCGGCCGGCCAGCGCGACGAACCCACTGCGGGTCGCCGGCGGGGCGGGAAGGTCCTGCTCTACGTCGTTCACAGCGTGGCTCCGGCCTGGCGGAGGACGTCGGCCTGCAGCGCGAGCATCTCCCCGTCGTCGGTTTCGTGGTCCATGCCCACCAGGTGCAATGCACCGTGGACGATGGCCTCCGTCAAGTCTTCGGTGTGCGGGGCGCAGATGACGATGTCCCCGAGCTCGCGGTCGGGGCCCGCCGCGTCCAGCTCGTCCAGCTCGTCGATCGGGAACGACAGCACGTCCGTCGGCCCCTCCTTGCCGCGGAACTCCGCGTTCAGCTCCGCGATGCGCTCCGCGTCGACGTACTGCACCGCGACGTGGCCGTCCGCGATGCCGGCGGTGGACACCGCCAGCGTCACGAGCTGCGCCGTGCGCGCGTCGTCCGGTGCGCCGGGGACGTCCCCCGCGCCGATCAGCTCGACCTCCAGCACGGCGATCAGGCCCGGCGGCGATCGCGGTCCGCGGGCCGCAGCTCGGGCGCCTGGCGCTCGTCGTGCTCGTTGTAGGCCTCGACGATCCGCTGCACGAGCCGGTGGCGCACCACGTCCTCGCCGCCGAACTTCACGAAGTCGATGCCGTCCACGCCGTCGAGGATGTCGTTGACCACCACGAGCCCCGACTGCTGGTCGCGGGGCAGGTCGATCTGCGTCACGTCGCCGGTGATGACCATCCGCGAGTTGAAGCCCAGGCGCGTGAGGAACATCTTCATCTGCTCGGCGCTGGTGTTCTGGGCCTCGTCGAGGATGATGAACGAGTCGTTGAGCGTGCGACCGCGCATGAAGGCGAGCGGCGCGACCTCGATCACGCCCTTCTCCAGGTGGGCGGAGACCCGCTCGGGGTCGAGCATGTCGTTCATCGCGTCGAACAGCGGACGCAGGTACGGGTCGATCTTCGCCATCAGGTCGCCGGGCAGGAAGCCCAGGCGCTCGCCGGCCTCCACCGCGGGACGCGTGAGGATGATGCGGTTGACCTCGCGCCGCGACAGCGCGGCGGCGGCCATCGCCACGGCCAGGAAGGTCTTGCCCGTGCCGGCGGGACCGACGCCGAACGTCACCGTGTTCTTGCGGATCGAGTCGACGTAGCGCTTCTGGTTGACCGTCTTGGGCGCGACCTTGTGCGAGCGGTGGCGCCAGACGACGTCCTCCAGCACCGAGGCGGGCGACGTGTGCTGGGCCAGCGCGCCGGTGACCGCGCTGATCGTGCCGGGCGAGACCTCCAGCCCCTGGTCGGCCAGCTCGGCCATCTCGCGCACCACGGTGGCGGCGCGCTGGATGGGCTCGGCGTCGCCGTCGAGCGTGATCACGTTGCCGCGCAGGTACACCTCGCAGTCCGCGTCGGACTCCAGGGCGCGCAGGATCGCGTCGTTGTCGGCGGTGAGGGCCGCCGCGGCCTCGTTGGTGAGCTCGATCTGCCGCCGCATCAGCCGCGCAGGGCCTCCCCGACGAGCGCGGACACGCGCTTGCCGTCGGCCCGGCCGGCGACGACGGCCATCGTCGCCTTCATGACCTGACCCATGTCCTTGGGGGACGTCGCGCCGGTCTGGGCGACGGCGTCGGCGACGATCGTCCGCAGGTCCTCGTCGGACATCTCCGCCGGCAGGTACGTCTCGATGATCGCCGCCTCGGCCTCCTCGGCGGCGGCCAGCTCGGGACGGTCGTTGTCCCGGAACGCGGTGGCGGCCTCGACGCGGCGCTTGCGCTCGCGGCGCAGGACGGTGACCTCGTCGTCCCCGCCCTCCTTGGCCGCCTTCTGCAGCTCGCTCAGGATCAGGCGCAGCGCGGTGACGCGCTCCTTCTCCCCCGCCTTCATCGCGGTCGTGAGGTCGCTCTTCACCTGTTCAGCCTGGGTCATCCACCTCCAAGGATACGCGCCGCCGGGACGGACCGGTGAACGGCCGGGGAACGACCGGTGGATCAGGCCGGGTCGACGGGCTGCGGGGCCGGCTGTGCGGCCGACTCCGACCCCGTCTCCGGCGCCGGGCGGCTGAGGAACTCCTCCAGGCCCATGGGATGCCCCAGGCGCCCCAGCTCGGAGGCGTCGCGCCCGAAGAACAGGCCGATGGTCCAGTCCACGAGCAGGCGGGCCTTGCGCTTGGTCCCCGGCATCATCGCCACGTGGTAGGTGCGAGCCAGCCACCAGGCCGGCGCGCCGCGCCAGCGGATGCCCATCGTCTGGGCGACGGCGTCGCCGCGGCCCATGTCCACGAACACGCCGAGCGTCTTGTAGGTGAACGGCTTGACCTTGCCCCGTCCGATCGACGCCGCGACGTTGCGGCCGACGAGCCGGCCCTGGCGGATCGCGTGCTGGGCGGTCGGCGGGCTCGCCTTGCCCTTGTTCGCGGGGTCCGGGACGGCGGCGGCGTCGCCGATCGCCCACACGTGGTCGTAGCCCTCGACGCGCATGGTCTTGTCGACCACGATGCGGCCGCCCGGATCGAGCGGCAGGCCCAGCTTCCCCACGATCGGGCTCGGCTTCACGCCCGCCGTCCACACGACCGACCGCGTGGGCACCACCTCGCCGTCGGAGAGCCGTGCGGTCTCGTCGGTGATCTCGTCCAGCGTGGTCGACAGGCGGATCTCGATGCCGCGGCTGCGCAGCTCCGCGGTGGCGAACGTGGCGAGCGAGGCGGGGATCTCCGGCATCACGCGATCGCGCGCCTCGACGAGGATCCACCGCATGCCCTGCTGGCGACAGCGCGGGTACAGGTCGATGACGTCGGCCGCGAAGTCCTGCAGCTCGGCCAGGCCCTCGAGCCCGGCGTAGCCGGCGCCGACGAAGACCTGGGTCAGCCACGACGCCCGCGTCTCCTCGTCGTTGATCGCCTCGGCCGTCTCCAGGTGGACGATCAGGTTGTTGCGCAGCGCGATCGCGTCCGACAGCGACTTGAAGCCCACCGCGTGCTCGGCCAGGCCGGGGATCGGCAGCGTGCGCGACACCGAGCCGAGCGCGACGATCAGCTGGTCGTAGTGGATGTCCTCGACCTGACCGGCGAGCAGCTCGACCCGCACCGTCTTGGCCTCGGGGTCGGCGCCGATCACCGAGCCGACGCGCAGGTCGGTCGACGGCAGCTCCTCGCGCAGCGGCACCACGACGTGCCGCGGCTCCAGCGTGCCCGCGGCGGCACCCGGCAGCAGCGGCGAGTAGAGGAGGAAGTTGTCGTTGCTGATGAGGGTGACGCGCGCGCTGTGCGGCGGCAGCACCTTCTCCAGGGACTTGGCGGCGTAGAAGCCGCCGAACCCACCACCGACGATGACGACGTGCCATGACATGCCCAGAACCTAGCGCGGGCCGGCGGTCGTGGCGAGGCGCACGAGGCCCTGCGTGCCCACCCGCACACCCCGGGCCGCGCGCTCGCTTCCGCGTCGAGCCCCACCTCGGTCCCGCTGGGCGGGATCGAGGTGGGGCTCGACGGGATGGACGTGGGCTACTGGGAGGACGTGGTGGTGTTCGTCACGCGCACGGCGTGGATCTTCACCTGGGAGACGTCGATCACCGAGCCGGTCGTGCGGGCGCAGCGCAGGTTCGGGGTCTCGCCGCCGCCGGCCGTCCCCGCCACCGAGAACGAGAGCGTGCCGCCGGTGCTGTGGGCGCCGTCGCCGAGGCTGCTGAACGCGTGCTCGTCCCCACGAGGTCCTGCACGGCCCGCCGGGCGGCACCCCGCTCGGCGAGGCCTGCGAACACCTCGTCGATCAGGCGCGTTCCCGGCACGCGTCTACGTCCCCCAGGCTGCCCGGTCCTCCAGGACCGCCTGCGCGGCGAGGAAGCCGGGCGCGCCGGTCACCGCGCCGCCCGGATGGGCGCCGGAGCCAGCCAGGTAGAGCCCGTCGACGTCGCCGAACGAGCGGGCGGGGAAGCGGCCCTCGAGGATCTGGGCGCCGAGCATCTCGCCGTGGAAGATGTGCCCGCCGGCGATGCCGAAACGGGCCTCCAGCTCCCGGGGACCGAGCGCCAGGCGATCGAGGATCCGGTCCGGGAACGCCGGGCAGATCTCCGCGAACCGGGCGATGGCCAGGTCCGCGGCGACGTCGGCGTCCACGTCCTCGGGGAAGCACTGGCAGAAGAGCGAGAGGACGTGGCGGCCGTCGGGCGCCAGCGTGGGGTCGGCCGCGGTCTGACAGGCCGCCTCGATCCACGGCGCCGCAGCGGGGCTGCCGTCGCGCGCGTCGGCCGCCGCGGCCTCCAGGTCGGCCATCGTGAAGCCGACGTCGATCGTGCCCGCCCACGGCTCGAGGCCCGGCCAGGACGGGAAGTCGGGCAGGCCGTCGAGCAGCACCATCACCTTGACCACCGGCCCCGACTGCTCCCAGCCGGGTGGGCGGGGCAGCCCCGCGATGCGGGCGGTGGTGACCGGGTCGGCGCCCGAGAGCACGACCTTCGCCCGGACCTCCTCGCCGCTCTCCAGCAGCACGCCGTCGGCCCGGTTGTGGAGCTCGTCGATCAGGATCCGCTCGACCGGCGCGTCGACGCGGACGGTCGCGCCCGCCGCCTCCGCCGCCGAGCGCAACGCCGCGGTGACCGCGCCCATGCCGCCCCGCGCGAAGCCCCAGGTGCCCTCGGCCGTCCACCCCGTCGCCTCCCCCAGCTCGTGGTAGAAGCCGACGAACGCGGTGCCGGGATCGCTCGGACCGGCGAGCGTGCCGATCAGGCCCTGGATGGCCAGCGGCACCTTGACGGCATCCGAGGGGATGCCCGCCAGGTCGTCGGCGATCGAGCCGTCCAGCAGCTCCGGGCCGATGGCGTCGAGCCACCGCTCCCGGTCCGGCGGCTGCAGCAGGAGCGGCCGGGCCCGCGCGGCGGCGGCGCTCCAGCGTGCCGCCCACGCGGCGTAGCCGTCGGCGTCGGCGCGGGACCAGTCCGCGGTCAGCTGCGCGTGGGTGCGCGCGCGGGAGGACCAGGTGACGACCTTGCGACCGTCGGGCTGCGGCGCGAACAGGTACGGCTCGTGCGTCTCGACGTGCAGGCCGTGGGCGCGCAGGTCGAGGTCGTCGACGATCTTGCGGCGCAGCAGCGAGTAGGTGTACGCGCCCGGCGAGGCGCGGACGCCGGGCCACAGCTCCTCGGTGACGCAGGCCCCGCCGACCACGTCGCGGCGCTCCAGCACGAGCACGTCCAGGCCGGCGCTGGCCAGGTAGGCGGCGGCGACCAGCCCGTTGTGCCCGGCGCCGACGATGACCGCGTCGCGCATCGCCCGATCAGTCCCGGCGCAGGAGCAGGGCCGCCCACTCGCCGCCGAGGCGGCGATCGGCCTCGACGAACCCGTGGGACGTGAACGCCGCCGCGATCTCGTCGGCCTCGTGCGCCAGCAGGCCGGAGGCGACCAGCGCCCGCGGCGGCTCGCCCGTGAACCCGTCGGCCGCGATCCGCAGCAGCAGCGGGCGCAGCAGGTTGGCGACCATGGTCGGCGCCGACGGCACCGCCCCGTCGTGGAGCAGGTCGTAGAGGCGCACCTCGACGTCCGGCACGCCGTTGACCGCGGCGTTGTCCGCGGTGGCGGCGACCGACTCGCGCTCGTGGTCGAGCCCCAGCACCGGATCCCAGCCCAGCCGGGCGCCGGCGATCGCCAGCACGCCGCTGCCGCAGCCCACGTCGACCAGCGGCCCGCGCGGCTCCAGCTCGAGCATCAGCTCCAGGCACAGCCGGGTGGTGTGGTGGGCGCCGGTGCCGAACGCCTGCCCCGGATCGACGACGACCTCCAGGGCGACGGCCGGGTCGGCGTCCTCCCACGGCGGGCGCACCCGCAGCCGGTCCCCGCCGATGGTGATCGGCTGGTGGAACGCGCGCCACCGCTCGTTCCAGTCGTCCGCCACCTCGGTCGTGCTGACCTCGACCAGCGCGTCGCCGGCCGCGGCCCGCACGTCGGGCAGCACGGGCAGCTCGCCGGGCGGCCCGTAGACCGCGTACTCGATCGAGCCGTCGGGCAGCTCGGTCTCCTCCACCCCGGACGGGGCGAGGGAGAGCAGCTCGGCCAGGACGAGCTCGGCGTCCTCGGGACGGACGCGCAGGGCCAGGCGCAGCACGGGCTAGGCCCCCGACCCGAACAGGCGGCGCAGCTTGCCGACGATCGACTCGTCGGTCCGCAGGTTGTCCTCGGTGATGGTGGCGGCGAACGCCTGCAGCTGGCTGCGCTGGTCGGCGCTCAGCCTGCGCGGGATCACCACGTTCATCACCACGCGCAGGTCGCCGGTGCGGCGGCCGCGCAGCGCGGGCATGCCCTCGCCCTTGATGCGCGTCTCCTCGCCCGGCTGGGTGCCGGCCGCGACCTCCACCGGCTGCTTGCCGTTCAGGAGCGTCTCGACCTCCCGCGTGCCGCCCAGCGCGGCCAGCGGCGCCGGCACGTCGAGCACGGTCACGAGGTCGTCGCCGTCGCGCACGAAGCGCGGATCGGCCTTCACGCCGACCTGCACGTAGAGGTCGCCGGGCGGGCCGCCCCGCTCGCCCGCGTGGCCCCGGCCGGAGAGGCGGATGCGCTGGCCGTCCTCGATCCCGGCCGGCACGTCGACCTCCAGCATGACGCGATCGACGACGCGGCCCTGGCCGTCGCACTCGTCGCACGGCGTCTGCGGGACCTTGCCGTCGCCGCCGCACACGTCGCACGCGACGTTGCGCACGACCTGGCCGAAGGGCGAGCGGCTCACGGCCTGCAGGACGCCCTGCCCGCCGCAGCGCTCGCACGTCTCGATCGGGGTGCCGGGCTCCGCGCCGTTGCCGTGGCAGTGCGCGCAGGTCTGAACCAGCTCGGGGGCCAGCTCGACGCGGGCGCCCTCGGCCGCCTGGGCCAGCGTGATCTCCACCGCGACGCCGGCGTCGCGGCCCTGGGTCGGGCCGCCGGGGCCGCCCTGGCCCCCGAACATCCCGCCCTGGCCGAAGAACGACTCGAACAGGTCGCCGAGCCCGCCGAAGCCGCCCATGTCCCCGCTGCCGCCGCCGCTGGCCCGCAGGCCGTCGTAGCCGTAGCGGTCGAACGTCGCCCGGGTGTCGGCGTTGGAGAGGATCTCGTAGGCGCCGGCGATCTCCTTGAACTTCGCCTCGGCCTCGGGATCGTGCGCGTTGACGTCGGGGTGCAGCTCGCGCGCCAGGCCGCGGAAGGCCTTCTTGATCTCCTTCTCGTCGGCCTGGCGGCCGACCCCCAGGATCTCGTACGGGTCGCGGGGCATCGTTGAACTCACTGGTGGACCTTTCGAATCTCTAGCCGCGCAAACGGAACGCAAGCCCCCTGGGCGCAGCTTTTCGCACTCATGCGGTTTCCTCGTAGACGTCTTCGACGAACGCGCTCAGCTGCGCGGCGGCGCTGCGGACGGAGCCGATGGCGGCGGCGTAGTCCATGCGGACCGGGCCGATCACCGACACCGTGCCGAGCGGGCGGGTGGGCAGGCCGTAGCCGGCGGCCACGACCGAGAGGGACTGGAGCGCGGGGACCTCGTTCTCGCTCCCGATGCTGACGACCACGTCGGGGCGGGCCAGCGCGACGCGCAGCACGCCGAGCAGCGAGACCCGCCGCTCCAGCATCTCCATCAGGGCGTTGAGCTGCTGCACGTCGGCCAGCGGGTGCTCGGCGAGCATCCGCGCGGTGCCGTCCACGTACAGCGCGTCCTCCGCCGTGGCGGCCAGGGCGGTGAAGGCGGGCGACAGCGCGTCCACGAAGCGACGCTCGCGCGCGCTCAGCGACGGATCGACCAGGCGGCCGTGCAGCATCCGGGCGCCGAGGCCCATGCCCCGCAGGCGGTCGTTGAGGTACTCGGCGCCCCAGGCGACCAGACCGGGGTCGACGACCTCCTCGAAGGGCAGGACGCGCTTGCTCACGCCGCCGGTCGAGGTGATGACCACGACCATCAGGAGCTGCGGCTGCAGCGCCAGGACCTCGATGTGGCGGATCGTCGACGTCTCGACGGGCGGCGCGCTGACGATCGCCATCAGGTTGGTGACCTGCGACAGCGTCGCGGTGGTGACGCGCATCGCCTCCTCGACCTCCCGGCGCGTCAGCTCCAGCGCGACGGAGCCCGTGCCGCGCGGCACGGTGGGCAGCAGGCGGTCCACGTAGTAGCGGTGGCCGGCGTCGGTGGGGACCCGGCCCGCGGACGTGTGCGGGTGGGCGAGCAGGCCCCGCTCCTCCAGGATGGCCAGCTCGTTGCGGATCGTCGACGGCCCGAAGCCGACCTCCGGAGTCTCGGACAGCACGCGGGAGCCCACCGGCTGACCGGTGGCCGCGTAGAGGTCCACGACCATGCGCAGGATCGTGTCCTGTCGGGGAGAGAGCACCCGCCCATGGTACGGAGCGGGTCGGCCCGGCCGCTCACAGGATGCCGGGCACGCTGCCGCCGTCGACCGACCAGGCCGAGCCCACGACCGCTCCCGCGCGGGGCGAGCAGAGGAACACGATCACGTCCGCGATCTCCTCCGGGGTGGCGAAGCGGCCCTGGGGGATCTTGGCCGCCTGCAGCGCGAGCGCCTCCTGCCGGCCGATGCCCTTCGCGGCGGCGGACTGGTCGGCCATGCCGCCCTCTCCCATCCACAGCTCGCTCTCCGTCGCGCCGGGCGTGACCGCGTTGACGTTGACGCCGTGCGCCGCCCAGGTGTCGGCGAACACGCGGCTGAGCGACAGCTCGGCGGCCTTGGTGACCGTGTAGGCCGGGTTGTTGAGGGAGACGCGCTTGCCGGCGCTGGAGCTGACGTTGACGATCCGCCCCCCGCCGCCCGCGGCCATGATCGGCGCGGCGGCCTGCATGAGCCGCCGGGGGCCCATCACGTTGAGCTCCCACTGGCCCTGCCAGTCGTCGTCGGTCAGCGCGTCCAGGCCCTTGACGAACGACGTGCCGGCGTTGTTGACGAGGACGTCGAGGCCGCCGAGCCGCTCCGCGGTGGCGGTCACGATGCGCTCCGCCGCGTCGGGGGCCGTGACGTCGCAGGCCAGCGCCTCGCCGCCGACGTCCGCGGCCGCTGCGCGGAGCGCCTCGGGGTCGCGCCCGACGAGCACGACGCGAGCGCCCTCCCCCGCCAGCCGCGACGCGACCGCGCGGCCGATGCCCTTGGACGCCCCGGTGACGATGCAGCGGGCGTCGCGGAGTCCGAGGTCGAGCGGTCGGGGCGGCATCGCCGGAACGCTACCGCCCCCACCCCGACGCGCCTCCCCAACCTGTCTTCGGTATGCGCGTACAACACGCATACCGAAGACAGGTTGG
>Ga0164241_10006218_pt1 | contig 10943 bp, 6 predicted proteins | sample OricomyardsoilBY_FD_108780 | JGI IMG/M metagenome (GOLD analysis project Ga0164241, IMG submission 108780) | Backyard soil microbial communities from Emeryville, California, USA - Original compost - Back yard soil (BY) | ecosystem: Environmental > Terrestrial > Soil > Unclassified | place: USA... | reverse complement strand
GGCACGGTTGAAGTCAACACTGCCATTGTTAACAATGGCGCCGCTGCCAAGGGATCCACTTTCGCCGCCGGCACCCACTGTCAAAAGACCGCCATTGATCGTTGTTTTGCCGGAATATGTATTGGTTCCGGCCAAAGCCCAGGCGCCTGCGCCGCTCTTCGTCAACGCTGTGGCGTCACCATTATCACCAATCGCAGCGGCAAGCAGGTTGCCTGCGGCGCTGCCGGTCAATGTCAGCGTGCGCGGACCGCTGGCACGATAACCAAGCGAACCGCTGTTATTCAGGTTCAAGCCGCCGGTTCCCGAGGCGTCAATGGTGCCGTTGGCGAGGCCGAGCGTGAACAGCCGGTCGCTGCTCGCTCCGGGGCCGGTGTATTGCAGCTTGCCGCCATTGAGCACCAAGTTTGCCGGATCATTGCCTGCGGCGCCGATGTCGCTGGCCGAACCGCCATTGGCCAGCGTGCCAACACTTACCGTGCCGGCGCTGATGGTCGTGATGCCGGTGTAGGCATTGGCACCTCCCGTCAGCGCGAGCGTGCCGTTGCCGCCCATGGTCAAGCTGGCGTTGCCGCCAATGCTATTTCCAACGCTGGAGGCAAGAGAATAGGCATTGTTATCATTGTTAAAGGTAATGTCCGTCGGCTGAACGACGCCGCTGATGGTGGCATTTGTCGTGCTGGAAATGTCGTCAAACAATGCCGGCACGCCGTTGGTAAATATCACTGGAACACCTCCTTGAATCCAGTTGCCGGGCGTGGTTGCATCCCAAATGGCGCTGCTGGCGCCAGTCCATTGATAATCCGTCGCCGTGACATTCAAGATCAGGGTGTTGCCGGAAAACGAGAGGTTGCCGACATAACCATTCAATACTCCCAAGGCAACTGCCGGCACCGGACCACTGGTCCAAGTTAACAACGGATAGCTCTGTCCCGGGGTGAACGTGCCACTGTTGATATTGATCGTAATGGGACCGACGGCGGCAAGCGTGCCAGCCGCAACCGGCGCGGTGGTTGTGCTGTTGATGTCATAGAATCCCAGCGTCGCCCCGGAAACGCTTCCCACGGCCAACATGCCCGGCTTGGCTTGCGTGCCGTTGGCCGTCACGGCGAGCGACGCCCCATCCAAGACGGTGATGTTGCCAGTCCCAATCAGGTTGCCTTGAAACAACAACCTGCCGGCGCGAACGGTCGTGGCGCCCGTGTAACTGTTCGTCCCGGCCAGCGTCAGCGTGCCCGCGCCAAGCTTTGCAAACGTGCCGCCGTTACTGGCGAGGTCGTTGGTAAATGTCACGTTCTGCCCGGCCGTATCAATGCTATACGCCTGGTTGTCCGCGGTATCAAACCGCGAAGAATAATCAACGGTGTTGTTCACGCTGAACCCCAGCGTGCCGCCGGCGAAGGAAATTATACTGCCCGCTCCAAGCGGGCCGAAAGTGCCGCCGGGATCTTCAGCGCCACTGACAATCAGTTCGCCGCCGGTCAAAAGGTTGGTGCCACCGTAAGTGTTCGCGCCGGAAAACGTGAGCGTGCCGCCGTTCACCTGGAACAGGCCGTATCCGGAAACGACGCCGGAAAGCAACTGCGACTGTGAAGGCGCATCAAAAACAAAGGCCCCATAATTATTGGCAAGCGTTCTGGAAACAATTTTGGGATGAGGCGCCTTCAAAATCAGCGCGCCACCATTGATGACAATGCCGACAATACTGTCGGAACCCGCATAGCCGCCCGGACTCCATACCGTCGTGCCGGGACCATCAACTTCAAAGGTCACGCCACCAGCACCATTATCAGACTGAAGATAATTGTTAACCTGCCAGCCCCCGGTTCCGCCAAACGCCATCGTATAGGCGGACCCGCCGCCGGCCACATATCTTACTTGCGAGTTGATGGTGGCGACATTGGTCGAATTATTCACGTAGTAATGAATTACCCCGCTTGGCCGGGCGGCAAAATTCATTAAAATATTATTATTGCCCAGAGTAAAACCCCCGGCACCGGGGTCAATATTCACACCATATATTGCTATATTCGGAGGATTCGCATTCGCCGTTTTGTTTTCAATGGTCAGCGCGCCGGTCTGATTGGCTGTCATGTAAATATTTACCCCGGAGGAACCTGGACCGCTCTGCCAATTACCAACGTAGTTTAAGTCCAAGTCGCCAGCTTGAACGCCGTCAAATTCAGCCATGTCGCTGCTGCCGGTGTTCGGCAGAGTGCCTCCAACATAGTTGACCGCCAAATCAATGTTTGTATTGGCTCCAAGCGTGCCGGCGCCATTCCAAACATATGCCGTCTGGCCAAAAGCAGCGGCGGCCGTAAAAATACAGCAGGAAGCGTAAAATAATTTTGGAATCATAGGGTTGGTTTTCATTTGGATGGGTGATTTTGAAGCTGGCGTTCTACTTGGAGTTCACAGATTAACTGCTTATTTTACGTTGAGAAATTGAGGAATTGATAGACTTGATACAGCACTAATTGGCACGCACAAGACTTCTGCTTGTTCAAAATTATTCAACCGAAGTTGATCCCCCGGGCGTTCATAGGCAGTCTGTGCATATAAAGACACGCATTGTTTCAAGCTCACCAATGGGTTCATTCAAAATAAATAGCAAAACTTCAGTTGGGGAACCATACGACGAATGTCGTATTTCCCCAAACATCTGACGGAGGCCGCGTCATGGAATTTTTTACACAAATTTATTTGAGTTGATTTAGATGATGCAAACAATCCCCGGCGCGCGGCCGAATATGGATAAAATGGAAATCGCGACCGGGAAGAATCCGTCAAAAACAGTCAACACCGGCGGCGTGAAGCCAGGTTACCTCGGTCCACCGGAAAGTTTCCGGCATGACGTCCGAGATGAATCCTCAACAAATTAGTTCGCGGCTGGAACCAACGAGTGGCGCATCTGCCGCACGCCGTTTTACAGCGTGCGAACACCGTTGAAAAAACTTTGAGCTATTTGGGAGCGGGCGCCTTGTATCCGAGCAATGAAAGCATTTCGTCCGCATAGCGCGCGCCCAATTTGCGATAACCGGCGGGAGTGAAATGCAGATGGTTTGGCGGCCGGGCTTCGCAACCGGCCGAAGAAATGACATGCGCGGTGGGAATTGTTCCGGGCAGTTCGTCAATGATCTTGTTCATGCCCGCGCACTGGCCATGTTGGTCGGCCTTCACGACTTCACCAGCGAGCAAGGGCGCTTGTTGAGCATGAAGATTCAGATCATTGAGCAGGTTGTCATAGACGACCTTAACTTTGTCCGGCCATTTTTTATCGCCCATGTTTGATTCTCCCTGATGCAACAGGATGCCTTTGATGACGCCGGCCTTCTGCGCGAGTTTCGCCATGTCAATCAGCCGCTGATATGGATTCCCTCCGTAAGCCCGGATGATATTGGTCATCCAGTTGGGCGCCGTAGCTACACAGTCCTGATAAGTTTTCTTCTCGAACAGTTCGATTTTGCAGCCGCCGACGGCGACCATCACCACGCCCACTTTGATGTTTGGCGGAAGATTTGAAACCAAGGTCCGCCCGAAAAAATCGGCCGGGCAAAGGCCGGTTGAAGGACGGCATAATGGAGGGACTGCGGGATACCAGTTCCTTTTTTCCTTTCCTGACGGGGGAAAATCAACTGTCGCCAGCATTTGAAAACGGCCGTCCACATTCATTTTGTCTTGCGCCTCAATTCCAGGAAAGCCCTCCATGTTTGACTGGCCGAAGCACACGAAAATCCAGAAATTTGTGTCCTGGAAAAAGGCGTTCACATTTAAGAGGAGCATCCCGCCCAACAGCAGCCATCCATGTTTCGTTTTCATAATGTTCGTTTTTTTGAAAATGCTAGCGGGAGACGGGCGGTTCGCCTGCGGCGGCTTTGAGCACGGCCTCGAACGCCGGCTTGGGCCGGTCATCGCCGTCAAACAACAGCGGCCGCCCGCCCGCGCGCCAGGAAACGGCGTCGTTCACGCCCCAAAAAGTGACGACTTTCACGGATTTTTTATGCTTCAGAAATACTTTGAAAAGACTGGCATACTGCCGGGCAAGCCGTTGATCGGCGCCGCTCACCAAGCCGCCTTGAGTGGTCGCGGCGTTTTGGGAAACATCCGCCCCCCCGTCGTCATGCTGGCCGCTCTGCGCGCCATTGACATCGAGTTCGGTAATGTGAATGGGCAGGCCAAGTTGTTCGAGATCCGTCAACGTCCGGTCTTCAACCTCAAAGCTGGGCGAAGAAACGCTGACGTGCGTTTGCGAGCCGATGGCCATCACCGGAACATGTTGCGCCTGCAATGACTTGATCAACGCGATAAACTTACGGCGTTTGCCGGGGCTTTCCAGTCCATAATCATTATAGCGAAGAATCGCATCGGGATCCGCCTCGTGCGCGTATTCAAAAGCCTTGGCGATAAAGTCCGGCCCGATGATTTGGAGCCAGAGCGAGTTCCGCAGCATGTTCGTGCCGTTGTCGGCGACGGCTTCGTTCACGACATCCCAGACTTTGATCCTGCCCTTGTAACGGCCGACCACGGTGTGAATGTGCGCGCGCATCCGTTCCAGCAGCTCTTCGCGAGAAGCCCGCGGGCCGTTGAATCCGAAACGGCCAAACCGGCGGCGGCCGGGCGAATTGTTTTCCATCACGGGCGGCGGGTTCGTTCCCGTAAACACCCAGTCAGGTGTTTGACTGTGCCAGACCAACGTGTGTCCGACGATATACATGTGATTATTCACACCAAAATTCACATAAGCGTCCGCCGGGCCGAAATTATAGCCGTCCGCACCTTCACGCGGCTGGATGAGCGCCCACTTCAAATCATTTTCCGGTGAAATCTGATCGAACTGCTCCTTGACGAGCGCGATGTCCCTGGCCACCTGCTCCGAATTCCTGTTGACATTGTCAGCCCGGACTGGAGCGTCCGCCGCAATCGTGCGGTTGATCGCCACACCAACATAGAAATCATCTTTGTAAGCATCTTTGAGCGTCGGCCGGTCAGCGGCCCGGACAGTGGCGCCGATAACAAGCACCACCGCCACAAGCAGACTGGCGCGGAAATTTGATTTCGATATTTGAGCCTTCATAAATTTTGGATTATTTGTTGTTAGAATACGTTTCATTTATTTTCATTCTGGTCCAGCCGCGCATACAGCCCGACGGTTGCGCCCACAAACCCGCCGGCCACATCCGTCGTGAGCAATGTGGCATCGAGACCGGCGGCCAAAGTTTTCCACGAGCCATCATCCGTCGCGTATTCAAACTCGCACTTTGCCTTGTTGGCAGCGATACGTAACCGGACATTTTTCGCGGGCGGCAAATTCACGCTTTCGATTATTTCCCCCGAATCGCCACGCCCTTTGTTGCGTTCAATAAATATGGTGACACCATTGGTTGCCCGGCGCACGCCGGCGAAATAGTTAAATCTCTCGCCTTGAAATGCAACCAGGCCGGCGGATACATCCGGCTCACCGGGAACTTCAACGTCGGTCGAAGCAATAAAATCGGCGTGCTGCACCCGCCGCGCAAGAAAACTGGGATTGTCCCGCCCAGAAAGCTGTTCCGCTTGCGGCGTCAAGTCCAGTTTTCCGTCTCCGATTTTCCACCAGATTTTCTTGGGCGCACGCAGCATGATCCACAAAGGCGCGAGCTTGGTCTCCTTAAAATCATCACGCCAGGTGAAATTGCCATTGAGCGGCGCCACCGGCGATGGTTGCAGCGCAATATTATTTGGTGACTCCATCGTCAACGGCACGCGTTCGCCTTTCGGCAGAATCACGGGCCAGCCATCGTCCGTCCACTTTACCGGGAGCATGAAGGTTTCGCGTCCCATCGGCGAAAATCTGCCTTGATAAGGGCGCACGCCGAGAAACACCGCCCACCAGCGGTTGTCCGGGCCGATGACCATATCCGCGTGACCGGTGCAAGTGACGGCTCCGGGTTCATTGGCATTGAGGCCGCGCTGGGTGAGGATCGGATTCTGATCCCATGCCACATAGGGACCGTCCACGGTTCTGCTGCGAAAAGCAACCTCCGAGTGTTCCAGCCCCGTGCCACCCTCCGCGCAACAGAGATAATACCAGCCTTCACTTTTGTAGAGATGCGGACCCTCGATCCAGATCGGTTTCTTTGAAATATCCACTCCTCCGTTCACCAAAACCCGGCGCGGGCCGGTCATTTTCTTAGCCGCCAGATCGTATTCCTGAATCCAGATCGCGCGGTGTCCGTTGTAGAGCGGCGGGCCTTCGGGCGCACCGTTGTTGACCACCCAAGCCTCGCCGTCATTATCAAAGAAAATGGAAGGATCAATGCCTTCAAATCCGAGCTTGACAGGCTTCGACCATGGACCAGCCGCATCCGTGGCGGTGACGATGAAATTGCCTTCGCCTCCGACCATCGTGCAAATGACGTAAAAAATGCCGTCGTGATAACGGATGGACGGCGCGAAAATCGCCCCCGAAACACCTTGGTGATCGTAACGCAGTTGATCGGGCCGCTGGATCACATTGCCCACCTGCCGCCAGTTGACCAAGTTGCGGCTGTGAAAAATCGGGATGCCCGGAAAATAGGCGAATGAAGAATTGATCAAATAATAGTCATCCCCCACGCGACAGATGCTCGGGTCGGGATAGAAACCGGCAAGAATGGGATTTTGGTATTCGCCGGTGCCAATCTTAGCCTCAACTGTGTTCGTGCCGGAATACTCAAACCAGTCAAAGGCAACTGGTTGCGGCTGTGCTTGCAGCAGACCCGTCGCCGATAAGAACGCCAGGACGCCATATTTAAGCTGGGAGAATTTCATGTTTTAAAACGGGCGCAGGTTATGATTTCTGTTTCATGGGAAATCCGGCTTCACCAGCCGCACATCAAAAATACGGGCGGGCCGGCTCCCCGGCTTGACGGAAAATTTAATGGTCACGCGATTATTCGGCGCGCGAGAAAGAACTTTGGCTGGAATGGAGCATCCTTTTTCAAACAACTGGTTTGACCGGGAATTCTCTGTTGCTTCCGCGGCAAGCAACTCACCATTTGCAAAAATGTCATAAGCCTGTCCCGTGTCATTACGCCGGCAGGTGATCACCAAATCAACGGCCTTTTCACCACGGGTGCGGAGGGTGTATTGGAACGAATCGCCCCGGCGCCAGCGCCGGCCGTCGGTGAGACCGCTGTCGCTGTTTTGTCCTGAAAAGTCATGTTCCACTTCCGGCTGCTGCTCGCCCGGGGCAATCTGATCCAACGTATTCGCTTCCCGTCTGGCCCTGGTGCGTTCCTCGGCCACCAGCCGTTCGTGCCGGGCGGCGAGTTTCTCCTTTGTGGTGAGTTCCCAATACATCTGGTAACGCGAGTCTTGCAAACGGAAGAACGGCATGAGCGGCAATCCATTCGTCGTGGGAGGCGCAACCACATCGGTCAAAGTGAAACGCAGCGGACCGGCGGCGGTGTCAGGCTTGACGTGGCTGGGCAGGTCGTTTGCACTGACGATCAATTCGGGGACACGATCCAGCGGAACCAGCGGGCCGGCGGCCACATGCCCCATGCGGCCGCCATTGGCAAACATGCCAGTCTGGTTGTTTGTGCCAGACGGCCAGGCAAGCACGATCGGCCCGCGCAAAATCGCAACCCAGTCAGATCCATCCGGCAGGCGCTCCACCGTGGTGCGCATGGGCAGTTCAATCTCCACGCGATCACCGTCGTGCCACTCGCGACGAAGTTCGGCATAGGACGACGGCGGCGAATCCACGGCGGCGGGTTCGCCGTTGACGCGCACGGCAAAATTCCCTTTCGCCACCCATGCCGGATGGCGCAAATAAAGCGTGAACTTGGAAGGTTGCTTGAGTTTCAAAATCAATTTCGTGCGCGGCTCATCCGGAAAGGTGGTTTCCTGGCGCAGCGTGAGACCGAGGTTGGTTTCAGTCAGCTCGGAGGAGATGAAAAGGTTGACGTAAAGACCGTTCGCCGTCCGGGCGTAGATGAATTCACCATATTTGCCGGGGTTTTCCATGCCCGTGCCGACACAGCACCAGAAGCAATCATCCGGCTGCGAATAGACACGGTAATGTTCAGGCCGGATGGGCGTGAAATAAACATACCCCGGGTTTTCGGTGTTGATGGACGCGAGGATGTGATTGTAAAGCGCGCGTTCGTAATAATCCGCGTAGACGGCATCCGGCTGGGATGCAAAAAGCTGCTCCGTCAGACGAAGCATGTTGTAGGTATTGCAGGTCTCCGGGCCTTCACGGCTCTCCAACATGCCTTCAAAATTTTTCGGGTCGTTGAAATGTTCGGAAACACTGTTGCCGCCGAAGGCGACGGTGCGCTTGCCGGTGACATCATCCCAGAAAAACCGCGCCCCAGAATCGGCCGTCTTGTCACCCGTGAGCGTCGCGATGCGTTCCAGACCGATAACTTTCGGAATCTGGGTGTTGGCGTGGAGGCCGGTGAGTCGGTCTTCATGTTGCTCCAGCGGTTCCAGCACGGCTTGATGCGAAAAACGACGGGCGGCAACAATGAATTTCTGGTCACCGGTGATCGCATACAAGTCGGCCAGCACTTCATTCATGCCGCCGTGCTCCTGACCAAGCATCCGCTGCATTTGCGCGTCCGAAAGATGGGAAATAAGATTCACGCACCAGTTGCCCAATTGGACCAAGACCGCGCGCGCCTCGGCATCGCCGCCAACCAGGTAGGCATCGCGCAAACCGGCAAAAGTCTTGTGCAGGTTATACCACGGCACCCATTTGCCGTTCACCGCTTCGACATGGCCGGCCGCGACGGAATTCCACAACGCCCGGCTGCCGGGAACGCCGCCAACGTAACCGTTCGTCCAGGCTTTTTGACAGCGATCCAACTCGGACACCATGTAAGTTAGGCGGCGACGCAACTCGCCATCCGGCGTGTCCGCACCGGAAGCAATCATCGTTGAAAGCGCAGAAAGGTAATGACCGGCCGTGTGGCCATCGAGTCCGCCGCTCTCCCAGTTTCCGTAGGGTTTAGCCTTCGCCGCCAATCCCGCTTCCCGCAAAAACGGCGCGAGCAACCGGTCCGGGTCTAAATCCAGCAGGTAAATGCGGTTGGCCTTGACGGCTTCAGCAAACGGCCCTTCGTCCAGCAACCTGACCGATGTGAGCGGAATCATCTGCGCCGGTGTCACCGGCTGAATGGCAACTTGGGCCGGCGCATCCGCCACAAGGGCAAACAGCCCCATTGCCAAAACCGGCAGGGCAAAAGCCCCGGACAACAGACGTTTCTTTGCGACAGATCGGAAACCGTTTAACATAAATGAAATCATTGTTCGCGATGTTTTATTCAAAATTCATTCCTTTTTGTCCGTGAAATGAAACCAGTCCACATCCACAAAACCATCGCCAGGATTGGCGTTGTAGCAGAAAATGGCGAACTGCGTGCCTTGGAACGTGCCGGTGCGCCAGTCATATTTCATTTCAAATCCGCCGCCCAACGTAATCCAGCTTTTGCCATCCATGCTGTAAGCGCAAGCCGCCTTGCTTGATTTGAAATCCATGTCGGTGCGGAGAAATATCTCCTTCGCAAAAAATGGCTCGGCCGCCACGCGCGTCTCTGATTTTCCGCCATCCACAAAAACATCCATGCTCAAATAATTCGTCCCGTCCGCGCCGCCGCTGACGGCGATGTGGCCGTTAACTTTTCCAAGCGTGCCGAATCCGCAGATGTCACCGGGTTTCAGGTGGCGCACGTCGAGTTTGATCTCGCCGCGACACCACGGCCCCTGCCCTTTTTGCGTGAGCGTATCGCGGGCGAACCAGAAATTGGTCGCGGCCGTCGGCTTGAGGCGGAGGAAACCAGGATGTTCCGTCAGCGACCAGCGCGCCTCGTCGGGATTATGATTCCACTGCCACTGTAATCCGAGATTGGGGGAGTCGAATTCGTCCGAAGTGGCCGGCTGCATCATTGGTTTGTCTTGAATCGGTTTGCGCGCCTTTGCCGGAACTTTTCCCAACGCATCGGGCTTGCCCCACATCGGCCAGCCGTTCGTCCAGGTTATCGGGCAGAGGAACGTCATTCGCCCGATGGCGCCGGAATCTTTCATCAGGAAGCCATAGTTGCTGCCGTCCGGCAAATCCACAATCGCGCCCTGATGTCCGCCGGTGCGGTCGCTCATTTGTTCAATCGTTTCGTAAGGGCCGAAAAGGTTCGTCGAGCGCGAACAGGTGAACGCCAGTTTTCCCGGCAATGCATTGAAAACATAATACCAGCCGCCGCGCTGGACCACGTGCGAACCTTCAACGCCCCGGTAATAAAACATTGGTTTTGAATCCACGATCTTGGAAAAGTCTTCGTTTAACTTCAGCAGCGTGACGTGCCCGTCCCAGCCGCCGGAAGTGGCGATATAACCCGTGCCGTCACTGTCAATGAACAATCCGGGATCAAACGCGGCCCGATCAAGCAGATGATATTGCCAGGGACCGTGAATGTCCTTGGAATAATAAACACGCGTATTCTGCCCGACCGGGGTGACGACGACGTAAAAGGTTCCATTGTGATGGCGGATGCTCGCCGCAAAAAATCCGTGACGATATTCGCCACCGCCCGTCAGATTATATTTTGGATTACCGTCGAGGCGTGGCACGACGTGTGAAACGTATTCCCAGTTCACCAAGTCCCGCGAGTGCAAGATCGTGACTCCCGGTGAATTGACAAACGTCGTCGTGACAAAATAAAAATCCTCGCCCACGCGAATGATGTCCGGGTCGGGAAAATCCGCGTAGAGCGGCGGGTTGGTGAACGTGCCGTCGCCGTTGTCCGATTGCCAGGCAACGGTGCTGGAAATGCCGAAACTTAAAACGAGGGCCGCGCCAGCCAGGATTGTTTTTGTCAAACGTGTTTTATGTGTCATAGCGTTGATTCATTTCGCCAGCCGGTAAAAAATTAAGCCGTGCTGCTGGCCGCCCGAAGCATGACCTGCCGCCGCCGTCCACCGGT